>Ga0209537_1000315_pt1 | contig 59173 bp, 62 predicted proteins | sample BioPla4DNA1_FD_187698 | JGI IMG/M metagenome (GOLD analysis project Ga0209537, IMG submission 187698) | Biogas fermentation microbial communities from Germany - Plant 4 DNA1 (SPAdes) (version 2) | ecosystem: Engineered > Bioreactor > Anaerobic > Digestate | place: Bielefeld, North... | reverse complement strand
AAGTCGTCCACCACCGGCCTACCGATGGGAGTGGCGATGGTGGATATCGGGCTGGTGCGGATGCTCGTGGACGATCTCATCATGGGCATGCATATGCGAGTGCTCGCCGGTCGACGTGAGCGGAGGGTCGTCAGCCGTGTGAGCGTGGTCGTGGTGAAGGTCGTCATGGCGGTGGCGGTGCTCGTGAACGATCGCCGGGTGCCGGTGGGGATGGGAATGCTTCTCAGAGACCAGCAACCAGGCACCAAGCGCCATGATGGGCAACGCGATATAGAAGGCCCCCGCGGGGAGTTCCGCGAAGAGAAGGAGCGAGAAGATGACGCCGAAGAACGGGGAGATCGCAAGGAGTGACCCCGCCCGTGCCGCGCCGATACCGCGAAGAGCAAGGAGGAAGAGAATACTCGTTAAACCGCCGTAACAGAGAAACCCAACGATCATGGCTGCAGCGATTGTAGATGGATCCGGGAACTGCTCCCCGGTGACAAGTACGAGGATGAGTGTGATGACGCCGGCGCCGATTCCCTTTATGGAGATGACGAGAAGAGGGTCTTTTGCCGAGAGTCGCTGCCCTAAGTTGTTGTCGATTGCCCAGAAGACGCATGTGAGCAGGATGCCAAGCGCCGAAAGGGATAGCCCGAGACTGCCTGTCGGCTCCCAGGTCAGGAGGATGCATGCAGTGGTAATAAACACGAGCGCAATCCAGACACGGCGACTCACCCACTCACGAAAGATCGTCGCGGCAATCAGCGTCGTTGCTACGGCCTCGAAGTTCAGGAGGAGCGCAGCCGTCGCCGCCGGCGTTCCCGGGAGGCTGAATATCAGGGTTACCGGAGCGAGGAATCCACCAAGGACCATTACCCCGATAAGCCAGGGGAGATCGCCCTTTCCAGGCGGCGCCTCAACGTAACTTCTCCGGGTACCCACCGCTGCCCCGATGATGGAGAAGAGCAGGGCACCCGAACCGCTCCCGAGCGAGACCAGCGCCGCGAGCGCGAGCGGCCCGGCCTCGCCGAGGAGGAGTTTGGTGAACGGGGCGCTCCCGCCGATGAGGACCGCCGTTATGAGCGCACAGAGGACGGGTACCTGGTAGTGCGCCAGGGTAGACGCACTATGGTCTATCTCGGTAGGTTTGTGTGGATACAGAGGAAAGGCCTCCAGATAGGTTGAAGGTTGTGAAAAAGGGAGAGAAGTAGTCCCCGATCAGTTCAGGTTATACTTCTCTTTGAGTTCTTCCCAGTAGGGATCGGCCTGCAGTTCTGCAAGTGCCTCGTTCATGAACTCAAGAAGAGCGGTATCCTCCTTGCGGATAGCGACACCGAACTGCTCCTTAGTCTCGACAGATCCGATGATCTTGAGCGGCTTGCCCTCAATATAGGATCCCAGGGAGAGGTCGTCGTACATGACTGCGTCGATTCTACCGATCTCAAGGTCGCTGACGGCAGCTGGTGTGTCGACGTAGAGCTTCAGGTTAGCTGCGGGCATCTTTCCTGTCTCGATCAGGTTCTTTTCGATCCAGGTTGCAGCGGTGCATCCCCGCTGCGCTCCGAGGACCGCCTTGCCTGCAAGGACATCATCAAGTGTTACGTTCGAGTCCTCACGGACTGCGACATCCTGGTTGACCGTCCAGTAGGGGTTGCTGAAGTTGACGGCCTCCAGCCTCTCGGGGGTGATCGTCATTCCCGCGTAGACCATATCGATCTTCCCTGCCTGGAGACTCGGGATGATGGCGTCCCAGTCAATGGCCTTAAACGTCACGTTGATGCCCTTCTTCTCGGCGATCCATCTCATGGAATCGACATCGAATCCCTGGGCGTTGCCGTCTTTGTCAACATAACTGAACGGTGCGTATGAACCGTCGATACCGACGATATAGGAATCCTTCAGTTCATCTCCACCGGCCTGAGTCGTGCCGGTACACCCTGCACGGCTACTGCCAGCACTGCAACGATACAGACGAGCAGCGTCAGAATGCCATGCGATCTCATGGAAAGGGGTTAGATAGGTAAGTAAAATTAACCTTTTGATTTGGCCCTCGATAACGGCCTGGTCACACAAAGAGCCGTTGTGAAGTGGCGCCCCCTCTCATCGCCCTCCAGGCAGCCCTGCTGCTTATAGACGATATCTATTTATCACATCTCCTCCTTCATAAGTCGCTCCTGAATGGGGGCGCGGATTTGGTGGTGAGAACGTATGAGAGGTATGAAAGAATCTGCCATGGGCGGGATGTCAAAGGCCGCCGGGGCTCTGCAGGGACTTGACCCACGGCTCATCGAGCAGCTCTCTTCCAGGATCAAGTTCCCTGCGTCGAAGGAGAGTCTTATCTCCCAGGCAAAGGAGAGCGGGGCATCCCAGGGCGTCATTGATATGTTGAACCAGTTCGAGGACAAGCAGTACAACAGCTCGGATGACATCAAGTCCGAGATTCAGAGGATTCAGGGGAAATAACCTTTTTTGACTTGAGGGCGAATTGCCCATCCGAACTACCGCGCCAAAGACTGAGTGTCCGATCCTATCCTGCATGAACCATAGCAGTCAGTATCGATGCCACCCACATGGATGCTCCCGGGATCCGCCATCTATATCTGGTTCCGGGATTCATGGCGCTGCATGCTCATCGTCGGACACCGCGGCGCGAAGGGCGTCGAGCCAGAGAATACCTTGCGGGCCCTGCGGAGGGGTATGGAATGCGCCGATCTCGTCGAGGTCGACGTTCGCCTCACAAAAGACGGTATCCCGATCGTTATCCATGACGCAACGGTCGACCGGACAACCGACGGGACCGGACCGATCAAAGGTTACACCATCGAGGAGATAAAAAAGCTGGATGCAGGCCGGGGTGAGACGATCCCGACACTCCAAGAGGTTCTCGGCCTCGTTCGGGGAAAGACAGGGCTTGTCGTGGAGATCAAGGAGCCCGGGACAGAGGCCATCATTGCCTCAGTGCTCATGGATCAGATGCCGGAGCGGCTCATCCTGGTCTCGTTCCACCCTGAAAGCGTCGCGATGGCAAAGAGGCTCTTTCCCGGAGTGCAGGCGGGCCTGATCTACTCACAGAATATCGATGATCCTGTCGGGCTTGCCCGTTCGGTGCAGGCAGACCTTATCCTCCCGCGATGGGATCGGGTTTCACGAGAGGTGGTAGATCAGGCGCACAGTGCCGGGCTGCTCGTCGTCCCCTGGATACTGAACGATGAAGAGACCATCGGCAAGGCGCTCCAGCTCGGCGTCGATGGCTTTGCAAGCGACGATCCTTGTGCTGTACGGCGATACCTGCAGGGGAGGGGTGTAGAACTCCACGTCCCATCAGGGTGAAGGACCGGTCAGACAAGTGTTCCCGGCAGGTGCTTGAGGATCCACGCCTTCACCTCGACATAGAGGCTCTCGGCCACCTCATCGAGCGTATGCCCTGCTCCATCGTAGACAATCAATCGTCTCGGCTCGTGTGCACGCCGGTAAACATCCTCCGAATAACGGGGAGGGAGAACCGGATCGGCATTCCCGTGAAGGAGGAGGACCGCCGCACGACCGGCGAGGTCCGCGACCGGTTCGGTTCCGGCGGCCTGGGTTGATATAGCGACGACAACCCTGACAGCCGGGTTGTTCGCCGCTGCCTGGATCGCCACGGCTCCTCCAAAAGAGTGCCCAATCAGCCCGATTGCCGAAAGACCCTGGCTCTCGAGGTAGCGTATACCAAGAACCGTATCGATAGTCGACTCCACGAGATCGGTTGGATGCCGGTAACGCACACCAAGTGTGCTGATCCGGTGGTTCAGGAAGTCCTTTGCCAGCCGCGGGTAAAGTCCCCGGGCAGGGGAGTCAAAACCGCCGCCGACCCCACCCACCATGACAACGCCGTTTCTGGCCTGCTCCGCTTCACAGTAACGGCAGATGGTCGTCCCGCGGTCGGTCTCGATCTCAACGAGATCATAAGCCTTGTCGGCCTGTGGCACCCTCCTTATGTCCGTGGGGTGTACCTCAATGCTTGTTGCATCCACTTCAATTGCCGCCGTCCCAAGCATGGTGGGCAGTAGACTCAGTCCTCTATATCTCCTTTGCGGGGGAGGGCCAGGAAGACGATCGGACCGGTGGGCTTCTGCGTGACTCAAAAGAGAGGGCGAGCTTTGCATATCATACGCGGCGTTATCTCGCCAACCGGTGCAGAAAGTACATTACTATTAGATTTAAATTATATAATACAATGGATAAAATAAACTGCAAACTCTTCCAGCAGGTTGGAGATTCTCAACCGGTATCCAGGGCACATCAGTCCTCTGCAACCCTCGATACCGGAGAGTCGGACGCCGACCTCCTTGATGCCTACTCCCGGGCTGTCATCCAGGTCGTTCATTCCGTGGGGCCAGCGGTTGTGAGTGTGGTCGTGGGGAAGAGCCTTCAGGGTCGGCGGGGTGAGCGGATTGGAGCAGGCTCCGGTGTGGTCGTGGCACCGGAAGGCTACATCATGACCAATAACCATGTGGTTCAGGGGGCAGGGAGGATCGAGGTCCGTACGTCGGATGGGGCCACACTTCCCGCACGCCTGGTTGGGGCCGATCCCGTGACCGATCTCGCTGTGCTCCGTGCCGATGCTACGGGGCTTGCATATGCATCGTTCGGAGACTCCGGATCACTCTCCGTCGGTCAACTCGCAATAGCCATCGGCAACCCGCTCGGCTTTGATTCGACCGTCTCAACGGGAGTTCTGAGCGCTCTCGGGCGGTCGTTCCGGAGCAGAGACGGCCGCCTGATCGAGAATATCATCCAGCACACGGCCCCCTTAAATCCCGGCAACTCCGGCGGACCGCTGGTGGACTCCCGTGGCCGGGTCATCGGTATCAACACGGCCATCATCCCCATGGCCCAGAGCATCTGCTTTGCGATCCCATCCAACACCGCCACCTGGGTCCTCCCCCAGCTGGTCGCCGACGGCAGGGTGCGGCGTGGGTATCTCGGCATCGCCGGCCAGTCGCGGCCGCTCCCGCGACCGCTCATCACGGCGCTCGGGCTCACTAAAAACCAGGCGGTCGAGGTTGTCTCGGTGAACAGGGCAGGTCCCGCCGATCGGGCAGGACTTCGGCCAGGCGACCTGATCGTGGCGATAAATGGGACCAGTGTGGGATGCGTGGACGAACTGCATCGTTTCCTCGCCACGTGGCCCATCGAAAAACCGGCAACCCTGACGGTCATCAGAGGAGGGCAACAGATCACGCTCTCGATCATCCCCGTGGAAGCAATCGCGTGCCCTGTAACCGGGTAAGCGGCGGGCCGAGCGGCTCGCCGGCAAAGACTAAATTGCTCAGGGCCCACACCGGGATCCCGGTCGGTGACCCATGACCCCCTCCCTCATATGCCCATAGAGATGTTAAGGGATCCACGTTATCCGGGGCTCCCGACGCTCTGCTTTCGGGAGCAGTGGACCGGGGTAGCCGAAGATCAGCGGCGCCACGATCTGGTAATCGTCCGGAACCATCAGTTTCGCGAGGAGTTCCGGGTTCTGCTCGACGAGGGTTGCAGAACCGATCCAGCAACTCCCAATCCCGAGCGCCCAGGCAGCAAGCATCATATTCTCCGCGCAGAGGGTGCAGTCCAGAACACTCGATACGACCTCCCGTGCACCGAGGACCAGGACAAGCACCGGAGCGTTATAGAAGATGCTGTATTCGGGATCTTTGAGCGCCGCTAGAAACTCTTCTGTTCCCGCATGTCTCTCTCCTTCGATCTTCTCCGCTAGGATCGGCTTACAGAAGTCGGAGATCTGCCGCATCAGGCCCTTATCCTTCACAACCACGAACTGCCAGGGCTGAAGTCCAAGAGCATTCGGCGCCTGGATGCCCGCAGCGATGATCGTCCGGATCACCTCATCGGGGACTTCCTGGTCGGTGTAGTTCCTGACACTCCGGCGTTCCCGGATCACAGAGAGGAACTCAACCGGCTCTACATCTCTCAGCATGAACCTCCTATAGTCCACTGACGTTATTAATATCCTGCCAAGAGCGAGACTTGCATGGCATCTTCTTCACCGAAGTATGGAGAACCCGGTAAGATCCCCCGAGTATGCCTCAGGAATGACGCGCACATCATCAACCCGAGCCGTTTCAGGACCACGACGGCAGAAATCAATCATTTGCTGCACTTGCTCCTGGTATCCCTCAAAGACCGCTTCTACACGCCCGTCAGCAAGGTTCCTGACCCAGCCGGTGACACCATGGGTCCGGGCTTCATCCTCTACTGCCCATCGAAACCCGACACCCTGTACCCGACCGCTGACCAGTACGCGCACTCGGACTCTTGTTGCCATATCAGAAGGTCTGCGTGGAAGAACTTATCCGTACCCAAATTCCCCTAACATAAGCGCAGGTCAAGACCCCTTGATGCCTGGGAATGGCGCCCAACACATATGATGAACACGCAGATCAGGCCACATACCACAGAAATCGGATGAAACTCTTTTTATCCCCAAAGCCCAAAACCACTAAAATTACATAACACACTCCAGCACAGGGAAGAAATGGTAGACTCAGATCTGGACCGGGTGCTCTGCGATCGTGCGATACTCAATACTCTCGAAGACGGTCTTCTTGCAACAAACAGCGAACATAAGATATTCTGGTATAATCAGGCTCTCATACGGATCCTGGCCATTCATCAGCAGGAAGAGATCAACGGGGTAGATGTATGCTCCCTCTTTGACAGATACCTCCTACCAACGCTCGATGACTGCACCTCTACAGATCAGCTCAATCAAACTCTCAATAACGGCGGGGAACTGCCTGCCTTCCTCTGCCGCGTCCGGGCGCCCAACGGCGCAAGGCGCTGGCTCTCGATAGCAAGCATTCCTATCCCCTCCTCTACCGGGGATAGGCTCATCAGGGTCCGGGATCTCACCGGAGACCGGGATGCCCACCACTTCAAATTGGCAATCAGTCAATCGCCGGTGGTTACCTTTGCGCAGGATGAGGACCTTCGCTACATCTGGTCATATAACCAGCAGTTGGGGCAAACCGATACGTCCATCATCGGCAAAAAGGACGATGAGGTCTTTCCAGAGAACGCAGCACATCTAACAATGCTGAAACGCCAGGTTCTTGAATCGGGAAAGCCGGTGCGGGCGACGGTGACGTTCACTTTCGGGGATGACGCACGAGTCCGGGATCTGACGTTAAAGCCGCTTTGGGATGAAAATGGCAGGATCATCGGTGTTACCGGAATAGCCTCCGATGTGACCGAGAGAAACCGGATGGAGGAGGCACTCCGGGAGAAGACGCTTGAACTGAAGAAGAGAATGGACGAACTTCAGTGTCTGTACACCATCGCCCACCTCGTAGAGGTTCCGGGAATGACGCTTGATGGACTCCTGCAGGCTGTTGCCGATACGCTCCCCTCGGGCTGGCAATACCCGAATGAGACCGCGGTCCGGATCCGGGTCGACGACCGTGAGTACTGGCGGGGTGATTCCAGGAATACCCGGTGGAAGCAGGTGAGCCCAATCATCGTCCGTGGCGAACGGCTTGGTGAGGTTGAGGTCAGGTACCTTGGCGAGATACCGGAGGTGGACGGGAGCCCGTTCCTGCCAGAAGAGCAGATGTTGCTCGATGCTATTGCAGAGCGGCTCGGCCGGATCATCGAACGGCTGCAGGCTGAGGCGGCACTTCAGGAGAGTGAGGAGAAGTTCCGGGGGATCGCCCAGCGAAGCTTTGACCTTATCGTCACGTCATACCTGCAGGGCGGGTTAAACTACATCTCTCCGGCGACCGGGAGAATACTCGGATACTCTCCTGAAGAGATGACGGGAACCGAATGGGAGGATTACGTCCTCCCTTCAAGCCTTCCAGAATGGGAGAAAGGACGGCAGAGAGTGCTTCAGGGCGAGCAGGTCGAAAGACTCAAGATAAGTAGCAGGCGAAAGGACGGAGAGACCGCGATACTGGAACTGAACATCTCACCCATCTTTGAAGAGGGGACGGTAGTGGGGTTCCAGGCTATCGGGAGAGATATATCCGAACGGATTCTGTATGAGCAGATCAGAGAGCGAGCCTTCGATATGACGGAGCGCAACATCGCACAGTTTGCCGTTCTTGCCGATCACGTCCGTCACCCGCTCCAGGTAATCATGGGGATTGCGGACCTGCTCGATGACGAAAAAACTGCAGAAAAACTCCGTGAACAGGTCCGCAGGATCAACGAACAGATCGGCGAGCTCGACCGCGAATGGATGGAATCGCGGAAGATCCGGGAATTTCTGAAACGATATGAGCTTTGAGGCTCACCGTGGTCGCCGGGATCGCTTCTCCTGAGGAGGGCGCATCATGGATACAGCCTCCTGGATGATGGAGAGTGTCTCCGGGAGCAGGGTGCCTTTCTTCCCGATGACGTCAGCGGTCCGGATGATTGCGGCGTGGGCGACAAGAGCGTAACTCTCGGTAAAGAGGTCGAGCCCACCCCTGGCGAAGTCGTCGAGCGAGAGCGGGATCGAGGGTGTATCGGTTGACGGGCTGCTCGATACCGGGCAGATGAGCAGGTTGCCCTTATCTTTTTCAGAAACAACCACCACCGGACGCACCTTCCAATCGCCCAGACCCCCAATACGCACGGGGGCTAAAACAACGTCTCCGCTGACGTATCGTCCCATGTACATAATGGTAGGCAGCAGAGCCGATAAGGGAATTGATTGCGTATAGATGTAAGAAAGAGATTCTGGGGCATCCAGAAACCCTCGCTGTTACAGCGCCGGTCCGTTTACGTTCCGGTCGGGCTTCGGGTGCTCTTTGTGGGACTCCTTCTGGTTCTTCATCATCTCTTTTGAACCCCAGGCATGTCCATTATGGTTTCCGGACTCTCCTCTCTGACCATTTCCAGGATTGATCACGGATACGGCACCGTTGCCGGTCACCGGAACCGTATCGTTCTTCATCGTGATGTTGCCGATCACGGTCCGGTTGCCGTCATCGGCGGCGAGATTGAGGTCCGTCTGTCGGTACTTCAGGATGAGCGTCCCGCCGTCTTTTGCGCAGAAGTTGACCCTCTCTGGTGTTGCATTCCCGATCTTGAACTCCGAGGGGTCAAATGCGGTTGCATTCGCGCGGTCAACCGGGCCGAACCTGAGCCACTCCGCAAGGCTGATAAAGACTGTCATAACACCGTTGCTCTTCTCGTTTACGGTCCTTGGGACGACCTTCATCTCCGCGGACACGGGGCTTACGGTCACGGTCAGGGTGTCGCGGGCGACAGCGCCTGTGGCATTATTTACGATCGTCACCGTGACGACGTAGGTTCCGGCTGCATGATAGTTGTAGGTGGCCTGTATGGTGCCGTTGTGGTCGTTATCCGGTACAATCTCTACCTCCATCGATTCTATCCCCCAGTTGACAGAGGCCGAGAGGTTTGTTGTATCGAGGGACTCCGTCTCGTTGAAGAGAGCCGTGATGGTGACCGGCTCCCCAACAGAGACAGTGCGGTCGCTTCCCACATCGAGCGTGAGGGCGGCCTGAACACCAGGAACCACCACGGCGAGGGCGATCAGCAGAGAAAAGATCCGGATTGTCATGTTGCACCTCATGAGTTACTCAACTCCGGTAGGTACTGGCCAACCTCCCCTATTTGACCGCATTGAACCCTACGGTTCAACCAACCATCCGGGTGGCTGGTGCAGGAGGCAGCCGCTATAACCGGAGGAGCCGGGCATTGATCGCGACGATCACGGTGCTTGCGCTCATCAAGACCGCCCCTACGGCCGGGGTGAGGACGACGCCGACGCCGAAGAGCACGCCGGCGGCAAGGGGGATGGCGACGGCGTTGTAGCCCGTTGCCCAGAGAAGGTTCTCAAGCATCTTCCGATAAGTCTTCTTCGAGAGTTCGACTATTGCCGCTACATCCATAGGGTTGCTTCTCACGAGTACGATATCAGCACTCTCGATGGCCACATCGGTCCCCGCTCCGATAGCAATCCCAAGATCGGCCTCGACGAGAGCAGGAGCATCGTTGATCCCATCGCCCACCATCGCGACCCGGTAGCGCTCCTGGATCTGGCGAACTTTCTCGGCCTTCTCATGCGGCAGGACTCCGGCAAAGAACTCATCGAGACCCAGTTCCCCGGCCACCCACGCGGCGACCTCACGGTTGTCCCCGGTCAGCATCATGCACCGCATCCCCATCGCCTTGAGCCGTCGGATCGCCTCCCCCGACTCCGGACGAATGATGTCGGCGAGCGCAATCGCCCCGGTGAGCCGGTCGTCCTCGAGCAGGAAGACAACGGTCTTGCCCTGCCGCTGAAGCGTCTCTGCCCGCTCATCGCCGGACGAGATACCGCGTTCCGCAAGGTATCCCGGACCTACAACCCTGATGATCCGGCCGGCTATCTCTCCCTCGACGCCGACTCCCGGGATCGCCCGGAAGTTCCCTGCCGGGTGTACTGGAATCCCCCGCTCCTCGGCGCTCCGGATCACACCCCGGGCGATGGGATGCTCGGAGTAAGCCTCAACCGAGGCTGCCGCACCAAGCACGTCGATCTCTCCCGCGCCGTCGAGGGCGAGGATATCGGTGACCCCAAACCTCCCTTCCGTCAGTGTGCCGGTCTTATCAAAGATAACCGCTTGAAGATCCTTTGCCCGCTCAAATGCACTCCGGTCCCGGATCAGGAAGCCCGAACGGGCAGCGATGGCCGTCGAGACCGCAATCACGAGCGGGACGGCAAGGCCGAGCGCATGGGGACAGGCGATGACCATCACCGTCGCGGCCCGCTCCACCGCAAACCCGGCCCCTTCTCCAAGGGCAAACCATACCGCAAAGGTCACCGCGCCGACCGAGAGGGCGATCGCGACCAGGATAAACGCAGCCCGATCGGCGAGGTCCTGCGTCCTTGACCGGCTCTCCTGTGCCTTCCGGACGAGGTCGATCACCTGGGCGAGGTAGGTCTCCGCACCAGTCTTTTTGACCTCGACGACGATCGAGCCTTCGCCGTTGATTGCACCGCCGATGACCTCGCTACCGGGGTGTTTCTCCAACGGGTTCGACTCACCGGTAAGCAGTGCCTCATTGACGTTCGATTTGCCCTCAATTACCACGCCGTCGACCGGGACCTTCTCCCCGGGCCGGACAAGGACCCGGTCGCCCACCATAAGCCGGTCTACAGGCACATCTTCGGTCCTCTTGCCCCTAACCCGGTGCGCCTCAGACGGCATGACTCTCGCCAGTTCCTCAAGCGCTCTTGACGCCCCGAGAACCGAGCGCATCTCCACCCAGTGACCGAGGAGCATGACGTCGATCAAGGTGGCAAGTTCCCAGAAGAATCCCTCCCCGCCGACGATGCCGAGGACGACCGCTGAACTATAGACGTAAGCGACGGTGATCGCGACGGCGATGAGCGTCATCATCCCGGGCATCCTTGCCCGGAGTTCATTTATGATCCCGGAAAGGAACGGCCAGCCTCCATAGAGGTAGACGGCGGTCGCGAGCGCGAGGAGGAGATAGTCCGATCCCGGGAACCAGACGAAGATCCCGAGGAACGCCTGGATTGGTGGGGAGAGGATGAGGATCGGGATGGTGAGGATTGTCGAGATGATGAATCGGCGCCGGAAATCCTGAAGGGCGTGATGGTGTCCTGTACCCGGCCGGTGGGTCTCCGGTGGTTTCTGCCGGCGCGCCTCTGCAAGTTGCGTCTCGTGTTGCCGGCCAGTCGCTCCGTGTTCATGGTCCATACCTGGCCCACCTCAACTCCCGGGATCTCATCGGTCCTGCCGAGCGCGCAACACTCCTTGAGCAGGCACAAGGCCTTCGATGATGCCCTCCTCTCATGCCGGTGCCGGTACCGGTCATGGCCGGTGGTGCTGTTTTTCAGAATGTAAATTTACCGGCAGTCTACAGGAAGAGTAATCATCATCCACATATGGAGATCTAACGTAATATCGGACGATGGATGGGTGACAGATATCGTGCCAGAGAAGATGAACAGAATTATATCGTCAGATAGAGATATACTGCCCGTGCTGCATGGTAATCGCCAATAGTGAGGGATAAATCACTAAATCAACAAAAATATGGCATATAATTATTTGAGGTGCAGGGGGATATTTTATTACACTTAAATTATAAAAATGGTCTGAGGATGGGATATAGGTGGTATCGGTCGATGCATGAATGCACCCCAATATATGACGAGATTCTCGCTCTCAACGGCATTCTGGATACACTCGACGAGGGACTGCTCGTCGTCAACTCCAAACAGCGTGTAGTCTGCATCAACAGACATCTCCAGGACATCCTCGGTATCCATCGAGAAAATTTCATCGGGGTCGAAGCAGGAAGGTTCATCCGCCAAATCCTGGCTCCCCGTATCGCTGAGGAGTCATGTAGGAGAGAGATCCTGCAAAATCTCCTCAACAACTCCCCTATTTCAGGTATTCTATGTACACTCCAGTCGCCCGGAGGGGCAAGAAGAGTCCGCTGTTCGTGCAGGATCGTTGATGAAGGGCCAATCGGGAGTATGCGGGTCATCCGCCTATCAGACGAACCACCTGGAATACGGGAGAATTTTGTATCAGATACCTCTGGACAGATATGGATTGATGAGGTTCTGCGACAGAACGAGGATTGGTATCGACTCTTCATAGAGAACCTCAACGAGGGAATAGGGCTTATAAATCAGGAGGGCGTCACGGTCTTTGCCAACCAGCGCATGGCCGATATCCTCGGCTACTCGGTCTCCGAGATGAGAGGGATGCCCGTCTCTGCAGTCGTTGATGAAGAAGGCGCTCGATGCCTGGGAGAGTACCTGCAGAACCTGGACAGTGCGCCGCATGAGGTCTTTGAGATCGATCTCATCCGTAAAGACGGCAACCGCATCCATACGCTGATGGCAACCACCCCGATCCTCAATCCCGACGGCATCGGCCGGGGGTTCCTCGTCGGAGTCCAGGACATCACCCCCTTAAAGCAGATGGAGATGCAACTTCGGGAGAGCGAGGAGAAGTATCGTTCGCTCGTTGAACTATCAGCGGAAGCGACCCTTATTCACCGCGACGGAAAGATAATTTTCATCAACCCTGCCGGGATGAGGCTGCTCGGTGCTTCCAGCCCAAAAGAGGTTCTCGGGAGGGACGCCCTCGATATCGTCCACCCCGAAGACCGAAATACCGTCAGATCATTTTCTGCACGAGATCTGAATGGAGAAGAGACACCGCTTATCGAACTGCAGGTCGTCAGGCTTGACGGGATGACAGTCCCCGTCGAGGGAAGAGGTACGCGGACGCTCTTTGAAGGCATGCCCGCAGTTCAGGTTGTTATGCGGGACATCACCCACCGCAGGCAGGCAGAGGAGCGGCTGCAGGCCAGCAACCGGCATCTCCTGCTCTTGAACAGGATCATCGGCACATCCGCATCAGCCCGGACACCCGCTGAGCTCCTTGAGACGGCGCTCGGCCAGACGCTTGATCTCCTCGGCTACGAGGGCGGTGCGGTCTTTCTCCCCGGGGCCGGTCCAGGCGAAGCTACTCTCCAGTATCTACGAGATATGCCCAAGGAATGCCTGGAACTGATGGAGAGTACTCCTGCCTCCCCGCTCATCAAGACCCATACCACAGGTCTCCCCCATTACCTTGAACTGGACCGCAATCCAGATCCTCTCCAATCACGCCTCCTCCGTGACCTTGGATTTACCGCACTTGCCAGTATCCCGCTCATTGTGGAGCCCGGCATTGTCGGTGCGCTCCTCATCGGAAGCAAGAACCGGAGGTCCTTCCCCCCCGAAGAGCGCGCGCTCCTCGAAGCGATCGGCCGGGAGATCGGGGCTGGCATCCTGCGCGGGATGCTCTACCAGAGACTTGAAGCGGCGAACAGGGAGGCGAACCTCTACCTCGATATCCTCACTCACGACATCCGGAATGCCGACAACGTCTCAAACATCTACGTGGATCTCCTCATCGACGAACTCGACGGAGAACCAGCTCAGCACGCCCGCAAACTGAAAGACGGGATCAAAAAGGGCATCGAGATCACGGCAAACGTCGCGACTATTCGAAAGATTCGCGAGAGTCAGGTTGGGCTATTCCCACTCAACCTTGAGACCCTGATCCGCGAAGAGATTACCCACTACCCCGACCTCCATACCCATTACCGCGGGATGCCTGTTGAGGTTCTTGCCGACGACCTCCTCTGTGAGGTCTTCACAAACCTCATCGGGAACGCCGCGAAACACGGCGGGCCGGGTGTCGAAGTCATGATAACGGTCGAGGACCAGGATGAGGAGACAGTCCTTGTCACCGTCGCCGACACCGGACCCGGTGTTCCGGACGACGCGAAAGAGACCATCTTCCACCGGTTTGAGCGGGAGGGCGGCAGGCGGGGAAGCCAGGGCCTTGGTCTCTCAATATGCCGAATGCTCACGGCCCGTTACGGCGGCAGGATCTGGGTCGAGGACCGCGTCCCAGGGCAGCCAAAAGAGGGGGCGGCGTTCCGGTTCACGCTCAGAAAGGCCAGGCGCAATAACTAGACCCAAACATCCAAAATCCCATACTCACAACAACTGGGCAGCGGTGGTGACCCGGGCCGTTCCGGGAACGGCCACACGTTTCTCCAATATACTTACCGCCACAGTCGTGATCGTCACCAGCACGAGGTAGACGATGCCGACGGCCGCAAACGACTCTGTGTAGGTGAAGTACTTTGTCGCCACCTGTTTCCCCGCCCCGGCAAGTTCAACTACCGTGATCATGTAGGCAAGCGATGAGTACTTGATCAGGTAGATGAACTCATTCGAAAGCCCTGGTATCGCCCGGCGGAGCGCCTGCGGCAGGATGACGGAGCGGATTGCCTGCCACCGGGTCATCCCGAGCGCCTGCGCGGCGATCATCTGACCGTCCTTGATCGATATCAACGCCCCCCGGACGTACTCGGCATTGTACGCTCCGTTGCAGAGGATAAAGCCGAGCACTGACGCAGTGAACGCAGTAAGCGTCATACCGATTGTCGGGAGGCCGAAGTAGAGGATGAAGAGGAGGAGGAGAAGCGGCGTGCCCTTGATGATAAAGACGTACGTCTTGCAGAGCCAGGATATAATGGGGTGGCCATACTGCCTCCCCACCGCAACCCCAATCCCGAGTGCGAGGCCAAGCGGAGCGGAGCACGCGATCAACTGCAGGGTTACGATCAGCCCCTGCATCAGCGCCGGAAGGAGAATGTCGAATGTAAAGACTGCCAGATCCATATCGCTTCTCAGTCTCCCAGACGGGAATCAATCCGACCAATGAAGTCTTTCATCCGTGTGTACTGTGGGTCGTGCAGGAGTTGATCCGGTGTCCCCCGTTCGGTAATCAAACCGTTCTCCATGAAGAGGATCTCGTTTGCAACCGAGCAGGCAAAGCCCATCTCGTGGGTGACGACAAGCATCGTCATCCCCTGCTGGGCCAAGCGCTTCATGACCTCCAGCACCTCACGGGTCAGTTCGGGATCCAGGGCAGACGTCGGCTCATCAAAGAGGATGACGTCCGGGTCCATGGCAAGCGCTCTGGCGATGGAGACCCGCTGGGCCTGGCCGCCGGAGAGCTCAGCCGGGTAGTGGTCGGCCCAGTCTTCCATTCCCACCTGCCGAAGCTCAGCGAGCGCTTTCTCGCGGGCCTCCGCCTTTCCCATGCCCTTGACCTTGATCAGGGCAAGTTCAACGTTTTTTACCGCAGTAAGGTGGTCAAAGAGGAAGAAGTTCTGAAAAACCATCCCGATCTTCTGTCGGAAGTAGTTGATCCGGGCTCCCGAGTTCGTGACCTCTTCCCCGTCGAGCCAGACCCGTCCCCGGTCGGGTATCGTCAGCTGGTTGATGCACCGTAGAAGCGTGCTCTTTCCGGTCCCGGAGGGGCCGATAAAGACCTTTGTCTCGCCTCTCCGAACATCGAACGAGACCCCACGCAACACTTCTTTATCTCCATAGGACTTGTGAATGTCCTCGACCTTCAGCACAATATCGTTTTTATTCATCCTTACATCGCTCCGGACCCGAATCCCGGAATTGCTATCCTCTTCTCCAGCCTGTGCAGGAGTTTAAGGCCTCCATAGTTCAGAATAATGAAGATCCCCGCTGTTGCGAGGTAGATCGGCATCGTAACGCCGGTCAGCGTAACCATCCTCGCTGAAATGGTAAGCAACTCGGCGACCCCTATGGCGTAGCAGACCGCCGAGTCGGTCAGGATGTTTGGATATTCGTTCGACCATCCCGGGAGAGCGATGCGGAACGCCTGCGGGAGAATAACCGAACTGATGGCGGTAAATTTGCTCATCCCGAGCGATCGCGCTGCGATCATCTGCCCTTCCCCGATGGACTGGATGGCGCCCCGGAAGATCTGGGACTGATACGCTGCTCCCCGGAGTCCTAATACAACACCGCCGACGACGAATGCGGAGAGATCACCGAGCCCCAGTAATGGGAATATGCCAAACCAGAAGAGGAAGAGGAGTACGAGGATGGGAAGACCCCTGAAGAACCAGACATATATTCCAATGAGCCAGCGCAGCGGGCGAGAGCCATACACCTGCCCGACTGCCATGGGAAGCCCAAGAAGGAGTCCGAGTGCCAGACCACTCAGGACAAGACCGAGAGTGGTGGCAATGCCTGAGAGAAGGTATGGAAACCAGTCGATAAGTATGAGCAGAACATCCATTTGGCTATCCCTAAACCTTCATGCGGCACTATGCATCTGCCAAGAGAACAGTGCCAGGTACTAGAAATGTTTCTGACGGAGAGCAAAATAAACGTTCTGGAACATACTTTGAGATCGAGTACGGATTCTGCCGATATCCTGCTTGGCATAACAGGATAGCGTATCATAAAATGAGTGCGGCCGCATCCTCGCTACAGAAGCAAAACCGCCTTACATCGCATACTCTATCCGTTTCTCCCGGACTCCAGCAACACTTATGTATGTGGGAATTGGGAGGAGGGGGTATGCCACCTACACCCGATATCAAGATCCCTCTTGATGTACCTGCTGAGGAGGAAGAGAGGTACCGAGAGAACTACCAAAAGATCACGCACGACACCGGGAGGCTGATGCTCTTTGCCGGGGATCAGAAGATCGAGCATCTCAATGACGACTTCTTTGGCGAGGGCATCCACCCCGATGATGCTGATCCCGAGCATCTCTTCCGGATTGCAAGCCGGGCGAGGATCGGGGTCTTTGCAACGCAACTCGGGCTGATTGCGCGGTACGGCATGGATTATCGGGACGTGCCGTACCTGGTCAAACTCAACTCAAAGACCAACCTGGTCAAGACCTCCCAGCGCGACCCGCTCAGTTCGGAACTCCACCTCGTCCGGCAGGTCGTCGACCTCCGGGACCGATCCGGACTTCCGATCCTCGGCGTCGGGTATACGGTCTACCTGGGGAGTGAATACGAGCCGATGATGCTCTTTCAGGCAGCCCAGATCGTCAACAACGCGCACCGGAACGGCCTTGTTACTGTGCTCTGGATGTATCCCCGCGGAAAGGCGGTCAAGGACGAGCGCGACCCGCACCTGATCGCGGGCGCAGCAGGTGTTGCAGCGGCCCTCGGGAGCGACTTTGTGAAGATAAATCCGCCGAAGGTAGGCGGGTCGACCGATGCCACGCTGCTCCGGGAGGCAGTGGCGGCCGCAGGCAGGACCGGTGTTGTCTGTGCGGGAGGGTCGCATGCCGATATGCAGGAGTTCCTGCAACAGCTCCACGATCAGATCCACATCGGCGGTACGGTCGGGAACGCGACCGGCAGGAACATCCACCAGCGGCCGCTCGAGGAGGCGGTCCGGTTCTGCAACGCGATTTCGGCGATCACTCTCGACGATGCGAGTGTAGCGGAGGCAAACAGGATCTGCATGGGAGGGAGGTGTTAGGATGACGACGGTCGGCGTCCTCACGGGAGGAGGGGACTGCCCGGGTCTGAACGCGGTGATCCGGGCGGTCGTGCGGACAGGGGCGAAGCACGGGTTCGACACGATCGGGATCCGGGACGGATGGCTCGGCCTCGTGGCCGGAAACGTCGAGCCGCTCACCGATTACTCGGTAACCGGCATCCTCCCGAAGGGCGGGACGATCCTCGGGACGTCGCGGACGAACCCCTTCAAGAGTGAGGCGGACGTCCAGCGGCTGCGCGACAACATCAGGAAGTTCGGGATCGATGCGATCGTTGCGATCGGCGGCGAGGATACCCTCGGTGTCGCAAACAAACTCTCGCAGATGGGCATTCCGGTCGTAGGGGTACCAAAGACCATCGACAACGACGTCGGCGGGACAGATTACACATTCGGGTTCGATACCGCCGTCGCCACCGTCACGGAGGCGATCGACCGGCTCCATACGACAGCAGAGTCGCATCACCGGATCATGGTTGTGGAGGTGATGGGCCGCCATGCGGGATGGATCGCGACCATGGCCGGGATCGCGGGCGGGGCCGACGAGATCCTCATACCGGAGATCCCGTTCGACCTCGACGAGGTCACCCACCACCTCCGGGCGCGCTACGAGCGGGGGAAGAAGTTCAGCATCGTCGTGGTCGCGGAGGGCGCCCAGCCGAAGGAGATGGAGGGCGCAATCACCCGGTCGGGCAGGACGGACGAGTTCGGCCACGTGACGCTCGGCGGCGTCGGGAACTACCTGCGCGACGAACTCGAAAAAAGGCTCGACATGGAGGTGCGGGTGACGGTGCTCGGGCACGTCCAGCGCGGGGGATCGCCGACGGCGCACGACCGGGTGCTCGCGACCCGGTTCGGGGTGGCAGCCGCGAACCTCATCAAGGAGAAAGACTTCGGGAAGATGGTCGCGCTCCGGGGGGACGATATCGTCGCGGTCCCGATCGAGGAGGCGGTGGCGAACCTCAAGACGGTGGATATGGACCTCTACAAGATCGCGAGCATATTTTACGGGGGGTGAAAGGAGCCTTTCATTAGGCCCCCCGCTTCCGCACCTGCGGTGCTCAAACTGCTCTCCTTCGGAACTTCGTCCCCCGCCCCTAAGAAGCGGGGGCAGTGTGTGGCGATACGCCCGGCGACGTCATGTGAAAATTTAGATGTAGTGGTCCACTAGAGGGATTGGTTGTTAGATACGTTGGTGGGACTTCGGGGTAACCCAAACCTGTTTTGTCCGCGGCTGACCCTGTGTGGTGGACCGTGGTGGATATCGCCACGGGGGGTGGGGCTGACGGGGAGTGCGATGGGCGGAACGCCCGGAGCTTGACCACCGTCAGGTGGGAAGGGGGTCCCCCCCAAGAGAGACCTTGCCCGGAAGATTACATCTGTCCCCCACGTGCGAATTAGCCTGAGGCTATCGGAACCGATCTCTTCAACCCGCCCCACCATCACCCGTACCTTCACCAAAACTCCCCCGCGCAACCGCGCCGGCAACCCCCCCGGCGGTCCCGAGGAGGGTGAAGAAGTATACCAGGGCGATCACGACCATCCCCTCGAACACGCCGGCAAACCCGAAATCGTGCAGCGCGGTCCAGAGCAACGGGATGAAGAGGAGGAGGCCGGCCCCGAAGAGTGCCGCGACAAAACCGGCCTTCAGGCCATCTTTCGGCCTGTCCCCGGAGGCATACCCCGCGATGAATCCGCCGGCAAACGGTGCGGCCACGACCAGCAGCAGACTGAGAAGACCGGATACGAGGGCAAAGCCGGTGGCGACGACCAGCAGACCGGGTGCGAGGGCCAAACCGACGATGGCGGCCGTGCCGACGGCGATCCCGTTCCGCCCGCCCCGCTCGCCCGCCCCGGCGGCACCGTCTCGTTGGAGAGCGCTGCGCGCTGCTCTTCCCGTTGCCCCGCCGATGGCGTTGTAGGGGAGGAGGAGCCCCGTGAAGATCAGGACGTAGAACGCAAAGGTTGACAGGACTGAAGGGTCTTCCGCCGCGAGGCTCGTGAAAGCCGCCGCGATCAGCGCCACGATCACGCCACAGACGGCGCCGGCAACCGCGCCGTCCTTCGCCGTTCCCGGGGTGAAGAGACCGGCGATGAAACCCCCGCAAAAGAGGAAGGCCACCGTCACGACCGGGTCCGGGAGGAGACCCGACCGGCCGAGAAGAAAGAGGCCGCCGCCTGCCACCGCTCCCGGAATCACCCCGGAAAATCGGCGAGCGTCGAATGAGACCATGGGAGACTCTCACCGTACCGTGCGATAGGCTTTCCGATTTGCCCCGGCCGCCCGTAGGCTTATCGGGTGGTGCATTGGCAAATCTCAAGACGGTGGATATGGACCTCTACAAGATCGCGAGCAAATTTTACGGGGGGTGAGGGGAGCCTCCCCTTAATCCTCAGGCCCTTTCAAGTTCTTGTCCTGCTCTTTTCCCGAAACTCTGCCGCACAACCGCGCCGGCAACCCCCCCGGCGGTCCCGAGGAGCGGAAAGAGCAGTCCCAGCGCGATGGCGACCATCCCGGCAAGCCCGGCGGCGAACCCCGTTCCATGGGACGCCGTCCAGAGCATCGGGAGCAAGAAAAGACCGGTCCCGAAGAGCGCCGCGACAAGCCCGGCCTCGAGGCCGTCTTCCGGCCGGGTCCCGGCGGAATATCCTGCGATGAATCCGCCGGCGAGCGGAGCGATCACGATGAATGGGGCGATAAAGACGAGCACAAAGGCCGAACCGGCGATGACAGCCGTGCCGATGCCGATCCCGAACCACCGGCCTCGCCCGGCACCGTCGGCAGTGCCTCCTCTCCCGATGCCGTTTCGCACCGCCGTCCCGCCCGCTCCGCCGACGGCGCTGTAGGGGAGGAGGAGCGCCGTGAGGATGAGGGCGTAGAAGAGGAAAGTCATCCAGAACGGGGGATACTGCGGGTTGTTCTCCACCAGGCTCATGAGGGTTATCGTAGAGGCTGCAAGCAGGGCCACGAGCACCCCGCAGACGGCGCCGGTGATGGCTCCGTCCTTCACCGAGCCCGGGGTGAGAAGCCCGGCAATGAGCCCTCCGCAAAAGAGGAACGCCACTATTTCAAACGACCCGGGGAGGACCTTCAGGAGACCAAGGAGTGAGGCTGCACCGATCACCGCCGCTCCCACAACCGCCCCGTAGAAGCGTCTGGCTACGGCACGCGATACCATGCGTCGATCTCATTTCGCCGGCTGTTATCCGTTTCGGTTTACCCCGGCCCCCGGAGCAGAGGTATTATACGCGAGGAGGGTATGGAACTGGAACGGAGACGCGGCGGGAGACCGGGTGGCAGCCCTCCGGAATCCGGCCTCAGACTCGCTGCTCCGGAACCGGACCGGTATACCATGAGCATCACTGATTACTGTCGACGTACCGTCGCCTTCACCCGGGATATCATGCGCCAGCCGGTGAAGACAAGGAGAGACCTCCAGTTCTCCGACTTCGTCTTCTTCCTCCGGTTCGCCCGGCCCATCTGGAGCGTGGGCGTGCTGGCCCTCGTAGCGACCGCTCTCGTCTCGGCCGCAAAGACCATCCTCCCACTCAGCATCAAGTTCTTCATCGACAACATCCTGCTCGGAGAGAGACCGGCCACCGACTCCCTCCTTGCAGGCGCCGCAGGGACCCTCTCCTCGCTCAATGCACTCATCATCGCCCTTCTGCTGCTCGGGCTCTTCACCGGAGGCATGGATCTCTTGCGGAACTACTGGACCGCCCGGTTTCGGGAAGGGTATGCCTTCAATCTCCAGACCGCTCTTGTCGAGCACGTCTTAAGTTTCCCGCTCTCGTACTTCAAGTCGCAGCAGACCGGCTACATCATGTCGCGCCTCTCCGACGACGTCCAGATCCTGCAGTATACTATCTCCCAGTACCTACCCCAGAGCATCGCAAACGCTCTCTACGTCGCCTTCACCTTCGCCATCCTCTGCATCTTAAACCTCAAGTTGACCCTCGTCGTCGTCGCCTTTATTCCCCTCTACCTGCTGGTCAACGCCGTCTTTATCCGGCGGATCCGCGCCGCCACCCACCGGGAGCGCGAACGACAGGCCTACGTCTCGCGGGATCTCCAGGAGGTGATCTCCGGGATCGACACCGTCAAGTCGCACGCCGCAGAGGACCGTGAGGTGCGCAGGGTCTCCGGGACACTTCGGAATATGGTCGATGCCCGGATCCGGAACACAATGCTCTCGGCATTCTCGGAGTACTTCAGGATTGGCACGATGTCGCTCATGCTGATCGCCGTCTTCTGGTTCGGTGGGAACGAGGTGCTCGCCGGTGCTATGACCGTGGGAGACTTCGTCGCGTTCGCGGTCTACATCGTGACGTTCGCCCCCACGGTCAACACCTTCTTCGCCTTCCCCGTCGTCATGCAGCCCGCGGCGACATCCGCCGCACGACTGCGCGACCTCTTTGCGATGCACGGCGAGTCAGGGAGAACTTCAGGTGCCGGCGGGATCGCACCCACCGTGGTGCAGGGCAGGATCGAGTTCTCCGGTGTCTGGTTCGGCTATGCGGAGTCGGAACCAATTCTTCGGGACGTGAACTTCGTCGTCCGGCCCGGCGAGGTGGTCGCCATCATCGGGCGGACCGGTGCAGGGAAGACGACGCTCATCAACCTGATTCTCCGGGCGTTTTTACCACAGAAAGGAACAGTCACACTCGACGGGCGCGACCTCTCAACCCTGGATCCCCGATGGCTGCGGCGGCAGGTCTCGCTCGTCTCACAGGACCTCTTCCTCTTCCACACCACCATCGAGGAGAACATCCGCTACAGCAGGCCCGACGCCACCCATGATGAGGTTGTTGAAGCCGCCCGGAAAGCGCAGATTCACGATGACATTATGCAGTTTCCGAAAGGTTACCAGACAATCGTCGGAGAACGCGGGACACAGCTCTCCGTCGGTCAGAGGCAACGGGTCGCCATTGCCCGGGCGTTCTTAAAAGACGCGCCCATCCTCATCCTCGACGAACCCACATCGGCGCTCGATATGCAGACCGAGGATCAGATCCGGCAGACGCTCGAGATCCTGGTCAGAGATCGGACGACGATCCTCATCTCCCACCGCCCCTCACTCCTGACCCTCGCCGACCGGGTCCTCACGATCGAGGACGGAGAGGTGCGTGAGTACCGGGAGACCGAAAGCACCACATGGACTCGCTCCGACCGCCCTTCCGGATCCCTGGGCCGATCCACCGTCCCCTGATCACGGCTTTATGCTTATTGGATGCTGCGACCCATCCTATGGTATGGATCGTAAGGTCGGATGCCTGATCTGCGGAAGAGATCTCGTGTATAGCAAGGAAGCCCGGGATGTGACGTGTGCTGTCTGCGGCAAGACCTGGAGCACCACGGCGACCTGCGAAGCGGGACACTTTGTCTGCGATCGATGTCACAGCCTGGAGGCTCTCGATCTCATCGAGGAGTTCTGCATCACGACAACACTCGAGGACCCGCTTGCCATTGCCTGCACCCTGATGCGTCATCCGGCAATCAGGATGCACGGGCCAGAGCACCACTTCCTCGTGCCAGCAAGCCTCATCGCCGCATACTGCAACCACCTGGGGGAGCCGGGGAGAAAGGGGGCACTGCTCCGGCAGGCGCGTGCGAGGGCCGGGACGGTCCAGGGAGGATTCTGCGGCACTCACGGTGCCTGCGGCGCGGCGATCGGGACCGGTATCTTCGCAAGCCTGATCACCGGGTCAACACCCCTAAAGAAACAGGAGTGGTCGCTCGCAAACCAGATGACCGCACGCAGCCTGATGATGATCGCCCGGCACGGCGGTCCCCGGTGCTGCAAACGCGACTCATGGCTTGCGATCCGGACGGCGGTCACCAACCTTTCCGAGCGGTTCGGCGTAGCCCTCCCGTCGGAGGGGAAGGTGCGGTGTGAGTTTGGTGATATCAACCGCGAATGTCTGAGAGAGGCGTGCCCCTTTAACCGGACTACTCGACCGGATGGCCCACCATCCGAAGAAGAGTTATAATGATGCCATAGCCGATGACGGTCCCAAGAAGCGTCGCTGCGACGGCAATGAAGCCATCTCCCCACTGCATCCGGATCCACCAGCCCGCCGCACTCCCGATTAAGAAAGAGGCGAATATGATGATGAGTTCATGCCGAACGAGCATGACCATAGCGTTTTCCTGCAGAGTATATCAAAAAGTGTGTGCTCTTGCCGCTCATATCGGTTGCGGGCATCCAAAACCGCAGAGTTATTAATCAGCCAGCATCGAACTCATGAAGAATGTTCATCGCCTGCCACCTCTTTGCGGGTCTCATCCTGGGCCTCGCACTCTCCATACGCCTCAATGATCGGCGGCTCATCGGTTTTGCTGCTCTTGGGGCCCTTCTCCCCGACCTGATCGACAAACCGGTGGGACATATCCTTCTTGCGGACTCGCTCAACTACGGGCGAATATTCGGGCATGGCCTCCTCTTCCTCGCACTCCTCTTCATCGCAGGCATTATTTTCAAGAGAGAGCGAGGATCGCCTGCAGTCCTCGCTGTTGCGGCAGGCGTACTCATCCACCAGATCCTCGATACAATGTGGACAGACGCCATAACCTGGTATTTCCCGCTCCTTGGCCCGTATCAGCCCTACGAGTTCACAGACTACTTCGGCAACGCTATTCTCGCGGAGGTCTCTTCCCTCTCGGAGTGGATATTCCTCGTCGCGTCGGCAGGCATCGCCCTTGCCGCCTGCCGGAACCTCCGACCCGACCTCTCCAGGATCGCCCGCATGCTCGTCCGTGCTTCCATCCCGCTCCTAGGGGTCCTTACCATAGCCTCCCTCTATGCCTGGGCGACCGGTATTGCAGGGAGCATCCTGATGGCCGGAGCGGGGCCGGGGGATTACCTGCTGCTTGCAGTCGTGGGGGCCATCGGGATCGCCGGAGTGACCGGGCATCAGAATTTCCTGGGCATCAACCCCTCAGGGCAGTTTGGTTAAGGCGCTGATACTGCCCGGGACAGTCCTCTCAACCCGGAGCGCCGTCCGACCCGCGGGTTTGATCTCGATGGCGAACGTCCCATATGGAGCGCAGTCTTGTCTGTTGTTTAGCCTTATGTGCAGCACATACTCCTCTCCAGCTTCAAGAAGAAGATCGGAGTCATCATTGAACCGATCCTGGATACTCCAATAGCCCGCTTCGGGACTATCGGTAAGAAGAGGAATATTTTGTCTGATTGGATCCACGTGATGAGGACCGGTCAATCGGAGAGAGACCGTGGTCATATCGATCGGTTCGCTGCCGCTGGTGAGTTTGATCGGGATGATGATGGAGTTGAGGTAGTCATAGGGAGGTGAGCTGACACCGTAGACGGTTCCCGAGACCATGCAGGCCGAACCGGCCTGTCGGATTCCCTGGTGGATGGTAGACTGACTCTCACCTGAGAAGAGAAGACCCATCGTAAGAACAACGTAGCCAAAGACGGCAGCGACCACGACAAAGGCGATCAGGACGATCGCCGCCTCGAGCCCTGTGAACCCGGCATCCGGCGGGCCGACCGCATCAGAAGAGCTCGACATATGCATTCTTTCCAATCCCGGAGGGAACTGTTCTGGTCAATGAGGCAGTCGCCCCTTCCGCGGCAGTTATACCAAGGGTGAACGTATCCCCCGGTCCGATGCCCACACTCTCCAACTTCCTCAGTTCCACCATAACGACCTCTCCTGCCTCCAGAACAGGTCCGCCATCTTTCGGATACCGCCACGTTAGGGTTACATCGCCGGGAGGAAGCGTGACAATCTTCTCTTTTGTGGCGATGGTGTAGGTCATGCTCCCCATATCAAATGCAGCGAGATCGGTCATGGTCTCAAGATCGAAAACAATGCGCTCAACGAGATCCCGACTGCTGTCCATCTTGACGATGACCACATCCCCCAGACGGAGAGCGGAACCTGCATCCATAAGGCCGGCATGCATGACTTCCTGGCTCTTTTGCGATGCAAATATCCCTGCTCCGAGTACGACGTATGCAAAGATCGACGCAATCACAATGATTGCGATGAAGACGATGGCCGCCTCGAGCCCGCTAGAAGCTTCTCTGTTCCAGCCTTCCCGGAGCATATCTGGCACTCAACCGTACTTTCGTTATGTTGTATTTATAGACATCGATCATATCTGAACAAACTCAAAAAAACTTAGGGTGAAATAAAGATTATTTCTGGTATAAGCTGGAGACCTATTGCTTGATATGAGATTATATGAAACAGCAGACGCTGATTACGATTGAACCAGTTTTAGAATAGATCGCCTTCTGTCGTAGCAAAGATATGACAAAGGCCCGTCTCAGGGAACGATTTTTATAGCATGGCTCATCATGGTTTAACTGAATGCCTCTGGAAGCCGCGATAGACCTTCTCATAGGTTTCCCTGCCTTATACACCATCCAACCCGTAGCCGCACTCATCATAGCCGCCATATCGCTCTTCGCTTCAATACATACCGCGGCGATAGAGGAGAAGTCCTCCAGCAGATCCATATCCCGGCTCAATCAGGCCCTGATTGTCATCCTCACGTTGGTTCTCCTTGCGGCCATTGTGATGACTGTATTCATCGTCGTGAATCCAAAAGAGGGCGAGAAGTACACCGAGTTCTATATCCTTGGCCCAAAAGGGAGAGCTGCCGATTATCCAACCGAATTCATGGCCGGGACACCCCAGACGGTCATCATCGGTATTGGAAACCACGAGTACCAGGACATCACCTACACGGTGGAGACATATGCCATAGAGAGCAGGCTTAATAATGCGACAAACCGGTCAACAGTCGTCTCGGCAACGCTTCTGGACCGATTCTCCGTCACAGTGCCGCACAATCAGACGGTGGAGCAGCCCTACTCCTTCCGGATCATGGACCCGGATGTAAACAGGCTGGAACTCCTTCTCTTCAAGGAGACGCCCCCTGAAGAGATCCCAAAGAACAGTCTCATCGGTGCCGGTTACCGCAACCTCCACCTCTGGCTGCGGGTGCATTGAGTGGTCGTGCGCAAATCGGGATCAAGAGGGCATCCACATGGAGCGTCCTCCCATTCTTCTGGGAAGAGATGCAATAGACAAAGGGCTATGGTTACTCCCTTCAATCATATGCTTTGGACGTCAGTCGAGGGGAGCATGCGTATCCATGAATAAGCCGGATTGATGCGACACCTGTTTGGCCAAACCAGATACGGGACGCGTGATCTCAGTCCGAGGCGGGGCATCCAGATCGAGATCGTCTCGCAGATGGTGTTTCCGCAGGAATTCCCTGGCGCTGAGCGACGCGGCGTATCCACTGTCCAACTCCCTAAGAACCCCATCAATGATCTCTGCCTGCTTAACGATCTTTTCAGCGATCTCACCGCCCTGCAGATCTGCAAGGCCGACGATGACGGCAAGCGGGTTTCTGATACGATCGCCAAGGCAAGCCAAGTGCTCGATGTTCTGATCGAGTTGCGCAGAGATCTCCCGCCACCGACTGTCATCGGTCTTCTGCTGTACGACCGCGATGATCCCGGCGAGGTTGCCCATACTGTCGCTGATCGGCGAGAAACCAAGACTCATGGCAATAGGAAGCCCCTGTACGCTCATAAAGAGCGCCTCCATTGTGCGTGGTTTTTCGATCGGATCGGAGCGTCCTGCCGAGTTTCGGGAGACACGTTCCAGAAAGCAGACCTTCTGGAATTCAGCAATAGAATCTCTGGTCATCAAAAAAGAGAGGTGTTTTCCTGCGAGATCTTCGGGGCGGTACCCGAGAAAGCGCTCAACCGACGGGCTTACTGATGTTATGATGAGGCTTGAATTGAGAGAGATGACCAGATCCGACGAGAGAGCTACCAGAGTTTCAAACAGATCGCGAGCCTCCTGAAGGCGCGCCTCCAACCGATCGGAGCCGCTGGTGATGTGATAGATATCCAGGCGCGCACCTCGGTTCCGCCCTACAGGGATCACGATGCTTGAATACTCCACCCAGATATTATCGGTCGATTTACGGGATATGCAGTATCGTCTTTCCGGGATCTTTTCGTAAAAGAAACAGGCACTGATAAATTCTGCCTTAAAATCCTCACCGTTAGGGAAATTTGGAGAGATACAGCGGGAGACAAACTCAATGGCGTTCATTCCGACGGTATCGTATCTGTTCACCCCGAAGAGATCCTCGATAGCCCTATTCATCCAGATCACTGTCTGATCAGGGGCAATCAGTACAATTCCATCCTTCTGGTAGCCAACCAACAGCGTCAGGAGGTCCCCGGTGGACGTCGCAAAATGAGAGCCGGCATGAGGGCAACAACCGCCATGGTAAAAATGAGCATCAACTACCGGCCCCTGTTCCGGTCTCTGCCCATCGGTTCTCCTGTGCTCCATACTCCCGCCCAAGAATAATAATCAGTCTTTCCAGGATATACTTTGAAAATAACCCATATAAATGGCTTTCTTGTTATTTCACTGACGTATTACACGATTTTTGAGAAATAACAATGTTGCTGAGTTGATACAACAGTACTGTACAATCTCCATCAGAATGGAATATTTTCCTCTTTCCGATCGTATACAATATGCAAGCATACAGTCTAATCATCTCGATACTTGTGGTTACGCTTTCAGGAGCCCTGAAACTACAGTTTGCATATGGATTCCTCGGTAGCCACGTCCCGCTCACTGAATTTGTCGCCGCAGCGTTCATTGCCTACGCAGCCTATGCGTTTGATCGTGGTGTGGAGAATAAAGAGGATGAGAAACGAGGAACTCTGTTCAAAAAAGCACTCCTGCTAACAGCAGTCTTCGCGACGATCGGAGCATTCGCCCTTTACCCAAACCCCGCCCTGGTCGTGCCGTTCCTCGTTGCATACCTCTATACAAAGGGCATCGGAGGATATCGGCTGAAAGGCGGTAAAGGCGTGAAAAACTGTATCGTCGCTCTTACCTGGTCACTCGGCATCCTGATCTTCCTCGGTACCATCAGCCTGCCGGTCATGTTGGTTTGCCTCTTCTTCTTCTGCAAAAGTTTTGTCAACACCGTCATCTACGATGTCCGCGACATCGATAAAGATAAGATGGCGGGGATCCTGACCATCCCGACAGTCCTCTCCCGGACGCAGGTCACCGCCCTGCTGCTCGGACTCAGCCTGATCACTCACATGACAGTCATCGGTGCATACTTCTCAGGTTTCATCGCCGGTATCGACGTTCTGCTCATCAGCTCGATCCACAGCACCATCTACATCATTGCTTACTGTAATGGGTTCGAGATGTTTCGGAACGCGCTCGTCGATGGGGAATGGATCCTCTATGCAGGCTATATAATCCTGCGGGATTGCATCCTATAATGCTGGATGAGATCCCTTCCAAACTTTATTGCTTCCGGGGACGTCGCAATGAGGTCCCTCGTGAAGTCGTAACTTCCCGACTTATAGAAGAACCCGATCGAGAGGAATGTATCTGTGACTGTCGCAGCGATCCCGGGAGTTTCTGGGATGAGATACACCTCAAGATTGCTGTAATCTTCCAGCGGATAGGTAGAGATAATATCAAGGACTTCCTGTGTGACCACAAGAGAGATCGTCTCGAGACTCTCCGCCAGGCCCTTGAAGAACTCAGGGTAATCGGGGAAGAGAATCGGTGAGACTCCGTAGATCTCCCGGGTTTTCCTCAGGTTGTTGATGAAAACTCTGTGAGGCTTTAAGATATCGGATGGTTCAGAGACGATAATCTCGGCATCCCGGATCTCACTGAGGCGAAGAGCGAACTCGTCCGGGAAAGCGATGGTATGGTCCGGAAAGGCTTCATAGAGTAACCTGAGGGTATTGATACTCTCTTTGAACCTCTCAAATACGACGAGGTTGGCATATCCCCTATCAGTCAGCGAAACCTCACCGTCAGCTTCTCTGACAAACCCCACTTTCTTGAGGTAATTGACCGTGAAAGCGTAGGTTGAGGAGGGTATATGCTTTTTAATCTCATCCTTGGTTTCCTGCCGCATGAGTGCATCAAGAACCTCAATCCGGCGTTCACTCGAAAAGATCCGCATGAAATCGGTGATCTTCATGTATATCTTAATACTTCGTCGACATCGTCAGATTAATCTTGTTCTTTACAGAGATGATACATTGAACGCCTCTCCATGAACGCCCCTCCAGAGCCGAACGTTTCCCGGCTTTGAGGGTGAGTCGGCATCAAGACTGCTTCTGCCGGCCCCAAACCCCGGACAAGACCGCAGACGATAACCTTTCGCACACCCATGATCGTTAACTGGCGAGCCATACCCCAGGCAAACAACTCCCTCGCTGCCCTCTCCGCGGCATGCGAGAGTGACGGCTACCACCTCCAGATCACCGACGAACCGCTCGACGATGTCACCATCTACAGCCTGAACTCCATCAACGAGCGCCTCTACCGTGACGAGATCGCGGGGGCGGACTGCATAACCATCGCAGGGGGGCCCCACCCTTCAGCATGCTACCGGGAGGTGGCAGAATATGCCGATTACGTCGTCGTCGGAGAGGGGGAGTACACGCTTCCCGCTCTCCTTGCCGCAATCGAGGAGGGGAGGGATCCACCCCCGGGTGTCGCCACCGCCGCCGGCTATACGCCGGCCCGCCACACCGTCCTCCTCGACGCTCACCCGCCCTTCTCGCAGATCAAGGGCTTCATCGAGATCACCCGGGGATGCCCGTTCTCCTGCGGGTACTGCCAGACACCCCGTCTCTTCGGACGGTGCATGCGCCACCGCTCCATCGACGAGATTGCCCGATATGCCTCACGTTACCGTGACATCAGGTTCGTCACCCCGAACGCCTTTGCCTACGGCTCTGATGGAGTCCATCTCCGACTTGATCGAGTGGAGCGGCTCCTCCGGAGCCTCGATGGGCGGATCTACTTTGGAACCTTCCCCGGTGAGGTGCGCCCGGAGTCTGTCTCGCAGCAGTCCATCGATCTCATCCTTGACTACTGCGCCAACACCCGCCTGCACTTTGGAGCCCAATCGGGGAGCAATGCGGTGCTCCGTCGCCTGCACCGGGGGCATACCGTCGAAGACGTTATTTGTGCCGTCGAACTCTGCCGGGAGAATGGGCTCGTCCCGATCGTCGATTTCATCGTTGGCCTGCCGTTTGAGAGCGACGATGACCAGCGCGCTACGCTCGACCTCGTAAGGTTTGTCACCCGGGCAGGAAAAGCGCATATTCACTATTTTATGCCGCTACCCGGGACCCCACTCTCAAATGAACAGCCTCGCCCCCTTCTCCCTGAGACGGAGAAGGTTCTCGGCAAACTGGCGCTCGGTGGTAAAATAACCGGTTCCTGGATGGATCATGAGATAAGGTTTTTTAGGCGCACTTCTCACCTATAGTGCATGACGGATGTGCTACTCTTAGCAGATCTGCACGGTAACTACGGAAAGCTTGACGCTTTTCTCAGCTACGACTACGATGCAGTCATCATTGCAGGCGATATCACCAATTTCGGTCCACTTGAGCCTGTAGATTCGGTGCTCTCCAACTTCGAAGTACCGTGTTTTGCAATCCCCGGAAACTGCGATCCCCGCGAGATCATCGATGTGCTCGAGCGCTCGGATGCGGTATGTCTACATGACTCGTGGATCGCTCTCGGCAAGATCACGCTTGCGGGTCTTGGAGGTTCGAACAAGACCCCGTTTGACACACCGTTTGAATTGACGGAAGAAGAGATCGATGATAAACTCACCCGGATAGTCAACCATATGGATAAGAACGTTTACAACGTCCTGATCTGTCACGCCCCACCATATGAAGCGCTGGACTTGGTCGGTGATAATCACGTCGGGAGCCAGAGCATACGCAAGCACATGCCCCAATTCGACCTGATCTGTTGCGGCCATATCCATGAGGCACGGGGCATAACCGAGGTCGATGGCGTCACTATCGTCAACCCCGGGCCCGCTTCAGAAGGTAATGGAGCTCTCATCCACTTCGGGACGGAGCCGAAAGATATTCATATCGATCTTATCACTGTTTAGACAACAGCATCTCCAGATACGAGGTGTAGATTGGTGGACCGTCTACACCCAATTCTTTTGCAGTCGCCCCAATTCGTGCGGCAGCATCATCTCTGTCGCTTTCCGTCAGGATCTCGATCTCGATGAATGTCCCCAGATCGTCGACATCATCAAGCGTCACCGTCAGATCGCCCATCTCATAGATCTCCCGCACCTTTGAGACCGTAGCAGCCCGACGGAAACCGAGACGGGAGAGGATCGCCTCAAGGGTCTCCCCCGACTCCACCGCAAGGTTGAACTCCTCGCGGGCCTTCGCGCTCCCGACCCGGACTTTCGGTCCCTTGTAGGTCACGGTAGATCCGGCATCATCATACCTGACCCTTAACGCCTCGTCGGTCTCTCCAAAATCCCGGTGTGGAGCGTTATAGTAGACGTCACGCTCCTTCTGTCTGGTAATCATCCGCGCTTCCAACCGGACAAGCCGGTTCCTGACGCTTTCGAGATCGGGAACAGCAAATTTTGCTTCTACTTCAAGCATACTCGTCGCGCTAGATCACTCTCTCGGGAACCGCGATAAAACCTCATGGAACGGCCCGGACCGGGCTAGCGATCTTTTGTCGAATCAGATCTCTCTGCTGCTCTGCAGCAGCGAGGAGGGCGTCGTCCCCAAGATATCCCGCAGCGGTGATAGCCCGTTCCGTGAGCACGAGAGCGGTATCGTAGTCCTCACGATGGTAGAACCGAAGCCCGAGTTCGAGGTTTAAGTCTGCAGCTTTTTCGTACTCCTGCGCGTGGAAGAAGTGGCAGGCAAGCGAGAGAAGAGCGTGCAGCCTGCCGGAAAGACGGTGCATGGACCGCTCAAAGCAGTCTGCTGCACGGGCATTGAGCGCGGACTTTGCATCGTCTGGGAGCTCGCGCCTGCAGTGCTCCTGTAAGAGTGGGTGGGCGAAGGCGTACTCCCCACCCGGAAGCCTCCGGAATATGCCGATCTCCCGCAGCCGGTCGGCAAGGCTCGAACCTTCAAGACCGAGCATGCAGGCCACAACCGGTACCGGGAACGGGGGGTTTAAAACAGAAAGTTCCCTGGCCCAATCCTTCCAGGACTCAGGGAGCCCGCTATAGGCAAGATCAGCCGGATCTCTACTACCGGTGAGGAGATCTGCGATCTTTTCCAGGGTTGGGTCAAGCCCCCGGTAATTCAGTGTGTTAAAGCAGGCCATAAGGCCAAACGGGTTGCCGGCGGATTCCTCGAGGAGACCGGCGGCGGCCTCGTTAATGGTGAGATTAAACCTCCTCTGTGCCAACTCCTGGATCTCACTAACCCGCATTTCGGAGAGGCGTATCGTAGAAAAGCCGAGGTTCCGGATCTCCTCCTGCATGGTCGGGTATCCGGGGCACGTCCCATCCTCTGCCCGGCAGGTGAAGGCAAGAAAGATTCCCGGCGGGAGATCGTGCATGATGTCCAGAAGGAGGCGCCGATCAAGGCTTGAAGCAAGATGGACATCATCGAGCAGGACTGCAGCCACACGGCCGGTCACGCTCATCACCCTTCCGAGCTCCTGGAGGAGTTCGAGGAAAGCCTCGCGCACCCGGTCGTACCCGACCTCGGGCGACTCGGCGAAGACGCCGATGATCTCTTCCCCGGTCTTCGCAAGGAGGCCGACCGGCTCCACCGGGGCGACGTACTTCTCAAGTACATCGCCGGCATACCGGATCGCCTCCCTCATGCTCTCTAGACCAAGATCCCCCCCAAACCTTGCGGTCGCAGCGTGCCTCCGCAGGTCTTTCAGGAGGTCCCGAAAGACAGAAAAGATCATTCCTGGAAGGTCGAAGACCTCTCCCCGAAGGACTGGGGACTGGAGGCCGCCGGGACGCTCCTGCACCTCGTATGCAAGCCAGTTCAAGAGCGAACTCTTCCCGATCCCCGGCGGACCGGAGATCATCACAGCCTGTCCTCCTGCACGGGAGAGGAGAGCCCCAAGATGCTCACGCTCCTCCCTTCTGCCGCAGAACTCTTCAGGGGGGCAGGGGGCATACGAGACGCCCCCCCACCCGTCGCTGCACCTCATCCATGATCCTCCATCCCCCTCTATCACGGGCATACTTCAATATTTGGACCGGAGCCTCCAGCACCTGCCGGGCATCCCGTGATACCAGTCCAGGCCTATGATACTGTCCAACCGTGCCCGGGAGGCGGCAGAGACAAGAAGCAGCCCTGTATGGGGCCAGTCATGCGCTCCCGGAAGCGGGGCGGTAAACAGTATAAATACACCTCCTTCCAAATAAATTAGAACAACTAGACGCAGGCTTGCAGCGGGCCGGTGCAGAGACGTGCCGGGGACCGCAATGCGATCTGCTATCCAAGGTGAATGGAATGGCACTTCAGGAAGGAGACTTTATCAGGCTCAGGTATACCGGCCGCTTCGATGAGACTATCTTCGATACAACGGATGAAGAGAAGGCAAAGGAAGAGGGGATCTACAACCCGCGGGCAGAGTACGGTCCGGTCACCGTCCGTCTGGGGAGCCACCACATCATCATCGGCCTTGAGGATGAACTGATCGGCAAAGAGGTCGGCGCCGAGGGAGAGGTTGACGTCCCGCCCGAGAAGGGATTCGGGTCCCACGATGACGCAAATGTCCGGTCTGTCCCGGTCTCGCAGTTCCGCGAGAAGCCGAAGCGCGGGATGCGGATTGAGGTAGAGGGGCGCGAAGGCGTCGTCGTCGATGTTATCGGGAGGCGTGCGGTCGTCGACTTCAACCACCCGCTTGCCGGAAAGACCCTGACCTACTCCTACACGATCGTCGAGAAGGTCGAGGACCCCATTGAGCAGATCAAAGGCCTCATCAAGCTCTACTCGGGCCGGACCGACATCGGGATCAGCATCACCGATGGCGTGGCAGAACTGGCGCTTCCTCCCGCGATCGTATATGACCGGCGCTGGATGATCTGGCGGGGCACCCTTGTCCGCGAGATATTCGAATACTATCCCGACATCAAGAACGTCGTCATGAAAGAGACATTCCCGCGCCCTGAGGAGACAAAGGCCGCTTTTGAGGTCCCCGAGACCGAAGAGACCCCGAAGACGGAAGAGACTGAGGAGTAATTCTCCTCAGCTCTTGAGTTTCGCTTTTTTGGAAGACATTTCTGCGTTAACCTACATCTTTGAGATCCTGTGAGCGTGGGATGGCCTTGCCTGAGATGTCAGGCTGCCCATCACGCATTGCGGATCTGGTTTCCCTGCGGATATCACCACGCAGGGGAGAGCGACGGTTCGTAGAACCGGAGCTTGAGCACCGCCAGGTGCGAAGATCGGCACCATCCATTACAAGGTTTCTGCCAGTGGAATGATCGAGGGAAAATCCGGGCGAGGGAAAATCCGGGATACTGGACTGTGGGGGCATCGCATTGCAGGGGTGGGTTTCAGGGGAGTACGATGTTCCAAAGGAGCGGAGCTCGACCACCGCCAGGTGGGGAGGGGGGAGCATCCCCCCCTATCCCCTCCCCCCTGTAATGCGATGTCCAGTGGGAATCCGTTTCAGGTGGAGCCATAAGGGTATCAACACATTTCGAGCTGTCCTGAAGGGACGGGGTTTGAGAAAACGCAAAGCATTTTCGGGACAGGAACTCGAGCACCGTCAGGTATGAAGTGCGAGCGAAGCGAACTTGAAATACTCGAAGAGTTTCGAGGCGCAAACGAGAGTGAGCGTGAGCACCGCAAGGTGCGAGAAGGGAGCAAACCCCTCCGCACCCTTCGGTTGCTTGAACTCAGGTTCTCTACGAACCATCGCACTCCCCCGGTTCCCACCCCTTAGAGTGATACCCCCACGGTCCAGTGTACGGGGCTTTATCCCCACTATTTTACTGGCACGCCCCTCCTGTTCGTCTCCTGCCGGACCAAGAACCTGCATCACCCGCCCGTACCCTTCTTTAGGTACCGGACCGAATGTATTCTGGAGTCAATGGCAACATTACAGGGAATGAGCGGGGTCGATCTTCGGGCACTGGTAGCGGAGGCTGCCGATCGCCTCCCGCTCTGGGTCGGCAAGATCTACCAGTTCGACGCAATGACCCTTGGAATCAGGCTGAACGGTGAAGACCGGGCGAAATACCAACTGCTCGTCGAGATGGGGCGGCGTGCCCACTTCACCGCAGAGTTCCCCAACCCGCCAAAGAACCCGCCGAGTTTTGCGATGCTGCTTCGAAAGCACCTTGATGGCGGGAAAGTGCTCGGTATCCGCCAGCTCGGACTCGAGCGCACGATATGTATCGATGTCGGGAAACACGACACGACCTATCATCTCATATTCGAACTCTTCGACGAGGGAAACACGGTTCTCTGCGACGAAGGATATACAATAATCAAACCCCTCTGGCACCACCGGTTCAAGAACCGGGAGGTGATCCCGGGTGCGGTCTACGCCTTCGAGGGATCGGACTGCTCGGCACTCTCCCCTGCTGAGTTTGAGAGTATGCTCGCCGGGTCCGACCGGGACATCGTCCGGACTCTTGCCGTCGGGTGCATGCTCGGCGGCGCGTATGCCGAGGAGGTCTGCAGACTCGCGGGCGTCGATAAGAACGCCGCGGCGAAAGAGGTGGATGCGGAGACGGTCCGCAAGGCCCTCGAGCGGTTGATCACGAGCGTCGAGAAGTCCCGGGAGCCGGTGATAACACCCTCCGGGTGCTGGCCGGTTCTGCTCGGCAATGAAGAGGTTCGCGAGCGGTTTACAACCTTCAGCGAGGCGCTCGATGCCTTCTACCCGAAGATTGCAGGCGAGAAGGGGGAGGTCGCGACAGAGAAACCGCGCCTCTCCCAGGCGGAGGTGATCCGCCGCCGTCAGGAGGAGGCGATCAAAGGCTTTGAGAAGAAGATCGAACGTTACGAGCGGATCGTGGAGGTGTTCTACGAGAACTACACGACTGTTGCCGAGATCATAACGACGCTTGATGAAGCGAGCAAGACCCGATCCTGGCAGGAGATCGAGCGAATCCTCAAATCCAACGGCAACAACCCGACAGCAAAGATGGTCCGTGCGGTCCACCCTGCGGAGGCGGCGGTGGACCTCGAACTATCGGGCGAGCGGGTGATGGTCTACGTCCACGAGACGATCGAGCAGAACATCGGCCGCTATTACGACCAGATAAAGAAGTTCAAGAAGAAGAAGGCCGGCGCACTCGCGGCGATGGAGCGTACGGTGCCCGAGAAGCCCCGGCGAAAGCAGAGCCTTGCCCTCCAGAAGAAGCGGTGGTACCACCGGTTCCGCTGGTTCACCACGAGCGACGGAGTCCTTGTCATAGGTGGCCGTGACGCTTCCCAGAACGAAGAACTCGTCAAGAAATATATGGAAGGCGGGGATCTCTTCATCCACGCCGACGTCCACGGCGGAAGCGTCGTCATCGTGAAAGGCACGACCGAACACCTGGACGAGGCCGTGCAGTTTGCCGCATCCTACTCCAATGCCTGGAAGGCCGGGCACTTCACTGCGGACGTCTATGCCGCCCGCCCCGACCAGGTGAGCAAGACAGCCGAGTCCGGCGAATACGTCGCCCGCGGAGCGTTCATCATCCGTGGCGAGCGGCAGTACTTCAGGAACGTCCCGCTCGGGGTGGCGATCGGTCTAGCGATGACGCCGGAGGTCGCCGTCATCGGCGGCCCAGCAGCGGCCATCAGAGAACGCGCGAAAGTATGGGTAGAACTTCGTCCCGGGCAGTTTGAGCCGAACGATATCGCAAAGAAGGTTGTCCGGGCACTCAGAGAGAAACTCCCGGAGGAAGAGTGGAAAGGGCTCAAGTCCGCCTTAAACACCGAGACGGTCGCCGCATTCATTCCTCCCGGCGGCTCTGATATCGTAGAACCATGAAGGCTGAAGTTTGCGAGTTAAAAAAGCAGTACGGCGAGATACGTCTCTTTCCAGAGACGCTTGACGATCTCTGGCACCTCTCCCACCTGGTCGGACCCGGCGACCTCGTCTTTGCGACGACCTTCCGGAGTGTCGAGGGAGCAAGCGATAAAATTCGGCCCGAGAAGATAGAGAAGCGGCCGGTGCGACTGGGAATCCGGGTCGAGAAAGTGGAGTTCCATCAGCACACGAACCGTCTCCGCATCAGCGGGGTCATCGAGAGCGGGGTGGATGTCTCCGCACACCACACCTTAAACGTAGAAGCGGGCTTCGAGATCTCGGTCATCAAACAGTGGCGTTCCGTCGACTGCGAGCGGATACGCCGGGCCGTCGACGCCTCTGCATATGGTGTGGTCCATGTCGTGAGCGTCGAGGAGGGTGAAGCGCAGGTTTACCGTCTGCGGCAGTTCGGCCCGGAATGGGTAACGACCGTCACGGCCGGGAGCAGCAAGGGTGCGGACACCGGAACCCGGTCGGCGCTCTTTGAGAAGACGCTTGAGGCTATCGCCGCGGTCACAGGCCCCCTGATCGTCGCAGGCCCGGGGTTCGTGAAAGACGAATTCGTGAACTATGCAAAAGTCCAGGCTCCGGACCTTGCAGAGCGGATGACCACCGTCGAGACACGGCGTGTCGGACGGGGCGCTGTCCAGGAGGTGATCGGGCAGGGGGTTCTCGAGCGGCTCCTCGGCGACCTTCACCTTGCACGCGAAGTCAGGCTGATGGATGAGGTCCTGCGCCGGATCGCGACCAACGGTGCTGTCGCCTATGGCATTGACGAAGTCGGCAAAGCGGTCGCTTACGGTGCGGTAGAAACGATCCTGGTCTCCGACACCCGGCTCCGTGACGAAGAGGCAACGCGTATCATCAAGGATGCCGAGTATATGAGCGCGTCGATCGTCGTGATGAGCACCGAGTTTGAACCCGGAGAGCGCCTTGAAGCCCTCGGGGGTATTGCGGCAATCCTGCGGTATAAGATCGAGTGAAATTCGGGCCACCTAAGGCTTTCCTGTGCGACCAAGCATGGGAGCCCTGGCAGCCAGAACGCGCCATCTTGTACATCACTACCTCTAATCTATCCTATCATAGGGAAAGCCGCCGCAAACACCTTCGATCTGCCGAACCTCAGTTTCCCCAGAGCCAGGGGTACCTACCTTTATAACCGGAGAACACCCTATATTGTAGTGATTCCGTCAATCCAGGAAGGGGCCGGAAGCCCGCTATGTGCTGCCCGGACCGCCGTCCCGAGGTGAGACATCCCTTTCAGGAATGGCGTAAGACTGGTGTCACGATGAGCGAGAATGTGGTAGCAGCAGAGGTCGAGAATACACGGCCGCGGACTCGTGCCGAGAAGCAGATCGAGCACAGAAATCGGATTAAGCGGACGCTTGTAGCCTGTTTTATGGGCATACTTACCGGAGCGCTCTCGTTCTACCTCTCCGGCACCCCCGATCCGGTGAACGGACTCCAGCCAAACGCCATCATCGGTATCCTTCTCCTCGCGGCGGGGGTTGTCTTTCAGAAGCACATCTTCATGCTTATCCGGATCGACTACATGGCTCTGACCGGAAAAGACTGGTTCTACCAGAGCTTCATGACGTTCGCGCTCTGGTTCATAACCTGGACGATCCTTTTGACCACCACCGTTCTGTGATCACCCATGCGTATTGCTGTTGTACACCGTGATCGGTGTCACCCCATCAAGTGTGGCACCGAGTGCATCCTTTACTGCCCGCGTGTCCGAACCGGCGATGAGACAGTCATCATCGGTGAAGACCAGAAGGCCGCCATATCGGAAGAACTCTGTGTCGGGTGCGGTATCTGCGTGAAGAAATGCCCGTTTGAGGCGCTCGATATCGTCAACCTCCCCGAGCAACTTGACCAACCGACGCACCGCTATGGCAGAAACGGTTTCGTCCTCTACGGGCTCCCGATCCCCATCGAGGGGAAGGTTACTGGCATCCTCGGGCCCAATGGTATCGGCAAGAGCACATCGGTGAAGATCCTCTCAGGAACGCTCGTCCCGAACCTGGGAAAGACCGATGCCGAGGCCTCCTGGAAGGACGTCCTCGACCTCTACCAGGGGACCGAACTCTTCGACTACCTCCAGATGCTCTCGCAGAAGAGCGTGAAGGTCGCGGTCAAGCCCCAGTATATCGACCAGATCCCGAAGGTCTTCTCCGGGTCGGTGCGTGACCTCCTCGCAACCACCGATGAGCGCGGGAAACTTGATTATTACATTGATCGGCTCTCGCTAGGGCCAATTCTCGACCGGTCAATCAAGACGCTCTCCGGCGGGGAACTCCAGCGGGTCGCGCTCACCGCCAGTCTTGCCCGCGATGCCGACTTCTACTTCCTTGATGAGATCACGCCGTACCTTGACGTCTATCAGCGGATGGCCGCGGCGAACCTGATCCGGGAACTCGCCGCGGAGCGGCCGGTCGTGATCGTCGAGCACGACCTCGCCATCCTCGATATGCTTGCCGATACTGTGCATATCGCCTATGGTGAACCGGCGGTCTTTGGTGTCATCACGCATCCCAAAGGCGTCCGGGTGGGTATCAACCAGTACCTGGAGGGGTTCCTTCCCGAGGAGAACGTCAGGTTCAGAGAGTATGCGGTGACGTTTGAAGCCCGGGCCCACGCAGCCGACACGGACCGGGAGACGCTGTTTGCGTTCCCGGCGATGACAAAGCGCTTTGATCAATTCTCGCTCACCGTCGACGGCGGAGAGATTCGGAACGGTGAGGTTCTCGGAGTGCTCGGGGCGAACGGTATCGGGAAGAGCACGTTTGCCCAGCTCCTCGCCGGAGTGATCGAGCCCGATACCGGGGCAATGGATACCCGGGTGCGGATCTCGTATAAGCCGCAGTATATCAAGGGTGACACCGATGCAACCGTCGAGGAGGTCCTCCGCCGGACGACGGCAAAGTTTGACACATCATACTATCAGCACGAGATCCTGGAGCCACTCTCCCTCTCACAGCTCCTCCAGGCGCCGGTGAACACACTCTCCGGCGGGGAACTCCAGCGGGTCGCGATCGCAATCTGCCTCTCCCGCGATGCCGACCTCTACATCTTGGACGAGCCGAGCGCTCACCTCGATGTGGAGCAGCGCGTGAAGATCTCGCGCATGATCAGGAAGCACGCCGAAGGGCGGGACGCAAGCACGCTCGTGATCGACCACGACATCTACGTCATCGATATGATCAGCGACCGGATACTGGTCTTTGAGGGCGAACCGGGCGTCCACGGCACGGCTGCCGGTCCGTTCGATATGGCGCCGGGCATGAACCGGTTCCTCAAGGCGCTCGGGATCACATTCCGGCGTGACAAGAGCGGGAGACCGCGGATCAATAAGCCAGGGTCGTTCCTGGACCGGGAGCAAGTCGCTGCCGGAGAATACTATTATGCAGAAGTCTCGAAGTCTTGAGGTTGGGTTTCAAGGCTTCCTTCTCCACTCCCTTCTCATTTTCAGAGAGATATACAGGTCCAATCCTCATTGAATCCGGCTGCCAGGACGCCGGTCGCACGTACCCCAAGGAATCGAGCACAGGAAGGCTGAGGGGTTTTGGCGGCAGGGCCCGGAGGGGGCCCATGAGATCCGCATTAGGAGAATTGAAATATCTTTCCCGCTGGATCTCGCAGTTCGCTCACCGGCCGATCACTGACCCCAACCGTCCCCCAAGAGACGCCCACACCCTCTCAAGTGCGCCTTGAGACTCTCCGGGAGTCACTCCGGGCGTCACTTCCGGAGCCGGGGTCTCCTGCGGAGTTTCGGGAAGGGCGGTGGTCACCGGTACTTCAGGCGTCGTCTGCGTCGAAACGGCAGAGAGGTCAAGGGAAGCCAAACCTGCTGGCAGCGGAATGTAACCCACGTTTCCGGGGACAACAAACCAGCATCTTTCGGCGGCATCGAGGAAGAGTTTCTTGACAGCATTCGAACGAATCCCGTCCCCTGACGTGATATGCAGGGTCACATTCGTCCCGTCCCACCCATAGATCCCGTTTGTGGATGCGACAAGAAGCATCCCATCCGGCGTTGCCGCAATATCGTTTATATAGACGGGGAACGCGCTCAGGCTCCCGCTGTCAAGGACCGGCACGACTTCCCCATCAGGGGTGCGCTGAAGGACCGTCGTGCGGTTGAAGAGATAGACGCCTCCAAACGGGTTGACCCGCACTTCAGATATTCCTCGAAGCGGTTCGCCGCGGTAGGTAACACTCTCAAAAGAGATCACTCCAGAATTGTTCTTGAGAACCTGGATACCATCCTTCTCGGACCCGATGACGAGAGCATCGCTTGCGGCATCGACCGCCATGCTCAAGACGGTGTAGCACTCGAGGCCTTCGGGCCCGAACGGTTTATACCACGTCCAGTTACCATCGTGGTAGCGGAGGAGGCCTGCCCGTCCGGTGGCGACCCACATCTCATCTCCCCACCGCGTTATGCTATTGATGTTGCGGTTCTTAAGGAGCACCGGATCATCAATGACCTGATATCCCGCCTCATCTCCGAACTGCAACCCTTTCGGATACCCGATCCAGAGACATCCCTCTGCATCCAGGGCGATCGCGGATACCATAGCGTCAAGAGGAGTGAGCCAGCCATACGCCGTCTCTCCCGGGTGCCTGGGGTTGAGAGAGTACCAGGTGCCATCTTCCGTATATACAGAGATACCGTAATCGGTTGCAAAGATGACATCGCCATACAAACCGTTCGTTACGTCCTTCACTCCGGCTGATGCAATACCGGTATAAAAATCAGGCTCTTTGATGTACAGGGCCGACGAGGCGGGGACGAGAAGGGATAGAACAATGAGGGAGAGAATTAGAACTCGGTGCATGTGCCATCCGCCCTCTTGATGATGAGGCGACCCTTCCCTTCCGGCCAGTAATACACGGATCGCCCGACCTTTCCACCGGTCTCTTCGTGCTCAATCTGAATGCCCAATTCGCGGAGCTTATCTTTCACTGCAGCAATGTTGCGCTCACCGATGTTGAGGAAGTTTGCCGAGTACTCAAACATGCTCGCACCACCGACAATACTCGCAGTGACCGAGAATTTTGTGCTTCCGAACTCCTCCATCTCTTCAAAGAGGGCGATTGCGGCTGTATCTGCAAACTTACCGGGACGGTCGGTGTTTCCGCGGCTCTCGGGGAGCATAACATGGGCGAGTCCCGCAAGGGATCTGCGCTGGTCATGCAGGATGAGTGCGATGCAGGATCCAAGCCCGATCGTCCCCATTGGACATTTTCCTACCATGTATTCACCAAGGCCGAGGATCACGCCCTCTCCCTCTGCGAAGAAGTTGTTATCCATGCTATTCCAAGGATGGGCTATGAGAGTGGTTCCATCAAGCGCTCAAGCATGAGGGACAGCTGGTGCATGAGATCCACGTTCGGAAGCATGAAGATACCACCGTAAACAGGCGGTGCCTCGCTCGTCAACATGGTGTTGAAGATGATGACATCATTCACCTCACCAGCCATCTGTGCGACGAATCTGACCACCCCGCCGCCCGGGGCCGCGCCCGGCATCACCCGGTGGGTGACCTACGCGACGATCGACGGCAAGGGATCGGGGACGACCGGGGTTGTCCGCATCCCGTCCCCGATGTGGCGGCTCGACTACTCCGATATCACGACCTCAAACGACGAGATCCCCTTCTTCAACTGCCAGGTCATGGACGCACAGGACCCGAACCGATTCGTCAGGATCGTCACGCTCAACTTCGCCGACTTCCTCGGGACGAAGGGCGAGCCGGATCTTCGGGAAAAACAGTGGGTGAACACATTCTACGAGGGGAACCGCGACTACTACTTCGTCATCAATACCCGGTGCATCGACTCTTACAGCATAAAGATCCAGGTGCCGGAGACCTACGTGGGCGCGCCGCTGGAATGACCCCGGCGCCCCACCATCGATGATGATCCTGTAGCCCGGTGGAGCGAAACCTGCACCGCTCCTCCCTTTTACCCGCTGAACAACCAGGGTAGCCGTTCGGATAGTTGTTGCCGCACGAAAAGAGCGGCAGATCTTCCATCCATCACCCATAGATCGTAAAACCCCAAGGTGCGGCTTATCCTCGGGGAAGGAGTTCGAAGACTCTAAGAGTGCAGGTCGGTGCGACGAACGGCAGACGGGTCATGACAGCCTTCTCGATTCAGCATAAAAAACCGTATCGCCACCACGACGATCTTTACGCCCCAAAAGGCACTCCGATGCGGAAAGAAAGCACGGATAAAATTGTGTGGAGCCGCTCAGGCGGCCACCTTATCGATCATATAGCCTGCAGTGCTAAGGACGGCGATGAAGACGATCAGCGCGATGATATACGACAACCCCTCCATCCCCACCATCAGCCCGGGCAGCACTACCAGCAGCAGGATAAAGAGTGCAAGACACCCGAACGCGGCAAGCACCTCAAGGACCCGTAGATTCATGTACTGAAGATGGGATATCGGGAGGTATATCTCTATCTATCCCCCATCTCGTGCCCGGGCCAGTGCAGAAGGCCACAACCTTATACCCTGCGATTGACAACCCTTCCCGCATGAAGAGAGACGAGGCACAGGCCCTGCTCGAGCGTTACGTAACGTCGCCGTCGCATATCGTACACAGCCATGCCACGGCGGCGATCATGCGAAAGGTCGCAGAGCACCTCGGCGAGGATGCCGCGACGTGGGAGATCGTCGGTCTTCTGCACGACATCGACTACGACCTCGTCGGCGGCGATATGGACCGGCATGGTATCGAGGGCGCCCGGATCCTCATCGAGAACGGCGTCCCGGAGAGTATCGCCGAGATCGTCCGGCGCCACAACCATATGCTCACCTCTGACTACGAGAGCCAGGTCGAGCTCGCGCTTCAGGCGGCCGACAGCGCTTCAGGCCTGATCATCGCCTGCGCCCTGGTGAAGGGCGGCGCCATCGATGAGGTCACCCCACGGACGGTGAAGAAGAAGTTCAAGGAGAAGTCGTTTGCCGCCGGATGCGAGCGAGAACGAATCCGGATGATCGAGTCGCTCATGGACCTGGAGACGTTCTACCGCCTCGCGATAGCCGGGCTCGCAGAGGTCCGTAGCGATCTCGGTCTCATCTAGCCGCAATCCATATATCACGAAAAGAGTGAGTGGTACGACCATGACGGACGAAGAGCGCGAGAGAGTGATTAACCGCTTAAACGAGGCAGTAAGGCTTCTTGCCGAACGAATGGACGTCCGGCTCATCCCGGAGGTAGGGATGAACATTGCCTACGCCCTGCCCGACGCGCGGAGCAAGGACGACGTAGCCGCAGTCCTCGGCCGGATCGTGAGGCTCAAAGACTGGGTCCACCCCGTCGGAGAGGTCGCGTTCGGCGCAAGCGATCACGTAGCCCGGACCGTCCTCACGGCCATGCGCTTCGACCGGCGGGTCCGGAGCGCGGCGAACATCCGCTTCTCTGAGGCAATCCTCCCGGAACTCGACAACCTCCTCTTTGAGGTCTGTTCTTTTGACCGGGAAAAAGAACCGCCGGGTGTGCAGACGATGGACTGGGGCGTTGCCTCCTGCTGCAAGGAAGGCGTACCCGATGTCATCTACGACCGTGGAGCCGTGGGAAAAGAGCCGATGATCAGGTTCTTTGGTGAGGATCCGGTCATGGTCGCACAAAATATTCTTAAACTGTCAAATCGCATTACGTATGCACAATTGTAGAGGAAGGTCCACATGGGAATAAAACCATCGTATATCAAGAACCTCGGTGAAGAACTCCTCGTCAAGCACCGTGAGAAGTTCAGCGGAGACTTTGAAGAGAATAAGCACGCCGTCGCTGAAGTTGCCGTAATTGAGAGCAAGTACGTCCGGAACAGGGTCGCCGGATACATCTCAAGAAAGATAAATACCAAGAAGCGATAAACCTCCTATATGTTTGAGGGAATCCTTCCGGCAATTATTACTCCTTTTCACCGGGACTCCAAGCTGAGTCTTGATCTTGAAGGACTGCAGTCCAACATCGAGTCATTGCTCAAACAGGGGGTCCACGGCATCGTTCCCTGCGGGTCGACCGGCGAGTCTGCTACGCTCACGTTCGAGGAGCACGAACAGGTGATCTGCAAGACCGTCGAGGTCGTCGACGGGCGGGTACCGGTACTCGCAGGGACTGGGTCAAACAACACCGCAGAGGCAATCCGCCTGACCCGGTCGGCAAAAGATGCAGGCGCGGACGGGGCTCTCGTCATCAGCCCATACTATAACAAGCCGAACCGCTCCGGGCTCATCAAGCATTTTACGAAACTCGCCGACCTCGATCTCCCGATCGTCCTTTATAATGTCCCGGGCCGGACGGGGCAGAACCTTCAGCCCGACCTGGTGGCTGAACTGGCAAAACACCCAAACATCGTCGGGATCAAAGAGGCCAGCGGCGACATCACCCAGATCTCCCGGATCATCGAGGAGACCCAGGACGAGGACTTCATCGTGCTGTCGGGGGACGATGCAATGACGCTTCCCGTCCTTGCCATAGGTGGGGCGGGCGTGATCTCGGTTGCCGCAAACATCGACCCCGGCCGGATGGTGGAGATGTATGAGGCATTCCGGGCGGGAGATCTCGCCCGTGCGCAGGATCTGCACTACAAACTCGCCCCGCTTATGCGGGCGATGTTCGTCGACACAAACCCCATCCCCGTGAAGAAAGCAGTGGAACTCTGCGGAATGGCCTCCGGACCGGTCCGGTTGCCGCTTGACGAACTCGACGAGGCAAAGACCGAACAACTGAGAAGAGTGCTGATGAACCATGATTAAGGTAGTCATATCCGGCGCCCTGGGAAGGATGGGCACCACAATCGGCCGGATCGTCGACGAATCTCCCGACATGGAGCTCGTCGGCGGTATCGATATACGAGAAGGAACATTGTACGGGACGCAAGTAGTCCCCGCTGAGAAGCTCGATGAACTCCTCAAAGAGAAGAAGCCCGACGTCCTGATTGATTTCACCATTGCAGCCGCTGCAGTCGAGAACATCAAGATAGCCGCTCAAAACAACGTGGCACTCATCGTCGGGACGACAGGGTTCTCCCCGGAGCAGCGGGAGACAATCAGGACCGCCATTGAGGGGAATGTCCCCGCGGTGATCTCGAGCAACTTCTCCGTCGGCGTCAATATCTTCTGGAAACTCGTCCGGGAGGCAGCCCGCGAGCTCGGTGACTACGATATCGAGGTCACGGAAGCCCACCACCGTCACAAAAAGGACGCCCCGAGCGGTACCGCAAAGACAATCCTTGAGATCCTCGACCAGGAACTCGGGAACCGCGAGAAGGTCTACGGCCGCGTCGGCGAGACCGAGCGGAAGGGCGAGATCGGGGTGCACGTCATCCGCGGCGGCGATATCGTCGGGGACCATTCAGTCCTCTTTGCAGGGAACTTTGAGTGCATCGAGATCTCTCACCGTGCCTACGACCGGGCGATATTCGCACAGGGTGCGGTCCGGGCCGCACGATGGGTCGTCGGCAGAGAGCCGCGCATCTACTCCATGCAGGATGTTCTCGGAATATAGTGGAGAGGCGAAATCTATTTTTTAATACACTTATAACCTATGTACATTCGGAGGAACAGAAGTGCCAGCAATTGTTGATATTGAGAAGTGTACCGCCTGCGAGACCTGTGTGGACGTCTGTCCGGCTGCCGCCATAACCATGGAAGACGGCAAAGCAAAGGTCGATGTCGATCTCTGTGTCGACTGCGAGACCTGCGTCGATGAGTGCCCATCTGAGGCCATATCGATGGAATAAAAAAACATACTCTTTTAATACCTCCTACACTACAGATACTTTATCTATGATTAATGTAGGAGTGCTTGGTGCCACAGGAGCGGTTGGACAACGCTTCGTTCAGCTTTTGGCGGATCATCCCTGGTTTAATCTCAAGACACTCACCGCATCGGAACGGAGTGCAGGAAAGCCCTACGGCAAGGTGGTCAACTGGCGCCTTGATGCGCCATACCCGGAGAGCGTCAGTGATATCATTGTCACTCCCACAACCGTCGAGAGCGTCAAAGACTGCGACCTTGTCTTCTCGGCACTGCCTGCCGATGTAGCAACCTCCCTTGAGACGGAGATCGCTGATGCAGGCATCGGCGTCTGCAGCAATGCGCGGTCGCACCGCATGGACGCGGACGTTCCGCTGGTGATCCCGGAAGTCAACCCGGATCACCTGGGCCTGATCGATGTCCAGCGGGACCGGGGACGTGATGGATTCATCGTGACCAACCCAAACTGCTCCACGATCGTCCTTTCACTGGCCCTTGCACCCCTCAGAGAATTTGAGTTCCATGATGTGCGTGCAGCAACCATGCAGGCAATCTCGGGAGGCGGATTTAACGGCGTCTCAGCCATGGAGATCTATGACAACATCATTCCTTACATCGGCTCCGAAGAGGAGAAGATGGAGACTGAGACGCTCAAGATCATGGGTACCTTCAACGGTTCCGAAGTGATCCCCGCCCCGTTCCGGGTGAGTGCAAGCTGCCACCGGGTCCCGGTAATCGACGGGCACACTATTGCGGTCTGGGTCGACGTAAAGGCGTCGGTCGATGAAGTGAAAAAAGCTTACGCAACCTTTAAGTCTCCCTTAAGCAATCTACCCTTACAGCCAGCAAAGGCAGTTGAGCTCCTCGACCAGCCTGACCGCCCGCAGCCACGGCTCGACCGTAACCGGGGGCGGGGCATGACGGTGTCCGTCGGGAGAATTCGGGAAGGGTTGCGGTTCGTTGCACTTGGCCACAACACCATTCGTGGGGCTGCAGGCGCATCCGTCCTCAACGCAGAGCTGATATACTCGAGGAAGTACCTTTAGACGAGGTGGGCTAATGATAAAGGATAACACAGTATTCGTTGGAAACAAACCAGTCATGAACTACGTGCTCGCGGTGGTCACCCAGTTCAACAACGGAGCGGAGGAGGTCGCTATTAAAGCTCGGGGGAAGGCTATCTCACGGGCAGTCGACACAGCGGAGATCGCCCTCAACCGGTTCCTGGAGAACGTGAACAAGAAAGAGATCTTCACATCGACCGAGATGATCGACACCGATACCGGTAAGACAAACGTCTCAAGTATCGAGATCATCCTGGCTCAGACGAAGTAGGGTCTCAAATCATCTTTTTGATCTGCCGTCAAAGAGTGTATACTATGCTCCTTGACTGATCCGGATCGCGCCAGCTCGTTTCGGCGCGCCTTCTCCTCGCTGCAAGTTGCCGGTGGTTAAAGCCCAATCTTTCGAGGGCGATCCGACAAATATCCCGCATATTGCCTTTCCCATGCAGGAGTAACCATAAAGGTTTTATGAACCCCTCTATAACCTTTGTAGTATGAAATGGGTGACAATCAGCATGGTGCTGATGCTGGTCTTTGCTCTCTTCGCACCCGCAGCGGCAGAGGGGGAAGAGCGGTACAGTTACATTGCAGTCAAAGATGTCACCATCCAGCTGGAGAGAGCAGATGCCTCCATAACCATGAATTATACGATCGATGGAGGCATCAGTTTCCTTGTTCTCCTCCTTGGGAAATCGGATTTGAGGCAGAAGGCACTCACCATACTGAACTTCGACGATGCCAGAGTTGACCACCTTGACCTCAACCGCATCGAGGTGTATGTGGATAACGTCTCGGAGGACTACGGACAGGGATCATACTGGTTCCCCGCACACCGGTTCGGCGTGACCATTCCCTCGCTCACCGTTATCACTCCGCAGGATACCAAGCGCTACGAGAATATCAGTACCTTCCCCGAAGGGTTTGGATACTTCGCTTAACAACCCGAAGGTAGGGTCAACTGCTGGTTAGGGCACGGGGGTGCTGCAGGTAGTGTGTACGATCGATTATCGGCACCGGTGCGACCGCCGCTCGCCGCTCGTCCATCCTGCAGCCATGAGCCCAATCTCCCACTAGGGCGCGGCCATCATTTTTCGGAGATGCTGCAATCTCACGGCAGAGGCGGTCTAGGCTGGCCCCGGTGTCGATATCCATACCACTCAAACAGGGAGACCAAGAGATTCAGACGTCAATCAGAGATAGTTGTCGCCATCACCGCACGGCCCGATGACAACATCAGTATCTCTTCAGCCCAAGGAGTGGCCCTTTGGTATATCAGCCAGGAAGAGTTGGGCCGTCGCCGTTGTGGAAATGACAGGGCAACTCCCCGACCTGAATGCCAGGGTCGCTTTGCCCAATTAGATAAATGCCGGCGCACAAAACGCCACCAGAACCAGTCTGCTCTTCATTCACCACTTCGTCGATAAGCGAGAGCGCAACTCACGCGCCTCTCTTCAGCAGAACCGGCTCGCGCTCATCTCTCAACCTGCTTAAAAGCGACTGGAGATAAACGCCAAAGAAGGCGCAGAAGAGCCCACCGAGCGTGGCAAAGATGATATAGCGCACACCGAGATCGCCTGTGATCGGGAAACCGGTGATCTCACTGATCGAGAGGATGTAAGTGCTTGCACCGTAGGCGATGGCACCTATAGCGAGGACAAAGAACGGCAGGGCGACTACCCGGCGGATGGCCTCCCGCTCATTGAGGAAGACATCGATGATCTTTCCCACCGAGGCGACGAGGCCAGCCACGGTGAGCCAGACGATAGCCCCGTATATGAACGCCAGAATCTGGAAGAAGACCCCTAACGAGGTGTAATACTCAAGAAGACTTGTCAACCCGAGGATTACCCCAACTATACTTAGCAGTATCGCGGCGATATACGAGACGAATGTGAACCTGCCGCCATGCAGCGACGCGCGTAGCGAATTGATGAGATACCCAAACACCTCGTCGATCCCCATACCTTTGAAGAGCAGGTACGTACCGACGACGCCAACGACCACGATGGTTGCTCCCTCAGGGTATCCAAGCAGGTATCCCACCGCGTACAGGAGCATGGCAAGACCAAGCGGCACGAGCACGAGCTTCGAGACCTTAGGGTCGTCGAGCAGCCGTTTGAGGATATAATACGTCCCCTCGAGATTCGGCATCTGGTTGACCACGACCCTGCGCACGCTGCTGACCGGCACCCTTGATTGGATGATCGGAAGGACATACTCGTCCTCAGCACCGTCCGTTACCAGAATGCAGGAGGTGGCATTTGTGGCTGTGAGAATCTCATCGAGGCTGGAAGCTATCCGTCGGTCCCCGTCGAGCAGGTTCATGTGGTTGCCGCAGATGACGGCGACAGCAACCTCCTCCCCCCTCTCGACGAGTTCATCGTAGATCTTAATCGTCTCAAAGATGGCATTGATGTCAGAATCTTCTGAATCGACCAGACCAAGGGAGGTTGCCGCATGGAGGCATGCCTCTCTCCCAACAACAGGGCCTTCAACCCGGGCTTTAAACCCAAGATCATCATCGCGATCGATACAGAGGACGAGCGTCCGCTCTTTTGCCATTCAATAAAACATTGCCTCAGATGTATTAAACCATTTGCAGCAGAGGTGGGAAAAAAGTATTAAATGAGTTTTGCACGCTGAAGCAGGAGCAGATCATCAGTCGTGATCTTCTCGCCATCACGGAACTGCTGGAAGACGCGTTCAGCCTCTTTCCTTACGGCCTTCTGTTCTTTGGTGACTTTGGTCTTCTTGGTCTTCTTCCGGAGGCCCGAGATCACCTTATCATAATCCCGAAGTTCCTTCTGGCAGGCGATGAACTGCTTGTGCTCCTCGTCTGCAGCCTCCTGGGCTTCAACGAACCGCTGGTGAGCCAGGTCGGCCTCCTTGCGTGACTTGTCGGCCTTCCGGTACGCCTCCACCATCAGGTCGTGGTGCCGCTGGGCAGCCTCGGCTTTCTCGGTGACCTCCTTGTGGATCTCGGAAGCCTTCCTGCGGAACTCACGGGCTTCAGCGAGTTTCGCCCGCATCTCTTTGTTCCGCTCGAGTTCGGCCTCCTGGTCCTTTGCCGCCGCCTTCAGCTGCTTGATCTTCTCGATCAGTTCCCGCTCTTTATCGGTGCTGTAGACCTCAGTCTGCTGCTTGAACTCAAGGTGTTCAATCTGTTTCTGCAGTTCTTTGATGCCCCGGTTGCGAAGGTTGCCGTGCTCCTTCTTGAAGGCCTCTATCTCATCAAAGAGTGCGTTGGCCTTGTCGTTGTACTCGTTTCTCAGGTCTTTCAGCGCCTGGACTTCCTCGTTGAGTTTATCCCGTTGCTCCTTATGCTGCTGCGCCTCCTCGACGAACTCGCGGGTCTGTGCGTTGAGGGTGTTACGTTCCCGGGCATTTTTGCTGGCAAGAGCATTCAATTCATTGCGCCGGTCTTTGTGTTGTTCAGACTCCGCAAGGACTTTCTTTCGCTTCTCAATCAGATCGTTCAGCATTCTCTACCAATCCTCGGTATTCAGTACCTGTCTCATATCCCCACCAGCAGGACCGCTCCATGCGCTGCAAGGATGCCGGAGGCTTACGTAGCGGCTATACCACAAGAAAAGACGCTTCCCGGACTCGTTATCGGGTCCGTCATTCATCTGTCTGCTCATGTGTTCAACCCCGGTACCTGGCAATCGCAGACCCACAGGTTCTGCGCCCTGCACAATACACCCCGTGCTGGAGGGATTATACAAGAACGTCTATATTTCAAACGTCATCTGTACTATTAAGTATTTCGTAGTGGGCCGGAGGGAGACTGTCGGAGAGCAATTTGACGCAAAAAGGTAGAGGAGGATATGATAGATTAGAGGAAGTCAATAAGATGCCCGCTCGGATCATCATCCCTTGCCATGCGCCTGCCGACGGATGCGCTGGACCGTTGCGTCACCGGTTCATAGGCACGATGGGTTCCGAGGATCTGTGCACTTTTAACGCCGGTCATGACCGCCATGACACGTACTCTCCCCTCAAATTCACTATTCACCCGGGCTCCCCAGATGACATCCGCGTGCGGATCGAGTTCGTAGGTCAGGGAACTGGCGATCTCCTCGGCGTCCTGGAGGGTCAGGTCGTTCCCGCCCGTGATGTGGATGAGGCTTCCTGTTGCCCCACGGTAGTCGATATCGAGCAGGGGGTGGTTGAGGCACTCGTGAACGACGCTCTCAGCCTTGTTCTGCTGTTTGCTCTCTCCGACGAGCATCACGGCGACTCCCCCTTTGCTCATGATAGCACGCACATCCGCGTAATCGATATTGATGAGCGAAGGCTCCGTGATCGTCTCGCTGATGCCCTTGACCGTCTCTGCGATGAGTTGATCCATAACCGAGAACGCCTGCCCGAGCGGGAGGTTCGGCACATACTTGATGAGACGGTTGTTGTCGAGCACAATCACCGAGTCGGCAGCCGCCGAGAGCTGTTCAAGCCCCTCTTCCGCACGGAGAAGCCGGGCCTTCTCGACCTGGAAGGGGTAACTGACCATGCCGACGACGATCGCTCCCTGTTCCTTTGCGATCTGCGCGACGACCGGTGCGGTTCCCGTGCCGGTACCCCCACCCATACCAGCAGTGATGAAGACCAGGTCGGCGTCACAGAGGAGACTCTCAAGAGTCGGCCGGGCCATCTCAGCCGCACGCCTGCCGACGTCCGGGAATCCACCGGCCCCAAGGCCTTTCGTGAGCGATTTGCCAACAAGCACCCTTTTGTCGGCCTGGATCATGTCCAGATGCTGCTTATCCGTATTGATCGCGATCGTCTCTGCGCCGCTCACCTGCATGTGGTACAGGCGGTTGATCGTGTTATTGCCTGCACCGCCACACCCTACGATGACAATCCGGGGTTGGCCGAGGATGTCGTCTTCCCCATCGGCCGGGTCTGCTTTCAGATACTTTTCGCGTTCTGCATGTTTCAATGCCTCATTGATGATTGTCTGCATTGGATACCTCCTAAACCTGGAATGAAATCTGGTCGGCCTCACGGAGAACACGGTTGCCATGCCTTTCAAGAAGTGCCCTGACCGAGTAGCGCACAGCCTCCGATACTGTGGGGAACTCGCCAGCCTCCACCAACCTCTCGAGCATCTCAACCTGCTGCCGGGGCAATCTGATAGTTATCCGATCCATCATTTTAATCACTCATATCTGACACATGACAGCCGCGGGTCTGCCATTTGTCAGACAATCGCAATCTTTTTGTCTGACTTCATCAGATAAGCCATAATAATACCCGTATGGCATAAAAAACTTATGAAATGAATTCCTGCCCGACACAACGGTTTTATTGATAGTTGTCGACAACGTATCCTCAAAGAGTTGCCACTGATATGAGAGACAACCTCCCAGAAAGGATGGAACACGGCGGTCGGGTGCGCTGGCACAATACCCGGGTGAGAGGAAAATTGCTTGATTTTAGTGCTAACATTAACCCTTATCCCCCGGAAATACCCTGGACTCCGGACCCGGCGACCCTGAAGGATTATCCGGATGACCAATATGAGACCCTCAAAGAGGTGATCGGCAGGAGGTTCAGACGGGATGCGGCGGAGATCGCCGTCGGCAACGGATCCGTCGAATTGATTCGCGCGTTCTGTTCTGCCGTGCTCGGAGCCGATGACGCCGCCTGCATCAAACCCCCAACGTTTGCCGAATATGAGATGGCAGTCCGACTCGCCGGTGCTCGGTGCACCACCGAGGAGCGCGGAGTTGCAGTTCGGTTTCTCTGCAACCCGAACAACCCCACGGGAAGACTGTACACCCGTCCGGAAGTACTCCAGGTGCTTGAAGAGAATGCCAAACAGGGATCATACCTCTTCCTCGACGAAGCGTTCATCGAGCTCGCTGACCCGCGCCAGAGTCTCGCCGAGATCTCGCATGAGAACCTCTTTGTCCTGCGTTCCCTGACAAAGAGCTTTGCCGTGCCAGGCATTCGGTTCGGCTACGCCTTCGGTACCCCAGAACTGATCGAGAAGATAGAGACGGTCCGTCTTCCCTGGACGGTCAACGCGTTCGCCGAGGCTTTTGCCATCGAGGCCTTCCGACACTACGAGAGGCTTGAAGAATCGCGGGAGCGGATAGCCCGCGAGCGCGACTGGCTCTCCGGCCGGTTGAGAGACCTTGGGCTTTCCTATGAACCCCCATCTGCAAACTACATCCTGCTGGAAGTCCCGACGGATGCGGAGGTTCTAGTCAGGCGGCTCCTTGAACGCGGTATTCTGGTCCGTGACTGCCGGTCGTTCGGACTTCCCCGCCACATCCGCGTGGCTGTCCGGACCCGGGAAGAGAATAGACAACTCATCGAGGCACTTGAAGCATGCTTGTCCTGATCATGGCCGGAGGGGAGGGGACGAGGCTCCGGATGGGCGAAAAACCGCTTGTCACCATCTGCGGCAAGCCTATGCTCTCCTACGTCATCGATGCTTTCTCGTCGGCAGGGCACGACGTGGTCGTGGTTGCCTCGCACAAGACACCGTTCACCAAGAACTGGTGCCGGGCCCAGGGGATCACCCTGTATGAGGCAGAAGGGCTCGGCTACGTTGAGGATATCCATGCGGCGGCAGCAGACCTCGAGGAGGAGGGAACGCCCTTCTTCACCTGCGTATCCGACCTCCCCTGCCTGGCGCCCGAGATCATCGCCAGCATCGAGGGCGCCTGGCGCCAGGCGGGCGTTCCGGCATGCTCCACGTGGGTTCCCCGCGACCTTGTTAGAGAGCACGGCTGCCGTACACAGTACATAGAATCGATCGACGGCGTACCCGCCTGCCCGGTGGGGATCAACATCCTGACGGCCGGGGATCTCGACGTCCCACAGGATGAGTTGCGACTCCTCCTGCATGATCGGAGGCTCGTCTTCAACATCAACACACGGGAGGAACTGGCGCTGGTGCAGAGGTATCTCTGCCGAAAACGCGGACCGTAACGCCGTTTTCGAATGTCGATGGCGCGAAACCCCCAGGCAGGGCTCGGCAAGACCTCATGGAGAGCCGTGCATAGTGGGAGTGTCGCTCGCCCAACCCGTCAACCATCGCCCCGGGGGCACTCCCCGGGGGAAGGCAACTTTGGGGCATTCTCACCGGGGCAGGCACGCAGGGAAAACTGTATTATCGGACTATCACCTACCCATATACATGGAATCCTGCCGGGAAATCGAACTAGAGGGCCATATCATCGATTCAGGTGTAATGACCCTGGTGTTTGACAAGATTATGGATATGGGGGGAGAGTTCGAGATCCTCACCTTCAATGTTGGGAAGCAGAAGACAGACACAAGTTACGCACGGCTGCGCGTGACGGCACCTACCGACCAGCAACTTGATGCCATCCTATCAGAGCTGCACCGGCTTGGCGCACGCACCCCCGAGATCGAGGACGTCATCCTTGTACCGGCAGAGGGTGACCGGATCCTCCCAAAGGGGTTCTACTCGACCACCAATCATCCGACCTTCGTAAAGTACCAGGGTGAGTGGCTGCCCGTCGAGCATATCGAGATGGACTGTCATATCGTCATCGATGAGAGAGAGAAGCGCGCCATCTGCACTCCGATCTCAAAGATCAAGGCCGGGGATCTCGTCGTCGTCAGCGAGACGGGAGTCCGGGTGGTCTACCCTGAGCGGCCGCGCAAAGTCAGCACATTCGAGTTCATGCATGGGACCGTCTCATCGGAGCGGCCGAGCGAGGCGATCATTGGAAAGATTGCCCGCGAGATCCTGGAACTGAAGAAGAGAGGAGAGAAGATCGGGCTCGTCGGCGGTCCGGCCATCGTCCATACGGGAGCTGCCGCCGCTCTCGCGAGGATGATACGCGCAGGCTACATCGATGTGCTCTTTGCGGGGAACGCTCTCGCCACCCACGATATCGAGTCCAACCTCTTTGGGACATCGCTTGGAATGGATATCAAGACGGGTAAGCTTATCACCGGCGGGCACAAGCACCACATCCGCGCAATCAGTGAGATCATGCGAGCGGGCTCCATCAAGAACGCGGTCGAGCAGGGGATCGTCACCGGGGGGATCATGTATGAGTGCGTGAAGAAGGGAATCCCGTTCGTGCTCGCCGGTTCCATCCGGGACGATGGACCGCTCCCCGATACGATAACGGATGTCGTCGTAGCACAGGACACCATGCGCCGCTACATCCACGACCTCAGCATGGTGGTGATGGTAGGAACACTCCTTCACTCGATCGCCGTCGGGAACTGCCTTCCCTCGTACGTCAAGACCGTCTGCGTCGATATCAATCCCGCATCGGTGACGAAACTGATGGACCGGGGTACGACGCAGGCGATCGGCGTCGTGAGCGACGCCGGAACGTTCCTCCCGCTTCTCTGCGAGCACCTGGAAAAATTGGAGAAGTGCTAGCGGGTAAGCGGCATACAGAACGGCTCTTCCTGCTCCAGCACGAACTCCCACTCTCCTTTGCACTCGCACTCCGTCTCCGCAAGAGCACGCAGAAGTTCTACATCCCCGGATAGCGAATATTCGCCAATTCCTTTCACGATCGGGGCGTCGCAGGCGCCGCAGTTGTGTGGTCCCCGGACCTGTCCGCCGCCAACAGGGTCGCAGAGGACATGCACCGGTGCTCCAATCAATACGTCAAGAACACTCCAGAGGTATGGCGGGCGGTACGCGTTCTGGTTCCAGAGGCGCTCGACCTCGGTTCCGCTCTGGACGGTGCAGAGGTTCATCGAGATGCTGTCTGCGACGGAAGCGACGTCCTTAATGGAGCGCACCATGTCGTCACGCGCCTCACGCTCGGTCAGGAACGGCGGTTTCATCAGCAGGTAGGCCTTCACATCCGCTCCGACGGCATGCGCAACCTCTGCTGCACGGAGAAAGTCGGCGTATGTGAACCCCTTATCGATGCTCTTCTCCCTGATGGCGTCGTTTGTGGTCTCCAGACCCACAGCAATGGAGAGCGGTCGATCCCAGGCCCCGGTATCAATACCCTCCAAAAACTCCCGGAGCGCTTCCGCGTCGACGTACTCAGGCCGTGTCTCGGCGATCACGAGTTTGCCCCGGAATGCCTCCGCAACTGCGCGCCGGGCGGCGGGGGGGACCTCATCGGGATCGAAGAAACTTCCAGACGTGAAGATCTTGAGCATCTGGTAATCATCGTCGGAGAAGTTCTCTTTCACCCAGCGGACCTGGCGGATCAGCCGGTCGGTAAGTTCATCCAGAGGGAGGTCCTGGTAGCGTTCGTGCCGGTAGCCGCACATACGGCATCGGTTCCAGGAACAACCGCCGCTCCGAAAGATTACCGTCAGCGTATCGAGGATCTGACCGTTATAGCGGTCTTTCCCCCGCCAGGACGCCAATGGCTTCTCGATTGATTTGGATAGCATTATACCTCATATTCGTTGATGTACTGATATGAAAAGGATCGCATGGCTGACGGTCATCGCCGCGATGCTGCTTGTTAGTACAGCATCAGCTGCGTATGTCGCAATCAGTGCTCCACAGACGGTAAACGTCGGCGAACCGCTCGAGGTCACAGGGACTACGATCGCGCAAGGGCTCACGCGACCCTCACTCAACCCCGGGTTCAGCACGGAGATCGTCCTGTACTATGCCCAGCACACGAAGCGCGAGGTTGACCGCAAGACGATCGTCGTGCAGCAGGATGGTTCGTTCTCGACGACGTTCGAGACCGAGGGGCTTGCTGTAGGGCTGTACTCGATCGAGCTCGTCGATCCTACACGGACCACCTTTGGGAGCAGTTCGAAGATCCGGCAGCTCGTCACCCTGGTCGACAGGTCTGGAAGCCTCACGGTGACCTCCCCGCTCAACTAGGACTTCGATGGGTACCTCGATCTCCAGGGTGCAGTAAGCGGCATCGGCAGCTCGGGCATACAGATCCAGGTAGAACATGATGGTTTCATCGTTTACGGGCCGGAGTTCATCAGCACTGATGCAGACGGCAGGTTCGATACGGCGGTGCCCATCTCCAGCGGAGGTTCGTACAAGGTCACCTTCGCTGACATCGACGGCTACATCGATAGCCAGGACTTTGTGGTAAGCGGTGCACCGACTCCCACGTCGATCCCGGGGATATCCGCCAGTGCTCCCGCCTCGCGGTCCGCGCCGGCGTACTTCGAGATCGATACCCGGAGCGGCACTGTGGCGATCGCAACCTCAGCCGGGATCGACTGGGTGGTCGAGTATATCGATGAGGATGAAAGACACCACAAGGTGAATAATAAGGGCCTCCTCGAACCCGAGACCGCAGAGTTCGCCGCGCGTGGGGGTGTGGTCTACGTCAAGGTCTACCCCATGAGTTACAACGACAGCGGAACGGTGCAGATCTCGGCTACGAATGCCAAATCAGTCAGGGTGAGCAAGGCCGCGCCTGCACTCTTTGGAGACGCGACCCCCACCCCCGCCCAGGCTGCACCGCTCCCGGCGGCCCTGGCACTCATTGCACTCGTAGCAGTCATCCTCGCCCGCCGGGGATGAACAACCTTTTTTTTATCCCACGACCAATAGGTTAAGGCGAGCCGGGATAGTCTAGTCCGGGAAGGCGGTGGCCTTGAAAGCCACTGGTGCTTGGCACCTCGGGAGTTCAAATCTCCCTCCCGGCG
>Ga0209537_1000314_pt1 | contig 59230 bp, 50 predicted proteins | sample BioPla4DNA1_FD_187698 | JGI IMG/M metagenome (GOLD analysis project Ga0209537, IMG submission 187698) | Biogas fermentation microbial communities from Germany - Plant 4 DNA1 (SPAdes) (version 2) | ecosystem: Engineered > Bioreactor > Anaerobic > Digestate | place: Bielefeld, North... | reverse complement strand
GGACGTTCTTATATTGGGTGAAAGAAGGGGTGGCGGCTTCGTAGCCGGAAATGAACCCCCGAGGTTTCCGCCGCATTAAGTTCGATCGTTTTTCAAAAACTCGAGAGCCTCTTTTTCGTCGAGTGGTTTGCTGATGAGGTATCCTTGTATTTTATCGCAGTCGTGCTCTATTAAATACAACAGCTGGACATCGTGCTCGACCCCTTCGGCAATTGTATAATGTCCCAGTTTATGTGCCATCGAAATGATATCGCCTATTATAGCTCTGTCCAGATCCACATTTAATAGCTCATCGACAAAACATTTGTCAATTTTCATGCAATCCGCATTTAATTCTGTTTCTCTGGACAGAGAGGAATAACCAGTCCCAAAGTCATCTATTGCTATGTAGAGCCCTGCTTCCCTCAGTTCCGCAATAGTATTATTGATGATTTCATAATCGGAAGCAAAGATTGACTCCGTAATCTCAATGCCGACGTTCTTTGGATTGATCTGCATCTCGCTCATTAATTCAAACAGCCGGCTTGTAAAATCCGGTTGTAATAGCTGAATAATAGAAATGTTGATTGAAACGCCGATTTCATCGTATCCATGCTCCTTGAGCTTGTTTAGAAAACGAAGTGCTTTGACAATCACTTTTTCGCCAATCGGAAGAATGAGCTTTGTTTTCTCGGCGATAGGAATAAATTCTAAAGGTGGCACCAGTCCGAACTTTTCTGTCCTTAATCTGGCCAGTGCCTCAAAGCTGAAGATTGAACCTGTCCTTAAATCCATAATCGGCTGATACTGCAGAAACAGATCATCGGCATGATCATCCACTGCTATAATGTTGAGAGCATCCACAATATCTTTCGCGGTTAACTAAGGCTTCGAGCTCTTCGTTGTAAAAACAAATCTTAAAGTCCTTTCCAGACAAGCTGATAAACCTTTCTGAGGCAATCAGGAGTTTTCTCAGAAGTGAATCAACATCGACTTCATTTTGGTCCTGCTCAACTTCGAGAATCCCAATCCCCCCGCCGATTCTTTCTGTTACAAATAAGGATTCCAGAGTTTCGGCAATGACACAACTGAAATCAACAAGCTCGTTTTTGTCTTTGTAGTCAAAGAGGTAGAAAATAAATCGATTCTCACGTGGTTGGAACAAAAGACGATTATCGGTGCAATGCTGACCAAGAGCCTCAGCTGCTTTTTTTATCAGATTCTGAGAATACTGGAACCCATAATTGGCCGTTAACACCTGAACCGTACTTAAGTTAATGCCAATGAGTGCTTTTTTTGACTCCTTCTTTAGCCTCGCGTCCTTTTCCAGTAATGACACCAAATAATCGCGATTGTACAGCCCGGTCCATCTATCGTGCTCATTATTGTATTTCAGGGCATTTTCGACTGCCTTTCGGTCCGATATGTCAAGGATGATTCCTTCCAGGGCTTCAACTTCACCATCATTGTCATAAATACCTTGCCCCATTTCAAGGACCCATTTCCTCTCACCGGTAGCCGTTATTATCTCATACTCATATTTGAACGGCTGCCTTATTGGAAGAATTCGAGCCCATTCGTTCCATATATCTTCGCGGTATTCTGGTGCGATGAGATCATTATAGGACAGGTCTCTGTTGTACAGCAGGCTCTCCGGGGGATAGCCTGTGAGGTTATAGCAGCCTTTGGAAACATACTGCATTGTCCAGTCGCGATCGTAATGGCATCTGTATGCAAGTCCCGGAAGGTGGGAAAGAAAAACTGATTTACTTCGCTCACTCTCATTCAGTGCCATTTCCATCGTTTTACGCTCGGTGATATCCTGGGCCAGGCAGATATGGCCGTATTGCTGACCATTCGATGAGGTAAGGGGAGCAACGATTATATGTACCCAAACGATGGAACCATCTGGTTTGATATACCGTTTATCCATGGAATAAATCTTGATTTCGCCTGATTGGAGCCTCCTAAAATTTTTCATGTCTTCTTCCAAATCATCGGGATGCGTAATCTTTCCCCATCCTAAACTGATGAGTTCTTCTTTTGTCCTGCCTGTGATTTGCTCAAACATTGAGTTAATCCTTAGGATATCATCATCAGAGTGTTTCGGATCAGACCTTTGTGAAATTGCTATGCCGATGGGGGCTTGTTCGAAAATCATGTCAAAGGTAAAGGCCTTTTCATCCAGTTGCTCCAATGCCTGCTCAGCACGTAATAGTGCAGCATGAACATCAATTCTGGCTTTCAGTGAATCCATGTGAACTGGTTTGCGAATATAGTCTACGGCGCCAAGCTCTAAGCCCTTGATTTCATTTTCCAATTCATCAAAATCAGTCAATATTATGGTGCGAAGCTTCCGAAACCTCTCGTCTTCTTTTAGAGCTTCAAGAACTTGAAACCCACTCATATTGGGCATGTTTAGATCAAGAATGAGAAGGTTAATCCCGTCATGCTCCTCAAGTACACGCATAGCTTCCACACCGTCGCCTGCTGTCAATATGCAGTACTCACTCAGCTTGTTTTTGATGATCAATTTGTATGATTCTGAGTCGTCAACAAGCAAAATCTTAATCAGCATTGTTAATCCCCCTTTCTCGGCCTGGTTTCTCTTGTGCCTGCGTTATTCCATCAACACCTACAAAGCCGGGAAATTCATGCGATTACATAAAACTACATTTTCTACTCTTTATTTACCGTTTTCACATCGATTTTACATTAATACTATGGCAAAGTGAACCACTTCTACTTGCGCTGTTAAACTTAGGCACTGTTTCCCATTCGCTCAAGCTTGGTTGCATTTGTGCGGCCAGCTTGTTCATCACGCCTTGATATTGAGCCTCGGGAACGGTTTTCTCCCAATCTTGGTCCGAATGTCATTTCCAGGTATATGTACATTGAGTTCGGGGTTCAGGGAATTGTAAATAATTACATATAACAAAAACGAATAACTATAATAAAGGATTATTTGCGTATTGGGAGAATTAACTACCTTAGAATCTTGTATTTTTATAGGGGAAAAACGATTTGTATGTCGCCAAACATTTCAAAACCAGCCAAGGGTCTGCTTATCCCCGTAGTAATTTTTATAATATGGTTTACTGGTTCCGCCTTAAACTTATGGAACTCTTATATAATTCCGTCACCAATCAAGACAGCAGCTGCTGCCGAGCAGTTGATTACAAAAGGGATACTATTTAAGCATGTACTTATAAGCCTGTATCGAGTATTTGCCGGCTTTTCACTTGCCTTCCTGATCGCTTTTCCTCTGGGTATTATTCTGGGCATGAATAAAAAACTGCTGCCCTTTTTTGAGCCGAGCCTTGAGTTCATTCGGCACATTCCTCCTCTTGCCGTAATTCCCATGCTTATTCTTTGGTTCGGGATTGGAGAGACCTCAAAACTAATAATTATTGTGCTTGCGTCCTTTTTCCCGATATTTCTTAATACCTTAAACGGGGTAATTCATTGTGACAACAAGTTGTTGGAGGTTGGTCGATCATTTGGCTTTGGTGCTCGCGAGCAGTTTACACGGATAATCCTGCCGGCTACGCTCCCACATATATTAATGGGCATGAGGATTGGTTTGGGTTATAGTTGGAGATCCCTCGTTGGCGCGGAGCTAATTGCAGCCGCTGCCGGTATTGGATATATGATTTTGGATGCGGAGCGGCTATCGAGACCGGACATCATAATTGTCGGCGTATTAACAATTGGCGTTTTGGGTTCAGTTATCGATTACCTGTTTTTTAAAGCAGCAAATTATTTAACGCCGTGGAAGGACGATGAGATAACACAAAATGGCTGGGGTTAAGATTACCGGACTGAATAAAACCTATTTTATTAAAGGGCAGGTAATTAGAGCTCTAAACAACTTTAATTTGGAAATTGAAGACGGAAGCTTCACCACTATCGTTGGGAAAAGCGGTAGTGGTAAGACCACATTGCTGCGCCTGCTGTCCGGTTTAGAAGAAAAAACATCTGGAAAATTGGAATTCTATTCTGGCGATGGGAATCATACCGCATCTTCAGAGAGGGTCGGTATTGTTTTTCAGGAACCAAGGTTGATGCCCTGGTTAACTGTGAGGGAAAACATTGCTTTTTCCCAGTACAACAAGAGGAACGAGAAGAAAAATCTGGAGGTGGTAGATGAGTATTTAGAAATTCTGGGACTTCAGGGGTTGCGTCAGGCGGTACTGCCATCATGGCGCAAGATGCAGGAGCGAGGGTGTTGACTACCGGAGAAGGCCTGATAGAGGGTACCATAGTGGTTGCAGTTAGAGGTGATTTCTTAAGGAATTATCCTGATTTGGTGCAGAGGTTTAAGAAAGTGCAGCAGGCCAGTCTGGATTATATGAAAAACAATCCTGAAGAAACCTGCCAAATAACTGCCGAAGAGATCGCCGCTTCAGTAGACGATGTAAAGCTGATGTTACCGTGGTATGACTTCGATCCGGAGATTAAACCCAGTGACATTGAGGAATTGAAACGCACACAAGATTTCTTGTTTGACAACGGGATGCTGGTAGAAAAGATTAATATTGAAGACATCATAGCAAAAATTTAATCACATTCGAAGCGGAATAAAGTGGGAAATAAGTTGGTTTTTGAAGACAGGGTAGGTATTGTAGAAATAACATATGAAGACATGATCAAGTACCATGGTCGCTTCCATATTGCCGGAGTAGCCATGGCATATAAAGTCCTTGAGCTTGCATTCTTGGTGCTTTTTAATGAGGGCGAGATTCCTTCCAGGCGGAAAGTCAGATTTCTTACCGGGATAGGAATGAATGGCACCGGGGTTATTGATGCAGTGGAGATGGCCACAAGGGCCTGGACCGGGGGAAGACTGACCGCGGATTGCGATGTCGTTAAAGACAAGCTGGCGCCGGATGCGCCCAACGGAGGGAAAAGTACTATTTTGAGGTTGAATATGAGGGACGGAGTATACCATTGCACCATTTAATTTTCTTAGTTTCGCCAGAATCTGATTTAAGTCCAGGGAGTAAATTCTAGCGACTTCTTCCAACGGATCAAACAGGTTGTTACATAATAGGCAGCAGCCTGCTTCATCATCATATTGATGAAAAACCTCTTCTGCTTGCGGGCTCAGCTCTACAATCTCTAACAAGCTCATGGCCGGAGTAATCACGGTCATTTTGTTCCTCCATTAATTTGCTCATCACAACATTTGCGGCTTTAGCCAGCCAATGTGCATATCGGGTAATATGCCCAATCACTCAAGTGCTGCGATATTTCCACTCTTTCCTGGCGAGAGAAACGATGTTGAGAATCTGAATGCTGTTTTCCTCAATGATCTGCTTGATCAACGGCAGATCAACTTCATCCACAATCAAGGAAATACCGCAGCTCTTACTGGCTTCTCGCGGAGTCGGAGAAATCGTGGCTCTGATGTTGTGCTCGTCGAGTATTTTCTTAAGAAGCAGCCCCATATGATGATTGGGGAATAATACATACCAAACGTAGTTACTACTATCCAGTTTAATGGCCTACTTTCTCAGCATCTCCAGAAAAGCTTCTACTCTGGTCCGGAGCTGTTCAAAATCCTGCTCGCTGTAATCTGTCTCTATGTGCATTACTGGCAGATTACGCTCAGTCAAAGCCTTTTTGACCAGGTAACTCTCCGTAGAATAGAGGTTGCAGAACTGGAGATTGGTATCAATAATTCCATCCACCTTGTATTCTTCAGCCAAGCGGACAATATCGTCGATCCTGGCGGAATTCGGCGTAAAACAAGCACAATTGGTCTTCATATATCTTTCGGCCAGTGCTCGAATCTGCCCATCCAAAGTAGTGGCTGACTCATCGACCAGGTTTTCAAAATAGCGGGTGCCGGTACATGACTCTTCAACCACGACTGCTGCACCCAGACTCTCTACAATATGATGCAGTTTCCAGTTGGGTATGGCCATAGGAGTGCCGCTGATCATGATGCGCACCGCGTTATTCGGAAAAACGCCGGTCCCATTATTGATCCGCTGCTCCAGTTCGTCAGCCAGGTTATTGGCCATCTGGGCTGCCCGCGCCGGATCATCATAAAAGTTGATCTGGGTTACCAGGAGAGCGTCTTTGCCGCTGATGGGCACCGGTGAAGCCTTGCGGGCATTGTAAACCCGCTGCAAAGCCCTGCGCTTATTGTTTATCAGTTTAATGGCCTCTCCCAGCGATTCGGAGGTAATTTTGTTGCCGGTTACTTTTTCTACCACTCCAATGAAGTCCCTTATTTCAGCTTCAAAGGCAGCAATATCCCGGTCTCGTTTCATCTGGGGGATATCGATAATGTGCATTGGCACCTCAGCACCCAGTATCTCCCAGGCTTTCTTCTTTCCATCACAGGTGTTCTCAGCCACGTACATGTCGGGGATTAAAAAGAAGGGACAGGTCTTATCCAGTCTCGCGCCCACGGAAGCCTTGATGAGCGGGCAGGTATTGGCCGGCAGAACTTTTTCTCCACCGGAGACCCAGAACTGTGATCCCCCGCAAAGTCCTGCTGCAATTCCGCCGGCGGCAAAGACCACCTCATCCGGAACATATACGCAGAAGGTTCCGAACACCTTCCCGCCCTCTTTTTGGTGTTGGAGCATCTCGGCCGGTCTGACCCCGTGAATCTCGGATACTACAAAATCATAGAAATCCATGCCCTTCGGACGATCTTGCTGGGTGAGATAAATCCCTCCAAAAGCCTCGGGGAGTACCTCGCACAGAACATCATGTTTCTCCAAATCCATCCCCAGATCGGCCCACATTTCGCGGTAATCAGCCATTTACAATTCCTCCTCTTCAATATTGGTTTTGCTATCCAAAAACAAATTGCTTACCAGGGACTTCTTATCTTAACCTTGTCTAACCACTTTCCAAGGCCAATAAAGCCGCACCCAGAGCACCCGTGTACTGACAGGCTTCCGGCACCATGATTTCAACTCCGATCTCTTCCTCCAGCGCACGCTTGACACCCGGGTTGATGGCTACTCCCCCGGTGAAAGCCACTTGTTCTTTGATTCCCATACGTCGTGCCATAGCTGCTACTCTTTTTCCTACCGATTGGTGCAGACCGGCTATAATCCCGCCCTTGGGGTTGCCGCGCGCCAGTGACCCGATTATTTCCGATTCAGCAAATACCGTACACATACTGCTGATTGTTTGCATCTGCTCAGGATCCTCCGCACCTCCCAGTTCACTGACATCCAACCCCAGAGCGTTGGCCATCACCTGCAGGAATCGTCCGGTTCCCGCAGCACACTTGTCATTCATGGCAAAATCAACCACCCGACCCCGCTCCTCAATGCGGATGACCTTGCTGTCCTGGCCCCCGATATCAATGATGGTGCGGACCTCGGGAAAGAGCTCGGCAATTCCTCGGGCATGACACTTGATCTCAGTAACCGTTTTGTCGGCTCGATCAAAAGCTACCCGACCATAACCAGTAACATATATCCGTTTAACCTGATCTGAATCTAATCCCGACGCCGCAAGAAGTTGCTCAATAATCGTTTGTCCCGCCTCTCGGGGGCTCCACCCAGTAGGAATCAGCGCCCGGTAATGATGCTCACGGTTAAGAAGGTAACCTTTCGCAGCCACTGAACCGATATCTATACCGATTGTTATCATATCTCAACCATCTCCAGTATTGCTTCTGCACGAACCTTAAGGCTCTCTAAGTCCGAATTGGAACAGCCCCTTTCCAGGTGCAGGGCAGGAAGTCCCCTGGACTTCACCAGTGTTTTGTTGTGGCAGTCATAACCTACTATTTCCAATGTAAACACAGGAAGGAACAATAACCATTAGTTATATATTGAATCCCCAATGGTTATGATGTTGTAATTTTACTTTTAAACGCTGTTTTCGTCAATGGCCGAATGGTGTCAGGGGTGTCAGGGGGACGGTTCTCATGACACCTTTTCTGCCGGAGGTGTCAAGGGGACGGTTCTCGTGGCACCTTTTCTGTCGTAACGGTTTAACCCTGAGCAGAATCCCAATTCTACACTGGAAACAGAATCGCAATCACCAAACCGCCCGGATTACCATAAATTGGGATAAAAGGTATAACCTCAAAGACCGAAGGGGGGGTGTTCAAGTGGCGGTTGTAGAAGGGAGAATCGATGCTAGAGATGCGGAAGCCACATTCCGGGCCACCGCAGACTGTGTTAACAATGAACCGACTGGTTCAATTTTCGGGTGCTTGGAGGCGGAAATTAATGACCGGGATTTTCGCTATGTCTTTAAAGCAGACAGAGCGAGCAGAGTTGTTACCACAACCGGAACGACTCGAAGCGTAACGGCGGTTTATCGTAACGCTACTGTAACCAACATCACCAGCAGATTCAGCGTCTTTAACGCTACCATTACCCTTGAAGCCAGAAGAAGTTCCTCCGGGGTAATAAATGCCACACTTACCATTAGAAGACCGGGTCGAGTTACCTTAAGAGCTTCGGGAAGATTGCGTAACGGCGTGATTATCGTAAACAGGGCGGTATCCTGCATAGAATAGCTTCAGTCTTAAACCGGATAGAGGGTTTGATCCTTACTTACAAGTGAAGCCTGTCGGCAAATATTTGTCGACAGGCTTTTGAATTAAATATACCAATTGAAAGGGAACAACGAACCCCCGGTTCGTTTGCTCCGTAGCAAATTATGGGCTATAATAACAAAACATATTAAGCCAAATTCACCATAAAGATACAAGGAGGTGTCAAGGGTGTCAAGGGGACGGTTCTCTTGACACCTTATTTACAAAAAAGATACATTATCCATAACTTTTCGTCTTACGGGGGAGATACAATGCCCAGACACCGACGGATGCTTAGTGAAACCGGTATGTATCATGTAATAATGCGGGGGAATGAAAGAAAGAACCTGTTTCTGGACGGAAAGGATAAGCAGAAGTTTCTCGATATACTGTATGTGAAAAAGCAGGAGTCGGATTTTCAGGTTTATGCCTTTTGTCTAATGGATAATCATATCCATCTGTTGCTGAAAGAAAGCTCCGAAGGGCTGGCAACAATGATGAAGCGGATCAACGTCAGTTTTGCTTACTACTTTAATCAAAAGCATCAACGGATTGGGCACCTTTTTCAAGACCGATTCAAGAGTGAGCCCATTGAGAATGAGCGATACTTGCTTGCTGTCATTCGATACATACATAACAATCCAGTTAAAGCTGGAATTGTGAAAAAGCCCGAGCAATACAAATGGAGCAGTTATAACAGTTACTTGTCTTTGCAGGAACCGGGAACAAAGTTGGTAGACACGGATTTTGTTCTGTCAATCCTGTCAGATGAACAGTCTGCTGCGATTCGGCAGTTTCAGAAGTTATCAAGGGAACAGGATGAAAATGAGTTTCTCGATGTGGATGACAAAAGGGGTTGGACAATTGAGGAAGGTAGATTATACTTGGAAGAATGCTTGGCAAAAAGATGGCCGGGGAAAAACTTGGAAGACCTGATGAAGATCAAAGGGATTCGCAGAGAGATTATTCTGGATTTGAAGACAAACACAAGGTTGTCCGGGAGGGGAATAGCTAGATTGCTTAGTATTAACCGGGGAATTGTGCAGAAAACGAAAGTGACCACTGACCACTAGGAACAAGTCGAAAGGTGTTAAGAGAGGGTGCGAAGAAAAAGTGTCGAAAAGGTGTCAAGAGAACCGTCCCCTTGACACCTTGACACCGTTGAATTGGGGGATACAAGTTGAGCACACATTCTGATCTGGCAAGAGAACTGTTCAAAAAAGGTTACAATTGTACCCAGGCTGTTGTTGCTGCGTTTTGCGATGAAACAGGGCTGGACTTTGATACATCGTTAAGAATAGCCTCTTCTTTCGGTGCCGGTATGGGCCGGTTGCGGGAAGTATGCGGAGCAGTCAGCGGAATGTTTATGGTTTTGGGCATGAAATATGGATATACCGATCCCTTGGCCAAGCAAGCAAAAATGGAACATTACCGGCTCATCCAGGATATGGCCAGGCAGTTTGAACATGAAAACGGCTCAATCGTATGCAGAGAACTATTAGGTCTTTCCCAGAAGGCTGGCAATCCCGTCCCCGAAACCAGAACTGATAGTAGTTTCCGCAAGCGCCCTTGTGTGGAGCTTGTTGAGCAAGTTGCAGTGATGCTTGACGAATACATCCTAAACAAGAAAATGGAAGAAATATGAGGTGTCGAAAAGGTGTCAAGAGAACCGTCCCCTTGACACCCTGATTATTGTATAATGGTATCAGTGGAAAGGGAGAGGATCTAATGAATCGAACTGACTTAACGGCTGATACAATAGAGGTTGTCATAAAAGGGTTAGGAAAATATCAGGTAAACAAGGGCACACTGGTGGGCGATTTATGTGCGTCAATCCAGAAGGATCATCCATACCCGATCGTAGCTGTAATCATAAACAACACTATCAGGAATCTGCATTACAGGCTGCAAAATGATTGTGAGATGGCACTGGTGGATATGTCCATGGGGGCAGGATTAAGGATATATCGCCGGAGTGTTTGCTTTCTGTTGGTAAAGGCCTGCCGAGATCTTTTCCCAGATCGTACTATGATGGTAAAGCACACCTTGTCCAATGGGTTGTTTTGCGAATTCTTAAATCAAGCAACTAACGATAATGAGGTTGAGCAGATTCTGGAACGAATGAGGGAAATAGTCGAAGAGGACTTACCCATAAATCATTACCTCATTGAAAATGAAGAAGCAAGGCGGATATTTAATCTGCAGGGCCAGGAAGACAAGCTGAAGCTGCTTCGCTATCGCGATAAAGAAGGCACACATGTTTATGAACTGGACGGTTTGTATGAAAACTCTTATGGTCACATAGTTAACCGCACTGGTATATTGAGAAAATTCAAATTGCTGTATCACCCACCGGGGATGATTTTAAGGACTCCGGAGATTGATGATATTGAACTGCTCAAGCCATATCGTGTTCAACCAAAATTAGCCGTGATTCATGGGGAAGCCAAGGACTGGGCAGAAATGCTGCATGTGCCGCACGTGGCGGCATTAAACGAAATGATCGTAAAAGGCAGGATTGATGATTTAATACGGGTGAACGAAGCCTTACATGAAAAGAAAATCGCTTCTATAGCGGATATGATATGCAGAAACCCCAGCATCAGGGTGGTTCTGATTGCCGGGCCATCTTCTTCCGGAAAGACTACTTTTGCTCAGCGATTGCTGATTCAACTCCGGGTTATTGGCCGACACCCGGAATCCATTTCACTTGACAATTACTTTATAGATCGAGAACTCACGCCGTTGGATGAGGAAGGCAACTACGACTTTGACAGTATTGATGCGATGAATTTGGATCTCTTTAATGATCACCTGTCTCGTCTGGTAAAAGGCGAGGAAGTAGAAGTGCCCATTTATAATTTTAGAACCGGTTGCGCTGAAGAATGCGGCATCAAAATGAAAGTACCTCCCGGAGAAGTGATCATTTTGGAGGGTATTCACGCGTTAAATGATCATTTGACCTGGAGCATCCCTGCGGCCAACAAGTTCAAAATCTACATCAGTGCCCTGACTCAGCTAAATGTGGATTACAGCAACCGTATCCCGACCACTGACACCCGTCTTTTACGCAGGATAGTAAGGGATAACCGGACCAGAGGCAACTCGGCCCTTAACACTATCAGGCAATGGCCGTCGGTGCGCAGGGGAGAGGAGAAAAACATTTTCCCCTTCCAGGAAAACGCTGACGTCATGTTCAATTCATCCCTGGTATACGAGTTGGCGGTATTAAAAATGTATGTCGAACCTTTGCTGGAGAACATTGACAATGATTGTCCCGAACACATTGAAGCAAGTCGGTTGCTGCGTTTCCTCAGTTATTTCCGGGGTATCTCCAGTTATAATATACCGCCCAATTCGATTTTGGCAGAGTTTATTGGCGGCAGCTGGTTCGAATAAGATAATAGATAAAAGCAAAAAACCGCCTGAGAGCGAAAGCCAAAAAGGCGGTTTTATGTTTATACAGGTTTACACGGTATTTCAATCGCTCAGCATCTCGGGCGTCCGGTGGGATGCTGAGCCCGCTCCTTATTTCACCGCATTGGCAGCCACCTGGATCGCGTCCCAGGTGGTGGCGAAGGGCGGGGCATATCCCAGGTCCAAAAATCCGAGCTCCTCTGCCCTCATACCGCGGTCAATCGCCACCGCGAAAACATTTACTCGCCAAGCACATTCCTTCCTGCCCATCAGTTGCGCTCCCAGCAGGACACAGGTCGCCGGGTCGAAGCACAGTTTAATCGTAATAGGAACCGGATCCGGGAAATACCGGGCGTGGGAGATATGCTTAACTGTCACCGTTCCCACCTCTATACCGGCCTCCCAGGCTTCGTTCTCGGTAATTCCAGTCTTGGCAAGCTCCAGATCCAGGCAGCGGAGCATTGTGGTCCCCAGCGCATTGTCAAATCGCACCGGCCTGCCCAGGATGGCATCGGCCACCAGACGTCCCTGTTTATTGGCGTTGGTTCCCAGCGGCAGATATACGGGGCGCTTTAAAATCTTGTGTATAACGGTAGAGCAATCGCCGGCCGCATAAATATCAGGCGCTGAGGTCCGCATGGAACTATCGGTAGTCAGAGCCCCGTTTGCTTCCTTCTGTATTATCGCGTCATCGACAAACGATGTGTTTGGGCGTATACCAACTGCAAGTATTACGAGATCAGCATCGTATCTTTCTTCCCCGGACGCAACCTGCTGTACCCAGCCCCGGCCCAGCAGCCCGGTCACCTTCGCTTCTGTATATACCACCACACCATGAGCGGCCAGTTCCTGCTCGACAGCGGTTGCAAACTCCGCATCAAAGCCGTTTAATACGCGGGGAGCAGCCTCAAAAAGACGCACATTTTTCTTCTGCAGCACACAGGCTTCAGCGATTTCAAGTCCGATGTAACCGCCACCAATGATGGCCACGTTCTGCACTTCCTGCCGCAGAAGGTGTTTCTTTATGCTTTCGGCATCGGCCAGAGTTTTCACTGTAAAGACTCCCGGCAGGTCAGTTCCTGGAATAGGCGGAATAAAGGGTGAAGACCCGCTGGAAACAATCAACTTGTCATACTGTTCACGACGGCATTCTCCGGTCTGCAGGCTGCGGACCGTAATGCGGTGTTCCGGCGGATTTACGTCAATGACCTCATGCTCAAGGTGCACTCGTATGCCGGCCTTTTCAAATTCGTTTACCGGCCTGATCCTCATCAGATCAAGTTCCGGGTTAAGATCCGCAATATAATAGGGCAGGCCGCAGGCGGCGTAGGAGACCTCGCGTGTCTTTTCAAAAACTACGACTTCGACATCTTTACTCCTGCGTACCAGGCGTGAAGCGGCGCTCATCCCGGCAGCGTTGCCACCAATTATCAGTACTCGCATCATAATCCCTCCTCCTATAACAACCGGTTCCAGCATCGCCGTCTCCCGGCCGACGGACTGACAGCGCCAACTGCTGTTACCCCAAGCACTTGACTCTTACCTTGGCGACGCTTTTCCGGTCCATTGGACTACCGCCTCCGTTCAGTATATCTCCAAGTGACTGGGCGCATCAATAATCAATATCGATACCAACCCCTAATCAACAGAGTTGGAAACACAGTAAACCATTATTGACGCTTTCAGTCATTCATAAGGTCAAGTTTGCGCCTTAACCCGCTAACCCGGTCAGTATGCCACGATTGTATTTCATTCATCAAGCCTTACCAAAACAGAAACAGAAGAAGGAAAATTATAAAAATTAATGACATATGTCAAAAATGGGGTATAATAAATAATGAAAACGACATATGTCAAAAACGTCAAGGAGGTGACTATAGATGCCAAGAGGCGACGGAACTGGACCTATGGGATATGGGCCTATGACTGGAAGAGGACTGGGGTACTGTTCGGGATCTGAGGTCCCCGGTTATGCAACAGGTTGGGGCCCGGGTTTCGGCAGAGGTTTCAGGTGTGGTTTTGGTCGTGGTTTTGGCCGCGGCCTGGGAAGAGGTTTCGGATGGGGCTTCAGAAGAGGTTTTGCAGGACGCCCGGCGGCAGGAATCTCCCCGAAGGAGTTGCTGCAGCGGGAAAAAAAGATGCTGGAAGAGCGGCTTGAGCTCATAAACAAGGATTTAGAGAGCCTTTAAAGTGACAGGAGGATCCTCCTGTCACTTCAGGTGATAAGGAGAGATAAAATGTCACGCCCCAAAAAATGGAGAAAAGTATGCTGTCTGCCTGAGAGCACTTGGTTTGGTCCTCTTAATGCCCCCCAAGAACCGAAGCATTTTGTGAATATGACGGTTGAAGAATATGAAACCATCCGATTGATTGATCTGGAAAGGTTTACGCAGGAAGAATGTGCTCGGCAGATGAACATCGCCCGCACCACTGTCCAGGGAATTTACACTCAAGCCCGGAAAAAATTGGCTGATTCAATGGTTAATGGGAGAATATTGAAGATCGAGGGCGGGAATTACAAACTCTGCGATGGCCATTCGCAATTCTGCCATAGAAAGCGGTGCCGGCGGCGGCAACGTGCCCGTGGCGAAGGTGTGATAAACACAACGCCGAGTGGCTGTAATCCTGTGAAGAAGATGAATAATTGAAGGAGGTTCCTTATGAAGATAGCTATTCCGGTAGAGGACAAGTCGATAGAGGGCAATATATGCCAGTCGTTTGGACGTTCACCGTATTTCTTGATTTATGACACCGGGTCGGAGGAAAGTGTTTTTCTAAACAATACAGCAGCTGCAAGTCAAGGTGGTGCAGGGATCAAGGCTGCCCAAATCATCGTGGACAGCCGGGCCCAGGCCGTGTTGACCCCCCGGGCCGGGGAAAAGGCTGCTTCAGTATTGGCTGCTGCCGACATTAAGATTTATAAGACAATAAACGATTCAATAAGGGATAACATCAAAGCGTTTACCAAAGGTCGGCTGACCCTGCTTGATGATATTCATCCTGGTTTTCACCGGAGAAGGGGATAGCATGAAAATCGCGGTGCTGAGCGGCAAAGGCGGTACCGGAAAAACGCTTATATCGGTAAATATGGCTGCGGTCCTGCAGAAATCAGTTTATATCGACTGTGATGTTGAAGAACCGAATGGTCATTTATTCTTTAAGCCGGTTGATGTACGGTCGGAAAAAGTGTCGGTCAAGATTCCGGTGGCAGATGACAATCTCTGCAATGGTTGCCGTAAGTGTGTTGATTTCTGTAAATATAATGCCCTGGTTTATGTTAATGACAGATTGATGGTTTTTGAGGACATCTGCCATTCTTGCGGCGGCTGTGTGTTACTTTGTCCTGAGAGGGCCCTGTCGGAAAGGGATAAGGTTATCGGCGAAGTAAGAGGAGGTGTTTCGGAAAACGTTACAATTATCAGCGGGGTACTGAATACTGGAGAAGTTTCGGGAACTCCAATAATCAAGGAACTCATAAGCCGTATTTCCAGAGAAGAAAGACCCGTTATTATTGACTGTCCACCCGGCAGCGCCTGTATTGTTATGGAAAGTATCAAGGATGCAGACTACTGCATCCTGGTGGCAGAACCTACGCTGTTTGGGGTGCATAACCTCGACATGGTATGCGAGCTGGTGAGGCTGTTTGACAAACCTTACGGGGTTATTGTGAATAAGTGTATGGATGGGGAAAACCCGGCGGAAGAATACTGTGTCAAAAACGGAATCAGGATTTTGGGGAAAATACCTTACGACGAGGAACTGGGCAGGCTGAATTCCAATGGCCTGATTGCGGCTTGGGTGGAAAGTAAGAGGTACCGTGAGCTGTTTAAGTCTTTGTATCAGAAGGTTGCCGGGGAGGTGCAGGCATGAGGCAGTTGTTAATTCTTAGCGGCAAGGGAGGCACCGGTAAAACAACTATTGCCAGTGCTTTTATTAAACTGTTAAATGCAAAAGTCTATGCGGACTGTGATGTAGACGCTCCCAATCTGCACCTGGTTATGAATCAGTCAACCGTTCCGAAACGCACGGATTTTTACGGTTTGCCCAAGGCCGAGATTAACAGGGATTTATGCCTGCAATGTGGTCTGTGCGAGCAGTATTGCCGTTTTGACGCCATTCAGATAGATGAGGAGGGCTGCTACGAGGTTCAGTATTATGAGTGTGAGGGTTGCGGCGTTTGTGAGGCTATCTGTCCGGTTGAAGCCGTATCTCTTCAACCGGCGATTGCCGGAGACCTTATGCTCTATGTGGATGACACGGTGTTCTCCACGGCGCAGTTAAGAATTGGAGCCGGCAACTCTGGATTGCTGGTTACCGAAGTCAAAAATAAGATGAAGTCAGTGGACATCGATGCCGAACTGGCCATCATTGACGGTTCGCCAGGAATCGGATGTCCGGTAATCGCTTCACTAAGCGGTGTTGATATGGTTCTGATTGTTGCAGAACCATCGATTTCGGGACTCAGTGACATGGAGCGCATTATCAAAACCGCAGAGGGATTTCAGTTGAAGATTGCCGTATGTACCAACAAGTATGACAGCAATATTGAGATTACGGAAAAGATTGAAGCATGGTGCCGGGAGATGGGTCTGCCTTATGCAGGGAGGATACCGTTTGATTCCCAGGCGGTGAAAGCGGTTAACAATGGTCTGAGCGTAGTTGATGTTGACTGCCCGGCCGGAAGGGCGGTTAAAGATGTCTTCCGGAGAACCATAAAAATATTGGATGCGTGAGGGATAGAAAATGAGCGAAAATCTTAACCATGGTTCTGCAGAAAAGAAAGATGTAAAGCCTGATTTTTCAGTTAAACTGCATGAGTTAAGCAATGTTAAAAAGGTAATCGGGGTAATGAGCGGTAAGGGCGGTGTTGGCAAGTCGTTGATTACCTCGATGCTGGCGGTTATGATGAACAACCGGGGTTACCAGACGGCGATTCTGGATGCTGACGTAACCGGCCCCTCCATACCGAAAGCCTTTGGGATAACGGAAAAGGCAACCGGCAATAACCAGGGATTACTGCCGGTTAAGAGCCTGAACGGCATCAAGATTATGTCCATCAATCTGCTGCTTGATAATGATACCGATCCGGTGGTCTGGAGAGGGCCTCTGCTGGCCGGGACGGTTAAACAGTTCTGGTCTGATGTGATATGGGGCGATATCGACTTTATGTTCATCGATATGCCTCCCGGAACGGGGGATGTGCCGCTTACGGTTTTCCAGTCCTTGCCTGTGGATGGGATTATCATTGTGACCTCTCCCCAGGAACTGGTTTCCATGATTGTATCCAAGGCCGTGAGGATGGCTGGGTTGATGAACATACCGATAATCGGTTTGATCGAAAACATGGCTTATTTTAAGTGCCCGGACTGCGGGAAAGAATACAACGTATTTGGCGAGAGCAATATTGAGAAAATTGCTCAGAAGTATAACCTTGAGGTTCTGGCTCGGTTGCCGATTGATCCCGGTATTGCCGCGGCCTGTGATAATGGCTTGATAGAGCGGTTTTCCGGTGATTGGCTGGACAGCGTAACACAAATGCTGGAATCTGAAAGAGGCCTGCAAACTGAACCCGAACCGAAGATTTCAGAAGTGAGGGAGGATGACATGGGAGATAAACTGAAGATCGCAGTGGCTGCTGATATGGGGATGGTTACCCAACATTTCGGGCACTGTGAATCATTCGAGATTTTTGATACCGAAAACAGGAAGATTGTTAAGAGCCAGTCCATACCGAATCCAGGGCATAGACCGGGATTTTTGCCTAATTTCCTCCACAGCCAGGGGGTGAATGTTATCATTTCCGGGGGAATGGGTGCCGGTGCGGTTGAGATCTTTAACGAAAAGAATATTGAAGTGATTACCGGCGCTCAAGGAGAGGCCCGGGAGGCTGCCGAACTCTACCTGAGAGGTCTTCTCAAATCCACCGGTTCAGTCTGTCATGAGCACAGACACCACGGTGAATGCGGTCATTAAAGAGGCTGATATGGCGGTGAATTGACCCAATCATGCAGCATACAAAAAGCCCCAGATCCTGCGAGCAGGAACAGGGGCTTTTTTTCTGTACTATTCCATCATTTTTTAATCTAATTGCTTAGATTACCAATTTGGAAAGATTCTTGAGCGTATCTTCCGCCTCTTTCATAATTGTCTGTACCAGATCGGCCGTTTTGGGCATATCGTTGATGCGCTGTGCCGATTCGCCGGCGGCAAACATGGATTTTTCTTTGTCTCCGGCATAAACGGCGTTCATTGATTCATGTTCAAATTCCACCAGGGACATATCGGTAGTACTGTAATCATCGGGAATACCGATGTACAGCCCGGGAGATTTCTTAAGGGTGTTAACAGCGTGTTCCTGGCTTCTTGCGTTTTTCAACCACCGAGCCGGTCCGACAAAACCGCGCGCAATCAAGGTTGCACGGTCGCCGGCCTCAACAACTGCCTGCTTCCAGTTCGGATGGAAGTCACTCTCCTGGGTAGCCAGGAAACGAGTACCCATCTGAACACCATCAGCACCCAGGGCAAAAGCTGCGGCTACGCTTTTGCCGTCAGCAAAACCGCTGGCTCCTACTACCAGGGTGTTGGCATCGGAGACCGCGTCAACGACGGCGGGGAGCAGAACAATGGTGTGAACCGGATCCCAGGAGGTATGGAACCCGCCCTCATGGCCAGAGGCTACTATCACGTCAACTCCAGCCTTTTTACAGCGCCTGGCAGCCTGTACGGAAGGCATGACATGCATCCATACCAGATCGGTTTTCTTAACAACATCTGTCCAGGGGAGCGGATCACCCGCGGAGGTTACCAGAACCTTAAAACGCTTCTTCATTTCCGGGTCCTCTTCACGGACTTTAATCATGGTGCCGATGATGAGTTCAGCAGCGTCCCTCATCTCAGCTGAAACCATGACGTTAACACCAAATATACCCTGAGATTCCCGGGTGCCTTCAAGGGTGTTTCTGAAGATGGTTCTCAAGATGGTTTCCTTGTCGGCGGAAGGATCGGCGCCACCGGAACGGCAGAAGAAGTCGTAGATCTCAGGCTGTTCCTTATCGGTGGTGATACCACTCGAACTGATTAAACCTAAAACGCCGGCATTTGCTGCGGCGATACAGAGTTGATTGGTACCGAAAGGCCCCATACCAGCCTGAATGAGGGGGTACTTGATTCCGACTAGATCGCAGAGTCTTGATTTGATCATAGCTACTTCCTCTCTTTTCAGTATTGTTGTAACACTTTTGTATGCAAGTATAGAGCAAATGGGACAACCTGTCAAGAAAAATGGGGATATAATGACGAAAATATGACAATATGTCGCAATATGACGAAGGCGGAGATGGTAATTATGTCAGGGTTGTAACCGGTTGGGACTGATTATCAAGAAATATGATACTGTAAATTAAGTAGTGTCAATAATTGCTTGCGCAGCCTGTCTGCGGGAATGAATTCAGAAGCTGATATATTTACCCACATGGTTGTAAGACTGATTATAAGGATGAGCCTTGATGAAAAACAAGAGAGCACCTGGAGCAAACAGTGTATCAGTAAGACTTGTACGGGCGGTCGGTATGGGCTCGCGTATTGGCGACGGGTTCATCAACTGTCTTGAGACTCAACTCCTACATATGGGAACCCGTTCCCGGCTGACGCAGGACTGGCGGGCATACACCAATCCGAGTGGGAGTATGCTCGGAACCTCTGCCGTTGGAACGGACAAGGTAACGGGTTTGACTGCCGGGGAGAAAATGCTGTGCCGGCAGGTGTATTATGTCATAGTAGTGTTTCTGGCTGCCTGGAGTTACCTTACACAGGGGAAAATTCCTTTTCCGAAGAGCATCGAGCTTGATTCCCTGATAAAGGGCAGTCTATTTGAAAATATGGGGTTCACAAACCTTAAGCTTGAAGGCTGTCCAAATGTCAATGGATTTGATGTCCGGCCCCACCTGGCAGGTCTGTTGGATTCAATTAATCAATTGGAACTGGCTTCACATAACGGAGGCGATCTTTTCCGCCCCCTCTACGAGAACCTGCTGACCACAAAAATGCGCCATGCCGCCGGCGAACACTACACCCCGGAATGGCTGGCTGCTCATATGCTCGATCAGATCGGCTTCTGCGGGGAAGAGGAGGCGACATTGATTGATCCGGCTTGCGGCTCGGGGATATTTTTGGTCGAAGCCATATTACGCCGGAGAGGTCGCCGGGATTGCCTGGATGACTGGGGGCAGGTGGTGGGGATTGATGTGAACCCGCTGGCGGTACTGGCCGCCAAAGTGAACTACCTGATAGCTGCCGGTTACAGGCTTTCTTCCTGCCCGGGGGATTTGGAGATCCCGGTATTCCAGCATGATGTAGTGCTTGGGGATAACGATGGACTCTGGAACGAGGTCAATACTCCCCTGGGATCAAGGAGGTTTGATTATGTGGTGGGGAACCCTCCCTGGATAAACTGGGAATCTCTTTCCCCGGACTACCGGTTGGCTACCCTGGATTCCTGGAAAAAGTATGGGCTTTTCAGTCATAGCGGGATGGACACCATACTGGGTAAGGGGAAGAAGGATTTCTCGACCCTTATGACCCTGGCCAGCGCCAACCGTTTTCTGAGGATGCAAGGAAAGATGGCGTTTCTCATAACCCAGAGTGTTTTTAAGTCCGGAGGGTCGGCTGAAGGATTTCGGCGCTTTAGTCTTCCGGGCGGGATAGGGCTGAAAGTGTTGATGGTCGAAGACCTTTCCCGATTGCGCCCGTTTGCAAAAGCTTCAAACCGTACTGCTATCCTCTACCTGCAGAAGGGCAGTCCGACTGTCTACCCGGTTCGATACCGATTATGGAACGACCTGTCCGGTGATGATCAGGGAAAGGGGATCCTGGAGATGATGGCGGAACCCGTTAATCCTGCAGAATCAGGATCACCCTGGATAACATATGCAGGGGGCGGCCGGGCAGGTATCAAGAAAATACTGGGAGCCTCGGATTACCGGGCTCGCGAGGGTGCCAATACCGGTGGTGCGAATGGGATTCTATGGGTAGAAGTACTGGATAGGCCGCAGCCGGGTTTGGTCCGGATTCGCAACCTGGCATCATCATCCCGACGGAGGATAGAAACTGTTGAAGCGGTGATTGAGGACCACCTGGTATACCCGTTGTTAAAAGGCAGTGACGTTGACCGCTGGCAGGCAAACCCCACAGCCCACATCATTCTAACGCAGAATTCGACTACGCGGCGGGGGATAAGCCTGGTCGTTATGGCCCGTAGTTATCCCCGTACCCTGGCCTACCTTAATCAGTTCAAGAACGAGCTCGAGAACCGTGCCGCCTACCGGCGTTACTTCAGGAAAACTGATCCCTTCTACACCATGTTTGATGTGGGGGAATACACCCTGGCACCCATTAAGGTTGTATGGCAGCGTTTCGGCAATCGTATGAGAGCCGCGGTTGTCGAGAGTAAAGACAGGCCGGTAATCCCCCAGGAAACCCACACCATGGTGGCCTGCAGGTCAGCGGAGGAAGCGTGGTATCTGGCCGGGGTGCTGAACAGCCTCCCGGTGGAATACGTTATTTCATCTTACTCCATGGTTGGTGGTAAGAGCTTTGCCGGTCCCAACCTCCTCAAGTTTATCAGGATCCCGTATTATACGGAGAAAAGCATCCAAAGCATGATAGCGCAAACGGCCCGCCAGGTGTCTACCGGAGGGGATCGTGATATCCTGACGGAAATGGTGGCCGGCCTGTATGGCATCAGTGACGCGGAACTAAAGGGAATGAAATCCTGTTGGGAAAAGCTGGGGCTCACATGAATCCGGGCCGAATCATTGAACGATCTTTCCCGGTTACAGCCGAAAAAACTGCCGGGGGTGCAGTCGGTAGGCCTTAGCATCAGTCATAGTCTTTTCTTGAGATACCTTATCAAGGGATAGCCGATCAGAAATATAACCACGGTTTGACTGATGCCGATTGAGACAACTGAAACCCAGTACGGGTAATTGAACAGCGCATGCAGGTAAAGGCTTACTAGGAAGGCATTCAGGATTATAGGAGATAAATAAGCCAGTATGCTGTGACGCAGGTACCAGGTGAGATAGGCTGCTGCCAGCGAGATGAGGCTTCCCAGTATTATGTCTACCAGCCCCAGACCGCCCAGAATATTGGACAGCAGTACTCCGACAAAAACACCGCCAATGGCCTCCGGGAAAAGTATCGGGAGCACGGCTAGGGCCTCAGCCGGCCGGAACTGGATGATGCCGAAACTGGTGGCCTTAAAAACCAAGCACAGGGCAACATAAAGGGCGGCTATCAAGCCTGCCCGGGTTAGTTTTTGAATGGAAGACTGCATCCAATTCCACCCCGCTTACATGACAAGCGTGGCCGGTTCTGACCTTTTTCCGGACCAGGCCGTGCGGTTATTCTTTATTATAATATCTGGAAAGCCCGAAGAAAACAAGAATGGCGGCCCCCTACTTAATGTTGGGCGCCGCGGCTGTGGTTCGGTCTAATTATGAATCTGAAGAAAAAAATCAAGGGGTTGAGATAGTATAACTCAACCCCTGGCTGCAGTTATTTCAACATGGAGTACTCTACTGCATCTGCTGCTGCATGCTGCTCATACTCTGCCGGATCCGGTTAAATTCGTCTTGGGGGGCCGGCTGGACCTGATACCATCCTTTTTGATTCATGGCATTGTAGATATCTTTCTGGTGCTGCAGGGTACCGTCCAGCAGGGTTTTAAAGTGCGAACGTACCCGCTCGTTAGCGCTTTCCATGATTCCGCTAGTCAGCATGCTGGCGGCTAGTTTGTGCTGGTTAAGCAAGATTCCCATCCATTCGCTTTCTCTGGTCATTAACGTGCCTCCTTACTGTAGACTGCTTTTGGTTACCAGGCTGGTAGTGCTCTGTATCCACTGCTTGTGGGCGTTATTCATCGAACTGATCAGACTTTTTATCTGAGGGTCAGTCACCTCCATCAGGGCATGTTGACAGGTCTTGTCAATGGTGTCAAACAGCTTGCCGGTGTCCTCCAGGTAAAGCAGCTCGCGGGTCGAGAATTGATTCACAGGCATCAAACCTCCTTGTTCTAGTTGTCTATAGAGTGTGCAAATGGGCTTATTTTATTCGAGTAGGCAGGGTGGGCCTGGCGGGAAAGGGCGGGTGAAAGAATGAATACTGATCAGGAAGCGGCGGCCAAGAGGAACGGCTTAAAGTAGGGGAAGAAGCAGAAAAGAGCAGCAGGGAGCAGCGGAAAGCAAGGGGACTGTTTCCTGCTTTCCCAGGTGACTGTCCCCCTGCTTATCCGTGCAGCTTTAGTCAGGTAATTGCGGAATTTTTTCTTTAAGTGTTTCCGCTGCCCATTCAGGAGAGATCAGGTTCATGTAGTAACCGGTTGCAATCTCCAGTCCGGCCTGAACAATAAGGCGAGGAAAGACTTCGATAAACCAGTGAGTGTCCGGCCCGTTTTTCACATTGACCGGGGAGGTGTTTATGACCAGGTTGTATGACGGGTCATTCAATATATCGACCATGGATGCGAGCACTTTTTTTATGATCCCGGCCAGTTCGGGAATATGTTCCCGCGGTATGTCGCCGAAATTCCGAGCATGCTTCTTGGGCACAATCCACGTCTCATATGCAAAGCGGGCGGCATAGGGACAAATGACAATAAAGTTTTCCGATTCCAACACCAGCCTGGCCGGGTCCTGTGTGTCCTGCTTCAGCATGTCACATATAAGGCAGTTTCCAGTGGCTTGGGCGTAGGTTTGTAATCCCTTTAACTCATCAGGCACATAAGGCAGCGCCACGATCTGCATGTGACTGTGTCCCAGAGAAGCACCCGCAAAGAGCCCCTTGTTCTTATAGGTCTGGATATACTTTATCTTCTCATTCTTTGATAGGTCCAGATGGCGCCTCTTGAGCATTTCAATAACTTCCGAGATCTTTTCTGCCGGTTGCTGATGCAGCTCGACGTCATGTTCCGGGGTCTCGATAACCACCTCGTGAGCACCAAATCCTGTCATGAAGGAGTAAATACCGTTGCTTTCGGTGGCAAATTCGGTTTGCGGGCTGAATGCAGTGTATTTATTGGGAATTGTTCTAATCGTCCAACCGGGGGCATTTTCCTCGGTACCGGGCTTACGGTTGACCATTATCTCCGGGGGCGTAAAACCTTCATTGCCCTCGCAGAACGGGCAGAAACCTTGAACTTTTTCGGCTCTTCCCTGGGACGGCACCGGGAGATCGGTTGGTCGAACAGCCCTGCCGGTTGCGATCACCACCCAGGTATCTCTCAGCAGGTCCTTTCTAATCTCGGCCAATGTTGTTTTCCTCCTTTCTAAATCCTTGACTCAGGCATTGGTTTAATGCGGAACATTATATTCTCATAATTAAGATCATATCTTACCTTTACCAATTTTTCTATGCGGCGACTGCTCGCGGCAATTAATTTATAGACGGGGCTGCTTGTCTGATTAACGTAGTTTCATATTAAGCCAATAGCCATAAGATGGCAAATTTGGCAGGCGGATTAATGGTATAATTCTTGCATAAGCAACTATCGCCAGGACGGTCAGGCACGGGTCCGTTTTCATGGGGAAGCTTGACTCAAGAAAGGTCGATAAAGGAGGTTAAGGCATGAATGTCAAGGACATGTTTGATCTGACAGGTAAGGTAGCTATTGTAACGGGAGGCTCCATAGGTTTGGGAGCTTATATGGCTAGAGGATTGGCTGAGGCCGGTGCCAATCTGGTAATAGCCGCCCGCAAGGTCGAACGCTGTGTTGAGATTTGTGAGGAACTAAACAGCCTCGGTGTCAAAGCTTTGCCGGTAGCCTGCGATGTAAGCAAGGCCGAAGACTGTCAAAACCTGGTTGACGCTGCGGTAAAGGAATTTGGGAGACTTGACATACTGGTAAACAATGCCGGATTAGCCTGGGCGGCGGATGCCATGGACTATCCCATGGACAAGTGGCAGAAGGTTATGGATCTTAATGTAACCGGCCTTTTTCAACTTTCGGCTATGGCTGCCAGGGTGATGAAAGAGCAGGGTGGAGGCAGGATTATCAACATGACTTCTGTGGCCGGTTTCTTCGGCAGCACTCCGGAAGCCCAGAATACAATTGCTTATAACACCAGCAAAGGTGCGGTAGTTGCCATGACCAGAGACCTGGCGGTGAAATGGGCCCGCTACAACATTAATGTGAATGCTATTGCCCCGGGATTCTTCCCCACCCATATGAGCAGTGGACTGCTTGAAAAGAATAAACACCTGGTTCTTCCCCGTATTCCTATGGGCAGGCTGGGCGAAGAAGACGATATCAAAGGGGTGGTTGTATTTTTGAGTTCCGAGGCGTCAAGATATATAACAGGACACACGATTATGCTGGAAGGCGGAGTTACCGCATCAGCCTAGCAATACTCCCGGAGGGGAATAGGACTATGAACAATAGTGATTGATCATTGACTGACCGGGGCGGAGCCGGTTACATCTTCCCCGGTCAGTTTCTCATTTGTAATATAATTATGGAAGTTCATGTCGTTTGAAAGCGGCCGCCCATCCCTTACCAGACAGAATAGAGATTGATTAGAAAGGAGAACGTTGTCTTGAGTATGAAGATCAATAACGCAGTTGTAATCGGAGCCGGTGTTATGGGGGCCGGGATTGCTGCTCACCTGGCCAATTGCGGTTTAGACGTCCTGCTCCTGGATATTCTGCCGCCGGAACTCTCTGCCGACGACAGGAAACAGGGTTGGAACGAAACTTCTCCTGAGTGGAGAAATAAACTCTCGATTCAAGCGCTGGCCGGGTTACAGAAGTCACGTCGCCCCTTCTTCACCTCCGAAGAAAGCTTTGCTCGGGTGAAAGTAGGCAACCTGGAGGATGACCTGCACCGGGTTGCAGATTATGATTGGATACTGGAAACGATAATCGAAAAGCTGGAGATTAAAAGGCCGCTTTTCGACAGGATTGAGAAACTGCGGCGGCCGGACAGCATCGTCACCACCAACACCTCCGGACTCCCCATCAAGCAGATTACCGCCGGGATGACTGCGGGATTCAAGCAGCACTTTATGGGAACTCATTTTTTTAACCCTCCCACTTATATCAGGCTGTTGGAGATTATCCCCGGGGAGGAAACCCTTCCTGAAGCAGTTGACTTTATGAAGTCCTTCTGCACCGAGCGCTTATCAAAGGACGTTATTATCTGTAAGGATACCCCCAATTTTATAGCCAATCGCATGGGATCAGCCACCAACCTGAATGCGATACACCTCGCGGTAAAAATGGGTATGCGGGTAGAGGAAGTTGATGCCCTGTGCGGTCATGTTATGGCCCGGTTGCGGACCGCCGTTTTCCGCTCATCGGATGCCATCGGGCTGGATACCAACTTCAATGTGGTTCGTAATCTTTACGCCAATGTCCCCGAGGATGAGCGCAGAGACCTTTTTGTATATCCCCCCTACGTGGAGAAGATGATCGCCAGAGGTATGCTGGGGAACAAGACCGGTCAGGGTTATTATAAAACGGTGATAGCGGAGGATGGGACTGAGAAGGAACTGGTGCTTGATTTGGACACTCTGGAATACCGGGATAAAATAACCCCGGGTTTTCCATGCCTGCGGGCGGCAGAAAAACTGGATGATCCCGCTGAGCGGCTCAGAGTGCTGGTTTCTGACAAAACTGACCGCGGGTCTTTGTTTGCCTGGGAGGTAGTAGCCAGCGATCTGATCTATGCCGCTAATCGGGTCCTGGAGATCTGTGATACCATTATGGACATTGACAACGCCATGAAATGGGGATATTTTTGGAGGCTCGGTCCCTTTGAAGCCTGGGACAGCCTGGGATTAAGAGAGACGGTGGCGCGAATGAAGGAAGAAGGTAAACCGGTTCCGCAGCGCATAGAAAAAATGCTGGCCCATGGATGTGATTCTTTCTACCGGGAAATCGATGGCGTCAGGTGCTATTATGACTTCCGCACCGAATCCTACCAACCGGTTAAAGAATAACGTAAGGGATACAATAAGTCGAAACTATTCGGGAGGATGAAAGACATTAACGAGTATCGTATATATCCACTTTTGGTGGGAATGATGGGCTCACTAAAAGGGGCCATTACCCACCTGTTAGACATGGCAATCCCCTGCGTCGGCCCCGCCCTGGTATTCTACCTGGAAGGGGGCCGACAGAAGATATTGGTCGATACCGGGGTGGGGGGACCCGAAGGAGTAATTGAGGCATTAAACGGCATTGGGCTAAAGCCGCAGGATATAGATACAGTAATCTTAACCCACCTGCATTTTGATCATGCTGATAATGTGAGCTTGTTTTCCCGCGCTCGCTTTATCCTGCAGCGGAAAGAATGGGAATATGCCCGGTCGCCACTGCCGATACAGCGCTCACTTTATAAGCCGCAGACCCTGAGAGAATTGGAGCACCTTGATCTGGTTCTGGTTGGGGACGGTTACGAGGTCGATCCCGGGGTAAATGTCATTTTGGTTCCCGGCCATACCCAAGGCCAGCAGGCGGTAGTTGTTAATACCGGTCAGGGCAGATATGTGCTGGCCGGGGATCTTCTTTACTGTCGGCTTAATATATATCCCGGGATAACAGAGTTCACGGATATGACGGGGAAGAGGATTGCCTGTACTCCACAGCCGGATCATGCCTTCTACCCTCCGGGAATTCATACTGACTTGAGTGATTGGTATGAAAGCGTAGGGAAGGTGTTATCCTATGCGGGCAGCCGTAAGCGGATAGTGCCCGGACATGAGCCGGGATTGGTAGGCACAATTATACCGTATTAAATGGGAAAAACAAACTATACAGGTTATTAATACCATGATAAAATTCGATATCAAAAATTATCAAAAAAATAGAGGAAACCTCGTAAATTAGTAGAAGTCTTATAACGGTACACTGGCTTCCAGCAAGAAGTTATTTGACCAACAGGTAAATTAAGGGATGCAATCCGTTTAATAGCCAGATTAACTATTAAGAACCAGCATTGTTAATATCGTCATGGGAATACCTGCTGGGGTTATGCTAACATAATTCATGGACGATTAAAATGTGACTTTTATCACAAAAAATGAAACAACATGACACAATGCGTTGTTAACCGACACATGTTGCGTCGATGTTTTTCGTCACAGCAGTATCCTTTGGGTGGCTATACTCCCATAAAAGGTGAATTGACGGGTTAGTTGCGTTTGGTCTGTGCCCGGTATCCGGTTGGCATGGGAGTTGCATAGCACAATATTGGACAGGTCCGCGGTCCAGAAAGGAGGGAGTTGGTAGGTTATCAAAGAATTCCACTAACCTAGTTGGCGCAATCATATTCAACATGAAAGTGCCAGTTTAACGGAATTAACCTGTAAGAACGGAGGTAGAATCAGTGAAGAAAAGGATTAGAAAAGCCGCAGTTCTAGGATCAGGAACCATGGGAAGTGGTATTGCTGCACAACTAGCCAATGCGGGAATTCCTAGTTACCTTCTGGACATCGTACCCAAGTATACCGATGCTGACAAGGCCAAGGGAGTTGATCCCAACAGCCCGGCTTTCAGGAACAGGATAGCCGAAAACAATAAGGCTCTGGCCATAAAAACCCGGCAATTCATGGATAAAGAGGATGCAGACCTCGTTACCTGCGGAAACATGGAGGACAACCTGGCCTGGCTGTCCGAAGTTGATTGGATAGTAGAGGCTGTGCCGGAAAACCTGCAGATCAAAAAAGACTTACTTAAGAAAATCGAGCCTTATATCCAACCCGGAACTATTGTCAGTTCCAACACCTCAACCATTTCCATTACCACCATGGCTGAGGACATGCCTCTTGAATTCCGCCAGTACTGGATGGGAACTCACTTCTTCAATCCGGTTCGCTTCATGAAACTGTTGGAAATCATACCCGGCAAGGACACCCTGCCTGAAGTCATGCAGTTCATGGCCGATTTCGGTGAGCGCAAGCTCGGCAAGAGCATTGTCTGGTGTAAAGATACTCCCGGGTTTATTGCCAACCGTTTCGGCAACCAGGGTGGTCCTACCGTATGCAAACTGATGGATGAGCTGGAACTGACTGTTTCCGAGATAGACGATATTTGCGGACCGCCCATGGGAAGACCCAGAACCGGGGCCTTCGGATTGATGGATCTGGTTGGTCTTGATATTGCGGTTAACGGTACCCAGTCAATACATGACGTCTTAACGGATCCGGAAGACAAAAAGTTCTATGAAGTACCGAAGCTGTTCAGGCAAAACGTGGAGAAAGGGATGCTGGGGAACAAGACCAAAGGTGGGTTCTACAAGAGAGTCGGTAAGGAAAAGCTCATGCTGGATCCGGCAACCTATGAGTATGTACCACTGAAACCCGCCAATTTCCCAAGCCTTGAAAAAGCCAAGGCTGCCAAGACCCTTCCGGAAAAGCTGGCTGCTTTCTATGAAGGAGATGACAAAGCAGCGCAATTGGTTTGGAAGATCAACAGCGGAATTCTCCAGTACGCAACCTGGAAGATACCCGAAATATCCGATGATATAATCAACATTGACCGCGCTATGGAGTGGGGTTATAACTGGCAAGCGGGTCCCTTCAGAATGTGGGACGGTTTGGACGTGCCCAAGTACGTAGCCCGCATTGAAGCCGAAGGCGGCTCCGTAGCTCCGTGGGTTAAGGAAATGTTTGATGCCGGAATAACAGCCTTCTACAAGTATGAGAACGGAATTGAGTACTACTATTCGATTCCTGACAAGAAGTATGTACCGGTTACATACAAACCCGAAGTCATTGTACTGCCTGAACTGAAGGCCAAGAATAAGGTGGTCTTCTCCACTCCTGCTGCTACCCTTTATGATATCGGCGATGGGGTACTCTGCTTCACCATCACCACCAAGAACTCAGCTCTGCCTACCGACCTGGTCGATGCGATGATTCAGGCTCAAGCCGAACTGAAGAAGCCTGAATGGGAAGGTATGGTAATCAATAGTGCGGGCAAGGATTTCTGTGTAGGTGCTGACCTGAACGAAACCGCAAAGGGCATCGAGATGAAAGCATGGGATCTCATTGATGCCAGCCTGAAGAAGCTGCAGGATACCTTCATGGCGTTCAAATACTCTGACAAGCCCATCGTAGTTGCTCCCCACGGCAAAGCGCTGGGAGGCGGCTGTGAGCTGGTCATGCACGGATCGGCGGCACAGGCGGCAGCCGAGTCCTTCATTGGTCTGGTTGAAGTTGGCGTAGGTCTGATTCCGGCCGGGGGCGGGGTAAAAGAAATGACTCTGAGAGCCCTCGCCAGGATTAAGGGAACAACAGCTCACCCGATAGACTTTTTACAGGTCTACTTCCAGAATATAGCTCAAGCCGCTACGTCCATGAGTGCGAAGCAGGCTGTAGGTCTGGGATACCTTAAAGCTACTGATGGGATTACCATGAACCCCGACTTCCTGCTCGGTGATGCCAAAAAGCGGGTTCTCGATATGCTAGAAGCCGGATATGCAGCACCGGTCAGCAGGCCCGTTCCCGCACCGGGCAAGAACGAGACCGCACTTCTCAAGGTAGGAACCATGGGAATGAAACTGGCGGGAGTTATCAGCGAGTATGATTGGTTGATCTGCTGTAAGCTGATCGACATTATGTCCGGGGGAGATGTTATGAAAGGTGCACCGATAACCGAGCAGTACCTCTTGGATCTGGAAAGGGAGGCCTTCCTAAGCCTTTGCGGCGAACCCAAGACCCAGGAGCGTATAGCTCACATGCTGAAAACCCGTAAGCCCTTGCGCAACTAGGGTTCTTGGCGAGGTATTAAAAAATCGGGGAGGTAAGACAAGTGAGAGAAGCTGTTATTGTTTCAGCAGTACGTACCGCCGGTGGCAAGGCTCCGAGGGGGAGCTTAAGGGATGTTCGCCCTGAATTTCTGGGAAAACTCTGTATGGAAGAAGCCATCAAGAGATGCGGGCCCAACTTCAAGCCCGAGATGATAGATGACGTGATCTGGGGATGCGCTACCCCGGAACAGGCGTGCGGTATGAATACCGCCCGGATTACTGCCCGGTATGCCGGGATTCCGGAAAGTGTGCCGGCAGTAACCGTAAACCGTTTCTGTTCCTCAGGCTCCCAGGCCATTTCCTTTGCGGCGGAAGGTATTATCGCCAACCGCTGTGACATCGTGTTGGCCGGCGGGATTGAGCACATGAGCATGATTGCTATGGGTGGCGTAACCAGGCCCAACCCGGACCTGGTTTTGGACCCCGAGGTATCCAAGGTATACACCAGCATGGGTCAGACTGCTGAGAACGTGGCCCAGCGCTACAACATCAGCCGTGAAGACCAGGACCTTTTCGGATACAACAGCATGAAGAAAGCTGCGGCTGCCATGCAGGGCGGCAAGTTCAAGGACGAGATCGTTCCTGTACCCGTAAAGCAGACGGTTCTGGGACCGGACGGCAAGCCGGTGACCAAGGAGTTTATCTATGATTACGAAGAGGGCATCCGTTACGACGTATCCCTCGAAGGAATGGCTAAACTCCGTCCGGCCTTCGTACCAGGCGGGACCGTAACGGCGGCCAACTCCTCGCAGACCACCGACGGAGCGGCAGCCGTAATGGTTATGTCCAAGGAGAAAGCTCTGGAACTGGGGCTCAAACCTCGTCTGAAATTCGTGGGCTTTGCGGTAGCCGGATGTGGACCGGATGAGATGGGGATTGGCCCGGTATTTGCGGTGCCCAAGGTACTGAAGCGGACCGGACTGGAACTGAAGGACATCGGCTTGATTGAGCTCAATGAGGCCTTTGCCTCCCAGTCCATCTACTGCATCCGGACCCTGGGGTTGAACGAGGAAATCGTAAACGTCAACGGCGGCGCCATTGCCCTGGGACACCCGATGGGTGCCACCGGAGCCAAGCTGACCGCAACCCTGATGTATGAGATGGAGAGACGTGATGTTAAGTACGGTATGGTAACCATGTGCATTGGCGGCGGCCAGGGTGCAGCTACCATATTTGAACTGATAAAATAACACGGTCCATCCTTTGAGCATCAAACATTGCCGAGGGACCTGGTAGATACCAGGTCCCTAGCAATGAATTCTGTTTTCATTTCGCGCCATATTTTGTAAAACACTGACCGGTAGGTCCCTTCAACCGAAAAGTGAAGTCTCTGGTAACGGATTTCTATCAAGGCAGGAAACAGCCAGTTAAGTCAATCGGAGATGCAGTCATGCTGCATGTCGGGAATCAAGGAAAAAGTGATGAGCTTGAGGGAAGAAGGGATGGTCGGTGCTAAAGGGAGGTGGTTAAGGAAGCCCAAGATGGAAAAGTGAATAAAAACCGCACGAACTATGATTCAGGTACTTTAGAAGGGAAGGTTGAGAAACGCATGGCATACAAATACTCTTACAAAACGCGCGATATTAAGTTTATTCTTAACGAGTGGCTTCCAGTTGAAGAAATCCTGTCCTTTGACAAGTTTAAAGACTACTACAGCAAAGAAGACTTCGATACCATTATTGACCAGGTTCATAAGGTGGCGGCTGAGGTTATCGCTCCTACAGCGGAGGAAGGGGATGAAGTCGGAGTCCGTTATGAAAATGGTCAGGCCTATATACCCCCTTCGTTCCATGCAGTTTACCGCTTCATGCAGGATAACGGATGGGGAACCAGCAACATCGACCATAGTGCGGAAGGCATCCTGCCCACAGTTTTGAATGGGCTGTTGATAGAGATTCAGTCGGCCGCCAACCCGGCTTTCATGCCCTATGTAGGGTCGGGTTCAGGAGCAGCCGCGGTTATTCAGAAGTATGGAACCGAGGAGCAGAAGCAAAGATTCCTGCCCAAATTATTCGACGGTACCTGGTCAGGAACCATGTGTCTGACCGAGCCCAGTGCAGGATCAGACGTTGGCGACCTCCTTTCCAAGGCATATCCTACCGATGAGCCCGGGATATACAAGATAAAAGGTCAGAAGATATTCATCACAGCCGGCGACCGCGACGACGTGGAAAACATCGTCCATCTGTACCTGGCCCGGATAGATGGCGCGGCACCGGGGACCAAAGGTCTTTCGCTTTTCATTATGCCCAAATACTGGGTTAATGAGGATGGAAGCCTGGTAGACAACGATGTACAGTGTGCCGGGGTTGAACACAAGCTGGGCCTAAAAGGGTCGGCTACTGCTCAGCTGGTAGTAGGTGAAAATGACAACTGCCGGGGCTGGTTATTGGGCAATCCTCCCGATGAGAACGGTATCGGTGAAGGAATAAGGCAGATGTTCAATATGATGAATGAAGCTCGTCTGGATACCGGGCGCCTCTCCACCGCTGTAGCAGCCAACGCATACTGGAACGCTGTAGCCTACGGGCGCGAGCGGGTACAGGGACGTCTTATGACCAATCCCAAAGGTGACCGGGTGACCATCGACAAGCATGAAGACGTGAAGCGCATGTATCTGATGAACAAGGCCACAACCGAGGCCTGTCGGGCTCTCCTGGCCAAAGGATATTACTACGAGGATATTCGGGAATGGTCTCCGGATCCCGAGAGGAGAAAATGGGCAATAGCCATGCTTGATATGATTACTCCACTCTGTAAAGCCTATCCCAGTGACGAGGCCTGGATTCTGACTGCAGAGTCCCTGCAATCCTATGGTGGTTACGGTTACTGCGAGGACTATCCTGCCGCCAGCGCCACCCGCGACTGCAAAATCTGGTCAATCTGGGAAGGAACCAACTTTATTCAATCCATGGACTTGATTGGCCGCAAGTGGAGACAGAACAAGGGTCAGGACTTCGCCACCCTGCTGAAAGAGATTGCAGACTTTATTGCCGAAAACAAAGGTAAACTGGAAGGCCTCGATCAAGAGATGGCTCATCTGGAAAAAGCCCTTAGCAGCTACTACGAGCTGCAGGGAACAATCCTGAATCACGTTAAGTCCGGCAAAGCCGGCTTGATGGGAGTTTATGCACGTCGTATTCTGACGGCGACCGCACAACTATACTGCGGTTATCTGCTGATGGATCAAGCCAGGATCGCCCTGAAACGCATGGCCGAACTGGGCAAAGATCATTATGACTACAACTTCTACCTGGGCAAGGTTATATCTGCCCGCTGGTATCTTAACAATGCGGTTCCCAATGTCTGGTTTGTAACCGAACTGATTAAGATAGGTGATATGTCGGTAATTGAAGCACCGGATGAGATCTTCGATTACTAAAAAATCGTCCCAATCCTGATGCTAACGTAACTGGAAGGCCCGCCCCTTTTTACAGGAGCGGGCCTTTTCAATTGACTGGGGTTGCCCGGTGAGCAAACGGGTTGAAAGAACCTGTGCATCATAAGCAGTATTAATCCCTACTTGATCGAGTATTTTTTGATCTTTCGAAATATCGTGGCCCTGGAGATCCCCAATTCTTTGGCAGCCAGATTTCGGTTGCCATTATGTTTTCTGAGGCATTCAATTATCAGACGTTTCTCGATCTCATCCTTATTGAGGCTTTGTTCCCGGTTAATTGGAGATTTCACGTTATCCTCTTTGATGTCAGGAGGCAGGGCGTCAATCGTTAACACATCACCGCTGACGATGTTAACGGCTCGTTCAATTACATTGTTCAGTTCCCTGACATTTCCTGGCCAGTCGTAGTTGAGAAGAACCTCCATAGCTCTGGGGTCAATACTGGTTATTTTCCTGCCCAGCCTGGGTCCGATTATTTTAACAAAATGTTCAACCAGGTCTGGGATATCATCCTTTCTCTTCCGCAAAGGGGGTATTTCGATATCAATTACTTTCAACCGATAATAAAGATCCAGGCGAAAATGCCCCTTCATGACCTCATCCTTCAGGTTCTTATTACTGGCGGCGATTATGCGGACATCCACCGGTATAACCTCCCGCCCTCCCAGGCGCATAATGTTTCCTTCTTCCAGGAATCGCAACAGAGACCCCTGCAAATCAAGGGGCATTTCTCCAATCTCGTCAAGGAAGAGGGTCCCCTGGTCGGCCAGTTCGAATTTACCAGGATTGCCTCCTTTGCGGGCGCCGGTAAACGCACCTTCCTCATAGCCGAATAGCTCGCTGGAAATCAGTTCGCGGGGAAGGGCGGCGCAGTTTATGGCAAAGAAAGGTTCATCGCGGCGGTTGCTGGCGTTGTGGATGGCTTGGGCGAACATCTCCTTGCCCACACCGCTTTCACCGAGGAGAAGAACATTGGAATCAGACTTAGAAGCTACTTCCGCGAGCCTCAGCGCATAATTCAGTTCGCTGCTATTCCCGATTATGTCATCAAAGGTGATCCTGGCGTGAGCACCGGATACCTTTTCTATCAGACGTTTGTACTTTTGAATGGGTTGAAGAATGACCACGGTTCCCAAAACCTTATTATTTTTACCCACGAGCGGGGTGCAGCTTACCGTTAATTTCACCCGGTCATTCTTGCGGCGAATCTCCAGAGGTTTGCTGAACTCCCTGTTATCCGAAATAGCTAGAAAGAGCGGCTCGTTATGCGGCGGCATCAGTTCTTCCAGGGTTTTGTTCAGCGCGGAACCTGGATCAATCCCCAGGCTTTGGGCCGCCAGCTTATTCATGACCATGACCCTGCCTTTGCGGTCCAGGGTCAAGACCCCGTCAGACATTGACTCCATGATAGTTGTCTTATAAAGGCTTTCCATCTCACTTTGTTCAAAAGCCGTTTGCAGGGCCAGCTGTCTTTCAAGAGCCCGGGATGCTGCCACCACCATGCCCATGGTGTGGCGATTAATGGGATGATACGGCCCGCCAACGCTCAGCACCCCGATAACCTTATCCTCCGTGTCCAAAATGGGACACGATGAACTAATAACAAAGGGATTCATCAGGCACCAGTACTCATATCCGGTCAGTTGGACCGGTTTATTCTCAACGGTGGCTACCGAACCCGAAGTTGTACCCATTACCTTTTCAGACCAGTTGGCCCCCTCGATCAGATTCTGACCATCCGCATAATCGAGAGCCTCCCGGTCACCGGTCCGGGCCAGGATATAACCTCGGTTATTGGCCAGGCTGAAAAGATATCCCGAGCCATCGGTGTACTTTCGCAGATTGTCCATCATGGCGGATGCGTGGGTAAGCAGAGCTCGATTTGCAGCTTTTCGAATTCCCAACTCCCTTTCTGTCAGTACCACATCACAGCGGGTCTTATAAGGGTTGACCCCGTATCTTTCGCTGCGCAGCCATGAGTCACGAACTTCCCGGGAAATCGAAATTCCCTCACATGCTCCTGTCTCCCTAAGCGATTTCCAGATACGTATTCCTTCCTCAACACTCTTAATCATAATCATAGCCGCACCTCTTCAAGTAATTGTTCGTCCCAAATGTCTACACAGTCTCACAATGATACTTTACCGCTTAATCTCAGGGTTCGCCAGTAATTCTTTCCCATACACAAATACCAGACAAAGGGTGACACATGTTATGGTCCCAGTCTCAATCAGATACCATCAACAGCATGCAGGGTATCATAATGAGATTGATCGATAAATGTTTTGAATCTGGCGGCAATTCGTTGTTGTCAGAAAATCGCTAATTGGCGGGTTTCTCAAGTTATTTTTTTCTGTCATCAGATTTGGCACAACAATTGCATTTATGTTTCTTGGCAAACCATAATCGCCTGAACAGGTGAGTCCGTAGTGCCCTATCTATTTACAGCCATGGTACAAGCGTCAACCGCTGTACCTCGATATTGTCGAAGGGGGGGGGTTTTTCAGCGTAGTTTCCGCCGTATTGAGCTTGTCATGGAGTGAATACTGATCACTTGCTTTTGGAGGTATCGAAATGTCATCTATTTACGAAACCCGTTTTTGGACGAAGTCATACAACTGGAAAGCGCAAAAAACCATCAATTATCCGAAAACACACGCGTATTATTTTTTCCGCGACGCCGCGGCGTACAACCCTGAAAAGATCGCTACTTGGTTTTACGGAGCGGAAATGACCTATCGCGAGCTATATCAAAAAGTTTGCCGCCTGGCAAATGTTTTTGTGGAAAAGGGAATAAAGAAGGGTGATAGGATAGGTTTCCTGATGCCCAATTGTCCTCAGTTCGTCATTTCTTACTGGGCGACTCTCATGGCAGGGGCCGTAGTTGTAAACCTCAACCCCCTGTACACTAAGGAAGAGTTAAGATACCTTTTTAATGACGCCGATTTGAGCTGCGTCATTGCCTATGATCCATTGGTTCCGGTGATAAAAGAGCTTAACAAAGAATTCAATATCCCTATCGTTATCATAACCAAGCTCTCTGACTTCATGCTAAATACTCCGGTCAGCACCCCGGAAGAGCTTGGATTGGAAGAAGGTTGGCTGCATTTCTCGCAATTGCTGGAAACCGACAAGCGGTGGGCACCTCCCGTGGTCGATATCAAATGGGATGATCCTGCTGTGATCCAGTACACCGGCGGGACTACCGGTATTCCGAAAGGCGCAGTACTGACTCAGTATAATATAATTGCCGGTGCGATGAGCTGCGTCCTCTGGAGCCAGGCCTGTGTGGACCACGTTCCCCCGGAAAAAATGAGCGTATTAGCCGTCCTGCCCTTCTCGCATGTGTACGGTGAGATCTGCTGCCTCTGTTGGGCTGCATGGTGTGTCGGTACCATGATAATCGTTCCCAGATTTGATATTGATGAGATGTTCGACATTCTTAATAAATTTGATACTATTACCTACTGGCCGTGTGTCCCAACCATGGTCCAGGCGCTGTTCTATCACCCCCGGGTTCACGAAATTGACTGGCACGAAAAAATCCTTTATACCGGAACCGGTGCGGCTCCGGCTCCATTGGAGTTAATCAGGAAATGCCGCGAACTGGACTTTTCCTTCCATGAAGGATACGGAATGAGCGAGACTACCGCTCTCGCTATCAGCACTCCCTACAACGCCTTTAGACCCGGCAGTACCGGGGTCCCCTATACTGACGTGGAGCTCCGCCTGGTAGATGAAGACGGCAACGACGTTCCTCTCGGCCAGCCAGGAGAGATCTGGATGAAGAGCCCTTATGTCATGAAGGAATACTGGAGGAACCCTGAAGAAACAGCCAGAGTGTTCACCGAAGACGGCTGGCTTAAAAGCGGTGACGTGGCCTACATGGACGAAGATGGCTATGTTTATATCGTGGACCGTACCAAGGATATGATAATCGCTGGTGGATTCAACATCTATCCGCGTGAAATTGATGAAGTGCTCGTTAAACATCCAAAAGTTGCCGATGCCATGGCTATTGGTGTTCCTGATGAATACCGCGGTGAAACTGTCAAAGCATTCGTTCAGCTTAAACCGGGAGTCGAAGACGTAACTGCAGAAGAACTTATCGCCTTCTGCCGGGAAAACCTGGCTGCCTACAAGGTCCCCAAAACGATCGAGTTCCGTTCCGAGCCGCTACCGAGAACGAATACCGGTAAAGCCTTGCGCAGGATCCTGCGTGATGAGGAGATCGCTAAACAGAAAAAGTAATTCTAATTAAAGCAAGGCACCTGTGATTTTCGGATTACAGGTGCCTTTTTTCTGTCTTTAACCAAAGATCTCCCGGCATCCGTCTTGTGGCTGCCGGGAGATTTTTCGTTGTCATATTCGGACAGTCTTTGGGGGGCGGCCGCTTTAGACGATCCTCGAAATGGCATCCAGTTCCTGTGCCAGGGCCAGGATTTCTTCAATGCTCGCATTCAATTCCTGGGTAGCAGCCGCCTGTTCTTCACTGGTACGGACTGAGGCCTCGGATAAGGATGAGGTCTCGTCGAGCTTATCATTAATCTCTTGAGTGTAATCGCGTATTTTTACAACCGTCTGCCGGGAATCATCTGACAGCTTGCGGATCTCCTCCGCTACCACCCCGAATCCCCGGCCTGCGTCCCCAGCCCGAGCCGCTTCTATGGCCGCATTCAGACCCAACATTTTCGTTTCGTCCGCTATTTGTTTAATAAAGCCCATGACCTCGTTGATGTTATTGGACAGCGTATGTACGGCGCTGATATTGGAATCGACCTTATGATAACTGGAGGAGACTTCGGTGGCCGAAGCGGCGACCTGCTGAACTACACCCGCGATTTCCTCAAGGGCCTGAGTCAAGTTGTTGGACATCTCGCGGAGTTTAAGGGCTGTAGTCTTCGGCAGGGCCAGTCCGAAAGTACCCGTTATTTTTTGTTTGCCATCGCGATCTTCTTCGAACAGGGGGTAACTCATTACCAGTACCGGAACCCCGTACTGGCTCGGATCCAACTCGCGCGACACCGGTTTATGGGTATTAAGTACCTCCGAGGGAATACTGCCCTCCGGAATTGGTGCTTCCAACTGTATATCCGGCATATCAAACTTTGCCGAGGCTTGCCGGTGGCTGTAGCGGTGACGACCGGTCATATATATAAAGGCTCCCTCGGGGAACATTTCGGAAAGCATGGGGGCCAGGTAAGGAAACGCTCGGGCGACAACCGGCTCAGACGGGTAGATTATGCTGAGGGTGCCGACAATGCTTTCCGGCTGTTCATCATCGAATATCGGCAGCACTTCAGCGTGGATGCGTATGCCGTACTTGGCTCTCACGAAATCCATGCTTACCGGCTTTTTTTGCTGGATGCAGGTATCTGCCATCCCGTCTTTCTCCAGGGGAGCACCGACCTTCATAACCGGGAGATCAAAATTCTTGGAATGGTATTTGGCGACAGTCTTTTCCAGGTCGGATATGAGAAAAATAACACCTTGTTCGTAGGTTTCGACCAGATGAGGAGCAAATCTTTCAAAGGCTCTTAAGTCGCTGTAGGTTAAACAATCCAATCAGATCTCTCCTTTGGCGTATTAATTCTGCACGAAATATGGAAAATATTCATGCATTATAGGACTACTATTGGAAATTATAACAGATTATTCAACGTTAATACATAAAAATTACAAGTTTTATCGAGGATGTTTCTATTATTGTGCAGATTTAGGAAAAGGATGGCTTACAGCCGACCTAACAAATTAACTGCCGGCAAGGAAAATGGTTCTATCTGGTATGTCGAATAGACCAACCCTGGATTCGAAAACCCGTTTGTTATTTTAAGTAATACCTTATCTCATATGAACTCTGATCCTGTTCAACCCTGCCCAGAGCTTCCAGGTACTTCAGATGGGCGATTACCTCCCCGGTTGCAAACCACTTCTGGGAAATGGGGAACTGATTCCAGTGTTCATAACTTAAATCCCATTTCAGTTGCGAGGCGATCTCATAGGCATTCTGAGGTCCCTTTTCCAGAACATTCATAATGGCCGCCGCCCGTTTGTCGTGGTGTTGTTTTAACTGGTTGATCCTTCCCCGGCAGTCAGTAAAGATCTGGCGGTGAGCCGGCAGCACCTGTTCCACCTCCAGGTCATAGGTCTTATCAAGGCTTTGCAGGTAATCGTTTAACGGATTCAGGTCATCGACAAACAGGGAGATGTTGGGTGTAATCTTCCCCAGGATGTGATCCCCGGAAAGCAGGAATTTTTGATTCGGCTCATAAAGGCAGAGATGGCCCGGGGTATGGCCGGGGGTGGAGACGCAGCGGAAGGTGTATTCACCGATGTTGATGGTATCTTCATCCTTCATGATGGTGAAGTTGATTATCTCCCGGACCCCGTATTTGAATCCTGGGTGCTGTCTTATGGCTTCCTCGTCCTGGGGAAACCCACTGCGACTGGCGAAAACCAGCATATCGCGCCAATCGTCTTTCGAGTTTATGATATCGGCGTCCGGTTGACTGCAGAAAACCCGGGAGGTTTCCGTGGCCAGATGGCTTATTAACCCCGAGTGATCGGCGTGCATATGGGTTATGAACAGATCGGTTTTCGACAGGTCAATATCCAGTTCTCTGAGACCGTTCATCATGGCCTCCAGACATTCCGGGCGGTTCATTCCGGTATCCACGATTAGATTGCGGTCCGGGGTCTTGAAGACGTATGAATTTACCGCTTTCAGGGGGTTACCCGGTAAAGGAATCTCCAGTCGAAAAAGTCCGGGACGAATAGTATCAAACATGCAAGCTAACCTCCTTATAGATAAATAGTATACTTTTACAGGAACTGCGACAAGCTGATCAGGCCTTGCCGGGAAGTTGGGGCCATAGGGTTTACCTCCCCGGAAAAACTGAACCGGGCAGGAACTGTGCTGCCCGGTAGTTATCCTGTGTGAGCGCCAAGTACTGTTCAAGGTTCCACAACCGGCGATAGGTCGTGGTTCGTTATAAGAGATTGTATTCCTTCAAACGGCGGTACAGGGTGCGGCGAGACATTCCCAGGGCTTTGGCGGCTTCGGTCTTGTTGTATTTGTATTTTTCCAGGTAGCTTTCGATCATCTGTTTTTCCACCGCCGAGATCGTAAGGTCTTCATTTTCAGCTTTGATCAATGTTTCCGCAACCTGGGTGCCCGGTTGATTGAAGTAATCCTTAACCAGGTCGTAGGTGATTAATGGGCTGTCAGCCAACTGAATGGCGCCTTCCAGCACATTTTGCATCTCTCTGACGTTACCCGGCCAGTCGAACCTTAAAAAAGCGTCAATGACCTCGGGAGCCAATTTCATAGGCGGTTTGTTGATGCGTTTACATATGCTTTCTGTAATATAATGGGCGAGCAGCCGGATGTCCTCGGGGCGTTCTCTCAATGGAGGTATGGTAATCCTGATTACTCCCAGCCGGTAATACAGATCACGGCGAAAGCGATTGCGGCTGATTTCTAAATCCAGGTCTTTATTGGTGGCCGCGATGACTCTGACATTGACAGGAATAAGTTTATTTCCGCCCAGGCGCAGCACGCTCTTCTCTTCCAGCACCCGGAGCAGCGACGCCTGAAGGTCCAAAGGCATATCGCCGATCTCGTCGAGGAAGATCGTACCCTGATCGGCCAGCTCAAATTTGCCGATATTGCCGCCTTTTTTTGCGCCGGTAAAGGCTCCTTCCTCATAGCCGAAGAGTTCACTGGCGATCAATTCCCGGGGCAGGGCGGCGCAGTTTATGGCCAGAAAAGGATTATTTCGACGCGGGCTGGCGTTATGCATGGCCTGGGCAATGATGTCCTTGCCCGTACCGCTTTCCCCCAGCAGCAGGACATTGGAGGATGAAGAGGCGGCGGCTTTGGCAATGTTGATAACCTGCTGAAACTTGGGATTGGTGCCGACAATATCCTGGAAGGTCATTTTGGCTCCCCCGCCGATCCAGTTGCGAACCAGCCGGTTTATGCGCTGGATTTCACGAATGATAACTACGGTTCCGCCATTTGAGGGGTCGGGATTGTTGAGGGGGTTGCAGGTGATGTTACACTGAACCTTGTCCTTGCCTATGGTGAGCAGAACCGTTTCATCGGTAACCACCCGGCCCTGAGTAACAATGTTGATAAAGTACTGGTTATCCGGGGTATGGCCCAGCAGGTCGTATATGTTGCGTCCGATAACCGTCTGATTCTGCTGCTGCAGAAAGCGAGCACAGTTGCCGTTCATGTAGGTTATTATGCCATTGTAATCTACGACCATTACTCCTTCCGACATGGAGTCCATGATTACTTCGTGGTAACGGGTGGTACGCTCCAAACTAATTTTTGATTGGATATGCATTACGGAAGCGACCACCATACCCAGTGAGTGGTAGCTTACCTTGTCATAAGGGGCTACCATCCCCAGGCTGCCAATGATCTTACCCTGATCAATAATGGGGGCAAAGGAGCTCGTGGCTATATGGGAGAAGAGGGTGAAGTGTTCATAACCGTAAACAGAGATGGGGCGGGCCAGGGCGATGCTGAGGGCACAGCCGTTGGTCCCGACCAGATCCTCTGACCACATGGAACCCTCAACCAAGAGACCCCGGTTAGCCCATCTGACCGTGTCGTGGTCTCCTGAGATTTTCAACAGGCAGTGATTGGCGTCGGTCAGCAATACTATGAAACCGGTCCCCGCCACAAACTCGGAAAGGGTATTCATTACGGGCAGCGAGGTTTCAACCAGGTGACCCGCATTATCTAAGGCTTGCTTGAAACTGGAACCGTCAAGCACATGGGGGTTTTCCTTCAACAAGGGGTTGACACGGTATTGAAAGCTTCTTTCCCATGAATCCCGGATTTCCGGCCGTAGTGTCTCCCGGGCAACGGGACTGTTGTGGAGTTCCTCCCATCTGCGGCGCAGTTCCTTCCTGTTCATTGTTTCCTCCTTATTGATCTGGTGTGGCCTTATTATGATTTCAGTATAACGCGAGATTCAATTAGACACAATATGAGCCAGGCGTTGAGACATTCATGCCATTATTGCACAGATTTATGTTATTACCCCCCTTTGCTAACACCCCCGGTCGAAGTATTGGCCTTTTACTGTGCCAAATGCGATCATGGATATCTTGAATTGGAAACGAATACAGGGGATAGTTGGCATGGTAACCTGACCACTTCCGGCAGTGATAAATCAAAGCATGGATTTAACCGTTTTTTAAGCGCAGCTATGAAATTAATTGAAGTAGGCCCAGGGTTGTGCCGTTTACTCGTCCCGGTTATTGTTTTCTCTGGAGTTTTGGAAACAATCAAGTTATAGTTTAATTGTACCCGCGCCAGCGGAAGATGTCAGATACTCTTCCGGACTGATGGTTAAAGGAGTAGATTATGAATTTCCAGCAGGAGATGAAAGCAAGGAAGAAAATGGTTGAATCCGCCCTGGACATAATGCTTCCGGGCAGCGAAGTTGAGCCGGTAAGCATTCACCAGGCGATGCGTTATGCGGTGCTCAATGGGGGAAAGCGCCTGCGACCCATACTGGTAATGGAAGGCGCCAGACTGGGGGGTAAGGATATGGAGAAGGTTTTGCCCCTGGCCTGTGCCGTAGAGTTAATTCACTGTTTTTCCCTGGTCCATGACGATCTCCCGGCCATGGACGATGACGACCTGCGCCGGGGCAAACCCACCTGCCACAAGGTATTTGGGGAAGCCATGGCCATACTTGCAGGTGATGCTCTCCTGGTCCGGGCTTTTGAGTTGTCTGCGAACATGCTTCAGGACTCCTCGCTGCCCACGGAAAATGTTCTGTGGGCCTGGAACGAACTGGCCACGGCCACCGGCAGCCGGGGTATGATTGCCGGACAGGTGATTGACCTGGAGTCGGAGAACAAGAGCGTTGACGGTGATACCCTCCGAGTAATGCACCAGAAAAAAACGGGGGCGCTGATTAAGGCGGCTTTGAAATCGGGAGCCATTGTTTCCGGGGCTGACGAAGAACAATTGCAGGCATTAGAGGAGTTTGCCGGTCACTTTGGTCTCGCTTTTCAGATCACCGATGACATTCTGGATGTGGAAGGGGACGAGAGAATCACCGGCAAGAAATCAGGCAGCGATGCTGCCGGTAACAAAGCAACCTATGTGTCTGTTTTTGGTCTGTCCAGAGCGAATCAAATGGCAGAGGAGTGCATTGAGCAGGCCATCAGGTCACTTGACATTTTTGGTGAGGAAGGCTGGTTCCTGAAAGAACTGGCGCGGAGCGTCCTGGGAAGGCGGAGTTAACCAGGCTGTCTTCCGGTTTATGAGCCGTAACACTGACATCGGTCCCTGTTGCGTCCCGGCCTGCAGTTCTGCTTCCGGCTGAATGCACAGGTTACCTGCCTATATCACGAATAATCAGCAGACGAGACCGATTACCATGGCATCACCCTTACTGCTGCCGGAACTGGACACCTGACTCAGCCAGCAATTCTACCGGGTGTTTTACCGGCGCCGCGTAGCCGAAGAGGTTAGTGCCGTGTTTGAGCTGCATGATGCAGCTGGGACAGCAGGTAGCGATCACATCGGCTCCGGTGCGGGCGATGGATTCCATCTTCTTGCCCAGAACCTTCATGGACAAATCGTAATGCGTAATACTGAAAGTCCCGGCCCCCCCACAGCAGCGCTCGGAATCATCCATTTCTACCAGTTCCAGTCCAGGTATCATTCTCAGGATTTCACGTGGTTCCCGGCGGATATTCAGGGCCTTGGCCAGATGGCAGGGATCGTGGTACGTTACCTTCAGGTCAAGGGGTGACAATCCCCGGGGGTTAATCTCCAGGACCTCGATCAGGAATTGGTTCAGGTCGTAAACCCGGGAACAGAACCGATCAATTTCCTCGTCGTATCCCTGATCAAATAACAGCAGCTTAAGGTTCGTTTCGGAGATGGCAGCCAAGCAGGAACCGCAATCGGTTATGATATAGTCAAGGTTGAGGCTGTTAAACACCTTAAGATTGTGTACCATCAGATTACGGGCACTATCTGTCTTGCCATTAGCCGCGTGGGGCACACCGCAGCATTTCATATCGCGCGGGATTATTACCTCACAGCCGCATGAGGTCAGAATCCTGACGGTGGCCTCCGCCACCGATGGTGAAAAGAGATCGGTTCCACAGCCCAGGAAGTATCCTACGCGCAGTTTCTTATCTCCCCGCGGCGGGTTTATCTCCGGCAGGATGCTGCGGGCCGAGCGCCGGGGAACGTCCTGCATGATCTGTTCAGCCTGGGACAGATCACCGGGCAGGAGTTTGGTCAGTCCAAGACTGCGGGCTGCCTTTTGCAGTCCGGACTTGTTGAGCGTCCACATGGCCAGACCGCCCAGCCTCATCAGCGTAGGGTTGGTCCATACCTTGTCCAGAATCAGGTCCTTTGCCACCGAGGGGTTCTTCTTGTATATGAATGAACGGGCGGCTTTATTAAGTTCGTGAATATCGATTCCCGAGGGACAGTTTATGGAACAGGTCTCACAGAGGAGGCAGTTGGAAAGCCGGTCATATACCTGGTTTTCCGGCAGCACCTTATTGTCCCGCAAGGCTTGCACCATGAACACATGGCCCCGGGGGGCTACCGTTTCGTTCTTGATCTCGGCAAAAATCGGGCATACGGTTCGGCAGCGCCCGCAGCGTACGCATTTCTTAAGTTGGTCTCTTACCGGGGGAAATTGTTGCAACTCCACGAATAAAATCCTCCTCAGCCACTTCAGCAATCAACAATAGCAGGTCATGCCGGAGTCTGCCATTAGCGGCGACAGGTTCCAACAGCCCCGCCCGAATGTCCGGCTAGAATAGTTTTCCCGGATTCATAATGTTGTGGGGATCCAGGGCCTTCTTGATGCTTTGCATTACATCTACAGCGGGCCCGTGCTCCAGACGAGCATACTCACGGCGGACTGCACCCACCCCGTGTTCTCCCGTAGTGGAACCCTCCAGCTCTATGGCCAGCAGGTGGATGTCATGAACCAGTTCCATGACCTTTTCTACCTCTGCCGTATTCTCGGGATCGATAACCGGGGCCGTATGCACGTTTCCGTCTCCAATATGACCGTAGTTGACCACCTGGATGCCATGTTTTTCACCCAGGGCGCGGATCCTCCGCAGAGCCTCGGCTACTCCGGCCAGGGGGACGCTGATGTCTTCTCCGGCAAATATCCGGCTTCCATCGGGACGAACCCGGGCTGCCGCCGCCGCCGTTACGCTCCGGCCTTCCCACAGGGCCGCCATCCGCTGGGGGTCGGTGGACCACTCCACCTGGCGAGCCCGTTCCTCGGCGATCCTTACAATGGTGGACCCTTCCCACTCCACGCTGGGGGGATTGCCGTCAACTTCAAAGAGCAGAATCGCTTCCGCATCGGGAAGGTTTATATGAGGCTTAAAGGCGTTAACAGCCCTGATGGCTGACGAGTCCAGTATCTCAATGCCTGAGGGCAGGATGCCCGCTCGATATACATCCAGGACAGTCGCCGGGGCATCATCCAGGTTATCAAAGACCGCCATCAAAATCCCGCGAGATTTGGGCTTGGGGAAACAGCGCAGGCGGATGCGGGTAATAACACCGAGCACACCCTCCGATCCTACAAAAAGCTTGGTCAGATTGAGCCCGGACACGTTTTTTATGGCCTTGGACCTCATCCCGCCGGTGGTAATGACGCGGCCGTCGGGCAGAACCACTTCCAGACCCAGGACATACTGCTCGGTACACCCGTATTTAACCGCCCGGAGGCCGCTGGCATTATTGGCCACCATGCCGCCGATGGTGCACATCTTGCTGCTGCCCGGATCCGGAGGGAAGAACATATTATACGCCGCCAGGTGATCATTCAGGTCGGCATGGATCACCCCGGGGCGGACGGTTACCTGCATATTGGCGGCATCCACTTCAACGATCTCATCCCAGGCGGACAAATCCAGGACAATACCGCCGCTCAATGGTGCACTGCCGCCGGTTTCTCCGGTTCCTGCTCCTCGAGGAGTAACGGGAATCCTGTTTTCGTACGCAAACTGCATGACCTTCTGCACGTCCTCGGTGGAACGAGGCAGGACTACGGCCTCAGGAGACACCATCTGCAGTTTGGTCAGGAAAGAACTGTCGTACGAGTAATATAGGAGATCCAGGTCCTCGGTCAGGACCTTGTCGGGTCCCAGCATATTCTTCAGGTGACTTTTTAACGCGTTTCGCTCCATCGCACTCTCCCCATCGCAGGAATTTACTTAAATCAACGGCATTATTATATCACAATTGAAACACCGGGGAGCAAAAGAACAGCCCCTTGCTCCCTTCTATTCTTTGGCAACCCCATAACCCAATGCAGTCATTATTATGTACAAACATATTAAAAGAAAAACCGCAGCGGCAGGATGTGGCTTGTTCATCTCGCTCATGATTATTAGATATGCCGGAACGCCTATTGCCGCAGCTTCCAGTACAAAAGCTATTGAAAAATTACGCCACCGCATCGTCAAACGGCCATCTTTCCGGCTTAGGTGTACGAGGTTATTTATTGCATAGTACGATGGCAACAAGAGAACACCAAGGGCTATTAGTTTGCCGCCCTCACACAGAATCAATAAGCCTATTATGATTCCGCCTAATACAGGCCAATGCTTTGACACCCCAAATTAAGCTCCTTGTTTTGCTGTTACTTAATTATACTTTGTATAAAGAGGTGGGCAAGAGGACTATCCCCTTGCTTTTTCTTGGTTTATTTGTCCAGGAGAAGGTCTTTGGTATAATTGGTGGAAGGGTGGTAGAGATGGATTTTACCTGGGATTTTGCTCAGGACAGGATAACTTTTTCAATCCCTGATGAAAATCTGACGGCTATCCTTAAGCGGAAGGGCTTTACCCGTGACGGGGGGTTACCGGCGACAGTCGAGAGTGCCCTGGAGAACCCGTTTGGTGCTCCGCCATTGCGGGAAATAATTGCCCAAAAAGGAGCTCGATCGGTAGTGATTGTGGTTAACGATATAACCAGACCGACTCCCTATGACCAGATACTGCCGCCCTTGTTACGGGAAATCCAGTCCGCCGGGGTAGTCGATGAAGAGGTTACGCTTTTGATTGCCAACGGAATACACCGGGAACAGACCGCAGGAGAAAGTGTATCAATATATGGCAGGGAGATTTGTAGGCGCTACCGGGTGATTAACCACAGCCCGGACTGTGACCTGGTGAGCCTGGGAACCCTGCCGGGCGGTTTTGACCTGCAGGTTAACCGACTGATAAAAGAGTCGGATGTAGTTGTCACCACCGGTCTTATTGGCCTGCATTATATCGCCGGGTACTCCGGGGGACGCAAATCAATCATTCCCGGAGTTGCGGGCCGCGCTGCCATTACTGCCACTCATGCCCTGATGGCTGATGAACGGGCCTGCCTGGGAAACATCAAGGATAACCCGGTAAACGATCTGCTGATCGAGGGTGGGCGCCGGGCCGGGGTTGATTTTATACTTAACGTGATTACCGATGACAGCAAACAGGTAGTAGCGGCTGTGGCCGGTGACATGGAGCAGGCCTGGTTAAAAGGGGTGGAGTGCTGTCAGGAAGCCAGCCTCTGTTACCTTGACCGCCCGGCAGACATAGTTGTTGCCGGTTGTGGAGGCTATCCCAAGGATATTAGCCTCTACCAGGCCCAGAAAGCCTTGGAATCCTCGGTGCAGGCGGTTCGTGATGGCGGGATCATCATCCTGGTTGCAGCTTGTCAGGAGGGACTGGGTGAGGACACCTTTGCCCGTTGGGTTATTGAGGCCCGGTCTTGCGAAGACATAAAGAACCGGTTTCTCCACCACTTTGAGCTGGGGGGGCACAAGGCCTACGCCATATGCCGCGTCCTGGAGAAATGCCGGGTTGTCCTGGTGAGCTGCATGGACCGGGCAATGGTCGAGAAAACATTCATGATTCACCGCTTAACAGTTGCCGATGCCTTGGAGTATGCTTACCGGCAGGTGGGGAATAATCCGTCAGTTGTTGTTATACCGGAGGCTCCAACCATTGCGGTTCGGATAGCTAATGACCCAAACTGAACTCAGGGGAGTAGGCACATGAATTTAGAAAACCTGATACCGGCAGAGAGAATCAAGTATAAGGAACCCATGAAGGATCACACCACCTTTCGGATCGGAGGACCGGCTGATATCCTGGTGATGCCGGCTTCCGTGAGCGAGATAATGCAGATCATGGAGTGGGTCAGGGAGCGGAGTATGCCTTACCTGGTCATTGGGGAGGGAAGCAACCTCCTGGTACGGGATGGCGGCTTCCGGGGTCTGGTGATTAAGCTGGGTGATAGTTTTAATAAAGTTGAGTTCAGCGGGATTGAGGTTAAAGCCCAGGCCGGTATTAAAGTTTCCCAACTGGCTGCCATGGCTGCCGATAAAGGACTGGGAGGGCTCGAGTTCGCGGAAGGGATTCCCGGTTCGTTAGGCGGGGCGGTATACATGAACGCCGGTGCCTATGGCGGGGAATTCAGCCAGGTTGTTAAAGAAGCAGCGGTCCTCAATGATGCCGGAGAAACTATACTTATGGATAGATCAGATTTGGAGTTTGGTTACCGCTCCAGCAGTATTCAAAGATACGGTTACACTGTGTTGGAGGTAACACTAATGCTGCATCCCCGAGAATCGCACCTGATTAAAGAACGGATGCAGGAACTGTCCCGGCAGCGAAAGGAGAGGCAGCCTCTCGAGTTCCCCTCCGCCGGCAGCACTTTTAAGCGGCCTCCGGGCAGGTTTGTCGGCCCCATGATCGATGAACTGGGGCTGAAAGGTTTTCGCGTGGGAGATGCCGAGGTCTCAACCAAACACGCCGGGTTTATCATCAACCGCGGTCAGGCCACGGCGCGGGATGTGCTGGCCCTGGTTTCGCTGATTAAGCAGCGAGTGAAAGCGGAGTACGGAATCGAACTGGAAACCGAATTCCTGATTGTTGGTGAAGATTGAAATACTGACCACACACTTAAGGGGATTATATGTTTGAGATACTTGAGGCCTTATACGCCCTGGCCGTCGATTATATGGCTGTTTGGGGTTACTGGGGTTTAATCGTGGGGATGGCCCTGGAGAGTGCCTGTTTTCCGCTGCCTTCGGAAATAATCCTGCCTTTCGGAGGTTATCTGGTATCCGAGGGGATCCTGAAATTCTGGGAGGCGGTCCTGGCCGGACTCCTGGGGGGCGTCCTGGGTTCGACAGCCGCCTACCTGATCGGTTCATACGGGGGCCGACCTTTTATTCAGAAATACGGCCGATACATTTTGATAAGGGAACGGGACCTCCAGCGTGCGGACGACCTGTTTGCGCGCTACGGTAATAAAATAGTTTTTTGGGCCCGTTTAATGCCGGTTGTGCGTACCTTCATATCACTTCCGGCGGGAATCGCACGCATGGATTTTCCCTCTTTCCTGATCTACACCATCGCCGGGTCGCTGCCCTGGACGGTGATCTTCGTTTACGCCGGGGTGAAGATGGGTGACAACTGGGACCACATACGTACCATTTTCGAGAAATTCGATGTTGTTATCATTCTGGCGCTGGTTGCCATCGTGATTTTCTGGGTGGTTAACAGGGTGAGGGAAGTGCAAAAGGGTGGTTAAATGCTGGTTCTAGCAACCCTGAATTCTCAATATATCCATTCCAACCTGGCACTGAGGTACCTGGCCGGTGTCGCCCGAGAGGTTGGGGAGCACTACCTGGTGATGGAGTTTACCATCAACGATTCCCTGGACCATGTACTGCGTACCATTGTGCGGGCACAACCGGAGATTCTGGCCTTCTCCTGCTATATATGGAACATCGAGGAAACCTTGAAACTGGCGCAAAACCTTAAAAAGGTCCTGCCTTCGCTTACGATTGTCGTGGGGGGGCCGGAGGTGAGCTTCGGAACCATCAAGCTCTTACAGGACAACCCCTTCATAGACATGGCGGTGCGGGGGGAGGGAGAGGCGACTTTCCGTGAGCTTCTCCTCGCCTGGCGACAGGGTGAGGATATCCGGGGAATTGCGGGTCTTACCTGGAGACAAGGGGATCATATCTACAAAAACCCGGACCGCGAGTTGGAAGAAGATCTGAGCCGCATACCCCTGCCTTACGGCATGGAGCCGATTATAACCGATGAGCGGATCCTCTACTATGAAACCTCGCGCGGTTGTCCCTTCAACTGCAGCTACTGCCTCTCCTCCACCATCAGGGGAGTGCGTTATTTTCCTCCAGACCGGGTCCGCCGGGAGATTTCATCCTTGGTAGCCCGGGGCGTCTCTCAAATCAAGTTCGTGGACCGCAGTTTTAACTGCCATCCCGGGCGAACTTTGGAATTAATGAAGTTTCTGGCTGACCTGCCCGGGGAGACCAATTTTCACTTTGAGATAGTGGCCGATGCCCTAACCGATGAGATGCTGGAGCTGCTTTCGGGTGTCAAAAAGAGCAGGTTCCAGTTTGAGATTGGGGTGCAGTCCATTAACCCCAATACCCTGGCCAGGATAAACCGTCGCCAGGACCTGGGGCGGATGGCCCGAAATATCAGGTTGCTGGCGGAGATGGGAAACATTCACATCCACCTCGATTTGATTGCCGGTCTGCCGGAGGAAGACTACCAGTCCCTGGCAGAATCTTTCAACTGGGCTTATAGACTGCAGCCTGACTACCTGCAGCTTGGCTTCCTTAAACTGCTTAAAGGGACGGCTATTCGGGAGGAAGCCCCCCGGTATGACTATGTTTACAAGGATTACCCCCCGTATGAAGTTTTGGCCAACCGGTGGCTCAGTTTCGATGAGATCAGCACCCTGAAGATAATCGACGACCTTCTGCACCGATATTATAACAGCCATGTTTTCAGCTATACCCTGGCTTACTGCATACCAAAATTCTTTGCCGGCAGTGCTTTCAGGTTTTATGAAGCCCTGGCTGAGTACTATATCGCCGAAGACTTGGCAGGCCGCCCATTAAGGCGGGAGCGGCTGTACATTAACCTGGCAGACTTCCTGTCCCGCCTGGATCCGGTGAACTCAACGCAGTACAAACAGCTTCTGATACTGGATTTTGTTGTCAACAACCGGAACCTTAACATTCCCGACGAATTGGGGAGAACCACGGTTGAAAACCAGGGAGCTCGAATCAAGGCCTTTATCCGAAAGCGTCAGAAGGAACTACCTTCCCGGGGAGGGGCGAAAACAAGGATAGAGGTTTTCCAGCTCGACATTCTGTCTCTGGCAGGAATCAGGGAGCCTGCTCCACCGCAGCCGTGTTACCCGGTTCTTTTCTGTTACGGCGAGGAAAAGACCACCCTTGAATACATTGATCTGTGAGGAGTTTTTATGAAGAAGCAACCGATTATCATAATTGGCCACAAAAACCCCGACCTGGACTCGATAGCCTCGGCCATCGCTTATGCCCGATTGAAACAACTGGAAGGCGAGTCCAACGTTATTGCCGGCACGGCCGGGGAGTTGAATAATGAGACCGTTCATGTCCTGAAGAAGCTGGGTATAAAGCCCCCGGAGCGGATTAAAGATGTCAGAGCCCGGGTTGAAGACCTCCTGGCCGATGAGGAGACTGAGGACGTGCTCAGCCCGGATATGCGACTGCAGGAAGCGGGCAACCTGCTCCGCAACCGCCAATCCAAAACCCTGGCGGTAGTAGATGCGGAGAGACGCCTGCTGGGACTGGTTACTATCGGCGATCTGGCCATGATCCTGATGGACGGGCTGGCGGATCTGAGCTCACCGGAGGAAGCCGGGTCCAAAGTGCAGGCCATATTTGATACGCGCCTGGGCGAGATAATGAAGACCGACAACCTGGTTATCTTTGACGACCACGACTCAGTGGCCGAGGCCCGGGAAATGATGCTGAAGACCCGCTACCGCAATTACCCGGTCACCGACGATGAAAACCGTTTTCTGGGCATGGTTTCCCGTTATCACCTCTTAAGCATGAAGCGGAAGCAGGTAATCCTGGTTGACCACAACGAGAAATCGCAGGCCGTCGACGGGGTGGAGGAAGCCGAACTGCTGGAGATAATCGACCACCACCGGGTGGGCGACCTGGAAAGTATCACCCCCATATATTTCCGCAATGAGCCGGTTGGTGCTACCTGCACCCTGATCGCCGAAATTTACCGGGAGAAGGGTCATGTGCCCGACAAGGCCACGGCTGGACTGCTGCTGGCGGGGATCTTATCGGACACCATGATCTTTCGTTCACCTACCACTACCGATAAGGACCGTCAGATGGCGGAGTGGCTGTCGGTCCTGAGCGACCTGGAGATCGAGGTCTGGGGAAGGGAGATCTTCCGCGAAGCCTCTCCCATTGATATAGACGATACCCGCCAGGCTATAAACGAGGATCTCAAAGAATACCGGTACGGGAATATCACCTTTGCGGTAGCCCAGATTGAGACGGCCGATATGTCGCTGCTGCAGAGCCATATCCCGGAAATAAAGGCGACCATGCAGGAAATCAGCAGTATGCAGGGGTATGATTTGATGTTTCTGATGGTTACTGATATATTTGTAGAGGGAACGCAACTCCTGATTGCCGGGGAAAGAAGCGACCTGGGTGCCAGGATATTTGGAGATGACGTTGAGGGAGAGGTATTCCTTAAAGGGGTTCTGTCCCGCAAGAAACAGATTGTTCCTTTGATATTCAAGGCCCTGGCCCAAAACGAGATAGTATAACCCAGTGGGGGCGTAGCTCAGCGGGAGAGCACTGCGTTCGCAACGCAGGGGTCGAGGGTTCAAATCCCTTCGCCTCCACCAGCCAAATCCACAATCGTATCAATATCGATTGTGTTTTCCGAGATTTATTCTAATTCTACCTCGGCCTCCCGAGACAAGCCTTCTGCAGAGTTCAGAAATCAGGGACTTTCAAGAAACGTCACTCAATATGGTGGCCATACTGCCGGAGGGTATTGATAGCTGAACCCAGTTGCTCCTCCTTAACCAGTAGATAATCCGTATCATAGGTAGAGATAGCAAAAATGCTTATTCCTGCTGCTGATAGGGGAGCAGCCAATGAAGCCAGTATTCCCGTTAAAGAAAAATCTAAGGGGCCTTCTACTCTCAAGCATCGCCACCCCTTTTCGCAAAGGATATTTGCCGGCATATCCTCTTGTGAACAGACGATGGAAAGCTCAGAATCCGTTCGAGTGCAGGAGAAAAAACTGCTCCTTAGTGCCCATTGCGGTAATAGAGCATCCTTGTCTAGTCTACAGATAGCAAGTGTGTCTTTCATTATTGACAGCTTTTGTGGTTGCATTTTACGTTACCTACCAACTTTTTGTGTCGCGGAGGAATTCCTAGTTGATTAGTTACCATATTAATGGGCTCTTTGACAATACTAAAGTCACCATGACAAATGTAGCTATTTACCGGGATTTGCAGTTTTATGGAAGCGCCGAGTATAGCTCCGCCAGAATTCCGTAATACCCGCATGTTTCCATAGACAAATGGGCAGCAAGATAAACAGCCTCCAAGCCAGACGGTTTGGGGGTTTTTGTAACCGAAACGCAACGCAGAAAGAAAAGCCATAAACAGTCGATTTTCAGAAAATTAGGCAAGATACGGGGCGGAAAAGCTGTTGACAATGCCCTCCAACGGGCGAAAAAAGCTAAAGAAAGCGATACAACTTGCGAAAAATATGATAATAATATACTTAACCATCCCTGGCAGTAATATCCCCGGTCTACCAGAGAACGAGTACGGGAACAATCACCTTGGAAAGAACCGATCGTAATCAAACTGGGAGACAATTAAAAGGAAAGGCGGGAGAGTGTTGGTTACTGCAAGTGATTTAATAGGATTTTGGAACGTAGTGAGGGCGATGGCAGAAGTACTACCGATTGATGCAGTATTTATAAGAACTGACCTCGAGAAGGTTATTGATAGGATGGGGACTAAAAGGAGCAGCATAAAAGACATACCCGTAGGGACTTTGGTAAAAGAAGTAGGTGCTATAAGCAACTGTTTGAATACAGGGGACATACAAGACCAGGTATTGCACCTGACAGATGGGAGCACAACAAGAATAGAAGTATTTCCAATGGAGGAAGGTGGAGAAATTAAAGGGGCGGTAGGGATAATATCAAGAAGTGTGCATCCTATAATCAGGCATTTTAACGTAATATCGGAGATAGTGGAAGATGTTTCCGGAGAAGGCGCATTAACATGGATTACTGATACTGAAAAGAATCTGGCATTTAACGCTTCTGAAGGAGTTCCGTTACCAGACAGTATCAAAGTTGGGAACAAGCCAGAAGCTTTCGCACTGCAGACTATGAAAAAGGGAAAGAAAGATGTGTTGGACATAGGCGCGGAAATGTACGGGGTTCCTCTTAAAATCTGGGCATATCCGCTGGTCAATGAAGACAGTCAAGTATGTGGGTCTTTTGGCGTGATTATGCCAAGGAGAAATGCTGAAAGAGTTAAGAGGATGGCGTTAAATAATGAGCAGAGCATAGGGGAAATAGCTGCGGTAGTGGAAGAAATATCAGCTACGGCCGCTGGAATATCTGAAAGCGAAGCAAAATTGTTTGACATGATAATGGAGATAAATAACATATCAGAGGAAATAAATGCGATTACGGAGTTTGTGAATGAAGTAGCGGCAGAAACAAAATTATTGGGATTGAACGCTGCCATAGAAGCGGCCAGAGCCGGAGACGCTGGTAGAGGATTTGGAGTTGTGGCCGACGAAATTCGGAAGCTGTCAGAGCAATCAAGAAGCACGGTTAAGGCCATTAAGGAATCTACAGACCAGATACAGAATTTACTGGGAGTGGCCAAAGAGTCGAGTGAGAATACTGCAAAGTCTAGTGAAGAACAGGCTGCTGCACTCGAAGAAGTAGCTGCCACATTAAGTGAATTATCTGCCTCGGCAGAAAAACTGAAGAGAATATCCGAGAGAATATGAAGACTCCCCGGACTAAAGTCCGGGCTTCTTTTTCATTTCGCCTGCCACAAGAAAAACTACGGAAAAAGGAACCGGGTTTTATATGTTGGGAGTGAAGCCATTACCTAAAAACTGTCTTGTTAGCAACAATATCGTAATTAATCTTTTATCCTGGTGGCCTAATTTCTGACCAGAAAGTGGGTTAAGTTACATTAACATGCAATGAGGCATTAAATTTGAAACGGGATTTATGAGTGATCCGGGACGTTCTTTCATACAGCAGGCCGTCGGTGTTCAAATACAGTATCGAACGTTGAAAACAAAGAAAAAAGCAGGAAAACCCTCGTAATATGGCAAATATTAGCTTGAGTTCTGGTTTAGTGTAAATCCTCCTATGCTCAGTCGACATCAGAGGTAAGGTATTACTATCATAGGAGATATTGCTAGCTATATGAAAAAAATGCTTAAATGGGTAGCCGTATTAGCGGTTTTAGGATTTTTCGGGATGATGCTGGTCAAGGTTCCGGCCCTGGGTTTGGCAGAGGCAGAGTTTTGTGGTATGTGTCATGCCATGGATTACCAGGTGAACACCTATCTGCACTCTCCCCATGCCCAGGAAGCCAATTGCGGAGACTGTCATGATCCGCACGGTCTGGTTACCGGCAGCATGTATGCCGTTTATACCGGAAGCCGGGATGTCTATCGCGTCGTTACCAACACCATCCCTTCCGAGATTCGGGCCACTGATCTCAGCAAGAAGGTCATACAGGGCAATTGTCTGCGCTGTCACGGTGATATCATGGGAGACATTGGTGATACGAGCCAGAACGGGGGCGCCTATTGCTTCCAGTGCCATCGGAACACTGTCCATCCCAAATAGTAAAGGAGAGGATCTGTTTGGAAGCTTCGAAAACCAAGCAATTGGTCCTGCTGGGAGTCATTGCCGTTGTCGTGGTGGTCTTGCTCTGTGTTTTCTTTTTTAACCGTCACAATCAGGTTGCCCTGGAAGGCCCGCAGGGTGAAATAGCGGCCGATGAAGTTCATTCAGCCGCATGGGGCCAGTTCTACCCCGCGCATTGGGATAGTTACCAGACTAATATGGCAAACACGTTAAATCCGTCTCATTTTGAAACCAAGCCTTATATGAAAATCATTTACGCGGGAACCGGTTTTGCCGCGGAGTTCAACGAGCCACGAGGCCACCTCTATACTATTGAAGATGTTAAATCAATCGATTCTGCTCGGCAGAAATCAGGTGCATCGTGTTTCACCTGTAAATCAACTCAGGCCCCGGAGATGATAAAAGAATACGGGGACCAGTATTATCTGATGTCCTTCGACCAAATGAAGGATAAGATCACCGAACCCATCGGCTGCCTGGATTGTCATGATCCCAAAACCATGGAGTTGCGGCTCACCCGCCCGGCCCTGATCGAAGCCCTGGAGAGGCAGGGGCAGAGTGTTGATAAACTCACCAATCAGGAAATGCGCAGTCTGGTCTGTGCTCAATGCCATGTAACCTACTATTTTCAGCCGGATAGCAAAAAAATCACCTTCCCCTGGGATAAGGGGTTAACGGCCGAGGAGATACTGAACTACTTTGATGAACAGAATTTCACCGAATGGGTTCATCCTGTGGCTGGAACCAATCTGGTGAAAGCCCGCCATGCCGAATATGAAACCTTCATGGGCAGCACCCACCAGTCAGCAGGGTTGGCATGTGCTGATTGCCATATGCCCTATACCACCGTAGGCAATAAGAAGGTTTCTTCCCATGTTTGGCAGAGCCCTCTAAACAACATAGAGCAGAGCTGCACTGTCTGCCACCGTAATGGAACCGAGTGGTTGAAAACCCGGGTGCGAACCATTCAGGCTCAGGTCAAGCAGAGTCAGGATCTGGCCGGGGCAGCGGTGATGGAGGCCATTAACGAATTAAAGATTTCTCGTGAAACTCCCACGGTTGACAAAACAAAGCTTCAGGAAGCGATGGCATTGCACCGGGAAGCCCAGTGGTATCTGGATTACGTCATGGTAACCAATGGCTATGGTTTCCATAACCCGACGGCTACCCTGAACAATCTCAATACCGCTATTGACAAAGCACACAAAGCCGTAGCCAAAGCGCGGGAAGCCAGGAGGTAAAAAGCTTCTTCTGGTGTTGGGGAGCTGGAGGAGTGCCTACTAATGAAAAAGACCGAACGGCCTGGGTGGTTGGCTTTATCCGCCTGCTTGCTTCCCTGAAAACCTGTTGATCATCGTCGGTGTAATGGCACCCTCTCGGGACTTTTATTCCCGGGGTCTGGCATCAGAGTTTTATCCTGGCCGCCGGGGAGCATTAGTTCGAAAAGCCGGCCGTTTTTTATCCCTGCACTCGCTTTACAGATCCTGGTGGTACCAAATCATTATAGCCCTTCTCTGCCCGAGTATTCTCGCCACCCCAAATGGTCCCAAACAACATGATGGAAATGTCTCGAAATGGCTGGTCGAAGCATAGCAAGTTGATTATAATAGAATCCTGATGTAATAGGACCAGAAAAACGAAATTAACACGGAAGGAGAACAAAAATGACCAAAAAGCTGGCGTTTAGCGAAGTGAAGGAGAATCATTTACCAAAATTGGAGCAGTATGTACCGATTGTAGCCAGAGTTCATGGAGGCAGTCACCCGGAATTCCATGAAGTTCGCAAATTATTTGATACCATCAATGAGAAAATAAAGGAAGCGGGAACGGAAAAACCTGACTTAGGCGAAGAATTTGCTCGGCTACGGGAAATCACAGACAATTATAAGGTTCCGGGAGATGTATGCGAGAGTTACGAGGCCGTGTACAATATGTTGGCTGAAGCAGACGAAGCATACCGAGGTTAAGCGGACGTTTCATCGCAAATTCCTGTCAGCGGCATCGAATCCAGGAAGCAGGGATGCTTTCTGGATTTATTAAACAATAAAACGCTGAAGAAAGAGTAAATATGCAAAGATTTATCTTAAGCAGGAAGAATCATATAACATTAATCAATGCGTTTTTAATTGTAACCGCGTTTGTCAGTAAATTCGCCCTGGGAAACGTAGAACTATTTGAGAGTTTTGCATAATTGCAAAATTACGTTCTTTGAAACAGAGAATACGACCTTAAGAGCATTGCCGCCATTAAATTAGCCGGTCATTATGCTCATTGCACTACCAAAAATTATTGGTTACCTAAA
>Ga0209537_1000313_pt1 | contig 59235 bp, 67 predicted proteins | sample BioPla4DNA1_FD_187698 | JGI IMG/M metagenome (GOLD analysis project Ga0209537, IMG submission 187698) | Biogas fermentation microbial communities from Germany - Plant 4 DNA1 (SPAdes) (version 2) | ecosystem: Engineered > Bioreactor > Anaerobic > Digestate | place: Bielefeld, North... | reverse complement strand
CTTTTTGTAAAATGTTTTGTTTTTGCATAAAAATATTTTACTATAAATCTCAGACTCTTTGGAGTCTGAGATTTATTTTTTTACAAAAAAAGAAGCTGTGTACTAATTATTTAGTGCGACAGCCCCTTCTTCTATTTCCTTAACAATTTCGCCATTACTTAATTCTTCTTCAAAATTTTCTAAATCTGGAAGATCTCTTAATTCCTTTAAACCAAATTGTCTTAAAAATTCTTCTGTTGTACCATATAATATTGGTCTTCCTGGTACATCTAATCTTCCAACTTCTTTTATCAACTCTTTTTCCACTAACCTTTGTATTGCACTTTCGGATTTTACCCCCCTAATTTCATCAATATCAATTCTTGTTATTGGCTGCTTATAAGCTATTATTGCCAAACTTTCCAAGGAAGCTTGGGACAAAGATTGACGTTTATTCTTCTTTAATAAATTCTGAATATAATCACTATTTTTTTCTTTTGTAACAAATTGAAATTCTTCGTTTATTAGTATTATTTTTATTCCTCTGCTTTCATCTTCATCATATTCTCTTATCATTTCATCTAGTACTTCTTTTAAATACTTATTAGGTACTTCAAGAGCATTGCTTAAATCCTTTAGTGTTAATGGATCTCCACTAACAAATAATAAAGATTCAATTGCAGACTTTATTTTAGGTTTTAATGAAAGTTCTTCAAATTCAAATTGTTTTGCTTCTATATTATTCAACTTCCCTTCTCCCTTCAATTAATATATCCCCAAAATTGATATCCTGATAGGCTTTTACTCTTCTCATTTTGATTAGCTCTAATAGGGCTAAAAAAGTAACAACTGTTTCAATTTTGCAACTTGAAAGTTCTATTATATTTTTAAATCTTACGATCTTTTCGTAACTAACTCTACTTATCAAATCTTCCATTTTATCTTCAATTTTAAACTTGTCCAAATATATCCTTTCTTCAATTTCTTCTATACTATTGTTATTATTTTGTTTATTTAGGAAATTTTCTAAAAGCTTATTATATATATTATATAAATCAAATAGAGTTAAATTTTTAAATATATCCTCTTCTTTTTTTTCAAATTTAATTTCTTTTATGATCTCAGGTTTTTTAGTATATACTTCCCCTGTATTAATATATTTTTCCTTTAAAAATAAAGCAGCATTTTTAAATTTTTTATATTCTATTAATTTTTCTACAAGATTTTTTTCTAAATCCTCTTCAACTTTCTCTTCTTCCTTGAATACTGGTAATAATTTTTTCGATTTTATCTCTATTAAAGTAGCTGCAACAACAATAAATTCTGAAGTGATTTCTAAATCCATAGTTTTCATATCATCTAAATATTGAATGTATTGATTTGTAATCTTATTTATTTCAATATTATAAATATCCATTTCATGCTTTTTGATTAAATGTAATAATAAATCAAAAGGTCCTTCAAAATTTGCGATTTTTATTTTTGGCATTTCCAATGTAATCATCATCCTTTAATATTTTCTATGAATATATTATCAATTTTTTTACTAAAGAACAACACTTTTAAAAAGAGGCTGTAATTAACAGCCTCTAACTAAATTCCTTTTTTGAACATACTCTTTAAGTTAAACTTTAAGTTTTCTAAGAAACCACCAATCTTAATATCTCTATCTGAATATAATTCTACCTCTCCAATTTTCTCATCACCAAGATACACTTCACATTTACCTATAATATCTCCTGCTTTATATTCTTTTTTAGGTTCATTTAAAGTTATTCTTTGTTCTATTTCTTTATCTGTGCCTTTAGGTACTATTGCCACAAGATCATCCTTGGCTTTAGCCACTATATATTTATCTGTTTGCTTATTTAAGTAAATAGTATCTACATCTTGGTCTTTAGTAAATAATGTTTTTCCTTCAAATTTAGAAAATCCATAATTCATTAGCATACTTGCATCTCTATTTCTAACTTTATATGTAGGAGCCCCCATAATTACTGCTAACATTCTAACTCCATTTCTTGTTGCTGTGGCAGAAATACAATATTTAGCTTCTTGAGTGAATCCAGTTTTTAATCCATCACATCCTTCAAAGAATCTAACTAGCTTATTATGATTTACAAGTTCAATAGGTGATTTTCGACCTTCAGATATAGTTTCCATATATGTACCCGTATATTTTAATACTGTAGGATGTTTTAATAATTCATTTGACATTATTGCAATATCTCTTGCTGTAGAAAGATGACCATCTGCTGGAAGACCATTACAATTTTTAAAAGTTGTATTTGTCATTCCTAGCTCTTGTGCTCTTTTATTCATCATTTCTACAAAGGACTCTTCTGTACCAGCTAAATACTCTGCTAAAGCAACTGAAGCATCATTACCAGATGCTATGGCAACACCTTTTAATAATTCCTCAACTGTTCTAATTTCACCTGTATCCAAAAGCATGGTGCTGCCTCCCATTTTTTTTGCATTTTCACTACAGGTTACTTTATCTTGCAAAGATATTTTTCCACTATCTATGGCTTCCATAGTTAAAAGCATAGTCATTATCTTTGTAACAGATGCTGGAGCAAATTTTTCATCTATATTTTTTTCATAAATAATTTTTCCTGTTACAGGCTCCATTAACAAAGCTGATTTTGCATCAACATTTATTCCTCCTTCAGTTGAAGGCTCCTCATTTGTTAGGCTATAGGAATAATCTAAAATATCTTCAAAAGATTCATCATTAAAATTAATTATTGCATTTGCAGGAATTGCATTTACAATATTAAAAGTTAAAATCAAAGTAATAATTTTATTTATTAATTTTTTATTCATTTTTTACTACCTCCTTTCAAGCTTATTATTACCAAAAAAAATAAAAATATGATATAGTATTTACATACCACATCATATTTTTATCTTAATAAGCAACATTACTTAACTATATCATAAATTAAAGGAGTTTCCTTTCCTAAAGTGTCTGAAATTATTACATTCTTTAATAATTCACTCTTAGCTTCTTCTATATTATTTTCATTATTACTGTGAATGTAAGCTAATACATCACCTTTTTTAACTTTATCTCCTCTTTTCTTATTAAACACTATTCCAACTGCTAAATCTATTATGCTTTCTTTTGTTTCTCTTCCAGCACCAATCTTCATAGCAATTATTCCAACTTGTTCTGCATGGATTTTAGAAATGACCCCATCTTCTAACGCTCTAACTTCAACGATATGTTTAGCCTTAGGGAATTTATCTAAGTCGTCAATATAAGAAGCGTCTCCTCCCTGTGCTTTAACAAATTCTTTTAATTTTTCAAGACCTTTCCCATTCTTTATGTTTTCTTCTAGTAAAGCTTTACCCTCTTCAAAACTACTAGCCTTATTAGCACAAACTAACATATTACTTCCCAATGTTAAAGTAAGCTCTAATAAATCCTTAGGACCATTTCCTTTAAGCAGCTCTATTGCTTCTTTTACTTCTAGAGCATTTCCGACTGCATTTCCTAAAGGTTGATCCATATCAGAAATTACAGCTATTGTTTTTCTTCCAAGAGAATTACCTATATCAACCATTTCCCTTGCAAGTTCTTTTGCTTGCTCAGGAGTTTTCATAAATGCTCCTTCTCCAACTTTAACATCAAGAACTATAGCATCAGCACCAGAAGCAATTTTTTTACTCATAATACTAGAAGCAATAAGAGATATATCTTCAACAGTTGCAGTTACATCTCTAAGTGCATACAACTTTTTATCAGCAGGTACTAAATTCGCACTTTGACCTACTATACAAACACCAACTTCATTTGAATTCTTTATAAACTCTTCTTCTGTTAGTTCTACTGAAAAACCTTTAAATGATTCTAATTTGTCAATTGTTCCACCTGTATGTCCAAGACCTCTTCCTGACATCTTAGCAACTGGAACTCCTAATGATGCAACTAAAGGTGTTAAACAAATACTGGTTTTATCACCAACTCCTCCAGTTGAATGTTTATCTACTTTGACACCTTTAATAGATGATAAATCTATTTTGTCTCCTGAATTCACCATTGCCATTGTAAGATTTTTTGTTTCTTCTTTTGACATTTTATTAAAAAAGATGGCCATCAATAATGCAGAAGCTTGATAATCAGGTATTTCTCCATTAGTGTATCCATTAACAAAAAATTCGATTTCCTCCTTAGTTAATTCTATACCCTTCCTTTTTTTTAATATTATGTCATACATTCTCATAAATTTTTCCTCCTAAATTTACTTTTCAGTAGTTTCTTATATATTTCATTTTTAATTTTAAGTAATCTAAATTTATAAAAATTTATTTATATCTATTTAAAATAATTATCAAATACTTAGATTACTTCAAGTTACAAATATTATTATGCTCTAGGATGGGAGTTTTTATATACTATGTTTATTTTATCATTATTTATTATTTCATAGTAAGTATCCATATAAGTTAAAACCTGATTACCAAGTAACTTTTGCACTGCTCTAACATTCGCACCATTTTGCAATAAATGTACTGCAAAAGAATGTCTGAATGTATTTAAATTAACTTCCTTTTTTATTCCTGCCTTATGAGCATACTCCTTTACAATTCTCCAAACTCCTTGTCTAGTTAAATTGTTACCATTCAAATTAACAAAAAGGTTATCCACACCTGCTGAGGCAATTTGCTCTCTAATTTTCAAATAATCTTCTAAAGCTCTTACTGCACTTCTTCCTATAGGTATTAGTCTTTCATAGTTTTTATTATCATAACATTTTACAAAGCTTAATTCTAAATTTACATGTTCAACCTTTATTCCTATGATTTCAGAGACTTTCATTCCTGTTGCATACATGAGTTCAAGTAAGGCATTATCACGAATTCCTTTATTTGAATCTTTGTCAATTACTTTTATTATTTTATCTACTTCCTCAACAGTTAAAATAACCGGAAGTTTTTTTGAAGTTGATGTATTTTTATAATATATCTTAGGTATCTCATCTACTACTTCTTGATCCTTTAAATAATTGTAAAAACTTCTTAAACTTATCACTATTCTGTTAATTGATCTTTCTGATTTCCCTTGGCCTAGCAAATATTGAATATAAGATGAAACTGATAAATTATCTGTTTCATTAATGTTCAAATTCTTACTAGTTAAATATTTTACATATAAGTTCACATCAGTTACATATGCATATACGGTATTCTCACTTTTATGACTTTTGAGTAATGCTTCCTTGTAATCATTCACAATTTCCTTCATAATTCTCCCCTATCCTAATATATTATTAATTCGACAAAAAACTTATCAATCCTTCTTTATCTTCATTAGATTAGGTTAATTTATAAACTTTTGTTAAGATAAATTTTATCAATCCTGGACTCATGTAGCACTCAATGAATACTCCTATTGAAAAGAGAATAAGAAAAAATCCATATTTCATCGTTAAAGACTCTAGTCTTATTTTAGTTCCTTGTCCACTAATAAATTTTGATTTAAATTTCGTAAAAGATAATTCCAAAGAAATTATGCTAATTCCAATAAAAAATGGTATATAAAAAATATTTTGTGGAACAGTTGAAACTAAAGCTATCCATAATCCCTTTCCATCAAAGGTCGTTAACAGAAAGCTAAAAGTATATCCCAGAGTAAAACCTTTAATAAAATCAATAATTAAAATTATTGGCGCTCCAAATTTAGTAAATCCCAAGGCTATGATAAGCAAAATAATTATAATGTTGTTTTTTATAATACTTAATAAAAGTTCCTTATTTTCTACCTTTTGAAGATTTAAGCTCTTAATAAACTCAGTAAAATATTTTGATAAACTATCTGCATCTACTCCATCCATATATTTTATGGTATATGAGCCCAGTAATATACCTACAAAGAATAATGAAACTACTAGTAAATAAAAAATTTTATTGTCTCTAAAGTTTGAATTGATTTTTCTTATGATATCCATATTACTCCTCCTCATAACAGCTATAGAACATAATATGATTAAACTTTGCTCATTATTCATAATTGAATATATGTAAAACTTATTATTTATAATAAAAAAACTGTTTCATAATTAATACTATGAAACAGTTTTTTTATTTATTAATGAAATTTTAAATTTTTTGGCATTTTACCATGATAAATTTAAAGGGAGCTACATTTTCCTTATTTTTATGAGGCTCATTAATTTCAAAATATTCTACTAGGCCATATTTAGCAAATTCCTCTTCAATCGATTTAGAATCATAAAAGAACATTTTTAGTCCTTCCATAATCTCAAAATAGTCCTTATCTATTTCTTTACCTTTCCCAAACATTGGATTATCCTTTGAAATGGTTGTAAAAATCATATATCCTTTTGGCATCAACTGATTATAACAATCTTTAATAAACTTCTCTCTTTCACTTTTACTTAATAAATGAATAAGAGCATAGCAAAATATTCCTTCATAAAGCTTATTATCAAAAGGCATATCAGTTACAGAACCCTTAAAAATATTAATATCAAGACCATTTTCTCTTGCTAAATCAATTGCAGTTTTTGAAATTTCAATTCCTGTTACATTAATTCCATTTTCTATAAAAATTTTAGCGTTTCTACCATAACCAATACCAGGTATTAATATATTTTAAATTTTCTTTTCTTTAAAAAAATCCTTTGTTATAATTGCTGAATCTGAGGGTTCAAATCCCCACATGGTTTGATTTTCTCTAAAACTTACTTCCCAAAATTCTGTCATAATATATCTCCTTTAAGTTAGTTTGTCTATTTACATATTCTATTATTCAATATTATTTATGTAAAAAACACTTTCATTTACTTTTCAATAAATGAAAGTGTCATGTATTAGTTTTACGATACTTTATTTCTTAATCTTAGCTTATCAGCTATAATTGCTATAAATTCACTATTTGTAGGTTTTCCTTTTTCATTATGGATAGTATATCCAAAAAGTTTGTTAATAGCATCTACTTGGCCTCTACCCCAAGCAACCTCAATAGCGTGTCTTATAGCTCTTTCTACTCTAGAAGCTGTTGTATTATATTTCTTTGCTATTGATGGATAAAGTTCTTTTGTCACCGCTGACAATAGTTCCATATCGTTTACTACCATAGTAATTGCTTCTCTTAAATACATATAACCTTTAATATGAGCAGGAACTCCAATTTCATGAATTATACTAGTTATTTCTGATTCAAGATCCATTTCTCCCTTACTTTGTACTTTAACTGTATTGTCTATAACAGTTGAAGGCTTCTTAACTATTTCATCTGTACTTCCATTAAACATCTCTCTTATTCTCTTTGTAAAAATATCCATATCAAATGGCTTTACCACATAATAATCAGCACCTAAGGTTATTGCTTTTTGTGTTATTTTATCTTGTCCAACTGCAGATAAAACAATTATTCTTGGGATTTTATCAAGATTCATAGAATTAAGTCTTTCTAATACTCCCAAGCCGTCTAAATGTGGCATTATAATATCTAAAATAACTAAATCAGGCTTTCTTTCTTGAATTAATTCTAAGGCCTCTCTTCCGTCTTTAGCTACTCCTGTAACTACAATATCCTTTTGATTTAATAAATAGTCATTTAAAATACTGCAAAATTCCTTATTATCGTCAGCAATTAAAACTGAAATTTTTGAGTCTTTCATACTTCTCTCCCCCATATTTCCAAAATAATTCCTAAATTTATGTTATTTTATATTTTATATATTTTAAAATTCACCTATTAATATTAATAATATAGATAAATCTTTAAAAAACAATGTTTTCATTAACAATTTACCATAATTATAGCATAAATAATTCTATATTAACAGCTCCTTTTTACAATTTTTTCTAAATTTTTTTATATAATTTGTAAATTCTTTCTTCCTTTGATTAAATTAAAATAAATTAAGAGCCTTAGAGCTCTTAATTTATTATTCCTGCATCTTTTAACATCCATTCTATATATATTCCATAACCTACATCAGGCTTATTTATTAATACATGCGTTACTGCTCCAATTATTTTATTGTCTTGTATAATAGGACTTCCGCTCATCCCTTGAACTATTCCACCTGTTTTTTCAAGAAGCTCCTCATCAGTAACTTTAATTAACATACTTTTAGGACCTGGCTCATCTTGAGGTAATAACTTAATAATTTCAATATCATAATATTTTGGACCACTTTCATCTACCGTTGTAATTATCTGAGCTTTTCCTTCTTTTATCTCATTTCTAAATGCAATCTTTAAAGGTTTATCAGAAATTTTATTAATAATATTTTTATTAGCAACTCCAAAAATTCCAGCTTCAGTATTCTTATTTATAGTGGCAATTCCAACTTTTTCATTAAGAAACAAACCTTTTAACTCTCCTGGCATTCCTTTTTCACCTTTTTTTACACTAATAACTGAAGAATCCAATAAATTTCCATCCTTAATAATAAAAGGTTCATTTGTATCTCCGTCTGTGATTGGGTGTCCTAATGCTCCAAAGGTTTTGCTTTCCTTATGATAAAAGGTTAATGTCCCAATTCCTGCGGTTGAATCCCTTACCCATAACCCAAGTCTATAACCATCCTCTTCTTTTTCTAAATTTATTTCTTTGCTTTGTGTAACATCATTTCTTAAATATTGTAGGCTTATTTTTGAATCCTTTAGTTCATTTATTTTTCTTAAAAGATCTTTCGAATTCTCAATTTCTTCTCCATTAATCTTAGTTATTACATCTCCAAGCTGAATACCTGATCTTTTTGCTGGGCTTTCTACTTGACCTCTTTCACAATTTATATCTGAATATCCAACAACGAGAACTCCTTTTGTTGATAACTTTATTCCTACAGTATTTCCACCTGGATAAAGTTCTAAATCATCTACTTTAGATAGCTTTACTGATTTTAATGGTATAAGACCTAATAATTTTATTTCAATTTTATCTTTATTTACCTCACAATTTTTAATTAAAAAGTTAGAAGATATATCCATGCTTGATGTTTCAATTGAATTAGAAACATATATAGTTTCAGGTATTTTACTTAAACTCAGGAAGGTAATTATACTTAGGAGCAATATCAGAGTGCTAACTATATATACAATTTTAACCTTAGATTTTCTCATTCTATCTCCTCCTCGTTATAATTAACTTTCCCTGAATACTTAAGATTATGCTGTAAGTCTTTGCTAGTAAATTATTTATATAAAAAATAAAATCATAGCAGTCTGCTATGATTTTATTTTTTGCAAAATTTAATATTCTTATGTATTATATTTAAATAGCATTTAAGATTTCTTCTTTTTTTACTGTTGCCAACTTTACCATTTCAGAGGCACTTTCTATTGTTACATTACTTAATTCATCTCCGCTAGTCATTTTTGCAATTTCATTTATTTTCTCTTCTTTAGTTAAAATCTTTATTTGAGTAAAGGTCTTATTATTTTCAACCTTTTTTGATACAAAATAATGGCAGTCTGATAAAGCTGCAATCTGTGGAAGATGAGTTATACATAAAACTTGGTGTTTAGTTGCTACTTGATACATTTTTTCCCCAACCCTCTTTGCAATTGAACCGCTAATACCTGTATCAATTTCATCAAAAATTAGTGTTGGAATTTTATCTTTATCAATAAATACACATTTTAAAGCTAGCATTATTCTTGATAATTCTCCTCCGGATACAACTTTTTCTAAGGATTTTAAAGGTTCTCCAGGATTTGTTGATATCATAAAAGAAACTTCATCAAAGCCTCGTTCATTAAATTCTTCTTTTTGCTCAATTAATATTTTTATATCAGCCTTATCCATTCCTATATAAGATAATTCGTATTTAATTTTTTCCTCTAAAATAAGAGCATTTTCTACCCTTATATCGTGAAGCTTTAGAGCAAGTCCTTTCATTTTTTCTTCAATTTTATTTTTTTGTGTTTCTAATTTTTTAATTACTTCTTCAGAATTTATTAATTCATCATACTGTAGCTTTAATTTATTTAAATAATTTAATATAGCTTCAACTGATTCACCATATTTTTTCTTATATAAACTTATTTCATAAATTCTAGAATTTACTTTTTCTAGTTCAAATTCATCATAATAAATTTCTGATGAAATATCCCTTATTTCTCTAGATATTTCTTCTAACAAATACAAGATTTCTTCAATACGATCTTTCTTATCTTTTATTTTTTCTAAATGTTGTTCAACAGTAGAAAGCTCATATGCAACTTTTGATAAGCCTTCGATTACAGATATTCCTTCATTATAATTATCTAAAATTGAATATGATTTATTTAATGCTAAGGATATTTTTTCGGCATTATTTAAAATATTAAATTCTTCATTTAATTGCTCTTCTTCACCAATTTTTAAATTTGCTTTTTCTATATCTTCGATTTGAAATTTTAAATAATCTATAAGCTTATCTCTATCTGTATTTCCGTTAAGAGCCTTAATTTTATTAACTATTTCACTTTGTTCATTTCTTAATGTTTGAAATTCATTTAAACGCTTATTTATATTATCTCCTATAAAATCATCTAAATAATAAATGTGAGATGCTCTATCTAATAAATTTTGATTTTGATGCTGACCATGGATATCTAAAAGCTTTTCTCTCAATTTTCTTATGCAAGATAATACTACAGATTTTCCATTAACCTTAACAATACTTTTTCCATGTAGGGTTGTTTCTCTAGAAATTATTAATAAATCCTCTTCTTCAATTTCTAGCTCCTTTAACAATCTAGATATTTCTTCATTTTCTATTGTAAATATTGCTTCAACATAGGTTTTATTTTCACCATATCTTATTAAATCCTTTGAGAACTTCCCCCCTAAGACATAATCAATTGTATCTATCAATATTGATTTTCCAGCACCAGTTTCTCCTGATAAAATGTTAAAACCTTTAGCAAATTCTACTGATAAATCTTGAATTAAGGCAAAATTCTTTATATTTAATTGCAATAACATATTTATCACCTTTACAATATCATTTTTTTAACTTCTTCTACTAATTCAACAGCCTTATCACTTGATCTTAATAATATAAAAATTGTATTATCTCCTGCTATTGTACCGGCAACTTCCTTATCAAAAAGCTTATCAATAGCCTCAGCAACAGCCATTGCTGATCCTGTAAGAGTCTTTACAACAACAATTTTATCTACATTTTCTACTGAAACAGCAGCATTAATTAAAATACTTTCTAATTTATTATTAATATCTTTTTCATCTTTTGTTGGTTCAACATACTTATATCGTCCATTAATACCTTGTACTTTTACTAATTTCAAAATTTTAATATCTCTTGAAACTGTAGCTTGAGTTACATCAAAACCAGCTTCTTTTAGCTCTTCCGCTAATTCTTCTTGCGTTTCTATATCCTTTTTGTTTATTATTTCTAATATCTTTTCATGTCTCTTTGATTTCATTTAATCACCTTCGTATTCCCTACAATTATTTAAAATTTTTGATCTTAATATTTTAAAATAATCATAATCATCAAATAATATAATATTTGCATATTCATCAGCTTTTTTTACTCTTACAAAAATCTTATCTGTTAGTTTAATTGCTTTTTGACCATCGAAATTTACAAAGGCCCCGTCCTTCCCATTCTCTGCTTTTATCTCAACTACACTATGACTATTTAAAACTATTGGGTGAATTCCTTGTGTATGAGGACAAATTGGAGTTAAAATTATAACATCCAGATCCGGATAAATAAAAGGGCCACCTGCTGCAAAGGAATAAGCTGTAGAACCTGTTGGTGTTGATATTATAAGGCCATCCCCCTTAAAATTACAATATCTTTTTCCATCAATAAATATTTCAAAGTTTATCATTCTTGATAAAGTTTCTCTTAAAATAACAATATCATTTAAAGCTAAGGATTTATCTTTTTTATTTTCGAGAGGAAAATCACAAGTTAAAAGCATTCTTTCCTCAGAAATATAATCACCATTTTTGATTTTTTTAAAGGCTTTATCAATTTCTGATATTTCTATACTTGTGAGAAAACCTAAATTTCCTATGTTTATTCCTAATATCGGCACCTTAATCTTACCATTTATCCCTCTTGCAACACTTAATATGGTACCGTCTCCACCCAATACTATTATTAAGTCTAAAGGATTTACAAAGCTATAATCATCTATTTCGTAACTATTTAATGGAATAATTTCTGCCTCACTAAAATATTCTTTGATTTTTTCTATTACTTTCCCTATAAATTTATTATCTTTATCTTTGGAAGGATTTCTAGCAATAGCTATTCTATTCATAACCTCATTCCCTTGCAATTATTGTTATTTAAATATCTTTATACGACTTCAAGATAATCCTGAAGTCGTATATTAATTATAGTATATTATGGGATTCATTTATGACTTTTTCAATATTCTCTAGATTGAAATTGCTTTCCCTATTAATATCTTTTGAAAAATAAACTAAATATTCAATATTTCCTTCAGGACCTTTTATTGGTGAGTAAGATAAATTAATGACTTTTAAGTTATTCTCAATTAAAAAATCTATAATATTTTGAACCACTTCTTTATGTATATTAATATCTCTAACAACACCTTTTTTCCCCACTTTTCCCCTGCCTGCTTCAAATTGAGGCTTTATCAAAGCAACTACTTCTCCATTGCTCTTTAGTAAATTCAAAGTTGCAGGCATTATTGTCTTTAAAGAAATAAAGGAAACATCGATTGATGCAAAATCAGAAGGTTCCTTTGTATCTTCTAAAGTTACATATCTTATGTTTGTTCGCTCCATGCAAACTACTCTTTCATCAGTTCTTAACTTCCATGCAAATTGTCCATATCCTACATCAATTGCAAATACCTTTTTTGCTCCATTTTGAAGCATACAATCTGTAAAACCTCCAGTAGATGCACCAATGTCTAGACATACCTTATCTTTTAAAGCAATTCCAAATTCATTAATTGCTTTTTCTAATTTTAATCCTCCTCTACTTACATAAGGAATGGGATTACCTTTAAAAACAATATCTGCATCAGAATTTATTTTAGTTCCTACCTTATCTACCCTTATTCCATCAACAAATACTTTTCCTTCCATTATTGCTGCTTTAGCTCTTTCTCTTGATTGAAATATTCCCTTTTCAACTAGTAATATATCTAATCTTTCTTTTCTCACAGATTTTTTGTCTCCTTTATTTAAATTCTAATATTTGCTTAGCAATACCTTCTGGATCTAATTGATTTTTTTTATATAGTATATCTAAACTACCTTGAGGTACAAAATTATTAAATCCTAGTAATTTAATTTTCTTATTAAATCCCATTTCATTTAACTTCATTAATACATAACTTCCAAAACCGCCATTTATAATATTATCCTCTATAGTCACAATATCATAACCTTGAAGGACTAATTTCTTTAACATTGTTTCATCCAGTGGTTTTGCAAAAGTTGCTGAAAGTATTTTAGGATTAATATTGTGCTCTTTTAATATTTCTTTAGCTAAAATTGAATGCTGAACCATTTTACCTAATGCAATTATTGCTATACCTTTTCCATCTTCAATCTCTTCCCATTGTCCAAGTTTAACTTTTTGAATTGGCTTTAAAGGAGTATTAAGGTCTCCTCCTTTAGGATACCTAATTGCAACAGGTCCATTAAAATCTAAAGCCCATTTTAGCATAAGCTTCAACTCATCTAAATGCTTTGGTGCCAATATAGTCATATTAGGCATCATTGATAGATAAGATAAATCAAATATTCCTTGATGGGTTTCTCCATCCTCTCCTACTATACCTGCCCTATCTATCGCAAAGGTAACAGGCATATTTTGAATACAAACGTCATGAACTAATTGATCAAATCCTCTTTGAAGAAAAGTTGAGTATACAGCAAAAACTGGTTTCATTCCTGAACAAGCTAATCCTGCCGCAAAGGTCGTTGCATGAGCTTCTGCAATTCCAACATCAAAAAACCTCTTCGGAAATCTCTTAGCAAAATCTGTAAGACCAGTTCCATCAGGCATAGCGGCAGTTATAGCAACGATTTTATCATCTTCATTAGCTAATTCGGAAATTGCTTCTCCAAAAACTTTAGAATAATTTCTCTTACTTTTACCTAAAGCCTCCCCACTTTCTAAATCAAAAGGACTAACTCCATGATATTTTTTAGGATTTCTTTCTGCCAAATCATATCCTTTTCCTTTAGACGTTACAACATGAATTATTACTGGTTCATCAATTTCCTTTGCCTTATTAAATACTTTAGACATCATATTAATGTCATGACCATCAATAGGACCAATATATTTTAATCCCATATCTTCAAATAACATTGAAGGAACAACAAATTGTTTTATACTACCTTTAAATTTCGAAATATAATTTGCTATTTTTTCACCTGTCTTATTTGATTTTAAAGTTGCATTTACAGTTGATTTAAATTTATTATATTTAGGTTCTACACGTAGGGAATTTAAATGGTTTGAAAGCCCTCCTACATTATGAGATATTGACATTTGATTATCATTTAATACAACAATTAGCTTTGTCTTATTAAAACCAACATCATTTAATCCTTCTAAGGCCATCCCTCCTGTTAAGGCTCCATCTCCTATTACTGCAATAATATTATTATTTTCTTTTTTTATATCCCTTCCTCTTGCCATTCCAAGGGCTGCAGAAATTGAAGTACTGCTATGACCGGTATCGAAAGTATCATATTTGCTTTCACTTCTCTTAGGAAATCCACTAAGACCATTATATTGTCTTAATTTATCAAATTTATCTTTTCTTCCAGTTAAAATTTTATGAACATAGCATTGATGACCAACGTCCCATACTATTTTATCTTTTTCTAAATCAAAGCTATTAAATAAACTTATAGTTAACTCTACTACTCCAAGATTTGATGCTAAATGTCCTCCTGTTTTAGAAACAGTTTCTATTAAAAATTCTCTTATTTCTTCTGCTAAAACCTCTAATTCAACATTGTTTAATTTTTTTACTTCTTCCGGAGTAATTATTTTATCTAATATTTTTCCCATACTTTAAACCTTTCTTTCTTTAACACTCTCTATTTAACAAATCTAATGTTAAGTCTTTTAAGTATTTAATATCTTTTGAAAGGCTTTCTAGCAATTCTATACATTCATTTGTTAATCTTTCACATTCTCTTTCACAATGTTCTAAACCAAATAAACTAATAAAGTTTGATTTATTATTATTTTGGTCACTTCCGGTATTTTTACCAAGTTTTTTAACATCACCAATTACATCTAATATATCATCTTTAATTTGGAAAGCTAAGCCTAACTTCTTTCCAAATTCATTAAGCACTTCAATATCTTCCTTAGGAGCATTTGCGACAATTGCTGCAGCTGCTACAGAAGCTCTAATTAGTTCTCCAGTCTTTTTATTATGCATATATAAAAGTTCTTCTTTTGATATATTCTTATTTTCATTTATTATGTCAACAACTTGGCCGCCTATCATTCCCTCTGGGCCAGATGCCTTTAATATTTCATTTGAAGCAACTAAGGCATTATTATCATGCTTTAAGGAAAAAGTCATTAGCAAATTCGCTGCTTCATTTAACAGAGTGTCTCCAGCTAAAACAGCAATACTTTCACCAAATTTCTTATGATTGGTTGGCATCCCCCTTCTTAAATCATCATTATCCATGCAAGGTAAATCATCATGAATTAAAGAATATGTGTGAATCATTTCAATTGCTAAAGCCATTTCAATAACTTCACTTATATCTTTCTTATACAAATTATAAGTCAATAAAAATAATAGAGGTCTAATTCTTTTTCCTCCAATATTTAAACTATAGCTTACTGACTCATATATTATTTTATTATAACTTCCTTTGTTTTGAAAATACTTTTGCAAATTATCATTTATATAGTTTTTAAACTCTTCATACTTTTTCATTTTCACTTTCGAGCTCCACTTCCATATTCTCTTTTATTTTTAGTAGTTTTCCTTCAAGAGTATTTAAATTTTTATATAACTTATTAACTAATTTAACTCCTGTTTCATACTCTTTCATTAGCTCTTCTAAAGGTAAGTCACTATTTTCCATATTATTCAAAATATCTTGCAAACTATTAAGCATATCTTCATAAGACTCTCTCTTAGCCATTTATTCTCAACTCCTTAATTTAAGGAAGTAAATTTCCCATTTATTTTTCCATCTCTAAAAATAATATTTATTTCATCTAAATTATTTATTTCATCCTTAGAAGAAATTATATTGTCTTTGTTATCTTTAATAATTGTATATCCTTTATTTAAAACATTTATTGGATTATGCGCCTGAAGAATATCACTTAAAGACTTTAATTTCATTTTTTCTGTTTCCATCTTGTTTTGTATTATTTTATTAAGAGCATTCTTTAATCTGTCAAGCTCTAAATATGAATTTGAAATTATAATTTCTGGATTATTTAAAGAGAGAAATTTTTTATAATTTAATAGCCTTTCTCTCTCATATGACAACTTTTTATCTATTATTTCATTTAACTTAATCTTATAATTATCTATTTCAGAAAATATTTCTTCTTGAAGGGGAACTGCTATTTCTGCTGCTTGAGATGGGGTTGATGCCCTTAAGTCACTAACGAAATCAGAAATTGTAAAATCAACTTCATGACCAACTGCAGATATTATAGGTATTTTAGATTTAAAAATCACTTTTGCAAGATCTTCTTCATTAAAATTCCAGAGATCTTCAATAGACCCTCCACCTCTACCTATAATTATAACATCAACATTCTTATTTTTATTAAAAAACTCAATTCCAGCAATTATAGTTTTATATGCCCCTTCACCTTGAACTTGAGCAGGATATAATAAAATATCAACCAAACTGTTTCTACGTCTTGTTACATTTATTATATCTCTTATTACTGCTCCTGTTTCTGAAGTTACTACTCCTATTCTCCTTGGCATTTTAGGAATTGTTTTTTTATGTTCTTGATCAAAATATCCTTCCCTTGCAAGTTTATTCTTTAAATTCTCAAACTTTATATGTAATTCTCCTAAACCTTCCTTTTGAAGTTTATTTATATATAACTGCATTGAACCTAATCCTGGGTATAAAGAACATCTACAGCTTGCTATTACTTCCATTCCCTCTTCAAGTTTAAAATCTAATTCTAAAGCATTGCTTTTGAACATTACACAATTTATTTTACTAGTTGTATCTTTTAATGAAAAGTATATATGACCGCTAGAATGATATTTTAAATTAGATATTTCTCCCTTTACTAAAAGATTATTAAGAATAAAATCATTGTCTAATATTCTTTTTATATAGTTATTTAACTCCGTTACAGTTAGTGTTTTCATTTTCATTTCTTTCTAACGCCTCACATGCATTCTTTATTAATAAGGTAGTTGTTAAGGCACCAACTCCACCAGGAACCTTTGTAATAAGTTTTGCAATTTTACTAACTTCTTCAAAGTCTACATCACCAGTTATTTTTCCATTTAAAGAAGAAGTTCCTACATCTATTACAATTGCCCCTTCTTTTACATATTCCTTTGTTAAGAATTTGGGTTTGCCAATAGCAACTATAACAATATCAGCTTTTCTTGTAATTTCTTTAAGGGTTTGTGTTTTTGAATGACATATTGTAACTGTTGCATTTTTGCTTAACATTAATTGTGCAACAGGCTTTCCAACTATATTACTTCTTCCTATAACTGTAACATTTTTTCCTTCTAAATTAACATCTGACTTTTCTAATAAGCTTAACACAGATTTTGGTGTGCAAGGAATTATTTCACCTTCTCCAGCAAATAATTTTCCTTGATTTATATAAGTTAAACAATCTATATCCTTTTTAGGAGATATTGTGTTTACTATTTTCTTTTCATTTAATCTTTGTGGAAGAGGTAATTGAACAATAATTCCGTCAACTTCTTCATCATTATTTAATTCTTCAATAATATTAATTAGATGTTCTTCCTCAATATCCTCTTCTAAAAGTATTTTTTTAAATTTACATCCTAATGATAAAGCAATTTTTTCTTGACTATTTATATAATATATAGATCCTTCATCTTTTCCAATTAATATTGAAGTAATCATTGGTTCTCTTTTATTATTTTCTTTTCTTAATCTAACAAATTCTCTAATTTCTTCTTTAATTTTACTTGCTATTAATCTTCCATCTATAATATTATCCATAATACCTCTCCCTTTAAATATATTACATTGTTTTTAAAATATTATCTAAAAGTCCATTTACAAAAGATACACTTTTTTCATCTGAATATTTTTTTGTTAGTTCTATTGCTTCGTTAATAGATACTTTTTCAGGTATATCATCAAAATAATTCATCTCAGCGATAGCTATTCTTAATATTGTTAAATTTACTTTTGATATTCTATCTATTGTCCATTTATTTAAAGATTTTTCTATTCTTGCATCAATTTCTTCTTTATTTTCTTCCACCTTTGTTAAAATAGTTTTTATATATTCTACATCTATTGTTTCTAATTTCATTTCATATTCTTCTATAAATGTACTAAAAGTTTCCTCTAATGTGTTCTTATTTAAAGTCATGCTAAATAATAATTCCATTGCAATTTCTCTGGATCTTTTTCTATTTTTGTTCATATTATCCTCCTTGGTATCTATATTATTGACTTTATATATTCTTTTAATCAATAAATATACTACACTAAAATTATTTAAATCACAAGAAAAACACCCTCTGAAAAATCAGAGGGTGATATTAATTTTCCTTTGTTTCTTCTTTTTGATTTTTAGGCAGGTAAATGTTTTGAACAATTACATTAACAGCTTCTACCTTTAAACCAGTCATAGTTTCAACAGTTTTCTTGACATTTTCTTGAACAGATCTTACTACTTCTGGTATTTTAATTCCGTATTCTACTGATAAATATAAATCAATTACAGCATTATCTTCATTTAAAGTAACTTTAACATTTTTACCTGAAGGTTTTTTACCTTTTAATAATTGTGATATGTTATTACCGCCTTGTTGTAAATCTACAACTCCTTTTATTTCTTCAGCAGCTATACCAGCTATTACGCTAACAACTTCATCAGAAATTTTAACTATTCCCATAGTTTCTTCATTGTTCATTTTTTCCATGTAATTACCTCCTAAGTGTTACTAAACACCATTTTTCTTAGGTATATTATAGCAAATCAATAATTATATTACAATGAATTATTTTGCTTCAATTATTACATCGCTAATTCCAGAAACATTTTCAGCGATTTCTTGAATTGCTACTGTATCAGCTTCTGTTAATTCATCTGCTCTTACAACAATTCTTACCTTATTTCCTTCAATTGAACATAATGCATCTTCAAAGCCTCTATTTTTCACACTTATTTCAATTTGACCTTCTTGATTAATTAACATAGTCTTTTCAATTAACTCATTATTTGCTAAGTCTTTTTCTTCTTGAGCAGTATTTTCATTATTAATTACTTCGTTAAGTGATTGTATGGTAGCTGAATTTAATTGTTCCTTTTCACTTCTTAAACTATAAAAATAATCTTGTGTTCCTAAAGTCTCCTTATCATCCTTTTTATCATCCTTTTCATCCTCAAAATTTGCTTGTGAAATAACTTGACCAAGATCTGTTGGATCATTTAGGCCAGATGCATTTAGTTTTGCTGCTAAAACTCCTACAAATGCTATAAGAGCCATTAGCGTGAAAATAATACCAAATTGTTTTTTTGTCATTTTAAATTCCCCCCATCTATTTTACAATTAAATTATATGCTACTCTTTCATAGGATATACATTTACTTTATCAATTGAAATGTCATATAAACTTGAAACTGCAACTTGAATATCATATTTTACCTTGTGACTTGAAGCACCTTCAGCAACTATAACAACTCCTGATATTTCAGGCTTGTTTACTTGTAAGATATACGGTTCAGTAGCGCTTCCATTTCCAGCCATTACAACCTTTGTACCATCCGTCTGTTGATTATTTGTTCTCTTTCCTCCTTGACTATCACTTTCTTCTGTAAATGATTGTGTTGTAGTATCTTCTGTAGCTGGTACTTTAATCTCTCCACTTTTAAAGTAAATCATGACTTCAACTTCTCCAACTCCCTGAATCTTTTTAAGAAGATTTTTAAGTTCGCTTTTCTGCTGTTCTTCATAATTTTGAATTACATTGTTATCCTCATTACTACTGATATTAGTCGTTTCTTCACTATTTACGCTAACAGATTTATTATTTTTCTTTCTTGTTGTATTTAAAAAACTAATAGCAAGTAATAAAAAGGCTAAAATTAATGCTATGCAGACTACATTCAAAAATTTCTTATCGTTAACGATTTTAGTTAACTCTTTTTTGAAATCCTTATTCCCCATCTTTTCACTCCTATTCATTGATTTTATAAATCTCTATTTTGTCTTTTGTAACAGCAAAAATTTCCATCAAGTAACTTACTATCTCATCTTTGTTATTTACCTCTTTTTCACTTTTCTTCTCTTCTTTAGTACTTATTATTACCTTATCTATCTTTGAAGTTCCCTTTTCTTTTACACCTACTTTAATTTTCTCTATAGAATATTCAATATTTTTAGGATCGATATTGCATATAATGTTACTTTCAAAATCCTGATTTACAAACTTTTCATTTAATAATCTATTACAGTTTTTCTCTAAATTTTCTTTAAACATTTCCAAAGTAGAACTACTATATTCTTTATTACTACTAACCTCTATACTTTTATCATCCTCCTTATCTAGTTCAAAATATTCTGCAATATTACTAACTATTATATTTTCGCTATTAGAAAATATATCAATTATTGGTGATATCATAACAGCAATCAAAATTAACCCTAATACAAACTTCAAATATTTTTTCATGCTATTGTCTGGTGCTATTAGCTCTATAGCTGAAATTAATATTATCATCGTTGCTAGGGTGATTACATAGTCTTTAATCAGCTCCATAGCTTCTCTATCCTCCTATTATAAATTTTCCCGCTGATGCAATTATCCCAATTATCACAAAAAACATTAGGCTTACACATAATACGCAGGATATTAATAAGGTTATAGAATCGGAAGCAGCTACAATAGAACTTGTAATTCTTTTGTCTGTTATTGGCTCAATTACAGAAGCAGAAAGCTTATATATAAATGAAATCAATATTAGTTTAATTATTGGATATAACATCATAAGTATTATTGTTAATAATCCAAAAGCACTTACGGCATTCTTTATTATTAAAGCATATCCCGCTACAGAAGAAATAGCGTCAGAAAAAGCTTTACCGACAATTGGAATGAAATTATCTACTGCAAATTTTGTTGTTTTAAGGGCCACAGCATCTATAGTAGAAGAAGTTATTCCTCTTACAGTTAAAAATCCAATATAAGTAACCAAAATTATTCCTTGAAGCCAAACAGTTATTTGTTTTGTAAACTTACATAAATTACTTATTTTATATTCAGTTGATATATTATTTACAAATTGAAGTACAAAAGATATTAATATCAATGGAATTATTATAGTTTTATATATTCTTGGAATTAATAATGTAGTTGCTAATACAATAGGATCTAAAGTTGCTGCTTGAGCAAAGCCTCCAATTGTACTAATCATCATAACTAAAACAGGTAATAAGGCTGACATAAAATCAGATAATTTATTTATTAAATCAATTGCAATATTAATAGAAACTATAAAAGATTTAGCAAGTAAAATTATTAGAATACAGTAACAAGAAAAAAAAGCTATATTACTTATACTGTCATTTGAAAAAGCAGACTGTAAATTTTTAATTAGAGAACATATAATTGCAATTGCTATTATACTTATAGACAAAGTTAATGAAGTTTTTACTTCTTTAAAGAGAAAAGATATAATTGAATTAATAATTGTCTTAAAAGATATATTTCCCTCCCCATTTTTTACATAGCTTTTTATATATTGAACAGGATCTAAATCGTTTAATAGTTCAACATCTAATTTCATATTATTTATATAGTTATATAGCGAATCTAGTTGATTATTAATTTCTTGATCCTCAATTTTCTCCTCTACAACTTCTACTTTATTAATTTCATCTGCATATATTCTTTTTTCAGGAAAAATTATTATTGTTAAAATAACTCCCAACAAAATTATTATTTTTTTTATTAAAATACATTTATTCTTCATTTCATCACCTATAATATTTGAAGTATGGAATCAAGAACTGCCATGAGTATCGGAACCGCTAATGCTAATATTAATATTTTAGCTGAAAATTCCACCTTGCTTCCTATACTGGATGCACCAGCATCTTTACATATTTCACTGCAAAAGGTTGCCAAATATGCAATTGCCAAAATTTTTACAACAACTCCTATATAAACAATATCAATATTAGTTTTACTGCTTATATTCTTGATAAAGTAAATTATTTCACTTAATTGACCAATAACTAATAGTAATATTAGAACTCCTGCAGTTGCAGAAATTAATAGGGCAATATCACTTCTTCTATCTTTAAATATTAAATAAAGGAATAAGGCAGAAAGTGCAAAAGCTACAATTTGAATAATTTCCATAGCTCCCCCTAAAACATAAACATTGTTCTTACAGCACTAAATAAGTCACTTATAAGCCCAATTAATGTAATTAAAATTATTACTATCCCTGCAATATTTGTTATCACTGCTATATCATCTTTACCGCTTGCCTTTAATACCTTATCTATTACAATGATTAACACTCCCATTGCTCCTAACTTAAAAATTAAACTCACATCTAGCATATGTTCCCCTCCTCCTTCATATTAAAAATATTACTATCATTGCACCTATGCATATTCCTAAACTTCTGTACATTTTTACATTCTTTCTTGCTATTTCTTCTGCAGAACTACAGTTGATTTTTAAATTTTCAATAGTTAAATTAAATAATTTATCTTGTCCATAAACTCCAGATTCTCCTAAAGACTTTAAAAAATCTTTAATTATTCTTAAGTCTTCTTTATTTAAACGAAATTCAAAGCTCATTTTTTCATATGCTTCTTTAAAAGATTCATAAATACTATTACTTTCACCTAAAAGAAGTTTTTCAGAAACTTTAACTAATATATCTTTTATTGGTGAATCTACCTTAAAGGATATATATTTTAAAGCTTCAGGCATAGGTGTATTGGCATATATAACTTCATTATTTAAAAATAGAGTTGCCTTCAAAATATTATTTAGTTGTGTGCTTCTTTTTTTATAAGTTTCTCCGTAGTAATAACCAATATAAGTACAGGAGATAAAAATCACAATATAGGATATTACTTTAAGCAATCTACTTCCCCCTTCATTCCCACTGAATATATTTTTTCTATATTACCAACTTTATTTCTATTACTTAATATAATAATTCTTTCAAGAATTTTATTCTCTAACAGATACTTAAAAATATTTCTATTATAAATATCTTCAATGCTATAGCCATGAATTGTGACTACTATATTTACCCCTGAATTAAAAGCCATATTTAAAGCTTCTATATCACCTTTTGTTCCTATTTCATCACAAATTAAAATATCAGGTGATAAACTTCTTATAGCCATTAACATACCTTCTCTTTTTAAGCAATTATCTAATACATCACTTCTTATTCCAACATTTAGCTGTGGAACACCATTATAACAAGCTGCTATTTCACTTCTTTCATCAATAATACTAACTTTTTTTCCTTTTAATCCTATAATAGGCATACCTTCAGAAATGTTTCTTGCTATATCTCTTAATATTGTAGTTTTACCACATTTAGGTGGAGAAACAATTAAAGTGTTATAAACCCTATCATTAAAAGTAATAAATTTCATTAATTCGTTAGAGCATCCAATAACCTCTCTACATATTCTTATATTTATTGATGAAATATTTCTAATTGTTCTTATTTCCCCATTTACAAAAATACATTCGCCTGCTATTCCTATTCTATGACCACCCCTTATTGTTATATAACCTTGTTTTATTTCTTCTTCATAGGCATATAAAGAATAATTTGATATTTTTACAAGGATTTGTTTCATCTCCTCCTCTTTAACTATATAAGGTAGAAGAATTTCATTTTCTGCTAGATATATTATTACTGGTTTATTTATCTTAATTCTTATTTCTTGAACTTGTTTTTCTAAAAGTATATTTTTTATTAGCCTGCTAATGTCTTGAGGTAATACTTTCATGATTTCTTCATATCTCAATTTCATCACTTCCTTTTCTAAGGTTATATTTAAACTTATTTCTTTCTATCAAATAATATTCATACTTATAATTAAATATGTAAAATATTTTAAAAAATAAAATAGGATATGTTTTAAATTACTTCTTTCGAATAATTTAAAACATATCCTATTTTTAACCTATTATTAAATTGCGTCGTTATGACAGAAAGGACATGGTATATTTTTATTATTATCTATCGATTCTTTTTCTACAAACAAAGATTTATTGCAGTTCTTGCAATTAATTTCAACAAACTCATCATCCATTTCAATTAAATCTTCAATAGTTACTTCCTCAAATAATTCATCTTGTAACCCAGTTACATCCTCATCAAGATATTGAATATTTTCTTCTAAAGACTCCTGTCTTACGATTAATTCTTCAGTAACTTTTGATAAATCATCTAATACAGACAAAATATTATTAAAAATATCTTTATATTCCTTATTATTAACTTTTATTATGTCATTTTTTATAGTTTCTATTTTGTTCTTTATATTTTTCATAACCACTTTCCTTTACAAGCAATTTTTTATGAAAATTATAATAAAAAGCTAAGTTGTAACTTAGCCTTTACTATAATGATTATACTCTTTCCATGTATTCACCAGTTCTAGTGTCTACTCTAATAGTATCTCCTTCATTAACAAACATTGGAACATTAACAACTGCCCCAGTTTCTAATACTGCAGGTCTCATTGCATTAGTAGCTGTATTTCCTTTAACAGCTGGATCGCATTGTGTTATTAATAATTCTACAAAGTTTGGTGGTTCAACTGAGAAAGCTTCTCCTTTGTAAAACTTAATTATTGCATACATATTTTCTTTTAGATATTTTATTGCATCTTCTACTTTTTCATATTCTAATGGAATTTGTTCAAAAGTTTCTTGATCCATGAAGTAATATAATTCTCCATCTGAATAAAGATATTGCATTTCTTTTCTTTCTATTACAGCTTCTTGTAACTTAGTAGTTGGGTTAAAAGTTGCATCTGTTACTCCACCAGAAATAACGTTTCTTAGCTTTGTTCTTACGAAAGCAGCTCCCTTACCAGGTTTTACATGTAAGAAGTCTATAACAGTATAAACTTGTCCTTCATACTCAAAAGTAGTACCTTTTCTTAAATCTCCTGCTGATATCATTAAATATCCCTCCAAAACTTTTCAATATTTAATACAACTTATTGTTGCTTAGATTAAATATATACATACTATGACATAACAAAAATATTTTATCAAAATTTAATAATAAAAGCAATTATTTATATTAACTTCATTAATATGGTATTATATATTTTCAATTTCTAAATCTAAAGTTAATTTATTTTCTTCATATTTAATACTATAATTATTTATGTTATATCCCTTTAATTTGTTAAAAGCTTCTAAAACTTCATTATTACTACCTTCAATAATTAATCTTCCAATCCACTTTCCATCTCTTTTGCTATAACTAATAATTTCTAAATTTTTTATTAAACTTAATTCACTATCCATATCCTTAATATTTTTAACAGCTTTCTTCTCCATTATACATTCAGAAGTATAATTTTTCTTTTCGATATCCTTATTTCTTAGTAAAAATATCTGTAAGAAAGTTAACATCAATATGATAATTATATTAATTTTTCTTTTTTTCATATTTCTACTCCTAAAATATATTTTTTGTCTTTATTTTTAGAAATTGACGTAATTTTTAATTTATTCTCTTCTTCGATGAAATAAATTTTATCTATATTATTAGTTTCTATAGTTCCAACACCGTTTTGAATTTCTAATTTTGTAATATTTTTATCTATTTCTTCTATAAAAATCAAAATATTTTTCCTATTTTTAGCTTCTTCAACTGTAGAAATAACTTCAACAACAGGCTCAGTTTTATATTTTTTCAAGGAACTTAATGTTATAGGAAAAATAAATATATTAATCAAAATTAAAATATTTAATAGTCTTTTTATTGCACTCTCATCTCTCTCATTTATCTCTTCCAAATAATCTAAAGGTAAAAAATTTTTATTTCTTATATATTTTTTCATATAATACTTCTCCAGCCTTTCCGACTATAAAATCTTTATTAAATTTTAATTCTGAAACTAAAGAATCTATAACAATAATTTTATTTTTATTATCTTCGTTAATTTTCTTTTTTAATTCATCTAAATGACTATATAAAAAGGAATTAACAACAATTCCTTGAGCCACATCAATAAGATAATAATTATTATTAAATTTAAGAATAGCTAAATAATCTTTTATTTTATAATTTTTGCATAAATAATTCTTAATCCAAAATTGAATAGGATTAATTTCTAAGGTTCTAACATTCTTATATAATTCTTTAGATAAAATGTTTTTAGTAGAATATAAAAAAACTATGTTTTCTTTTTTTATATATTCATAATGAAATAATAACTCTTCTCTATTTGAGAATTCATCTTTTATTTTGTCATCAATAAATTTTTCTAAGTTTTTTCCTTCAAATTTATATTTTTTAATTAATATATTCTCATCAAATATAATTATTTTTCTATTTTTATTAAGATTATCAAGTAAATCTCTTAAATTTAATGTACTATATTCTTCTCCTTTAAAAATATATCTGTCTTTAATAATTCCTATAATACTTTCCATGCCTCCTCCTATCTATAGTATAAAATCAGTTTTATAAGTATTTGGTATTAAGTACACTTTATCTTCCTCTATTATTTCATAAAGACCTATATATCTTTTTCCCTTTCCTTTTATTTCTATCATAAATAAATTTCTGCCATCATGAATAATTGAATAATTCTTATAATTGTCATTAGAATAAATTTTTACTTCCTTTAATTGTTTTATTGCTTCATTTTTTAAACTTTCATATGTGGATATATCTAAATTAATAAATTTATTAGATAACTGTAGGAATTCACTTTCCTTATAATTTAAACTATTAATATTTTCATAAGTGTAATATAATTTAGACTTTAATAAATTATTTGATATTACTTTTAAGGATAAAGTAACTATAAAAGTAACAATCATAAGAACAATGGATGCTTGTAATAATGTAGATCCTTTTTTAGACTTTTTCTTTATAAACATTGTATCCTCTCTTCTCCATATATGTTTTCTATTATTAAATAAAATAATTTTCCCTTTTTTATTATGGTAAAATCTGATACCTCTCTCATAATTACATTAATTCCTGTTCTAAAATTATTTTTATAAGTTTCAAGTACAATTTTATTATCAAAATTATCTAACTTTATTTTCTTCTGATAAACCTTATCTTCAGAATGTTTTTCTCTATAAGTAATAATAATTTCATTAGTTAAGCCCCTATCATTATCTATAATATTAATATTTTCAATCATTTTACCTTTTATCAATCTATCAATAGTTATTAATGCGTCATCAAAGGAATCCTTTCTAATGGATTTTTCATTATAAAATTTGTAACTCTTATATGTTATTGAAATTATTTGGTACGATACTCCTAAAACTATTAATTCTAATGCAATAGCTATTATTAACTCAATTAATGTATAGCCCTTTTTCTTCTTTTTATATCCAATTTGTTTTAGTGAATTCCCTCTCACTTATAGTATCACCCTTATTATCTTTTATAGTAATATTAATCAATAATATTGTATTATCTTCATTAGAGTTTTTTATTTTAATTTCAACTCCTTCACCTTTAGTTAAACTAAATAAAGGCATAGTTAATAACTTTCTAAAGTTCTCTTCAGAAAATTCATATTTTAAACAGTCCCTATTATCTAATTCATTGAGTATATCCTCAATTTTTAGATTATATTTTATTTCATTTTCAATAGAATAAGCGAATCTATTGGCACTTTCTCTTTCCTCTCTCATCAAAAAAGAATTTTGCATATATTTTAATAAATTTGTTGATAGAACTCCTGCTAATAATAAAATTGATAGACTTATTATTGCCTCAACTAATACACTGCCCTTTTTATTTTTCCTTTTCAATCTATTAAATCCCCTTCCTTTACACCAATTATGTCATTTCCTACTCCTATTTTAATTTCCTTTTTATACTCATCTTTATATAGAATGTTAATAGTTCCAGAGGTTTTTATAAAACCTTCTTCATTTATTTCTATATTATTACTATTAAATTTACTAGTTATTTTAATATCCTTATCCATTTCTATTTCTTTTGTTATGCCATGATTTATATCAGATACTCTAAATTTTATTGATTTTCCATATTTATCTATAATAATATCTCCCATTACTTTATACCTTCTACAATATTGTTTCCCATAACTTATCAATCTTCTTACATCAGAAACAGTAGCTTCAAAATTTAATTTATTATTTAATTCATAATAATTATTTATCCCAATACAAGTAATGCTAGAGATTATTGATAATATTGCAATTACAGTAATGACCTCAATTAAAGTAAAAGCTCTTTTTTTCATCTAATAGCACTTCCTGAAATCAAATCAAATATTGGTAGAACAAAAATTATAATAAAAATCATAATCATTCCTCCCATCAAAATAATTATCCCCGGTTGTAGTAGTGCTAGGTATTTATTTATATTTTTTATTACTTTACTTTCTAAATAATCTGTTAAAGTATTTAGCCTTTCCTCAACCGATCCACTTTCTTCTCCTAATTTTATAATTGATATTGTATAATTGCTATATTCTTTACTATCTTCTAAAGTTTCAGAAATGCTTTTTCCCTCCATTATACTTTTGCTTAAATTTATTAGTTTTTCTTTGAGTATTAAGCTTTTAAAGCTATTTGCCGTATAATATAGTCCCTTAGTCAAACTCACTCCACTTTCAATAATAATAGTTACTACCAAAACGAAAATAAGTTCATAAAAATCTTTAATAACTTTAAAGTTTGTCAAAATTCTCTTTATATATTTAACTAAAAATTTTCTTATTGCAAAATAAGGAATTAATATTCCCCAAAAGATAATATAGGTAATTAATAAAATAGGAGTTTCTTTTCCAAACTTCGCTAATTTATTTGCAATTGTAAAAACAAATGGTATTTCTGCATCTAAATCTATAAAGAAACTATATAAACTTGGAACTATAATAAAAAAAATAACTAACACTAATATCAAGATAGAAATTAATAATATTATTGGATATGATAAAGCATTTATTATTGTTTCCCTAATATAATTTATTTTTTTATAATATCTTTCAATTCCTCTTAAAACTTTAATTAAATTTCCGCTTTTTTCGCCTACTGATATCATTCCTACAAAAAATTCAGGATATAAATCTTTATAGCTACTAAAAGCCTCTTCTAAAGATCTTCCTGATTTAATCTCTTCCTTAATTTTAATAAGACTTTCTTTATAATTTTTCTTTATAGGAAGTTCTATTAATAAGTCCATGATAATTAAAAAAGAAATACCACTTTCATATAACGAAGCCATATTTCCTGCAAGTAACGCCAAACTATTATTATCTCTCTTATTAGCAAGTAATTTTATTTTTTTCATATCCCAATCCTTCTTCAATAATAAAATTATTATAATCCTTAATAGTTATTTCACCCTTAATTAATAGTTCTTTTAAATTATCAATCATTTCATTATTACCCTTATTCTCAATTTCATGAATAACTTCTTCTTTATTTATATTATTTCTATCTAATAGCACAACTGTGCTAACAACTTTTCTTCCCTTATATCCTGTAAAATTACAGAATGTACATCCATTACTTCTATAATTATAAAAGCTTCCCCATTCTAAACTAAATCTTTCTCCCTTTTCTTTACAATGACTACAAAGAGTTCTTATTAATCTTTGAGATATTATTCCAACTAATGAATCCTTTATCAAATATGATTTTACCCCCATATCCTCTAATCTATAAAACACTTCTCCAGGAGTTTTAGTATGAATTGTAGAATAAACCTTATGTCCTGTTAATGATGCAGTAACTGCCATTTTAGCCGTTTCTTCATCTCTGATTTCACCAACCATTATTACATCTGGATCTTGCCTTAGAATACTTCTAAGTCCAGCTGAAAAGGTTACTCCTGCTTTTCTATTTAAACTCATTTGATTTATCCCTTCTATTATTACTTCTATAGGATCCTCTAAAGTAGTAATATTAATTTCTTTTTTATTTATTTCTTTTAATATTGAATACAAGGTACTTGATTTTCCACTTCCAGTTGGACCATTTATAATAACAAGTCCATTATTTAAACTTATTATTTTATTTAATTTATCTTTTTGCTTTGAGTTTAAATTTAATGAATCAAGATTATAATTAAAAACCTCGCTATATAAAATTCTAATAACTAATTTTTCTCCATATAGTATTGGTATAGTCGATAATCTCAAATCATAGCTCTTTTCATGGACCTTTTGATGCAATTTTCCATCCTGAGGTCTCCTTTTTTCAGTTATGTCCATATTCCCCATTGCTTTTACCTTTGTAATTAATTTATTGTATTCTTCATAATTTAATTTATATATTGGTTGTAAGATTCCATCTATTCTAAATCTTATTAATACATCTTCCTTTTGTGGTTCAAAATGTATATCAGAAGAATTCTGATTTATAGCTCTTCCAAGGATCTCTTCAAATAGATTTTCTTCCTGCCCTAAAAATACAGCTTCTATTAGATTTAATAAATAGTCCTCTTCTGTTAATATAACTTTAATCTTAGAAGAATATAAAAATTCTAATTCTTTATTATCCTTAATATTGTTATTGGAAGCTAGCAATATTAATTTATTATTTTGGATTTCTACTGGTAGATATTTGTTATTTTCTGCTCGACTTTTATTAATTTTTCTTGCAACGTCTAAATTTACATCTCTTATATCAAAAATATTCTTCACCATAACATCACCATTATAATTATTTACATTTTTGTATAATATATACATCAATTTGTAAAAAAATAAGAATATTTATAATCTATATTATAAATACTCTTATTTGAATTCTATAAAATAATAATTACCTTCAATATTATTAATTATACTAATAGTTTCATCTTCACATAGATAAATACCGTTTAAATTATAATTTTCTTCGCTTCCCATGAAGAGTATATTTCCATTACCATCTGTAGAAAGCCCTTTATCTAAATTAATAATTTTAGGAAAATCATAAATCAATCTTTTTATAATTTTATTTTTATATTTATATAATGAATAATTATTATTTTCTATTTTTCCTAAAATATATAAAGTATCATCTATTATTTCAACGTCTTTAATATCAAGAACATTTCCTATTTCATTTTCTATTTTGCCTTCTTCATCAAGTACTTTTAATATTTTATCATGATTTTCTTTAACTTGAACAAAAGAAATTTTATTATTAGATACTTTTAATAGTTCTATAAATCCAATATCTAATTTATAAAGAAGAGTTTCTTCTTTTTCTTTTATATTATAAATAAAGAGACCATTATTTTTTTCTTTATCAATTCCATAGTATATAAGCGTATCTTCATTTAACCAATCTACTAAATAACCAGATATTGCTACATTACTCTTTATTTCTATAAATTTTGAATTAGATAGATCTTTAATTACTGGTTTTAAAAAATCTTCTCTTATAAAATATAATATGTAATTTCCTCCCAATGACAATTTGGGAGTTATTACTTCTTTTTCATTATCTAAAGTTACCTTTTTACCAAAGTAATTTACTTTGATTTTTCCCTCTTCATTAAAAATATAATTATTGCTTTTTATATCATAGGATAATGGCACATTATTACTTTCAATCTTATTATAAGAATTATTAATTAAATCATAGAACTCATAATTACCCAAATTTTCTTTAACTATAGATCCACTATTCATTTTTAAAGGATTATCCATTAATTCCTTAGAATTATTACAGGATATTAGAAAAACACTTGAAATTATTAAAAAATACTTAATTGACTTTTTTAGTAATTTATTAATTTTTATTTCACCTCTTACATCATATAATTTTACCATTGTAAATAAATTCTGCCTTTTCAATTATATATCATAATCAATATAATTTTATATTATTGATAAATTTATTTTTTATATGTATACTATTTTTATTACCAAAGAAAGGATGATATACATGGCATTAGATGGTATATTTTTAAACAGTATAGTAAATGAATTAAAAGCTTCTATTATTGATGCTAAAATAGATAAAATAAATCAACCTGAAAAAGATGAAGTAATCTTAACATTACGCAAAGACAGAAAAAATATTAGATTATTAATTTCTGCTTCTTCAAAATTTCCTAGAATACATATAACTAATATAATTAAGCCAAATCCAATTAAAGCTCCTATGTTTACAATGGTTATGAGAAAATATCTATTAGGTGGAAAAATAACAGATATTTCTCAAATAAATGGAGATAGAATCCTGATGATTCAAATAGAAAATACCGATGATTTAGGTTTTTTTAGTAAATATATTTTAATTATTGAAATTATGGGAAGACATAGCAATATATCTCTTGTTAGAGAAAGAGATAATAAAATTATGGAATGTATAAAACACATTTCTTCAGATGTAAATAGCTATAGAATTTTGCATCCTGGAATAGAATACGTATATCCTCCAATTTCTAATAAATTAAATCCTTTTAATTTCAACAAAGAAGAATTTATAACTTTTTCTTCAGAAATAAACTTGGATGAAAACTTTTTTTCAAAGGCTTTTACTGGTGTTGGAAAATTTCTATCGAAAGCCCTTTATGAAAAATTGTCACAAGATAATAATACCATAAATCTTGAGATTATTTTTAATTTCTTTAAAAATTTTATAGAAAATTTAAATAATAACTTTGTTTTTACTATATACTCAACTAAGGGACTTTATAAGGATTTTCATTGCATAGAATTTTCAGAAAAAATTTCTGAATATAAAATTATTAAATTTAATAGCCCATCTGAATTACTCGAAGAATATTATTATATAAAAGATAAACAAGACAGACTCTCAAGTAGATCTACAGCTCTACAAAAACTAATTAATACAAATATTGAAAGATGTAATAATAAAAACAAAAAACTAAATTCTATATTAGCTGAAGCCAAAAATAAAGAAAAGTATAAAGTTCAAGGTGATTTATTAACTTCTTATATATATATGCTTAATAAAGGAATGAAAGAAATTACTTTGCTTAACTTTTTTAGCGAAAAAACTGATGATTATATTACCATTGAATTAGATGAAAATTTAAGTCCTTCAGAAAATATTCAAAAATTATATAAAAAATATAATAAATTAAAAAAATCTGAAGAATCTGCTTTAGAACAGTTAGAAAAAAATAAAGAAGAACTTGATTATTTACTTTCAGTATTAACAAATATTAATAATTGTGATACATATGAGGAAATAGATGAAATTAAAAAAGAATTAATTGAAACTGGATATCTAAAATCAAAAGGTGCTAATAAAAATGCTAAGAATGAAAAATCTTCTAGAGCAATGCACTTTATTTCTTCAGAAGGAATAGAGATTTATGTAGGTAAAAATAATATTCAAAATGAGTATTTAAGCCTAAAATTTGCTAATAAAAATCATATTTGGCTGCATACAAAAAATATTCCTGGTTCTCATGTTATCTTGTGTACCGAAACTCCCTCCGACCTTTCTTTAAAAGAAGCTGCTATTATAGCAGCTTACTATAGTAAGGGAAGAGATTCGTCAAAAATTGAAATAGACTATACTAAAGTTAAAAATTTAAAAAAACCAAATGGGGCAAAACCTGGTATGGTTATTTACTACACAAATTCATCCATTATAGTTAGACCACAAGACTTTAATAATTTTAAATTTGAAGGTAACAGAATAATTAGCTGCAACCAAGAAATAATAGATAATAATTAAATATTTTATTACAAAAAAACTGCTGGAAAACTCCAGCAGTTTTTATTTTTTATATTTATCATAACAAAACTATATTTTTAGTTAGTAATTATTAAGTATTAATATCAATTAATTATATATGATTAATAAGCATATCTCCTTCATTTTTTATATGCTCATTATCAAAGTATTGATAATAATAACATTTTAGTTTTCCATTATACAATTTTCTATTTTTGGAAGCCTTTCTTCCAAATGGCTTCTCAAATCCTTCAAAAGAAGTTAAAATATTGAAATCCCAATTTTTATATTTATCTTTATATTCACCAAACCTTTTATATAATTCCTCTACTTCTTTTTTATCTCCAAGCCTCTCTCCATAAGGAGGATTTGAAATAATGAAAGCATATTTTTCACTACTAGAAAAGTCCATAAAATTTCTTCTATGAAAATCAATATATTGGGCAACTCCGGCTTTTTCGGCATTACTTCTAGCAACTTTTAAAACTCTACCATCAATGTCATAACCTAATAACTTAATATCCTTATTTTTTATAGCCCTCTCAGCCCCTTCCCTAACTTGCTCAAATATATCTTCATCGAAAGTTGGCCATGTTTCGCATGTAAAAGTTCTACAAAGTCCTGGTGCAATATTTTGCATTATCATTGCGGCTTCAATAAGAATTGTTCCAGAACCACAAAATGGATCAATTAGAGTAAAATCTTCTTTCCATCTAGAGATTAAAACCATTGCGGCAGCTAAAGTTTCTTTTAAAGGTGCTATTCCTGCTTCTTCTCTATACCCTCTCTTATGAAGGCCTGGTCCAGATGTATCAATTGTTAAAGTTACTTTATCTTTTAATATAGATACTTCAATTTTATATAAAGGACCGTCTTCCTCAAATTTTTTTAATCCATAAGAAACACTCATACTATCTACAATAGCTTTTTTTACAATTGATTGGCAGTCAGGTACACTATAAAGAGTAGATTTTACGGACTTACCATTAACATGCATAATACCATCTTTAGGTATAATATCACTCCAATTTATTTTCTTAGTTCCTTGGTAAAGTTCTTCAAAGGAGAAGGCGTTAAATTCTCCCATATTAATTAATATTCTGTCAGCTGTTCTTAAATGAATATTAGCAATAGCAATATCCATTTCATCACCTTCAAAATGTACCTTACCATTTTCAGTTCTTAAATTTTCATAACCCAATGCTTTTAATTCTTTAGCTGTAATACCTTCTAATCCAAAGGTTGTTGTTGCTATTAACTTATAATCCATATTCTCTCCTCTATTTTCCTTCGTAAATTTTAACAGCTTCCACCTTGTCTATTTCTTCAATTTCAACTGCTACAATTTCACTTTTGGATGTTGGAATATTCTTTCCTACATAGTCTGCCCTTATTGGAAGTTCTTTATGTCCTCTATCTATAAGAACAGCTAATTGAATTTGTTGTGGTCTTCCTACATCCATAATCGCATCAATTGCAGCTCTTACTGTTCTTCCTGTATAAAGAACATCATCAACTAATACAACCTTTTTACCCACAACATCTACACCCAAATTTTCATTATTTAACATAGGTTCTCCTATTATTTCAGTTATATCATCTCTGTACAAAGTAATATCAACAGCTCCTACAGGTACCTTTACTCCTTCAAAGTTCTCAATATTATTTGCAATTCTTTGTGCTAATGGATAACCCCTCCTTTTTATTCCTATTAATACTAAATTGTCAGTCCCTTTATTTTTTTCAATAATTTCATGAGATATTCTTATTAATGTTCTTTTTATAGCCTTGTCATCTAATAAATTTGCTTTTAATTTCATAAATCACACCCCTATTTATTTTCTTAAATTCTCTAATAATTTTTTAAAATAATCTGGCAAATCAGAAGTAAATTCCATATATTCTTTACTAATTGGATGAATAAAGCCTAAAGTTTTAGCATGAAGAACTTGCCCCTGTAATTTATATTTTTGTTTTTTACTTCCATACACAGTATCCCCAACTAAAGGATGATTTATTGAAGCCATATGAACTCTAATTTGATGGGTTCTACCTGTCTCTAAAATACACTTTATTAACGATAGATTATTATTGTATTGTTCCAAAACAACATAATGAGTAACGGCTCGTTTTCCATCTCCTATAACGCCCATCTTTAACCTATCCTTTTTATTTCTACCAACAGGTTTATCAATTGTTCCTTCATTATTACTAAACTTTCCTTCAACTAGTGCATAATATTCCCTCTTAATTGAATGTTCCTTGAATTGCTGTGCTAAATTTTTATGGGCTTCATCATTTTTAGCTACAACTAAAATTCCTGAAGTATTTTTATCAATTCTATGTACAATACCCGGTCTTACTTCACCATTAATTTTTGATAAATCTTTACAATGATAAAGAAGCCCATTCACTAAAGTTCCATTATAATTACCAGGTGCAGGATGAACCACCATCCCTTGAGGCTTATTTACAACAATTATATCCTTATCTTCATAGATTATATCTAAATCAATTTTTTCTGGCTTAACTTCATAATCTATAGTATCTTCTATTATACCTGTTATTTCATCATTAAATTTTAATTTATAATTGCTTTTTATTTCTTTTCCATTTACAAATATAGAGTTTGAATCTATTAATCCTTGAATAAATGACCTTGATTTTCCTTCCATAATAGAAGCTAAGAATTTATCAATTCTAGTCCCGGCATCTCTTTCATCTTCTATTTTTATAGTAAATTCTTCCATAATATAACTCCATTATTTATTACTCAACATAATATAATATAATAAGATAATTACATCAATAATGCAATAAAAAATCCCTAATAAGGGATTTTTTATACTAGTTTTTAACGAAAAAGCTTTTTATATCATTCATATCTTCAGTATAAATTTCTTCTGCTTCTTCTATATTTTTATTTGTTAACTCTATTTCATTACTATAGTTTTCTTCCTCTAGTGGTTCTAAAACGTTATAATTTTTTATTAAATCTTTTTCTAATTCATCAAAAGTTTCTGTTTGTGCATTCATAAAATTTCTAAACTTTGCTCTAAATTTAATAAATTCTTGTTTTACTTTTTCATATTCATCATTAATTTGCACCACATCATTATGAGCTTTATCTAAAATTTTCTTGGCAGTTTCATTTGCATTTTTAATTATTAAGTCTGACTCTTTTTGAGCATTTTCTCTCGCTTGTTCCGCAGCGTTTTGTGCTAGTAATAAAGTATTTTGAATTGTATTTTCTATTTTTATATAATGTTCTAATTTTTCATTTACCCTAGCTAAATTTTCTTTTAATCTTGAATTCTCTTTATAAAGACTTTCATAATTTTCTATTATTTCATTAATAAATTCATCAACTTCTTCAATATCATAACCTCTAAAGCCTTTTTTAAACTCTTTATTACTTATATCCATAGGAGTAAGCTTCATAATATCACCTCTATTTATATTTTTTTATAATAACCTTTACTTTAGCACTTCTAGTAGTTCCTACTAAATCTCCTATTGCAAATTTTCCTATTCCTCTTATAGTAATTCTATCATTTTTTTTAATTTCCTGACTTTTATCTTTTGCTCTTGCATAATTTATCAATACTTTACCATTATCAATAATTTGAGAAGCTTTAGCCCTCGATATATTAGCTAATTTTGAAACAATATTATCTAATCTCATAGAAGCTAAATTTATTATAGTTTCTTCAAATCTTATTTCTGGCAAAATATTAAAATCTTTTATTTCTTTTATCTCTACTGGTGATCTTCCAATAATAGATAGATTATTAATTATGTATTCGCTTATTTCCTCTAAAACAGGAAAATAAGCAGCATTTTCAAGAATTACAACATCCCCCAATTTACTTCTCTCTATTCCTAAAGAAAGTACTGCTCCTAAGTAATCCTTATGTTCTAATTTTGAAAAATTAGATTTATTCCTAATTTCTAAAACTTTAATAGGATATGAAGAATCATAAAAATTGTTAAAAAATATTATTCTTCTTTCTGCCTCTTCAAAAACACCAGAAGTTTCTACCATAACTTCTGACTTCTTAGAATTTTCTAAAAAGAAATACCAAATACTCGGCGGTATAAACTCATTTACATAAACAGGTATTCCTTTTTCGTATGCTAGTTTATATTTTTCATAAACTTTAATAGCTAAATTAATATCTTCTTCACTAAAGGTGTTTAATAATAATTCTTTTTTAATCATCTTCTGTACTTCCTCATATTTAATCGAGCCATAATAATTTATTATCTACTTATTCCAATTAAATAGAGCTTTTGAACTAAGTTCATTTTTTAATTCATTAGTCACTTCTACATTAGAAGGTGACAATAAATACACCCTTTGCTCTATTTCTTGTAATGTTGCTCCTAATACATAACATGAACCGCTGATAAAGTCAACCAAACGTTGTGCAATTTTTGTTTCTAAAGTTGTAGCATTTACTAAAACTATCTTTCTAGCTTTAATTGCATCTGCTATTTCCCTAGCATCATCATAATTATTAGGCTTAGTAATCATAACTTTAGTTGTAGCTGTAGTGTGAATATTTACAACTTTATTCCCTTTTTGCTTTGATATTATAGGTTCAATCTCTTCTTCATATTCTTCTTCTAAAACTGTATCATCAAATTCATTGAAGTCTTCTTCATAATCATCTCCCATACCTATCATTTCTCTAAATTTTCCAAAAACATTAGCCATTGTTATTACCTCCTAATACTCTTTTTCCAAATATTCCTTGACCAATTCTAATTAAATTGGCTCCTTCTTCTATTGCAATTTTATAATCATTTGACATTCCCATAGATAAAATCTCCATAGAAATATTTTTAAATTTTCTTTCCTTTAAATTATCGTATATCTTTTTAACCTCTTTAAAGTAGTATCTATTTTCCTCATCTGAACCCTTTGGTATTATAGTCATAATACCTTTTACCTTACAATGTTTGCTTCTTTCAATAGCATCAATTAATTCATCTAACTCTTCTATAAAAATGCCATTTTTACTATCTTCTCGTCCAATATTAATTTGTATTAATGTATTGGCTGTCAAATTCTTTTTAGAATATTCTTTTTCTATCGTATCAAGTAATTTTATGCTTGATAAAGAATGTATCAAACATACTTTTCCTACTATATACTTCACTTTATTTGTCTGAAGTTTCCCAATTAAATGCCAGTTAATATCTTTTGGAAGGGAAATTTCCTTTTCAAGCAGTTCTTGAACCTTATTTTCTCCAAAATCTCTTTGCCCTGCTTTATAAGCTTCCATTATATCTTCTATAGGTTTAGTTTTCGATACAGCAACTAATTTTACATTACTTGGAATTGAATTTTTAATTTTAATTATTTCTTCTTTTATGCTCAATATAATTCCTCCTAAAGAAGTATAAAATTATATTACACTTACTAAAATTATTCTTCAAAAAAAGCGAAAATCCTTCAAAAAATTCGTTTATTTTTTATTTTCAGAAATTTCACCATAGATTTCCATATATTTCGCTATTGTATTTTGTAAAGTAGCAGGAATAACTATTTCATCTCTTTTCTCAATCTCTACTTTAATTTCTCTTAACATTAACTTTTGTATATAGCTATCTTCTGCTGATAATGATGCCATTATTTCATCAGGATTTCCTATAATATAAATATAAAAAGGCGGATGTTCTTTAGAATCATCTTCAAAACCAATAAAAGCCCATGAACATTTAACACCAGTATTTGTCAGAATTCTACGATTATTAATTGCAATTGCTTCAGCACTAGTATTTCTAATTTCATTTAATACTAACGCCATATCTTGTTCATGAAATATTTTTCTCCATATATCTGCCTGAGAATCTAATATTTTATTAAAATCACCATCTTGAATAGTTAAAACAACTCCTGGTCCAGTTACTGCATTTATCCCTGATAGCCGACCATAATCAGCTAATTGTTTTTTCATATCTTCAATAAGCTTTTGTGTTTTTTCTGGACTGTTCCCTTCATATTTACTAATTTTAAAACGATAATCTATATTTTCTTCCTTTATACTTTCAATCTCCCTATATAATTTATTTCTTTCTTCTATTGCGTTTTGATATTCTTTTGAACTTAAAAAACTACTTGTAATTTTAGCATTTTTTCCAATATTATTAGTTATAAAAAAACCAGTTATAATTCCTCCAATAAGAATAAAGAATTTTCCTTTAGTAAACTTCATTTAATCACCTCGATTACGAGATTTTATCCTTTCAATTAATAACCTTCTAACAACTGCAAAATTGTCAAAAATTCTGCCTCCAAAAACTATTACTGCAGCAATATATATTGGTATTCCTAATTTATCTCCTAAATATGCTAAAACTGCTGCCAGTGCTGCATTTCCAAAAAAACCTGAAATAAATATATCTGCTTTAAAATTATTAGATAAAGTTGCTCTTACAGCGCCAAACACCGAATCAAGACACGCCAAAATTGCAACTGACAAATAGGGTGATAGACTTTGTGGTATATTTATATTTAATAATAATCCAAGAAGCACTCCTATTAATAGTCCGATTATTGCTATCATAATCTCTCTCCTCCTATTCAACTGGACTTATAAATTCACTTCTAATTGTCTGAGTTGTTTTCTTTATTATAATTTCATCACTTTCCTTAACTTCACTATAATAATTTTGGAGTGCTCCATAATCAAGTACTCCTACAAAATTTGCTGCATAACTTAAAGACTCTTTCTCTCCTATTGCTTTAATAACAATCTTATCTTTAGGATTTATTTTCTCATTTCCTATCCAAATCCATCCTCCTGAATCCTTAATTCCTGTCTGCGGAGTTAATCTATAATCATTAACTGAAATAGCTTCAGCTCTTACATATCTTAATGAATTTACTATATGCACAATTTCACTTTCACTTATATTTCTTGTTGTATCAGTACTATTTCCCCCAAAAATATTAGTTTTAGGTGTTATTGTTATTGTTATACCTGGTCCTTTTACATCTATTAAACCTAATTGCATCCTTGTATTATCAAGCTGTTTCTTTATTTCAGCTTCCATAGCACCTTCAGCTGCAGCTGTTTCTTCTAATTTTTTTAATTCTGCTAATAATTCACTATTAACCTTAAGTAATTCTTCCTTTTCTTTATTTAATGCATCAATTTCTGCCATAATATCTAAGTTTTGATTACCTACTGTATCTTTATTTTTTTCATTTAGCATTTTAAATTGATGTGCTAATAAAAAACCTAGTATTGCACAAACTATTGCGACAAATATCTGTGATGTGACCTTTTTCACAAAGCTATCTCCTTTCTTCAACCTTCTACTTTCATTACAGGACTTCCATCAAAACTTAAATCTATATAACCCTTTGTATAGCCTTTAGAAATAATTTCTTGTTCTAATATGTTTAAGGCAAAATTCATTTTTTCCTGTAAATCATTTTTATTACCTAATATTATTTTTACATCTCCTATATAGCAAATAATATTATCTACATTTTCTAAATTTAACTTAGATATTTGATAATATTCTTGTATAGCTTCTTCCATTCTATAAAACTCATCCAATATTTGAGGTATATTTTTATCATCCAAAATTTTATCTCCAATAGATTTATCATATAAATCTATTCCTTCAATATTAATTAAATTTTTATCCCCAATTGTTGTTACTTCTTCTACTATTGTACCTTCATTGTTAATTGTAAATATTGTGTTTTCCCTAATACTATAAAAACCTATCTTATTTTCTTCAATTTCAATACTAAGGGAATTTATGCTGCTTTTTGCTATTTTTACATTTTTTATGTACGGATTTTCTTTAAGAGTGTTTTCCATATCCCTATAATCTATAGTAAAAATATTTTGACCTATTTCATATTTTAACATTTCTTGAATAGATTCATTTCTTAAGGTAACAAGCCCCTTAACATTAATAGTTTTCAAATTAAATATTGGTGCTTTGTACATAAATATAATTATTCCAACAATAATAACAAATAAACCTAAAGTTAACTTTTTAATTGTTTTTTTTCTCTTTCTTTTTTGAATAAAACTACTACTGTTACTCATAATTCTCCTACTTTTACATAATGTTATAATCTAATATAATAATATCACTTTATGGATATTTTTTCATTATTTTTTTATTATTTTTAAAATCTTAATAATAAAATAATTTCTATAAAAAAAACTAATTTCTATTTTAATAGAAATCAGTTTTTTAATTTATTATTTATTACATTGTCTTGATATATTTAAAAGTATTCCCATTGCTATCATATTTATAACTAATGATGTACCACCATAACTTATGAAAGGCATAGGTACACCTGTTACAGGCATGGAACCTGTAACTACAGCGATATTTATTATAGCCTGAACTGCTATAATAGACGTTATTCCAATAGCTAATAAAGTTCCATAATTATCCTTTGCAGTTATAGCAACCTTTATTCCTTTCCATACAAATAAAATAAAAAGTAATATTATTACAAGACAACCAATTAACCCAAGTTCTTCTCCTATTATAGAAAATATAAAATCATTATGTGGCTCTGGCATATATAAAGTCTTTTGTCTTGACTGACCAAGACCAAGACCAGTAATTCCACCTGCACCTAAAGCATAAAATGATTGAATTAATTGATATCCGTCGCCGGCAGGATCTTTCCAAGGATTCAAAAAATTCAACATTCTAGCTCTTCTATAACTCTCTCCAAAGATAAAAAACAATACCGCCGTCAATAAAACAGGTGCAACCTTTCCAACTAAATCTTGAATTCTTCCTCCTGCAACAAACAACATAATATATGTTACAATCATTATTATTGCCGCAATACTAAGATTTTTTTCTGCTAATATTAATGCCGCAAAAAATCCGGAAACTCCTAAATATGGTACAATTCCAGTCCAAAATTTTTTTACTCCATCACCTTTTAAATCTAAACTCATTGCCAGAAATAATACTACAACATATTTTGTATACTCTGATGGCTGAAATGATAATGGACCTAACTGTATCCATCTTTTAGCCCCATTAACTGCTGGGAAAAAGAATACTGCAATTAATAAGGGGATAGCAATAATAAGTAAATGTGGAGTTATTTTTTTTAGCTTATGATAATCGTGGTTCATCATTAAGACCATGCTAATTAAACCGGTAACTGACCATATAATTTGTTTTTTTAAATATACCATGCTGTCACCCTCTTTAAACATGGCATAATATGAACTTGCGGAATATATCATAACAACTCCAATTGCTAATAATAATATGACAGAATAAAATATACCATAGTCAATTTCCCCTATTTTTATTCTTGTCTTTTCATTTCTCATAAAATTCCTCCAATTAATTAATTAAAGGGCAATGAATCCTATAAAACATAAAATAGTTGTTATTACACTAAAAATTGAAACTATTTTTACCTCGCTCCAACCTACTTGCTCAAAATGATGGTGAATTGGTGCCATTTTAAATAACCTTTTTCCTCTTAATTTATATGATGAAACTTGAAGTATTACAGATATAGTTTCAAATACATATATACCACCAACTATAAATAGTACTAAAGGCATCTCTAGAATTAATGCTATTGTACCTATTGCACCACCAATTGCAAGGGAACCAGTGTCCCCCATAAAAACATTTGCCGGATAAGCATTATATTTTAAAAATCCAAGTAGGCCACCTGCTAAAATTATTGAAAATACGCACAAGGATTCATGACCCATTACATAAGAAACTACTGCAAAAAATGTTAATACTAAAATACTTACACTTGCAGCTAAACCATCTAAACCGTCTGTTAAATTTACTGCATTTGTTGTTGCTGCATAATAAATTATTACAAATGGAATGTATAAAATTCCCAAAGGTATTTTTGTACCTATAAAAGGTATTCTTAAAGCAGTTCCTAAATAATTATAACCATAAATTGAAATAGCAACTGCAAAAGCTACTAAAAGAGCCATCTTTTGCCAGGCTTTTAAACCTTCATTTTCTTTTTTAATTATTTTTAATATATCATCTAAGAAACCTATAAAACCAAAAGCAATTAATGAATATAGAGCAATCATTGCTTCATCTGTAATATCATATCTCATTATTATCATTGAAATTAACGTTGAAATTATAAATATTAATCCCCCAATAGTTGGTGTACCTGCTTTTCTTAGATGGCTTTGTGGTCCTTCCTTTCTGATATTTTGACCAAATTTTAATCTTTTTAAAGCAGGTATTGCTATTGGTCCTAATAATAATGAAATAATAAAACCTAAAAGCAACCCTATTGTTATATTTGATGCTAATATTTCTAAAATTTTATCCCCCATATTGTACCTCTGTCAAAAATGACAGATTCACCTCCTTCGTTATATAGAAAGCTCTTCTAATGAATTTACTATGCTTTCAAATTTATTACCTCTTGATGCTTTTACTAAAATCACATCATCTTCTTTGATAATGTCCTTAATAACATTAATAAAATCTTCTTTAGTTTCAAAGGTTAAAATATTATTCCCTTTAAATTCTTCTTTTAAATAATTTTTATATTCTCCGATAGCAATTAATAAATCCACCTTATCAGAAGCGTAATTTCCTATATCCTTATGTGCCTCGACTGCTTTTTCACCTAATTCATTCATCGTTCCTAGGATGGCAACTTTTCTTTTATTTAAATAAGTATTTAATACATCTAATGATGATTTCATAGAAGCAGGACTAGCATTATAACAGTCATTAATTATTGTTATTTTTTCTTGCTTTATTATTTGCAATCTCATTGAAGTTGCTTCTAAATTTTTTATTCCTTTTTCCATTTCTTCCATTGATAGATCTAATTTTTTAGCAACCGCTATTGCAAGTAATGAATTTAATACATTATGCTTTCCAGGCATCGGTATTGTAAAAGTACTTTTTTCATACTTATCCTGAACAGTAAAAGTTGTTTTTTCTTCTTCTAATATAATATTAAAAGCGCAAACATCATATTCATGATTATAACCAATTTTTACAACTTCAAAACACTTATCTTTTATTTTTTTCAAATAATCGTCTTCAGCATTAATAATTAATGTATTACTTTCATCAAAATAATTTGTAATTTCCATTTTAGCTTTTAAAATATTATCTTGGCTTTTTAAATTTTCAATATGAGATAAGCCTATATTAGTTATAACAGCTATATCTGGATCTGCGGTATTAGCTAAAACATCAATTTCGCCTAAATCACTCATTCCCATCTCAAGAACTGCTACATCATAACTACTGTCCAATTCTAATATCATTAAAGGTAATCCAATATTATTATTAAAATTCCCCTTTGTTTTAAAAACCTTATACTTTTCACTTAAAAAGGCAGCAATTAAATCCTTAGTTGAAGTTTTACCACAGGATCCTGTAACTCCTACTACCTTTAAGTTTAACTTCTTTCTATAATATTTTGCTAAATCTAATAAGGCTTTAGATGTATCATATACCTTTATAACTGTCACATCATCTTTTATTTCATTAAAATCAAAAAATATATTATCAATTACAGCAATTGAAGCTCCTTTATTAAAAGCTTCAATCACAAATTTATTTCCATCAAAGTTTTCACCTTTAATAGCCCAAAAAATATTATCTTTTTCGATTTTTCTTGTATCAATACAAACTTTATTAAATGCATTATTGTTATTTATAATAAGTTCTCCATTAACAGCATTTACAATTTCATTAAGAGTTAAATCCATTATTTCACCTCTAATTATTTCTTTTTATCCTTTAGAATTTCATCTACAATTTCTCTTTCATCAAAATGAATTTTACCATCTTTTAAAATTTGATATGTTTCATGACCTTTTCCTGCAAGAACAATTACATCTCCTTCTTCTGCCATATCTATTGCCATTTTTATTGCTTCTATTCTATTTTCTATTGCTATATAATTTGTTTTGCTGATTCCTGCAACTATTTCTCTAATAACAGCCATAGGCTCTTCTTTTCTAGGATTGTCTGATGTAATAATTACATAATCTGCAAGCTCTGTTCCCACTCTTCCCAGTTCTGCTCTTTTGACTTTATCTCTATCTCCTCCTGAACCATAAACAGCAATTAATCTATTTTTGGCAAAAGGTTTTAAGGTTTCTAGTATATTCTTTAATCCATCTGGAGTATGAGCAAAATCTATTACAATATCGAATGGTATATTATATTTATATCCAATTCTTTCACATCTACCTGGAACTACAGTGTTCAATAAACCTTGTTGTATTGAAGCATTATCAATATCCAATATATTGCATGCAGCTATAACTCCTAAGGCATTGTATACATTGTATTCTCCAGGTAATGTTGAGTTAAACTCATAACCATTAACTATAAAATGTATATCTCCTTCTTTTAATTGAATATTTTCCGCTTTATAATCACTTTCATTCTTTACTGAATATGTCTTTATTAATTTATTGCCTAACTTTTCAACATCCTTATATACTCTATAGCCATAGTCATCATCTATATTGATTACAGAAGCCTTGCTTCTAGCAAATAATTTAAATTTTGCATTATAATAATTATCAAAGGTTTTATGGAAATCTAAATGATCACGAGTTAGATTTGTAAATATTCCAACTTCATACTCACATCCGTAAACTCTATCTAAATCAAGAGAATGGGAAGAAGTCTCCATTACACAATATTCACAACCTTCCTCAACCATTTCCCTAAATAATTTTTGTAACTCTAAAGATTCAGGAGTAGTATGATCTGATTCTAACTTTTTATCTCCTATATAATTAGCAATAGTTCCAATTAAACCAACCTTTTTTCCAGCCTTTTCTAATATGGATTTTAAAAGATAAACTGTCGTTGTTTTTCCATTTGTTCCTGTAACACCTATTAACTTCAGTTTTTTGGTTGGGTGATCATAATAATTTGCAGATATTATAGCTAAAGCTTTTCTCCCCTCTTTAACTAATAAAATTGTAACATCTTGATTATCTATATCAATTTCCTTTTCACAAAGAATAACTTTTGCCCCTGATTCTACTGCATTTTTTGCATAATTATGCCCATCTACTTCAAAACCTGTTAAGCAAACAAATAAATCTCCCTCTTTAATCTTTCTACTATCATATTGAATATGATTTATTTCTTTGTCTAGGTTTCCTTGTAAAACTTTATAGTTTACTCCACTTAATAAATCTAATAGTTTCATATTATCATCTCCTTATAGTGTAATTGAAGTCCCTATTATTGATAAAAATTTAGCATGTGAGTTTCCCACATGCTAGTAGAAAGGGATATTCTAAAACTAATCTCCATACTCATCATTTAAAATAATTTTCACATTAGTTCCTTTTTTAATCATTTCTCCCTTTGGTATACTTTGCTTAACTACTGCACCGCTACCTTCATAACTATAAGTTAATCCTAAGTTATCTAATAACTTAATTGCAGCTTCTAAAGAGTATCCACTTAAATCAGGCATAATGATATTTTTATTATAAGACTCTAAATTACCTATGTCTATATTTATTGTTGAATTTTCTTTAACAATATATCCTGGATAAGGCTTTACTTCTGTAATTATATCCCCTTCTCCATTAATATTATACTTTAGATTTAATTCTTTTAATATTTTTATAGCCTCTGAAACTTCTAATCCCCTAATTTCAGGCACAACAACCTCTTTAACAATACTATCAACATTATCTTTCGATATTTCAGAATTCATATAATTAAATATATCTATAAATAATTCATGGGCTAGAGGTGCTGCAATTTGACCAGCATAATATATTCCTGTTCCTGGTTCATCAATAGAAATAAATATAGATATTTTAGGATTATCCACTGGAGCAAAGGCTGCAACTGATGATATATATTTACCAGATTCATATCCTCCACCATTAAGATTAACCTTCTGAGCAGTGCCTGTTTTTCCTCCAATGTGATAGCCTTCTACATAAACCTTACTTACACCACCATATGCAACTGTTCTTTCTAAATAATCTCTAAGTATTGCAGTTTTTTCCTCACTAAGCACTTCTTTTACTGTTGGCTCAAATACTTCATCTATTACAACATTTCCATTTTCATCTATATGGCTTATTTCTTTCATTATATGAGGTTGAATTAGCTTTCCACCATTTGCAATACTATTAAAGGCTGCCATATATTGAACTGGATTTACTGTATTTGTTTGTCCAAAGGATATGGTTGCTAAATCAGCTTCTGTCATATCTGCCGTCTTTTTAACAATTCCTTTTGCTTCTCCTGGTAAATCTATTCCACTAACTTCTCCAAAACCTAGTTTTTTAATATATTCATTTAACTTCTCTTTTCCAATTTTCTTTCCTAATTCCATGAAACCAACATTACATGAATTTTGAAGAATTTCTGGCAGTATTTGAGTTCCATGCCCACCCCTTCTCCAGCACTTAATTGTATGAGGACCAACTCTTAAACTACCATTGCAAACAAATGTCTCTTCTTCTTTCACAAGTTCTTCTTCCAAAGCTGAAGCCATTGTTACGACCTTAAAAATAGATCCTGGCTCAAAGGTATCATTTACTAGACGATTTCTCCACATTTTTTGAACTTTTTCAGATTCAGTCGATCCAGAATAGTTTTCTGCACCTTCAAAAGGATTATTAGGGTCAAAATCAGGCTTATTTGCCATTGCTAGTATTTCGCCATTATTAGGGTTCATCACTAAAACAGAAACTTGTTTAGCTTGATTATCAATATATCCTTTTTCTGCAATTTTTTCAGCAAAGGCTTGTATATTCGCATCTATAGTTAAAACAACATCTTTTCCATCCACTGGAGTTGTAAATTTAGAAATGGTATAAGGTAATTCATCATTATACTTATCAAGTTCTGTGATTCTTAATCCTGGTGTTCCTGATAAATATTCATTATATTGAAGCTCAATTCCTGTTAAACCTTGTCCATCTATATTAGTACTTCCTAATACATGAGCTAAAAAATTTGCATTTGGATAATATCTCTTTGTGTCTGGAGAAACAATTACTCCTGGTATGTTTAAAGATCTTACCTTATCAGCAGCTTCTTTTTCTATCCTTCTTACTACTTTAGCTGCCCCTGCATCTGCACCACTTGGCAATTTTGTATTTAACTTATCTAATATTTTTTCCACAGACATATCTAATGCCTCTGCAATTTTAGGTGCAATTTCGTCTTTTGTTACATTTTCCTTTTTCAAATAAGCTCTAATAGAATTCAAATCAAAATCTACTCTGTAAACATCAGCAGATACAGCTAGTTCTACTCCATTTCTATCTAATATTTTTCCTCTTCTTGCATCAATTTTTACCTCACTGGTCCACTGCTCTTCAGCCTTAGCTGAATATTCTTCTCTTTTAACTATCATAATATATGATAATCTAATAATTAAGAGCATAAAAATACACATTAATATGGTAAGCGCTAATGATATTCTCTTTTTCATTAGCGCTTTATCCCTAAAATTTCTTTTATTCACAACTATGCCTCCATGTAATTATTAAAACATGTAGAATACTAAGTATTCTTTATCTGGCAAGTGTACTATTTTATTATCTATTACTCTTGTATGTTTTCAAAAAAATTCTTTTTTATAGTTACTACTACTGTGTCATTTTTCCCTGGAGTTTTCATTCCTATTGCATTAGCATATTCTTTAATTTCTTCAATTGAAGAATTTTTTAGTAAATTTACCCTTAATGCTTCTCCTTCTGCTTTAACAATTCTAATTTCATTTTTTACATCACTTAAGATTTTTTGTGTTTTATAAACTCTTCCATCCAAAGCAATATTAATTACCCCCAAAATTAATATTACAGTGGCCACATGTAATATATTCATTACAATAGATTTATTTCGACGAGCTTCTTTCCTTTGTATTTCTCTTCTTCTTTCTTCTAAATTTCGTTTTTCTCTTCTTTTTTCTATTGCATTATCTTTTCTCTTTGGTTTAACAGCAGTATTTCCTCTTATATAATCATATTCATTATTAACCATTTTATTACTCCCCCAGCCGTTTAACTTAACTTTTTTATATTCTCTCTACAATTCTTAGTTTTGCACTTCTACTTCTTGGATTTTCTTCTACCTCTATTTTTGATGGTTCAATTGCTTTTCTACTAATTATTTTTACTTTTGCCTTTCCTCCACATACACATATCGGAAATTCCTTTGGACATGTACAAGAAGTTGCTAATTCTTTAAACTTATTTTTCACTATTCTATCTTCTAAAGAATGAAAAGTTATTATTGCCATCCTTCCACCTTTATTTAATCTATTTATTCCATCTTCTATAGCTTTATTTAATATTGATAATTCACTATTTACTTCTATTCTAATTGCTTGAAAAGTTCTTTTTGCAGGATGTGGTCCTTCCCTTCTTGCTTTTGCAGGTATTGCAGCCTTTATTATCTCTACTAATTCAAGGGTTGTTTCTATCCTTTTATCTTCTCTTTTTTCTACTATAAATCTAGCAATCCTTTTTGCAAATTTTTCCTCACCATAATCCCTTATTATTCTATAAAGATCTTCTTCAGCATAATCATTTATTACTTCATATGCAGATAAAGTATTATTTCTATTCATTCTCATATCTAAAGGAGCATCCTTCATATAACTAAAGCCTCTTTCTGCTTCATCTAATTGATAAGAAGAAACTCCTAAATCCATTAGCATACCATCAATTTTGTCTATTTTTAATTCATTTAAAATTGAAGCTATATTAAAGAAATTATTATGTACAAACTTTACATTTTTATAATTTTGTAATCTCTTTTTTGCTGCCTTAAGGGCGTCTTCATCCTGATCTATTCCAATGAGCAGGCCTTTGTCCGATAAATGCTTTAGGATTTCATAGGAATGTCCTGCACCACCTAAGGTTCCATCTACATATATTCCATCTTTTTTAATATCTAATCCTTCTATACATTCATTTAACAGTACAGAAACATGTTTAAATTCCATAGCTTTTCTCCTTATATTCCTAAATCACTCATTTTCTCTGCAATAGAATCAAAATCAATATCTGATTCATTGTATTCTTCCCATTTTTCCTTACTCCAAATTTCTACTCTAGTTAATACCCCAATACTTACTATTTCCTTTTCTATATTTGCATATTCCTTTAAATTTTGTGGTATTAATCCTCTTCCTTGCTTATCTAATTCTATTTCACAAGCTCCAGAAAAGAAAAATCTAACAAAGGCTCTAGCATCTTTATTGGTAAGTGGTAATGATTTTAATTTTTCCTCAAGTGCTTTCCACTCTTCCATAGGGTAGGCATAAAGACATCCATCTAGTCCCTTTGTAATCACAAATTTACTACCTAGTCCTTCTCTTAACTTAGCAGGAACAATCATTCTGTTTTTCGAATCAAGACCATGTTGATATTCACCAATAAACATTTTTATCTACCCTTTTAATTTATTACTCCACTTTAATATTTTTTACTCCACTTTCAACCACTTTTAACCACTTTATACTATTATTTTATATAACTTCTTCCATTTCTTCAAGTAATATTTAGATAAACAGTAATAAATATTTTAATTTTCTTAAATAATAAAAATAGATATATGTAAATTTAATGTAGTATTACATAAAATTACATATATCTATTTAAATAAAAAAGGACTGCCTAAACAGTCCTTATAGATTTATTTTCAATTAAACATTAAATCTGAAATGAACTACGTCTCCATCCTTCATTACATAATCTTTACCCTCTAATCTGTAAAGCCCTTTTTCCTTTGCATTTGCTTCTGAACCACATTCTACTAAATCATCATAAGCAACTACTTCAGCTCTTATAAAGCCTCTTTCAATATCTGAATGTATTTTTCCAGCAGCTTGAGGTGCTTTAGTTCCTTCTTTAATTGTCCAAGCTCTAACTTCTTGAACACCTGCAGTGAGGAAACTTATAAGACCTAATAATTTGTAGCTTTTTCTAATTAAAACATCAAGACCTGATTCTTCTAGTCCATACTCTTTTAACATTTCTAGTTTTTCATCATCTTCAAGACCAGATAATTCTTCTTCTAATTTTGCACATACCACTACTATTTCTGAACCTTCTGCCCTTGCATAGTCTTTAACAGCTTTCACATAATCATTTTCTAAGTTTCCAACCATCATATCTTCTTCTGATATATTACAAGCATAAAGAACAGGCTTTGAAGTTATCATAAATAATCCCTTAATTATTTCTTCTTCCTCTTCTGTAACTTCTAAAGTTCTTATTGGAAGATTTTTTTCTAAATGTTCTTTAACTCTTTCCATTAAAGCATATTCTGCTTTTGCAGTTTTATCTCCTGATCTTACAAGTTTTATAGTCCTTTCCATTCTTCTTTCTAAAACTTCAAGATCAGCAAAAATAAGTTCTAAATTTATTGTTTCAATATCTCTTATTGGATCTACTGAGCCTTCAACATGAACAACATTCCCATCATCAAAACATCTAACTACATGAACTATTGCATTAACTTCTCTTATATGTGATAAAAACTTATTTCCTAGACCTTCACCCTTTGAAGCTCCTTTTACTAATCCTGCTATATCATAAAATTCTACTGCAGTATACACTTTTCTTTTTGTATTATACATTTTTTCTAATACGTCTAGCCTCTTATCTGGAACGCTTACAACACCAACATTAGGCTCTATTGTACAAAATGGATAATTTGCAGATTCTGCTCCAGCTTTAGTTATTGCATTAAATAAAGTACTTTTACCTACGTTTGGTAAACCAACAATTCCTAAATTCATCTATGTACATTCCTTTCTCAACTTAAATCATCCTTAAAATTATACTCTACTAAATTAATTATTTCAACCTATTAGAATATATGTTAACTAATTCTAAAATTTATACATAAATTTCTATGGCTAAAACTTATCTATCTGCAAAAAATAAGATTAAAAAATAAAGGTGGTGAAAATATGAAAAAATTTTTATTGTTTATATTACTTTCTTTAGTATTTCTTTTAACATTATCTAATATCAGCCATGCATTTTCTTTAATCACTGATGATACTGAACTAAACTGGTATTTTGTAAATAGAGAAAGCGGTAAAACTCCTGAAGCTCCTAAGGAATCTATTGACTTTTTAAGGGAATATGATGCCTATTACGTTGGCGATACAGACTCAAAGGTTTTATACTTGACTTTTGATCAAGGATATGAAAATGGAAATACTAACAAAATCTTAGATATATTAAAAGAAGAAAAGGTTCCTGCTGCATTTTTTGTAGTTAAGCCTTATATTAAAACTGAAAAAAATATTGTAAAGCGCATGGTAGAAGAAGGTCATCTTGTGTGCAACCATTCATCACATCATCCTTCTATGGCAACAATTTTAGATAACGAAAAATTTGGTAAAGAATTTACAGAAGTTGAAGAAGAATTTAAAACCCTTACCGGCATAGATATGCCTAAATATTTTAGACCGCCAATGGGAAAATACTCAAAAAATTCCTTGAAAAAAACAAAAGCTTTAGGCTATAAAACTATATTTTGGAGTTTTGCTTATAAAGATTGGCTTGTAGATAATCAGCCAAAAGAAGATTATGCCATAAAAAAGATTTTAAATGGAGTTCATCCTGGTGCAATAATATTATTACACTCTGTTTCTGATACAAATACAAAAATTCTAAAGACAGTCATAACAGAACTAAGAAAAGAAGGATATGAATTCAAATCCCTAAAGGATTTGCCAGAATAAAAAATAGCCTTAATGGCTATTTTTTATTCTGGATAAATTATTTTTTCAACCTCTTTTATTAAGTTAGCTTTATTAATTGAAGATTTTTCCAACAAATTGCTACATTCTCCTAAAAATTTATCTATCTCTACTTTAGTTAAATCTTTCCTTAATAAATTTAAATTCACCTTAACATTTATTATGGCACTTTCTATTGCTGCATCTAATAATACTGCTGCTACTCCTGCATCAGAAGTTAAATTTTTATTTCCATACTTTACAGCAAAAGAAATATTTTGATAAAACTTTATACATTCTCTTGCTAAATTCAGAGGTGTTTCCATTGCTTTAATAGTGTTTTCTTTAATTGCCTTTTTTCTATTCATTATTTCTTCGTTAGTTTCTTTTGGAAGCTTGTAACTATCCATTAATTCTAAAAAGTCTTCTCTGTCTTTTTCCATAAAGTTCATTAACACATCAATCAAATTTAAAGCTTGCTCATTAAATTTAAGCATATCTTCTTTATGTTTTTCTTCTAAGCTTTCGAAAACCTTTTTCCCAATAGTCAAAGAATAAACCATTGCATTTAAAGAAACTGCTAACGCACCAACTAAAGCTGCTGTACTTCCACCGCCTGGCGATGGTTCTTTTGATGATAATTCCTTTGTAAACTTTTCTAAGCTATAATCTTTAAATAACATGTTACTCCTTTCTACTGTAACAAAGAATTATAAACATCTATAATTTTTTTAGTTACAGCTTCTTTAGAATATTTTTTAATACATTCTTTTCTAATTTCTTCACTATTATAAAAATTGATATTTTCTTTAATTTCAACCATTGCCTTACCTAAAGCATCAATATTATCTACTTCTACTATTAATCCATTATTCCTATTTATAATATCTTCAGCCCCACCATTATATGTTCCAATAATTGGTTTTCCTGAGGCTAAGGCTTCAATATAAACAACTCCAAAGGTTTCATGCTTAGAAGCTAAAACAAAGGCATCACAGTTACTCATATAATGGGCTACATCTTCTCTTTTTAAAGCACCTAAGAATTCCACTTGCTTTTCAATATTAATACTTTTAGATAATTTTTTCAATTCTTCTTTTTGGCTTCCATCTCCACCTATGATAAGCTTTGCTTTTCTATTTCTAAAGTACTTGGCAAAAGCCTTTATTAAAACATCCATTCCTTTTTCTCCCTCTAAAAAAGCAAGAGAGAAAAAAGTAAAATCTTCATTTTTAGTATTACTAATATAAAAATTATCTGTTGGTATTAAATTATTTATTACCTTTATATCTTCTCGTCCAGTTAATTCATACAATTCATTTTTTAAACCATTACCAACTGCGATTAAAACATCAGCTCCTAAATAAGAATTTTTAACTAATGGTATATAACTATTTTTAATATAAACTGCTCTTTTTAAAGAAGAATGTTCTGTTATAATAAAAGGAATATTATATTTTTTGGCAATATAAAGACAGCTTATACCAGCCCAAAAGGAAGATTGGCAATGTATAATATCTACTTTTCCTTCATTTTTAACAATTTCCTTATATACTCTTTCGAGCCTTCTATTAAAAATTGAGAACATTTTTGAATTTTTAGGGAGATAATTAAAATTTTTATATCGATAAGTTTTTAAATTATCTTCACTTTTAAAACTAAAACCTATCTTTTCTTTTACTTTTCCAAGCAAAGTTAATGGCCATATTTCATTATAAGCAACAGTAATTTTAATTCCTGCTTCTTGAAGGGCTTGAGCTTGTTCCTTAAAGAAACTTCCATGTACTGGGTTCCGTTTATTATGATACCAAGATGGTACAAACATAACATGCATATCTATTCCCCCTTCAAAATTATATATAGTTTATTTGAAATATTTTTCCACTCATACTCTTTAATTGGATAGCTTTTATTTCCATCTATAATTTTATTACATATTTCTATAAGACCTCTAACTATTTCTTCTTCTTCATTCATTATTACAGAACATTTATCCTTATCTTCTATTACTGAAATTATTGGATCTTTAGCATCTCCTAACATTACTAAAATATATCCATTACAACCAAAATAATCATATATTTTAGCAGGAATCTGCTTAGAATTTTTATTGCCAAATAAAAGTAGAATATCACTATTTATCATATAACTTAATGCTTTTTTATATGGAATTCTATCTGATACTTTCACATTTTCTATTGAAGATAACTTGATTTTTACATTTTCATCATCTATATTTCCAAAAAATAATATATTTAATTTATTAAAGAAATCAGTATTTTCCTTCTTAAGCCTTTCCAAAGCAACTATAAATGGTTTTATGTCCCTAAGTTTAGTGAATATCTCACCAGCATAAACTACATTTATCTTTTCAGCATTAATAAGTCTTGGTTTTTCTTCTAATGCAATATCCTTATAAACCTCTTCGTCGTAACCTCTTGTAATAACAAAAGTTTTTTCTCTTTCAATATTATAAGTTTTTATATAATCATCTCTATTTTCTTTTGTTACAAATACAAACTTATCTGATAGTTTTACAACTTTCCTTTCATAAGCTTCTTCAAATTTTCTTCTTACTATATTAATATTTTCCCTTGTTGAATCCTTAGTCCAAGGATCACTCCAGTAAGTTATCCATTTTAAGTTCTTATATTTCTTTTTTATTTTATAAGCACAAATATGGCTTGAAGGCGGCTCATGCATAGAAAACATTATATCAAAATTCTCTTCTTCCATAAGCTTAATTCCATATTTACTAGCTTTTATAGACCAATAATAATACATATCTGGTACTGCAATAAATTTTTTAATTTTTCTTAATATTCTGCTCTTGAGGGAAGGTTTGCTATTCGCTTTTATATTGTTACTTTTCCTAGGCATTACTCTTTCAAATATTTTACCACCTGAAATAATATGCAGTTTAATCTTTTTATCTAACATATTAAAAATATATTCATCATAGTAAATTGAATTCTTAGGGAAATTAACTGTTAATAAATGAATTTCATTATCTTTGATCTTAGCCAAGTTGTTTAAATATTGAAGTGTTTCAATTGAAGCTGAATTATTGATAAGCGGCGAATAACATGCTATAAATAATATTTTCATAATTATCAACTCTCCCCCTTTATTTCAGAAATAAAAATTATATTAAACGGATAATTATTCCCCATAAATCACCTATTATTTTTATATACTAGTATTAAAAATTTAGGAATGCTAGATAATCTTTTTATTCTCCATGGTTCTTTTACTACCCTATATAGCCACTCTAGTCCAATTTTTATCATCCATTTAGGAGCCCTTTTTACCTTTTCGCCTATTACATCAAAGCTTCCTCCTACACCCATAAAAATTTTACAATTTAATTCCTTCATATGCTTAATAATAAAACGTTCCTGTCTAGGACAACCCATAGCAACAAAAAGACAATATGGATTACTCTTTTTTATTTCTTCAACTACTTTTTCTTCTTCATTAGAATCAAAATAACCATTTCTATAACCAGCAATAATGATATTAGGATATTTCATTATTATATTAGCTACGCAAGAATTAAGACTTTCACTGGATGCTCCAAGTAAATATATACTCTTACCTTCCTTTTCACACTTTTCAATAATTCTATGCATTAAATCTATTCCAGCTATTTTTTCTTTAATAGGAGTTTTTAAAAATTTCGCAGCTATTTGAATTCCTACTCCATCAGGTATTATAAAACTATTTTCAGAGTTAAAATTATTAAGTAATTTATCATTCTCTAAAGCACTGTATAAAACCTCTGGATTTCCTGAAATAATATGAACTTTATTATAATTTTCTATGTATTTTACTGCATCAGAAATACTATTTTTATATATTTTATAATCCAGAACTTTTATAAAATTATTATCTTTCATATTTACTCCTTATGAAATATTCTACTTATTATATCTTATCATATATAAATTTGACTAAACAACCATATGAAAAATATATTAATTTTTACTTACTTCACTAATATCTTTTCTAATTCTTTTACAATTTCATCTTCAGGGTTTATCTTTTTAGCTAATTCCAAGTGAATTTTTGCTTCTTCTATTTTATTCATATTTAAATAACACATAACAATATTTGTACATATTTCTACTTCCTTTGTAGCTTCAAAGGCCTTTTTAAAATATTTTATTGCCTCTTCAAATTGATTTAAGCAAGCATAATTTATTCCTAATTCTACTATAACTTCATATATTCCAGTTTCTATTTCAAGACTTTCATTCAAATAATATATTGCTTTTTCATAATTTTCAAACTTCCTATAAGCTACTGCTAAATAATAATAGATTAAAGGATTTTCAGGGAACTTTTCTAGTAAATCTACAAATATTTTTATTGCTTTAGCTACATCCTTATCTAAATAATCTATTGCTTTTTCATAATTTGAAACATTATTAATGTCATCAATTAATATTTCTATTTCGTCATTTACTTGCCCACCATTATTCACATACTCATTTATTGCTACTTTAGCCCCTTCATAGTCGTTTTCGTCTTTCAAAATTAATGCCTTATATAAGTAAGCTTCGCTTATTTTTAACAAATGATTTTCACAATATTCAATATCCTTTAATAATATTTCTTTAAAAGATTTATCCTTTTCCCTTATTGTTTCACCAACCAAAAGAAGCTTTTTCATTACTTCTTTGTCTTTCGAAAATCTATAAAACCCTTTCAAAAGAATATATGCGTCTATTAAATCATCTTCTTTTATATTTTTAGCTATTAAACTTTTTATGCAAGCTTCTGTATCAGTTATATATGTTAATATAGTTTCATAATCTTCATTAAATCTCAGATTTTCATCTGCTCCCATAGAAAAAAACATACCTTCAATAAAATAATAAATAGGTAAATTTTTAATTCTTATTTCATCTTGTATATTTTCAGTTATGTATTTGTGAGATATTGGTATATATAAATCCTTATTAGTAAATTCTACATACTCAGGAATTTTTATTATTTCTTTAAAGACCTTTTGATTTATTTCTAAGAATAATAATTTAGCTAATCTTTCTTTAATCACTGTATTATAATCCAAAATAGAGAACCCTCCTTACAAATCACTTTACAATAAATAATACTATAATATTAATAAGCTTTCAAATAAAAAAGCAATTACTTGGAAATATTTAAAACTAGCTAGGAAATTGTAAAAATAATGGGGCTGTCGCATTAGCGGGTGAAAAAAACGCTAGCGACAGCTCCTATTTTTCAATAAAAAGAGAAGATTCGAATCTTTGCTGACAAAATAAAATTATTTCTTAAAAAAGGCGCACTTTAATAAGCCTAAGAAAAAAGACTTTTTTAAAATTAATTATGCAGTTTTCTTTATTTCAAATAAATGTTGTCCAGTTCGGCCTGCTTGGATTTTTCTATGAATTTTATTTATATTATGCGC
>Ga0209537_1000312_pt1 | contig 59358 bp, 65 predicted proteins | sample BioPla4DNA1_FD_187698 | JGI IMG/M metagenome (GOLD analysis project Ga0209537, IMG submission 187698) | Biogas fermentation microbial communities from Germany - Plant 4 DNA1 (SPAdes) (version 2) | ecosystem: Engineered > Bioreactor > Anaerobic > Digestate | place: Bielefeld, North... | reverse complement strand
GATCGACGCCGTTCAGAAGAACAAGACCGAGGATGCGCACAACAATATAATCCGTGCCCAGGATATAATACAGGAGTTCATGCGTACCCTGGACAAGAGGTACCCGATCGCGGTCAGCCTTGAACTGATCTATGAATACATGTACAGGAGAATGGTTGAAGCCAACGCCCGCAAGGACGCTGCCATTCTCGGCGAAGTCCTCAACCTTGCCAAACAGCTCAGGGATGTATGGGAGCAGGCTATGAAGCTGGCCAGGCGTCCCGTAAAAGCACAGGAAATGGAAGAACAGGCAAAATAGGAGTTTATATCGCATGGAACCGCGGGAACACCTCACAAAACTAAACGAGATCATGGCCAAAAAGCAGGTCCTTCTGAGGGAGATCCTCGATTGCACCCTTCAGCAGAAAGAGGCCCTGTCCAGGGATGACTTCAACGAGCTGGAGATCCTGATCGCCAAGAAGCAGGCAAGGATGGACGCGGTGGACAGGCTGGACCGGCAGTTTCTTGACCATGCGGAAGGCCTGAAGAAGGAACTGGGTATAAAATCCCTTGAAGAGCTGCCCGCCAGAAGGATTTCCGGTACGGTCCAACTGAAAGAAAACACCGCCGGGGTGCTTGATCTTCTGCGGGAGATAAAGGCCGTGGATGATGAGAACACCGCCTGCCTGGAAAAGAAAGTGGCTGACATGAAGGAAAAGGCCAGGCAGTCCAACAGCTTCAAAAAGGTCAGCGCGGCCTATTTTCAGCCAAGGCATGGGCTGACGAATCCCTATTTTGACGAAAAAAAGTAGTGGAGTGAAAAATGACCCAATACGAATGTCAACGATGCCATCGCGTATTTCAGAGAGTAGGGATAGAGAATGTTTGCCCTGTCTGCGCGCCCCTTGATGAGGAGGATTTCAGGAAGATAAAGGAATTCCTCACAGAATACCCGGGTGCCAGTTCCAACGAGGTGATGAGGCACACAGGAGTATCGCTCAGGCAGATCAAGCGTTACCTGAAAGAAGAGCGCCTGGAGATAGTGGGCGACAACAAGGGCTTTATTCGCTGCGAATTATGCGGAAAACCTTTAAATAGCGGCCGTTTTTGCGACCTTTGTTACAGGGAAGGGATATCAAAGGAGCAAAAAGAAGTGAAGGCCACATCATATACCAGGCTTAATGAAGACAAGCACAAGTACACCACCGAGGTCCGGTATCATGGGAAGAAATAAGGCCGGGGATGGAAATAATGTATATGTCATAATGGGATGGGGTTGTCGGCATGGTAAACGGCTGGCAGCCCCATCGGGTTTTATAGCTCGCCGGTCTGCATGAAACCCTCCGTTAATCTCCATAATTAAAATAACCGCCGCGGCGGCGCTTATTTCGGTGCCGTCATTCTGATATAATAAAGAATAATTCCCGTAAGGGAAGAAATACCCGGGAGCAAGGCGATACAACATGAGAACAACCGTAATCAGAGTAAATCCGGATGATTTTGATCCTGAGAAGCTAAGACCCGCCGCAAGGGCGCTGGCTGGGGGAAGGCTTGTGGCCTTTCCCACCGAAACGGTGTACGGGCTGGGTGCCGATGCCCTTAATCCGGAAGCGGTGGGCAGGATATATGAGGCAAAGGGAAGACCTTCGGACAACCCTTTGATAGTCCATATCTCAGATTTGGAACAACTGAAGGCCATTGTCAGCGCTGTGCCTGAAAAAGCGCGGATTCTTATGGAAACGTTCTGGCCGGGCCCGCTGACGCTGATCCTTCCCAAATCCGAAGGTGTCCCCGATGAAACCACGGCGGGCCTTTCCACTGTAGCCGTGCGCATGCCGGCAAACAAAATAGCCCTGGATCTCATCAGGCTGTCAGGAGTGGCAGTAGCCGCACCCAGCGCCAATATATCGGGCGCTCCCAGCCCCACCTGTGCCTCCCATGTAATAGCTGACCTTTCGGGGCGCATAGACTGTATCATCGATGGGGGATGCACACAGGTAGGGCTTGAATCCACTGTCCTGGACATGACAGTTGATCCGCCGGCGGTATTGAGGCCGGGAGGGGTCAGCGTGGAGACGCTGGAAGCAGTCATCGGCCAGGTCAACGCGGATAAAGTATCGGAAGTAAGCGGGAATGAGGTTCCCAAATCGCCGGGTATGAAATACAGGCATTACTCACCGAAGGCTGAAATGGTACTGGTGTCGGGGGACAGTGACCGGGTGGCGGAAACCATAAACAGGCTCGTGGAGAAAAACAGGGCAAAAAACAGGAAGACTGGGGTTCTGGCCTCCTCCGAAACCCGGGCGCTATATAACGCCGATGTCGTCCTGTGCCCCGGCTCCAGGAACAGCCCGGAAACCATAGCGGCGTCCATCTACCGATGCTTGCGGGATTTTGACCAACTCGGTGTGGACATTATCTTTTCAGAAACCTTCCCTGAGGAGGGGATAGGACTTGCCATAATGAACCGGCTCCGGAAGGCGGCATCCGGCGGAATCATCAGGTTGCCGCCATATTCCAATAAGAATGGCGGACACAAGAAATCCCGTTTTTCAAATCCGGACGAAGGAGTGAAACCATGAAAAAGATATTGTTCGTCTGCACCGGCAATACCTGCAGGAGCGCCATGGCTGAGGCGTTATTCAGAAACATTATGGAGCAGCGGGAAGAGAGCGGCATCCAGGTTTCATCTGCGGGGATATATGCCTTCCAGAACGACCCGGCCAGCGGTATGGCTGTGGAGGTCATGAAAAATGAATATGGGATTGACCTCACATCCCACAGGGCAAGGGTCCTGGACGCGGACGATATAATGGATGCCTGGCTGATACTGGCCATGACCGATGACCATAAGAGGATGATACTGGACATATATCCCGAATCGGCGGATAAGGTATATACCTTGAAAGACTATGCCGAAACAGGGGAAGGCGGGTCGGGCATCTCTGATCCTTTCGGAGGGGACTACGATGTATACAGATCATGCGCGTATGAAATAGAAACAGCACTGGTGAAAGTGGCTGAGAAAGTTTTTGACAATAGGGATTGATTACTATAAAATCAATGGGAGGAAGGGGAGATTTGGCTTGCGCATTGCATTGGGCAGCGATCATGGCGGCTTCCGCCTTAAGGAGTTTTTAAAGCAGCATCTTGAGAACCAGGGACATGAATGCACCGATTGCGGAACCTATGACGAATCATCGGTGGATTATCCCGATTTTGCTCTCAAAGCCTGCCTTCTTGTAAGGGAGGGGACTTGTGACAGAGCTGTTCTGGTTTGTTCAACTGGTATAGGCATTTCCATAGCAGCCAACAAGGTCAGGGGCGTCCGGTGCGCCCTGTGTCATGACCTGCTCTCCGCGCATCTTACAAGGGATCACAACGACACCAACGTTTTGGCAATGGGTTCTTTCATCGTCGGGGAAAAGCTTGCCGCGGCCATTGTTGATGAATGGCTAAAAACGCCGTTTTCCAACCAGGGGCGGCACTCGAAAAGGATCAGTAAGATACATGAGATAGAGGACAGGTATCTCAAATGACTTTGGAGGTTGCTTGATATGAACAATGTTTTTATCTTTGACCATCCTCTCATACAGCATAAGATCTCACTTTTAAGGGATAAGAATACCAGCTCCAAGGAATTCAGGGAACTGGTATCCGAGATCTCTATGCTGATGGGTTATGAGGTGACAAGGGATATCCCCCTTAAAGAGGTGGAGATCGAAACCCCGGTCGGCCATGCCAGGACCTATGTGATATCAGGGAAAAAGCTGGCTTTTGTGCCCATCCTTCGTGCCGGTCTCGGTATGGTGGACGGGCTTCTTAAGCTGGTTCCCATGGCAAGGGTCGGCCATATCGGGCTGTATAGAGACCATGAAACCCTGGAACCGGTTGAATACTATTGCAAGCTGCCCGAGGATATCAGCGAACGCGATGCGGTGGTGCTGGACCCCATGCTTGCCACCGGCGGTTCGGGCTGCGATGCCGTCAAATTCCTGAAGGACCGCAATGTCAGGAATATCAAGTTTGTATGCCTCATCGCTTCCAGGCAGGGTATCCAAAGGCTTAACAGGGAGCATCCCGATGTTGCCATATACTGCGCGGCTGTTGACGAGAAACTGGACGATTTCGGATATATAGTGCCGGGGCTTGGCGATGCCGGCGACAGGCTGTATGGAACCAAGTAGGAAAGGGAGGTTCGTATGCGTCCTTCCTGGGATGAATATTTTATGAGCATAGTGGAACTGGTCAAGTCCCGTTCCACATGTCTGCGGCGCCAGGTGGGGGCCCTTCTGGTAAAGGATAAGCGTATCCTTGCCACGGGTTATAATGGCGCGCCGATGGGATGCAAGCACTGCATGGAGCTTGGATGCCTCAGGGACAAGCTGGGAGTACCGTCGGGCCAGCGGCATGAGATCTGCCGCGCTACCCACGCGGAGCAGAACGCCATCGCGCAGGCCGCATACGCCGGGATAAATGTGAAGGACAGCATCCTGTATGTTACAACACAGCCCTGTGTAATGTGCGCAAAGCTGGCTATCAACGCCGGTATTTCCAAAATAGTATTCAAGGGCGATTATCCGGACGAGCTTTCAATGGAACTGCTGAAGGAAGCGGGTGTCCGGGTGGTAAAATACGAAGAGCCGTCGCTTGTCTTTGATCCCGGTATTGTAAAGAGGTCAGAGGTGAGAGATGATAACAATTGAGTACGAGCACCTGGTGACTTTTTCTGTCGCGCTTATCATCGCCTTCTTTTCCACACCCATAGCCAGAGGGATAGCTTTGCGCGCAGGCGCGGTCAATGTACCGAGGGATAACACGCGTATGCATAAAAAGCCCATGCCACTTTTGGGCGGGCTTGCAATAATAGCCGGTTTTGTAATCGCTGTGGTTTATGGTTTCGCGTCCCGCGACCTGCCCCGGTTTTTATTTTTCCTTACCCGCCTGGAATCCCTGGGCTTGATTTTCGGCGCGTTGGTTATTGTGGTCCTGGGTATTGTGGATGATATAAGGCCCCTGGGGGCCGGGGTGAAGTTTGTCTTTCAGCTCCTTGCCGCTATTGCTGTAGTGGCAACCGGGACGAGGATCACCTCCATCACCCTGCCCTTTGCTTCGAACTCCAATAATGGAATGACCTATATCCTTGGCGAAACCATAGCTTTTATCATATCGGTATTATGGATTACAGGGGTTACCAACGCCATCAACCTGATCGACGGCCTCGACGGTCTTGCCGCGGGGGTTTCCGGGATCGCGTCGGTATCCCTGTTCATTGTCGCGGTAATTCGCGGGGAGGACGACATCGCGCTGGCGGCTGCCGCGCTGGCAGGCGCCATATTCGGTTTTCTCCCCTATAACTTCAACCCCGCAAAGATTTTCCTGGGCGATACCGGTGCTACCTTCCTGGGTTTTATCCTGGCAACCCTGGCCATCGAGGGTACCATGAAATCGGTTACCACCCTGGCTCTTGCCATTCCTATCCTGGTGCTGGGTCTTCCCATTTTTGACACCCTGTTTGCCATCTTAAGGCGTGTTTCCAACGGAAAACCCATCGGTCAGCGGGACAGAGGCCATATCCATCACCGTCTTATCGATATGGGGCTCAGCCATAAGATGTCTGTCGTTATCCTTTATTTAGTCAGCGGCACCCTGGGGCTTTTGTCCATCGTACTGGTGGATAAAGGCCTGCTGCCCTCAATAATCCTGCTGATCCTCATCGTCATGTTCATGATAGGCGGTGCCAGGAACATGTCCGACATGAACAAGGACATTCCCGCCTGTGGACACCCCGCGAAGCCGGAAGGAAAGGACATGGGCGAGGCCGGCCTTGAAGCCGCCCCCGGTACGCGGCGTCCCGATAATGCCGTGGATGCTTCGGACCATCAAAGCACATCAAATAAAGGTAAAGGACAATCACCATGAAAAGGCTTAAAGTCATGACCGTATTCGGGACACGGCCCGAAGCGATAAAGATGGCACCATTGGTCAAGGCCCTTGAGGCCAGTCCGGCTATAGAAGCATCGGTATGTGTTACAGCGCAGCACAGGGAGATGCTGGACCAGGTGCTGGATATCTTCCAGATTCATCCTGATTATGACCTGAACATCATGCAGGACAGGCAGACCCTTGCAGATATTACCACAAGGGCGCTGGAGGGCCTGTATGAGGTGATCGGTAAAGCGGTCCCCGATATCGTGCTGGTCCACGGCGATACCACCACGACCTTTGCGGCCTCCCTTGCCGCATATTACCTGAAGATAAAGGTTGGGCATGTGGAAGCGGGTTTGAGGACCAACGACAAGTATTACCCCTTTCCTGAGGAGATGAACAGGAGGCTTACCGGAGCCATTACTGATCTGCACTTTGCCCCTACCGCGGCCAACAGGGATAACCTGGTCAGGGAAGGTATAAGTGAGGACAGGATCTATGTTACCGGGAACACGGTGATAGATGCGCTGTCAACCACTGTTTCCAGGGATTTTGTTTTTAAGGATCCCTTTCTTAAAGACCTTGATTTTGAAGGAAAAAGGGTTATCGCCATGACCGCCCACAGGCGTGAGAATATAGGCAAGCCCTTTGAGGAGATATTCTCTGCCGTCCGGAGGGTTGCCGACGAGTACCCTGACATCCACATTGTTTATCCCGTGCATCTGAATCCCCTGGTGGGTGAACCGGCAGGAAGGATCCTTGGAAACCATCCCAGGATCAGCCTGATAAGCCCTGTCAACGTCCAGGAGATGCATAACCTGATCGCGCGTTCCTATCTAGTCCTGACCGATTCAGGCGGCCTCCAGGAGGAAGCGCCTTCGCTGGGGAAACCGGTACTGGTCCTCCGCAATGAAACCGAGAGGCCGGAGGCACTACGGGCAGGGACGGTCCGTTTGGCCGGCACACGGTATGAGAGCGTCTATCTTAACATAAAAGAGCTTCTTGACAGGGAAGACGTCTATCTGAAAATGGCCAGGGCTGTCAACCCATACGGGGACGGCAAGGCATCCCGGCGTATTGTTGAGGGATTGCTCCATGGCCTTGGTCACGCCGCGTCCAGGCCGGAGGAATTCGCGGCATCATATTGAAATGTCCTGAACCAGGTACTTCGGAGGAGAATCCATGGCCGATTTTCTGACCCATATACTGATGTCCGATGACGTCCTGGAGAGAATAGAAAGCCGGAGGGTGCTGGAGGGCATCCAAAAGCACAGGGCACTGTACCGGCTTGGTGCCCAGGGGCCTGATCCCCTGTTTTTTTATAACTTCTTCCCCGGGGGAGGGAAAGGTCAGCTAAATGAACTGGGGCATACCATGCACCGGCAGCGTACCGGCGATTTTCTGAAAATGGGATTCAGCCGGCTGCAAGACCTGTCCTGGGACCAGGAATGGATGGAGCTTGCCGCGTATCTTTCAGGCTTTATCTGCCATTATACCCTTGACCGCATGATCCATCCATACGTCTGTTGGGCGGAGAGGAACTGGATATGGTCGGTGGACGGGCTGTTTGTCAGGACAACACACCATGCTGTTGAAATGTCGCTGGATGTGCTGTTCTGGAAGGAAAGGCGCCTGTCTCGGGCATGCAAGGTCAAAACCCGGAAGCTCGTAGATATCGGCAGGAACTGGCCCGCCAGTGTGGAAGGATTCCTTCTGGATGCCTTTGCAACCATATATCGCGTCAGGACCGACCGGAAGGGTCTTGCCAAGGTGCTCAGGGATTTTTACAGGGGACACGACCTGCTCTATGATCCCAGGGGATGGAAGAAAAGGCTGGTGGGCTGGCTTGATTCCTTTACCGGGGGCGGGATCAGGCCGCCGAAGGTGCCCTACCCGGCCAGGCTTGATGAAACTGTTGACTGGGCCAACAAAAAGAGGCGTACCTGGACACATCCCTTTAAAGGGGACGAAAAGCACAGGGAATCGGTTGATGAAATACTGGCCAGGGCTTCCTTTGAAGCCGCCAACCATATAAACGGGCTCTTCGCGGCGATCCTCAGGGGTGAACCCATCGGCGGGTTCTTTCCCAACATAAGCTATAACACAGGATTGCCCTGTGAAGAGTAAGGCATTGCCCACAAATCTTTTCCGGATGGGTTTTATCGCAGGCAGCGGCCCACTATAATGCCGGAGCGAAAATAACGGTATGTCAGGAGGAACCATGCGGGACTATGTTGTAAGAGCCCTGGTATCAGGCACCGTCAGCGTATATGCCGGTACCACCACCAATACAGTGGAGAAGGCCAGGAAAACCCACCATATGAACCCAACCCCCTGTGTCGCCCTTGGCAGGACCCTTACAGGTGCTGCCCTCATGTCCCGGACACTGAAAGGCGAAAAAGACACCATAACCATCCAGATAAAGGGGGATGGCCCGATAGGAGGTATTTTGGCAGTGACTGATGCCCACGCCAATGTCCGGGGTTATGTGCATAATCCGTTCTTCGACCTCCCCATGAATGAAAAGGGAAAGCTTGATATAGCGGGCGCCGTGGGCAAAGGCTATCTGAACGTGATCAAGGACCTTGGGCTAAAGGAACCTTATATCGGATATGTGGACCTGGTATCGGGCGAGATAGCCGAGGACCTTACCTATTATTACGCTTCTTCCGAGCAGATCCCCACCGCCATGAACCTTGGTGTCCTTATGGAAAAGGGAGGACATGTGCTGGCGGCGGGTGGATTTCTTGTGCAGCTTATGCCCGGCACGCCGGAGGATATGGTTTCTTTCGTTGAGGAAAGGATCAACAGCCTTCCGCCCGTAACAACCCTGATAGCGGATGGGCTGAGTCCGGAAGAGATCATTGATTTGCTATTTCGGGGGGAGCCCATACAAACCCTTGAAACCTGCGAGGTCAGTTACCGGTGCACCTGTTCCCGGAAAAGGATGGAAAGAAATCTCTTAAGCATAGGCAAAAAGGACCTGCTGGAAATAGCCCGTGAGGGAAAAGGCGCCGAGATCCATTGCCATTTTTGCAACACCAGGTATACCTTTACGCCTCAGGAATTTGAGGAACTGATAAAGGGCCTGGAGTAGCATGGGCATGCTTTAGATCCGGACTTGTGGAATCCCGGGCATTGCAGGCAGCGGGATTATAGAACCGAAGGATTATGGCAACAATAATAACTGGTTGTTGCCATATTTTTTTCTCAAATAATTAGTTTAAAAAAAGAGAATACTAACCAGGCAATCAATAAAAGACAATGGAGGGAGAGTATGAAAAGACGTTTTCTGGCTGCATCGCTGATAGTGTTTATTGCGCTGGCCGTCATAAGTTTGTTGGGCGGAAGCGTTCTTAAGGCCGAGGCTGCCCAGACCTTTGAAAGAGTGGATTTCATCAGCGGGGTGGTCATCGCCAACGAGCTCAATATGCGTACAGGACCATCAACAAAGCATTCCATAATACAAGTGCTGAAGAAGAACAAATGGGTTAATGTGCTTTCCAAGATAGGGGATTGGTATGTAGTATATGACCCTGATGCCGACAAGGTCGGCTGCGTTGCCAAACAATACCTGATGGACGCTGAAACCTTTAAGAAGCAAGTGGGGTCCGGCGGCCAGGCTGCGCCAAAACCTCCCGCGGCAACGCCCGCGCCAGACCCGTCGGTTCCTGAGACAACCGTCGAGTTATCCCCAGAGGAACAGCAGCTTCTAACCCTCATCAACAATGAGCGTGCCAAGGGCGGCCTTCCGCCGCTTCGGGCAGACATGGAGCTGATGAGGGTGGCGCGCACAAAGGCAAATGATATGGTGCAGAACAACTACTTCTCCCATTATTCGCCCACATACGGTTCGCCATTTGACATGATGAGGCAGTTCGGGATCGCCTTCAGGGCCGCGGCTGAAAACATAGCCGGAAACTCCACAATACAGGGGGCGGTGTCGGCCTGGATGAAATCATCGGGACATAAGGCCAATATCATGAACGCTTCCTATAACTATACGGGCATAGGCATAGCCAGGAGCAACAAGTACGGCTATATATTTGTGCAGATGTTCATTAAAAAATAGACGCGGGGGACTGTGGTTTTGGGGCGCCGTGAGGCCGTAAAAAGCAGGGCAGGAAAGGGGCACGGCTGCCTGAACCGAAAAACCGGGGTTGGAAAAGAAAATCGCGATGAATATTTTAAATCCCTAAGGACAGAATAAGCCTCGGAGGTGGAATTGATGAGTAAGGACAAGCAAAAAACCAATTGCGACAACGAGTTAAACAGGCAGAATAATAAAGCCAATAATAACAGGAACAGGAATACTCAAAACAATAAAGACCAATAGGTGATTTAGGCAAAAAGCAGGAACCGGAAGGTTCCTGCTTTTTACTCCCTTTGGGGCCAAAAACTGTTCTGCTGACAGCTTTTACACATTATCCACATGTTATCGACATATTATCCACGGTGTTGAAAACCCGTGTGAAACAGGTGGAAAATAAAGTGATTTATATGCACCATCAAGGGTAAAATTATAATATGAAATAACAGGAAGGAGAGTTCTTATGAAATTCATTGTCAGCAGAAAAAATTCCCATGTTTCGGACAAAGTGATTGAGAAGGCCAAAAAGAAGATCGGCAAGTTCGATAAATTTTTCAGACCTGAAACCGAAGCCCATCTTACGTTTAGCATAGAAAAGGAACGCTGCATATTTGAGGTCACCATCCACTCCAAGGGAACAATAATCCGTGCGGAAGAAAGCTCGGAAGACATGTACGCCTCCATTGACCTGGCCGTGGAAAAACTGGAAAGGCAGATACGAAAGCACAAGACCAGGCTGGGTAAAAAGATACGCCAGGAAGCCATGGTCCCTGAAAACTACGAACTTAGCGAGCAGATCGATGAGGATGAGGAGTTCAACGTGGTAAAGACGAAACGCTTCCCCTTAAAACCCATGGCCCTTGAGGAAGCCATTCTGCAGATGAATCTGCTGGGGCATTCCTTCTTCGTTTTTACCAATGCCGAAACAGAGAGTGTCAATGTTGTATATAAAAGAAAGGATGGAGAATACGGTCTCATAGAACCTGAAGAATAAAGCGGCCGCTATTTGCGGAAACAATGTATATATTCGCTATCTCCATGATAGGATATATCATGGAGAGGGGTGTTTTCGTTGGCATATAAGAAGGGGATATTAACCGAAAGCGATATCAGGGTATTGGAAAACTATTCAAAAAAGAACCAATCGGATTTATTGCAGGAGGAAGATCCGGCAAAAGGCACCGGCATTCCGAAGAACCCGCATGAACCTGCTGAAAAATCGTGATAACAGGCGACAAATAAGGCTTTCAGGAAAGCGGACCGATTTTGAAAAAACATTGTTTAAAACGTTGAATAATTGGTATTTATATTTTAAGATGCGACGTTCTTGTCCTCCTATAATATATATTGGTTTAGTTCAGTCACCTGAGCTGGGGGCACGAGTTTTGGAATCATTTTATAAGTCTATTGTCCAGTGCTCTTTTTTTGTGGGCAATAGCAACAGCTATTGGCCGGAAGGAGAAATACTATGCACTTGAGGGATTGTGCCGGCGGCGTGGTGTTCCATGAAGAGGATGTTTTCCTCTTCAAGAATGAGAAAAACGAATGGGTCATGCCAAAGGGGCTTATAAAGAGCGGAGAGAATCCTCAGGATGCGGCCTTGCGCCGGATATTTGAAGAGACAGGCATAACAGCTGATATTATTGAGCATGCGGGTCAGACCTACTACGAGTTTTACTCAATAACGAGGCAGATGCCTGTATGCAACAGGATTGCCTGGTATGTGATGAAGACCGATTCAGAAGAATTCCAGGTGGCCGAGACCGACAAGTACACCGAAGCAGGCTTTTTTCCGATTCTTGACGCTATTGAGAGGGTTACATACAGTCAGGATAAATCCCTGCTTGTTAACTCATACAGGAAATACTGCCGGAAAACCGGGATGGAACCCAAGTATTAAAGGCCCTCCCGGTCGGCGAACTTGTAAGAAGGCGGCAAAATCTGATACAATCAAGGATGACGTTAAGTCATCCTTTTTATTGTTCGAGCGGGAGCAGCCGAATAACGGCAGGAACCCATCATCCGGTTAAAGCGGAAAAAGCGAGTCCAGGGGAGCAACATGCTGAAAGAGTACAGGACAGTATTCCGGGAAGGACAGTATATCTACGAGGAAAAGCGGTCGCGCTTTATTGCCAGGGTGCTTCCGGTTCAAAGCGAGGAAGAGGCCATCGGGTTTATCAACCGGGTCAGATCTGAAAGCAGGGATGCCACCCACCACTGCTATGCCTATTATATTGAAGGCGAAGCCGTGTACCAGCGCTACAGCGATGACCGGGAGCCTGCCGGCACGGCAGGGCTGCCAATACTTGAGGTGATAAAGAAAAGGCAGCTGGTCAATATAGTCATAGTTGTAATCCGCTATTTCGGAGGCGTACTTCTGGGAGCCGGAGGACTGGTCCGGGCTTATGGAAAGGCCGCTGCCGGCGGTGTTCTTGAGGCCCGGGAGATCATGGTGAGGGCTTGTGTTGAGGCGAGTATTAACGTAGAATATCATTTATCCGGGAAGCTGCAGAATATGCTGCTTACCGAAGGGTTCTCACTGGCTGGCACCGATTATTCCCATCTGGTTACATTTACCGTATTGCTACCGGAAAAACACAAAGCCAAACTGGAAGAGAAGGTTAACGACATCACAAGCGGCGGAGCCCGCGTTGAATATGTCGGGGAAAGACTGGTCAAGACCGACGACTCGGATAATATACTGGAAATCTGTCAGATCACATAATCATGACGAGGAGTGAAACCATGGCAGGACATTCAAAATGGGCCAATATCAAGCACAGGAAAAGTAAGGCCGATGCCCTGAAGGGCAAGCTGTTCACGAAAATTGGAAAGGAAATAGCAATCGCCGTCAAGAGCGGCGGTCCCGATCCGGCCGCGAATTCCAGGCTAAGGGACGCCATTGCCAAGGCAAAAGCAAACAACATGCCCAACGATTCCATAATGAGAAGCATCAAAAGGGCTTCGGGTGAAGGGGATGGGACAAATTACGAAGCCATCAGGTATGAGGGTTATGGCCCCGCCGGTATCGCCGTTATCGTGGAAGCCCTGACCGATAACCGCAATCGTACAGCGGGCGATATCCGCCACCTGTTCGACAAGTATGGCGGCAACCTGGGAGCCACCGGCTGTGTCAGCTATATGTTTGACCAGAAGGGACAGATAATCATTGAGAGGAAAGACAGGGATGAGGATGAAATGATGATGATCGCGCTGGAGGCGGGAGCTTCGGATTTTCAGGCCGAGGAGGAATACTTTGAGATACTTACCGAACCCGGCGATTTTACCGTTGTGCGGGAGAATCTGGAGTCGGCCGGCGTTGAGTTTGAATCGGCGGAGATCGCCATGATCCCGCAGACATACAGCAAGCTGAACGATCCGGAAGACGCGGAGAAAGTGGAAAAGCTTCTTGAGAAACTTGAAGACCATGATGATGTTCAGAATATATGGCATAACTGGGAACAGGATTGAGGAGAGAAAATATGATAGAAGTGAAAAGTGGTTTGCGCCTTGACGCAAACGAGATACGAAAGATACTGCCCCATCGTTACCCTTTTCTGCTGTTGGACAGGATCATTGACATCCGGCTCCCCAGGGAGGATGCCACGCAAATTGAGCCGGGGATGAAGGTGCTGGGAATCAAGAATGTAACCTTCGACGAACCCTTTTTCCAGGGCCATTTTCCCGGAAATCCCATAATGCCCGGAGTGCTGATTGTGGAAGCCCTGGCCCAATGCGCCTGCTGCGGGGGCCTTATCCTGAAGGACAATCATGGGAAACTGGGGCTTTTCACGGGTATTGACGACATGAGGTTCAGAAGACAGGTAACTCCCGGTGATGTGCTGGAGCTTGCCGTTGAATTCACCGCCTTCAGGCGCGGCATGGGTAAGGCCTGTGCCAGGGCAACTGTGGATGGGCAGGTTGCCGCCGAAGGGATGCTCAAATTCGCCATAGTATCCCCTGAATAAAGGCCTGGCAGTACCGCCGGCGACGGGATGGAATCCATATGGCCATCTATGCGATATCAGACCTGCATCTGTCACTTGGAACCGACAAGCCCATGGACGTATTCGGGGACAGATGGAAAGACCATGTGAAAAAACTTGAGCAGAACTGGAACCAGGTTGTTGGAGAAGATGATTTTGTCCTGATACCAGGAGATATATCATGGGGTATCAACCTGGATGAAGCCCTGCCTGATTTCAGTTTCATCGAATCGCTTTCAGGGATAAAGATCATCTCAAAGGGCAACCATGATTATTGGTGGAGTACCCGTCGCAAGTTCCAGTCCTTCCTGGACGCCAACGGTTTTAAAACCATCAGCATGCTCCATAACAATACTTACAGGGTCGGAGGATATACCATTTGCGGATCAAGGGGCTGGATCGACCCGGGGGATCCGGGTTTCGATGATGGGGATAGGGAGATATTCTCCAGAGAGATGGAGCGGCTCCGGTTATCCCTGGAGCAGGGAAAGCGGCTTGGGGGCAGGATCATAGCCATGCTTCACTATCCGCCTTTTGATTCCGGTCATCGGGCCAATGATTTTGCCTCCCTGTTGAAAGAGTACAATGCCGAAATGTGCGTATACGGGCATATTCATGGCTGGTGGGAAGATAGCTGGCGGGATGAGGTAGTGGATGGAATACGGTATTTGTTGGTCTCAGCCGATTTTTTGTCCTTCATGCCCATGCGCGTTGCTTTGTAAGAAAAAAGAAGACGGCCGTTTTGGACAAAGAACGGTAAAAAAGGTTTCCCACGGACCGTACCTGTGCTATAATATAATGGTTTATTCTTCAAGTATCCATGAAATACAATACAGGAGGATATCAGGCGTAATGGACGTAAAGATTGAAAAGCCCGAAAAAAATGTTGTTAAACTTGAGATCACGGTTGACAGCCAGGTATTTGACGAATGCATGAACAAGGCATTTAACAAGAATAAACACAGGTTCAGCATCCCCGGCTTCCGCAAGGGAAAGGCGCCACGCGGCATAGTGGAACGCTATTACGGCGAGCAGGTTCTATATGAGGATGCCATCAATTTTGCCTGCGGAGATGCCTATAACAAGGCCATAGATGATAATGGCCTGGAACCTGTTGACAGGCCGGAGATAGATATTGTCCAGATCGGCAGCGGGCAAGATCTGGTTTTCACCGCCACCGTAACCGTCAAGCCTGAGGTTGAGCTGGGCCAGTATAAAGAGCTTGAAGTGGAGAAGGAAGAGGTAAAGGTCACCGAGGAAGATGTTCTTGCAGAGCTCAACAGGGTCGCCGAACGGAACGCGAAGCGCGTTACAGTTGAGGACAGGCCGGTTCAGAACGGCGATATCGTGAACATAGACTACGAGGGAAGCATAGACGGCGAAGCCTTTGAAGGCGGCACCGCCAAAGGCCATAATCTTGCGGTGGGATCAGGAACCTTCATTCCTGGTTTTGAAGAACAGCTGGTCGGGCTGAACCTGAATGAGGAGAAGGAAATCAGCGTTAAGTTTCCCGAGGATTACCACAGCAAGGACGTAGCCGGGAAAGAGGCCGTGTTCAAAGTTAAGATCAACGATATCAAGTTCAGGCAGCTTCCTGAGATAAACGATGAGTTTGCAGGCGATGTCAGCGAGTTTGAAACCCTTGAGGAATACAAGCAGGACATCATGAAGAACCTTACTAAAAAAGCCCAGGAAGCAGCCGACAGGAAGTTCGAGGATGCTGTTGTCGCCAAGGCCACAGACAACGCCTCGTGCGATATCCCAGACGTTATGGTGGAAAGGCGTCTTGACGAATTGATTCGCCAGTTTGACACATACCTCCGCTACCAGGGACTGGACATTCCGTCATATCTGAGGATAATGGGCATGGATGCCGATAAATTCCGCGGCGAATATCGCGAAACCGCACTGAGGGATGTCAAGACCCAGCTTGTGCTTGAAAAGATAGCCATGACCGAAGGGATTGAAGCGACTGACGAAGAATATGACCAGGAGCTTGAAAAGATGGCCGAACAGTACCGAAAGCCGGTGGAGGAAATGAAGAAACATTTGCATAATGACGATATAGAATATATTAAGAATTCTATCATCACCAGGAAGACCATTGCCATGCTTGTGGAAAGCGCGAAGGTGTAAGCGCGGGAAATCGGTTTAAAGTGAATTTATGGTGGAATTATATAATCAAGTGCAGACAAAGGAGGCGTTTATATGTCACTGGTACCTATAGTAGTTGAGCAAAGCAGCAGAGGTGAAAGATCCTACGACATATATTCCAGGTTATTGAAGGACAGAATCATCCTTTTGAGCGATGAGATCAACGATGTGACGGCAAGCCTCGTGGTTGCGCAGATGCTGTTTTTGGCAGCTGAAGACCCTGAGAAGGATATTCAGCTCTATATCAACAGCCCGGGGGGATCTATCACGGCCGGCATGGCCATTTACGACACCATGCAGCATGTACGGCCTGATGTCTCTACCATCTGCGTAGGGATGGCCGCCAGCATGGGAGCATTTCTTTTGGCTTCGGGGGCCAAGGGCAAGCGTTATGCGCTCCCCAACAGCACCATCATGATACACCAGCCCATAGGGGGCGCCAGGGGTCAGGCTACTGACATCAAGATCCACGCCGAATGGATCATCAGGATGAAGAACAAGCTGAACAAACTGCTTGCCGAAAAGACAGGCCAGCCTCTCTCAAAGATAGAGATAGATGTGGAAAGGGACTATTTTATGAGTTCCCAGGAGGCAAAGGAATATGGTTTGATAGACCAGGTGATGGAACCACGAGTGACGGGGTGATATTATGGCACGATATGATGATAAAAAACAGGTAAAATGCTCTTTTTGCGGAAAGACCCAGGATCAGGTAAACCGTATCGTTGCCGGCCCCGGAGTTTATATCTGCAATGAATGTATCGAGCTGTGCTCGGAGATCATCGAAGAGGAGTTTGAGGATGCCCGTGTTGAGCAACAGCTTGACGAGGTGCTAAAACCCCAGGAGATCAAGAAGATCCTGGATGAATATGTTATCGGTCAGGAGAAACCCAAGCGGACCCTGGCCGTTGCGGTTTATAACCATTACAAGCGGATACGCGCGGAGTTCAGCCGCAGCGATGTGGAGATCCAGAAAAGCAATATACTGCTGATCGGACCTACCGGCTGCGGCAAGACCTACCTGGCCCAGACACTGGCCAAGATACTGAATGTACCCTTTGCCATCGCCGATGCCACCTCCCTGACCGAAGCCGGGTATGTGGGTGAAGACGTGGAGAACATACTTTTGAAGCTCATACAGGCAGCGGATTACGACATTGAGCGGGCCGAAAGGGGCATCATCTACATCGATGAGGTGGACAAGATCGCCAGGAAGTCTGACAATCCCTCAATTACAAGGGATGTCAGCGGCGAGGGCGTCCAGCAGGCCTTGCTTAAGATCCTGGAGGGGACTATTGCGTCGGTTCCGCCCCAGGGCGGCCGCAAGCATCCGCACCAGGAGTTCATCCAGATCGACACCACCAACATACTCTTCATCTGCGGCGGGGCCTTCGATGGCTTGGAGAAGATCATACAGAGCAGGATCGGCCAAAAGATACTGGGCTTTGGCGCCGAGATGGAGAACAGGTCCAGCAGGGAAGTCAGCGATATACTTGAGAAAGTAAACCCTCAGGATTTGCTGAAATACGGACTAATACCCGAATTTGTGGGAAGGCTGCCTGTGACAGTTGCCTTGAGTCCGCTGGACAAATCGGCCCTGGTGGATATCCTCACAAAACCCAGAAATGCGCTGGTTAAGCAGTTCCAGAGGCTGTTTGAAATGGATGGCGTGGAACTGGAAGTGAATGAAGAAGCCCTTGAGGCCATAGCGGATAAGGCCCTTGAACGCAAGATCGGCGCCAGGGGGCTTAGGGCCATCTTTGAAGAGATCATGCTGGATGTGATGTATGATATACCTTCGATCGACAATGTGGAGAAATGCATCATAACAAAGGAAACTGTGGTCAATAACGAAAGACCCATGTTGATTCACGGGGAGCAGAAAAAAGCGCTGCCTGCCGTGAAAAAGAAAAAGAGGAGCGAGATCGATTCAGCTTCCTGAGCATAGAAGCCGCCTGAAACCAGGCGGCTTTTTAAATTGTCATTTACGGACGCGGCGAATCCTTACACCGTCATTACAAACCCGGAAAAGCCCCAAATTGTCATTGCGAGAAACGCAGTGGCAAAGCGATCTCGCGTTCGCTTGCAATGATACCTCGAAAGGCCTGGCGGGGTATCGGTGAACCTTTACATATCAAACAGATGTTTGATAAAATAGTGTCGGAAAGCCGAAAATACTAATGAGAAGCAATTACTGACGAGGAGCGGGATAATGCCAGAGAAACAAAAGCAGATCTACGGAAATGAAAGCATCACTTCTCTCAAGGGAGCGGATCGCGTCCGGTTGCGGCCCTCGGTCATCTTTGGCTCTGACGGACTGGACGGCTGTGTGCATTCATTCTTTGAGATACTGGCCAACTCCATCGATGAAGCCCGGGAGGGTTTCGGGAGCCTGATCAGGGTCACAAGGCACGCGGATTACTCCATAACCGTGGAGGATCAGGGCCGGGGGATCCCCCTGGATTTCAACCCCAATGAACAGCGATATAACTGGGAACTGGTATACTGCGAACTCTATGCCGGGGGGAAATACATGAACAACTCGGGCGAGAACTACGAGTTCGCGTTGGGGCTTAACGGCCTCGGAGCCTGCGCTACCCAGTACAGCTCGGAATACATGGATGTAACAGTATTTCGCGACGGTTACAAATACGAGCTGCACTTTGAAAAGGGCAACAATATAGGAGGTCTGAAAAAAGAGAAGTGCGGTTATGAGCATACCGGCACCATACAGAAATGGAAGCCGGACCGGGAGGTCTTCACCGATATCAGGATACCCCTCGAGCGTTTCAGGGATATCCTGAAAAGGCAGGCTGTGGTCAATGCCGGGCTGGTTTTCGAACTCATTGACGAAGAGAGCGGGACCACCGAGAGGTTCTGGTATGAGAACGGCATTATTGACTATGTAAATGAGCTGGGGCAGGGAAAGAACCTGACTTCGGTGCAGTATTTCGAAGGCTTCGCGCGGGGCCGGGACAGGGAGGACAAGCCTGAATACAAGGTTAAGATGCAGGCGGCCTTTTGCTTTAACAATGAGATTAACCGCATTGAATATTACCATAATTCCAGCTGGCTGGAATACGGCGGCGCGCCAGACAGGGCAGCAAAAGCCGCTTTTGTGGGCGAGCTGGACAAGTACCTGAAGAACAATGGCAAGTACAATAAGAACGAAGGCAGGATTACCTTTTCGGATATTGAGGACAGCCTGATCCTGGTCACCAATACCTTTTCCACCATGACCAGCTATGAGAACCAGACTAAAAAGGCCATAAGCAACCGGTTTATCCAGGAGGCCGTAACCGACTTTTTAAAGCAGCAGCTCGAGATTTACCTGATTGAGAACAAGGAAGAAGCCGAGAAGATCGCGTCCCAGGTCCTGGTCAATAAGCGGAGCCGGGAAACCGCCGAAAGGGCCAGGATAGACATCAAAAAGAAGCTCGGGAAAACCCTGGACGTGTCCGCAAGGGTTAAGAAGTTCGTGGACTGCCGGAGCCGGGATGTGAATAAGCGCGAGCTGTATATCGTGGAGGGCGATTCTGCCCTCGGATCATGCAAAATGGCTCGCGACAGCGAATTTCAGGCCATAATGCCTGTCCGGGGCAAGATACTTAATTGTCTGAAAGCGGAATACGACAATATCTTCAAGAACGAAATCATCGTGGATTTGATAAAGGTTCTGGGATGCGGCGTTGAGATAAAAACCCGACATAATAAAGACTTGAATACCTTCGATATGGACAACCTGAAGTGGAGCAAGATCATCATCTGCACCGATGCCGACGTTGATGGATTCCAGATCAGGACGCTGCTTCTGGCCATGATATACAGGCTTATTCCCTCGCTGATAGAGGCGGGAAAGGTCTATATCGCCGAGTCCCCACTCTTTGAGATCAGCACAAAAGAGGGCACCTGGTTTGCCTATTGCGATAAAGAAAAAGCGCAGATCCTGAAACGGCTGAAAGGCCAGAATGCAGTCATCCACCGATCCAAGGGGCTTGGGGAGAACGACCCCGAAATGATGTGGCAGACTACCATGAACCCGGAAACCAGGCGTCTTATTAAGGTGACCCCCGATGAGACCGGGGAAACCAGGAGATACTTCAACCTTCTGTTGGGGGATGACCTCCCGGGCCGCAAGGACTATATCGCAAAATACGGACATGAATATACCGATTTCATAGATGTTAGCTAATAGGGGTCGGAGGTTAGATGTTAGGGGTAAGAAGTGGAACGCAGGATTCTGGTGCATTAGAATAGCTTTGAAGCATTGCCTTAAAACTCCAACTTCCAACATCTTACTTTTATCCTGTCATTGCGGGGAGGCAAAGCCGACGAAGCAATCTCATCAGCGTTGCTCACGAAGAGATTGAACGCTTCCCTTGCAATGACAATCCTGGGGTGTCATATCCTGCGACGAGGACTGAAGGAGAGAGTGAACAGCACGGCTTTAATAAGCATTTACACATGATACACATCAAAGATTGCCACGCTAATCCTATAATGACATACAGTGAGAATTAGGAGCAGGAGCTTAAGATATGAGCAACTACACCGAACAGCCTATTATCGATACGCTGAAAATCAATTACATGCCCTATGCCATGAGCGTCATAGTTTCCCGTGCCATACCCGAGATTGACGGGCTGAAACCGTCCCACAGGAAACTATTGTACACCATGTACAGGATGGGCTTGCTCAGGGGCGGCAAGACCAAATCCGCCAACGTGGTGGGGCAGACCATGAAACTCAACCCCCATGGGGATCAGGCCATATATGAGACTCTTGTCCGTATGACCACGGGGAACATGGCCCTGCTGCATCCTCTCGTGGAGTCAAAGGGCAATTTCGGGCGCGTCTATTCACGCGATATGAAGTATGCAGCTCCCCGGTACACCGAAGTAAAACTGGCTGATATATCCGAAGCGCTGTTCAGGGATATCGACAAGGATACCGTCGATTTTGCGGACAATTATGACGGTACCATGAAGGAGCCCGTCCTTCTGCCCGCAGTCTTTCCCAATATCCTTGTGAACCCCAACCAGGGCATTGCCGTCGGAATGGCCAGCAATATATGCAGTTTCAACCTGCGGGAGGTGTGCGAAGCAGCCATAGCCTATATACAGAACGATAACGTGGATTTGATGGACTACCTGAAAGCGCCGGATTTCCCCACCGGCGGACAGATCCTGGTTAACCGCGCGGAGCTTTCAAAAATATATGAAACGGGCAGGGGTTCTTTCAAGATCCGCGCCCGCTACCGTTTCGACAAGAAAAACAGCTGCATTGAAATCTATGAGATACCTTACACAACAACATCCGAAGCCATCATAGAAAGCATAGCCGGGATCATCAAGAACGGCAGGGTCAAGGATATTACCGATGTCCGCGATGAAACCGATCTGGACGGGCTGACCATAGCCGTCGACATCAGGCGCAGTGCCGACCCCGACGAGATCATGAACAAGCTTTTCAGGCTTACCACGTTGCAGGACAGCTTCAGCTGCAACTTCAACGTGCTTGTGGACCAGAAGCCCATGGTCCTTGGCGTATACGGGATACTGGACCATTGGATACAGTTCAGGATGAGCTGCATCAGGCGCAGATCCCAGTTTGATATCCGAAAGAAAAGCCAGCGGCTTCATCTTTTGACAGGCCTTTCAAAAATCCTGCTTGATATTGACAAGGCCATAGCTATCATCCGTAAAACTGAAAAGGACGCCGAGGTAATCCCCAACCTGATGGAGGGGTTCCTGATCGACAGGGAACAGGCAGAGTTCATAGCCGAGATCAAGCTTAGGAATCTCAACAAGGAGTACATCCTTAAACAGACCTCCGATATTGAAAGGCTAAAGAACGAGATAGAGGATCTGAAGGATATCATCGCCCGTGAAGAGAGGGTGCTGGATATTATCTGCAAGGAGCTTCGCGAGATCTCGGAAACCTACGGCACCGACAGGAGGAGCGAAATCATAGGCGAGGATGAGGTGGAGCAGGTTACCGAAGAAAAGCTCATTGAAGACTATAATGTTCGGCTGTTTTTGACCCGCGATGGTTATATTAAGAAAATACCGCTGGTTTCCCTGCGTTCCTCCGGTGACCAGAAGCTGAAGGAAGAGGATGCCATCATGATGGAACAGGAAACCCGTAACAAGGCCGAGCTGCTCCTTTTTTCAAACAAGTCCGCTGTGTACAAGATGAAGGTTCATGAACTTCCCGACAGCAAGGCCAGCATGCTGGGGGATTACCTGCCGAATATCCTCGGCCTGGAGCCCGATGAAAGGATCATCTCTATGCATGCCACCGATGATTTCTCGGGATATATGCTCTTTGCTTTCGAGAACGGAAAGGTGGCGAAAATAACGCTGTCAAGTTATGCTACAAAATTGAACCGGAAAAAGCTGACCAAGGCCTACAGCCGGCTTTCTCCGCTGGTAGCCATGCGTCATACAGCCGAGGACCAGGATTTCGCGGCACTGAGCAGTATCGATAAGTTGCTTGTGTTCAACACGTCCGAGATCAATCCCAAGTCCACAAGGGATTCCCAGGGAGTGCAGGTGCTCAGGTCCAAGAAAGGGAGCGCCCTGGTTGGTTTCAGGCCGCTGAGTGAGCTTGGCCTTACAGAGCCCGACTATTACAGGGCCAAAATACCGGCCATCGGGTGCTATTTGAGGGACAAGGACAAGGAGGACGGACAGGTCAGCCTGTTTGGGATTTGAGCCGGTTCAGTCAGACTTTTATGCCTGAATTCTGTATAGGATAGATATAACGGGAGGTATGCCATGGACGATCTTGTCCGGATACGCAGATGTCTGGCTGGTGAGAAGGAGGCATTCGAGCCTCTGGTATCCAAGTATAAAAACCTTGTTTACGGGATAGCGCTGAATATCCTGCATAACAGGGATGAAGCGGCTGACGCTACCCAGGAGGTCTTCCTGAAGGCCTGGGCAAACCTGGGGCGTTATAACCCGGAATACAGCTTTAAAGCATGGATCGCCAGGATTGCAGTGAACCACAGCATAAATGTAAGCCAGAAAAACCGGCGTTCGGCGGCCGCCTGGGATGAAGATGCTGTCTTCCGTATTCCGGCCAACAGCGGGCTTCCGGAGGAAGAGCTTCTTTACAGGGAAGAACAGGACAGGGTAAAACAGGCGGTTGAATCCCTGCCCGAGATGTACAGGCTGATGGTTATCCTGTTTCATCAGCAATCCCTGTCCTATGATGAGATATGCCAGGTAACCGACTACCCGTTAAGCATTGTCAAGAACCGACTGTACCGGGCAAGGAAAATGCTGTGCGAAAGGCTGAGAGGATATTACGAAGGAGCCGGGGAGGAGGAAACCTCATGGGCTGTGAAAAAGCATGGAAGCTGATGATGAGCCGGCTGGACGGCGGGATTGGGCGACGTGAATCCATGATTCTGGAGAATCATCTGAGGATTTGCCCCGAGTGCCGAAGGCAGAGTGCTTCACTTCAAGCTGCCCTTCTTGAATTGGAACAGTTAAAGCCTGCCGCCCCAGGAACCATAGAACAGAAGGTGATGGGGAGGATCCGCGGCGCCCGGCGCAAAGAAACGGCCGCGCTTCTGCCTTATATTGTTCTTCCCGCGGCACTTTTAACGGGAATACTGGCCTTCCTTCTGTATAAGTTCTGTATGGCCGGTCCGATGATCATGATTGATAAGGCCGCGCGTGCCCTGACGTTTTTCTATAAAGTATACGAGTCTATGGACGCAGTTTCAAGTATTCTCTTCAACACGCCATATATAAGTGAAATCCTGGTGATAACGGGGTTTGCGCTGCTGGCAGGCGTCATTGTCTTCGTCTTCATGGGATTAAGAAAAAAGGGTAATAGCGAGGTATACTGGAGGGCAGTAAAATGAAAAAAAAGCATATCTGTGTAGTTGCCATAATCCTGCTGACTTTGCTGCTTGCCGGTTCTGTTATCGTATTGGCCGCCAACGACAAGCTGTCGGTTAATACCGGAGAAATACATGATAATGACTTTATCGCAGAGGGCTATTTGGTTACCAACGACGGAACCATTAAGGGAGACTTGATGTCGTTTTCACAAAGGCTGTCGGTGAGAGGCGAAGTCGAAGGAGATATCATAGCCTTTGCCCAGGATACTTATATCGACGGGGAAGTGGGAGGAAGCGTAAGAGTCGCGGGCACCAGCATCAGCGTATCGTCCCGGATCTCCAGGAATGTCATGCTGGCAGGTAGCACCTGCATACTTGACGATGGTTCTTTTATCGCCAGGAATGCCTACCTGTTTGGTGATGAGGTAAAAAGCCTTGGAGTAGTAGAGGGTAAAACAAGTATCTATGGTACCCATGTTACCCTGGGCGGTATCTACAACGGCGACGTGAATGTCCGGATTTCTGAAAACGGCAGTTTAAACATACTGCCCGGGACAGTGGTCAACGGGAAACTGACTTATAAAGGTAAAAACGAATTCCATCTGCCGAGTTATGCACAGGTACAGGACTATGAATTCATCAAAGTCAGCCCCGCAGGATTGGCGCGAAGGTTCAGTGTGATGAGCATCGTGAAAAGAATCACCACGCTGGCGGTTTATTATCTGTTTGCGCTCCTTCTGTTCAGGTTTTTCCCCAGGTTTTTTGTCCGGTCGGGAAGATTCATATCCCAAAAGCCTTTGGCGGCTGCCGGGATCGGTATCGCCACCCTGGGGACCTTTGTGGGCGCTTTACTCCTGCTGCTGATCATCACCCTGCTGGTAATGGCCATCCTTGATTTTTCAGTTTTCGGGTTCACCAGCCTGGCGCTGCTCTTCTTCGGGCTGGTTACGGTTGTGTTTGCGGATATTCCGGTTTCTTTATGGCTTGGGGATATAATAGCCGGGAAAACCGACAGCGTTCCTGCCAGGCTGGCAGCGGGATTGGTTTTAATCAACGCTGTCAAACTGGTTCTAAGCCTTTTGGGAGGCATTCCAACCATCGGCTCTGTTTTCAGCGTTACGGGCTTCCTGGTCAAGGCCGCGATCTGGCTTTTGGGTACCGGAGCGATCCTGAAAACGCTGTTTTCCATGCTGAAGGCGGCCAACCAGCAGGCTGAGGCTGAGGAATTGGGCATAATTGAGGAATAGCGTCGGGCTGTTTTATGCCCTTATGCCCTGTACAAATGGAACGCCATCTGGTATGTTTGATTTAGTGACATACCCATATCAAACAGGGGCGAGAGATGGACAACAAGATTTCTTCGATCATAAAAAGGTCACTCAGGATAACTGCCAGCTATATCACGGCGTTTATCCTTGTCTGTGTGCTTTCGGCGAGCGTTTTTGGACTGATGCGTGAGAATACCCCGCAAGCCATGCCCTGGCTTTCCTTTTTCACGTTCCTGATACTTTTCTATGGGGTTTATACCGAAATGCACAGCCTGGGTCTAAAGGAAAGCAGACCCCAATATAACCTTAACCCCTCAAAATTCAAAGGACTGCTTTACGGCACCCTGGGAGTTATACCCGTACTGCTTGTCCAGTTAATTGTTTTTGTCATCAGGGTTTCCGAACACTTTGAGGTTTTTAAAAGGCGTATATTCCAGCTGGTATCAGGACCGCTGTACTGGCTTGCCAGACTTCTTGGCAATGAAACCCGGCACTATTTTCTGGCTGTTGTTTCCATTATCATCATGACCTTTTTGGGGTACTTTGCGGGACATCACAGGTTTTATATCACCACATGGCTGAGGGAGACGCTGGGTACAAAAAAGGATAAAAAAGCGTAGGCAGGACATGCAGGTTTTGTGATATGTCCAACCTGTCCCTGAATATTGATAATACGAACAGGAAACAGGGACGGGGTATTGATGATATTACTGATAAAGAGAAGAAACGCTGCGCTGATCCTGCTGATACTTGTTCTCTCCATTGCCATATTCAGTCTTGAAGGATCAGACGACCAGCTAGCGCTGGCGGCAAACAAGCAGTATAAGGCCACGGTGGTGCTGGATCCGGGGCATGGAGGCGAAGATCCAGGGGCGGTAAGCAATTATTCCGGTATTGCGGAAAAGGACATCAACCTCAGGATAGCACTGCTGCTCAGGGAAATTCTGGAGGAGGATAATTACCGCGTCATTATGACACGCCAGGAAGATGTCCTCAATTACAAGCCTGGGACTAAGAACATCACCGATAAAAGGAGACAGGACCTGACAGGCAGGAGAAAGCTTATTGACAGCTCAGGGGCGGACATCGTTGTAAGCATCCATCTTAACAAGTTTGAGGATCCGCAATACTATGGGGCGCAGGCCTTTTATCCTCCCGGCTCACCGGATAGCGAACGTCTGGCCGTTTGTGTACAGAATGCCCTCAGGGAGCATGTGGATCCTGCCAACAACCGTAAGGCGCTTGTAAAGAAGGAACGCATCGTCATCCTCAGGGATTTGGTGGTACCCACAGCTCTTGTGGAATGCGGTTTCCTGTCCAATTCCCAGGAGGAGGCGCTGCTCAGGACGACGGACTACCAGGAAAAAATCGCAAAAGCGCTGAAAAAGGGAATAGGCCAATACTTTGCCGAATAGATCGGTCGTTCAACGGCTGTTTGCCGGCCACCACTTGACGATATGGCTTGAATTAACGATATAATAAGTGTGGTGCTGTTGTACGGGCATTATTCCACAAAGGATTCCACAAAGGATGGAGCGTGTTGATATGTATTATGAATACAGCCTATACGCTGTGCCCACAATACTGGTTACAGGATTGGCGGCTTGGCTGTACCTCAAATTGAGGGGACAAGCAGAGAGGGCAAGGACCAGGATATTGTTTTACGGCACAGCTATTGCCATCCTCATAGCATTGCTTATGCCTGTTACGGCAAGGCTGCTCTATCAACGGGCAGGACTCTCAGTTTTTGCTTCGCTGGCAGCGGCTTTCTTATCTCTTGCCATAGCGGCAGGCATTGTCCTGTTTCTTGCAAATATCATAATAACCGATAGGCAACAAGAAAAGGAAAAGGCATCAGGTTACATGGAGTCCGCCGGAGATGCCGCGAAAGAATCGGCGGTATCCCGTGAGAACTTACAGGCACCGCCTGAAGCGACTTATGATGACAAGGAGATACTGACCGAAGAATCCTATCTGGCTGAAATGCCTCATGAAGACCTGCGGATACAGCCTGAAACATCCCGGGAGGACGTGCAGGATCTGCCGGAAACACCCCGGGAGGATCCTCAGATACTGCCTGAAGCGCCAGAGACCGGGGCAGAAATGGTTGACACGGTGCAGATTATTGATAAAATTGGAGATGATGAATTTATCTCTGCGCAGGATAATGCCGATGATTTGCTGGATGCCGCCATGAAGTTTAAGATGGACGGCAATTATCCCCAAGCGGTTTCTTGCTACCGCAGGGCCTTGGAATACATACAGGACAAAGCGCTCTTGACCTGGGTAGTTATAGATTTATGCGGTTTGGCGAAGATTTTGAAAGATGATTCCATGATTCGAGAGATTTTGGATTCCGAGAAGGGAAAAATGCTGGATTCTGGAATCGCAGACGAAATCTTGAACAATATTTGACAATTGTATTATTTTTCATTGAACTCGCCGGTTATTATTGTTATTATTAATAATGATAACTTATCTGATCCCGCTGTTGGAACGGGACAGCAATAAATTGCATAACCGCGTTAGGGGGTAGCTGGGGATGAAAACCACTCAGCAAATTGTTGGACTACCCGTCATTAGTATTTCGGACGGAAATGAAATTGGCATGGTTAAAAATGTCATAATCAATGCCGCTAAGGGGACTGTGGATTTCTTTGTTATCGACAGCGGGGTGAGGTCCCTGGCGGGAGGTGTTATTCCAGCCGGAAGGGTTCTTGGTATAGGGGAATATGCCCTGACGATTCAGGAGCCAGACGACATCAGCGATATCGTGAAGATACCCGCAGCAATAGAACTGATCCAGAAGAATATCACAGTTAAGGGGACACGGGTTCTTACAAAGAAGGGAAGCCTTTTGGGCGAAACCGGAGACATCTACATCAATGAGGATGATGAGAGCTACGCGATAATCGGTGTTGAATTTATCCCCGGAAAACCCGATATGAAGAGTGGCATCATCCCGAGAAGCAGTATTATCACGTTCGGGAAAAACCTTCTGGTTGTTAATGACGATGTAATGGATATGATGCTGGAAGCTCCACATGATATCGATTCCCTGGCCGACCAGCAGGGAGGCGTTGAGGCAGCTGTGGAATACGCGCCCGGGGAAACAGGGGGAATGGATTTTTTTCTGAATGATTCGGCTTCCGTGGAGACCTCCGAGCCTGAAAATATCGGGCAGGATGCCGCGGAGGTTCCTGCCGGGGAACAGCAGGATGATCTTTTCAAGCTGGATAACGGCACTGAAGAGACTATCCCGGGCCAGGCCGAGCCAACGGCCTCCAATGCCGTCCAGGCCGAGGATCAGCCTAATGAGGCCGAAATGACCGCTGCGGAGCTTTTCGAATACAGGCAGAAACAGTATTTACTTGGCAAGAAGGTTACAAAAACCATTTACAGCAGTTCCGGAGGCATCATCGCTGAGGCCGGCGAGATCATTACCGAGAGCATGATAGATACGGTGAAACAGGAAGGTAAACTGATTGAACTGGTCATGAACTACGAAGGATAACGCGACGAACCGGGTCAGGATTGCCTGATCCGGTTTTTTGGACTGACGGGTGTTCCATGCGGGGCCATTTATAGTTTCCCTGTGTGGCGCCCATTCCAGAACCTCGGGTGGAGTGATACAAATGCGGAAACAAACAAAAAAACCGGCATGGATTCTTTTTGTTCTGCTTCAGGCTCTTCTGGGATCATGCACAGGTATTTTTGCTTTGTCAGGATACCGGGTTAACACATTGCCGGATGACACATACGCAAAAGGTATCAATATCGGCGGTCTGGATTTCCAGGAAGCGAAAGCCCGTCTTGAGGATTATAATAGTTTTCTCATGGACAAAGGCAGGGTGGAGATACTGGTTGGCCAGGACCGCCATATCATTTCCTATGATCAGATCGATGCCCGCATTGACGTGGAAAAAACCCTGGACAGGATCTTCGGCGAATTGTCGGGCAACGCAGTAAATACCCTTGTTACGGGCGGGAGTGCCGAAACGGTTCATGAACCCGTCGCTTCCTTTAATACAGGTAAGCTTTCAGCCGAAATCGAGAAGTTTTTCAGCCAATATAACCGGGAGCCGGTTCCCGATTCATACAGGATTGAGGACGGCGAACTTGTATACTCTCCCGAAATAAGCGGCGTCAGGGTAGATTACGCGGCCCTGGTGGAAAGAATAGGCGCGCATATTAACTCTCTGAGCCAGGAAGCGGTGGAAATCCGGCAGGATGATCCTGAAGTATTTGCCGCTGTTACCTCCGACCCCAAAGAAAAAGATGAAGTGTACAGGTTTGTTGTTTCCAGCTCCAGAATAAGGCTTGGTGAGACCGACAGGAATACCGAGGAAGAGATTTTGGAGGGGCTCAACGGGAGTATTATCCCGCCGGGAGAGATGGTACAACTGTCCAAAATGCTTGATCTGAGCGGCCTGGCGCTGGAAGGCAGGCAGGACCTGGTCAACCGGGCAGCAACAGCGGTATACCAGGCTTTCCTGCCCATAAAGGGTATAACGCCGATAAACAGGAGGCCTTCAGAGATAGTTCTGCCCTACTCGGAACCGGGTCTTGAGACGGTAATTTGCGGAGAGAACGGCGACCTGGTACTTGAAAACGCAACGGGACAATCCCTCATGCTCCTTTGCGAGATAAAGGATAAGTCCCTTTGCTGCTATGTGGTTTCACCCGGGAACATACCTGGTGGTGTTCTTATAGCGCATAAAAAGGATGTTGTGGAACCTCCCGTCATCTACTCGGTGAGCAGTGAGCTCAATAAAGGCGAAACCAGGGTTGTATCCGAAGGGCAAGAAGGCTTTACCATCCAGGTGGAGCGCATTATTGGCAACGACAGGGAAACACTGTATACCGACAGGTACGATCCCGTCAGCCGGCTGGTGGAAGTGGGCGACAGCCCGCTGCAGAAAAGTCCGAAATAACACGCCGGTTTGTTTTCCTTATTTTGCGAAGTTGTGCTTTCCGATCCTGGTGACAATGGGTCTGCTCCATATCCACTTGCTGGTCGCCGTTACCGGATTGTAATAGTAAATGCAGCCATAGGTGGGGTCCCAGCCATTCATGGCATCCCGCGCCGCCTTTATTGCGCTGGCGCTGGGCTCCAGGTTTATCTGCCCGTCCCTTACGCAATCAAACGCCCCGGGCTGGTATACAACACCGGGAATGCTGTTGGGAAAACGGCTGTCCTTAACCCTGTTCAATACTACCGCCCCAACGGCCACCATGCCCTCATAGGGCTCTCCCCGGGCTTCCGCATGGATGACATGGGCAAGAAGGTCCAGGTTTTTATCTGCAGGCGTACTGGCGGCAGGGAATATACCCATGGCTGCCAGTGTTTGTTTTCCGGCAATTCCGTCTACCTTGAGGCCGTTTTTCGCCTGGAACCAACGGACGGCCCTGTATGTCTGGTAGCCATATTTGCCGTCTACCGCACCTTTATAATACCCCCAATTTTTCAGTTTCCTCTGGATCTGGATGACTTCCTGCCCGCTGGAACCGTAATAGGAAAGGGCAGCCCTGTGGTATTCCTGGATTTCCATAGCCCGCGTGGAGCCGGTAAGTCCGGCGATGAGGACTATGAATAAAACAAAACAGACCCATGCGTAGACCACATGCTTTTTCATGAGCACCTCCCGACTCAAGTATTCATGATCAAAGCATCTGCAAAAGACAAAAAAATATGCATGGGCCTGTCAGCGGCCGAAGAGGTTCAGGTCGAGGCCGCTTATGAATATCAGTATCAGGATTCCGAGCAACAGCTTATCGTTGCAGGAGTTGTCTGTAAGCAGCAGGACGATAATGACCAGGAGAATGATATCGTCCTGCTTTAGGTTTTTCAAAAATGAAGGCGCCGATGAGTGCCGGTGAAGGTCTGCCGAGCCATGTTTTGGGAGGTTTTCAGGAACATTCGGGAAGGGGATGGCCTTTAGACCCTTTGTTTCCACTATTCACTCACCCCTCGGTCCGGATTGATTCTGTGGTGTGATAGCGCTGATGACAGCCACTATTTTAAGAAGCTGTATACACGATGCGCAGCTGGATTGCCTCGCCGGGCTGAGAAACGGCTGTATGGAATAAAGAAGGTTTATTCTCGAATCTGAAACATTGTTGAATGAGTCGATCATTTCCCGTGCCTTTGACAGGATGCCGAGGTTATCCCGCATTGTGTCAGGGTTATAGGTTTGTGCCAAAGAAGAACCCGGATCGGGTTGATGGGGTTGGGCGCTTTCCTGTGCGCTATCACCGGGATCGGGAGCATTCTGCGAAGCTCCAAACATCTGGGCGATCTGCCTGATTGCCTTATCCAGATCATCTGCCATGAATATCGCCTCCCACAGCTATTTCAGCATCTGCTTGATCCGCTGCGCGATGACCGCCCCGTCCGGTCCCAGCACCTGGATCAGCTTCTGCAGGTCCCTTTCGGTAATGCTTCCCTTTAACTCATCTATGCTGATGCCCATTTGTCTCAGCCTGGCCGGATTGTACTCTTCCATTTTTGCCAGGATCTCATCCCTGTCTATATTGCCGAGTCTTTTCCTCAGCTCCTGCGGGCTCTCGGTCCGCAGCATCTCCAGGACCTTCTCGAGTTTTTTTCTTGCGATCCTTCCATCGATCTTGTCAAACAAGCTATAGCTACCACCTGGCATTGGCATTCACCTGCCGAACAGTCTCTGTATTCAATTGTATGCGATTAGACCCCGTTTGTTGCAAAAAGAAACCGGGCTGTATCATAAGCCCGGTTCTAATGCGGCATTACGCGGTTATCAGGAGTGAAGCCCTTCCCGGGCCAGAATACTCCCGAATACTGGTATGAATTCATCAATATCCTGTTTTGTGATTATGAGCGGCGGAAGCAGGCGGATAATGCTGTCTCCCACAATGCCCGCCAGGAACCCCTGTTCAAGGCATTTTGCGTTAACAGCCTTTGCCGCCGGCTTTGTCAGTTCTATCCCGATCATCAGTCCTTTTCCGCGTACCTCTTTGATCAAGGGATTTTCTTTTTTCAGCCTGTTGAGCGAATCCACCAGGTACTGCCCCATACGCTCCGAGTTTTCGCAGAGTTTTTCGTTGAGAATGGTGGAAAGGACGGCATAACCTGCCCGGCATGCCAGGGGATTTCCGCCGAAAGTGGACCCGTGGTCTCCGGGTTCAAAGGCGCTGGCCACAGAATCCTTGGCGCAGAGCGCGCCGATGGGGAATCCGCCGGCCAGGCCCTTGGCCAGGGTAAAGATATCGGGCTCAACGCCATAGTGCTGGTAGCCAAAAAGCTTCCCGGTCCTGCCCAGGCCGCACTGCACTTCGTCGAAGATCAGGAGTATATCCTTCCGGTCGCATAGTTCGCGAACTCCGCGAATGTACTCGTGTGTGGTGGGGTTCACGCCGCTTTCCCCCTGGATCGGTTCAAGCATAACCGCGCAGGTGTGCGGATTTATAGCCTTTTCGAGAGCATCAAGGTCGTTTATTGGAACGCTGAGGAACTTTGGGGTCAGGGGGCAGTAATCCTTATGGTACTTCTCCTGCCCCGTAGCCGCGAGGGTTGCAAGAGTCCTGCCATGGAACGATTTTTCCAGAGTGATGATCTCATACTTCTCCGGATAACCCTTTTTTCTGAAATAGAGACGTGCCAGCTTTATGGCACCCTCATTGGCCTCAGCGCCCGAATTGGCGAAAAATACCTTGTCGGCGCAAGAATTCTCCGCGATGAGACGTGCCAGCTTTGCCTGGCTCTCAATATAATACAGGTTGGAGCAATGTATAAGTTTTGATGCCTGGTCGGTGATAGCATGGACCAGGGCGGAATGTGAATGCCCCAGCACACTGACCGCTATTCCCGCAAGGAGGTCGGTGTATCTCTTTCCGTCTATATCCCACAGATACATCCCTTCTCCTCTCTCAAAGCACACCGGAGCCCGGTTAAAGGTGTTCATGTAATACTTCCTGTCCATTTCAACGATTTCGTTCAGTCGCATGGGCGACACCTCCTTGATTAATAAATATACACTATTGTGCATAAATATGCAATACTGTACTTTATGACATACAAAGCCGTCAAAAAAGCCTCCATATTGTATATTTAACAATATTAAAGATGATTTGTGTATATGATATAATTGACGGGCAGGTGAGATTTGTTTTATCAGATCATAATATGGGTCTTAAGGGTAACTATGATATAAATGAGGGCTGAAACATGAACGGCAGTATGGAAAACATCGTCAAGCGCATTATTGAGCTGGAGCATAGCGCCAGGAACCAGATCAGGCTGGGTGAAGATGAGGCCCAAGGGATCGGTCAGTCCGCCCTGGAAGAGTGTCGGAAGATGGAAGCCAGTATCATGGAAATGGCTGAAAACAAGATACAACAGATTCAGGCAAAGGGAAACAGGGATAAAGAGGACAGGATCATACGCATCTATGAGGATACTGCCCTGAAAATGCGCTTGATGGAAGAGAACGCTGAACAAAACCGAAAAAAGTGGGAAGATGAAATCTTCCACCGTATCATCAGGGGTGAATAATGCTGTTTTCGGCTATTAAGTACGGCGCTGTGTCCGGAAAAGCACGGGCTATGGCTGGAAAGTTCCTCAAGCCGAGCGATTATCAGGGAATCGTGCAGAAGAAGAGCGTGAGCGAAGTTGCGGCCTACCTAAAGTATAATACCGGTTATTCCGCGGTCCTGGCTGATATCAACGAAGCCGAAATCCGCAGAGGAGAATTGGAAAACATCCTCAAGCTTCAATATATCAATGATTATGAAAAACTCATGCGCTTTTCCAGCGGCAGCCAAAAGGATTTTATCAGCCTGCTCTACCTTAAGATGGAGATTGAAAGCATAAAGCTGCTTTTAAGGATATTTGAAGCCGGGAATGCCCATCCGTCCCTGCTGGAGGAGTCCTTGCCATTTCTAACACGGTATGTTGATCTGGATATACAAAAACTTGCATTATCCAGGAACCTTGAGGAGTTCATCGCCGGGCTCAGCGGAACCGATTATGCCGAGGCAATGCGCCCTTATGTTTCCATGGACCAGGACACCCGGCTCTTTCACTTGGAAATGGCCCTGGACCTCTACTATTTGCGTAAGGTTCTGGACATGTCCACCGGCCTCCTGCGCGGAAGCGACAGGCAGATCGCCATGGAATTGAACGGCATAGAGATCGATGTATTCAATATCTTCTGGATTTACAGGATTAAAAGGTATTACAGTTTCGACAAGGAACTGATATATACCTATATAATTCCTTACTGGTACAGGATCAAGCGCGCTGACATAGATGGGCTGATTTCTGCCAAAGACACCGATGAGTTTTGCCGGGTGCTTGCCAGGACGCCCTATGCCGGGTTTTTCGCCGACGAGGAACCGGGGGCTTTCGAGCGGCGCTATAATGATTTTCTGTATGAGATCCACAGAAAACGGTTTATCCAGCAGCCCTTCTCGGTTGCGTGCATTATATCGTACCTTAAACTGAAGGAATTCGAACTTAACAATATTGTCTCCATCATAGAGGGAATCAGGTACAGTTTCCCGCCGGAAGAGATCGGTAAGTTTATCACGGGCATCAGGTCAGACTCCTGAGGAAGGGAAGTGTAAAGCTTTATGGCTGTTGTGCAAATGAAATACATCAATATCATGGGACCTGTTCAGATGTTTGAAAGGTTTGTTCTGGAGCATATTATAAATAAAAACATCCAGATAGATTCTGCCTATAAGACTATTCGCACCCATGGGCTTGTCCCTTTCGAGGATGACCTAACCTATGAACATCTGAAGAAGCGTATGCGCATTCTCAACGACAGAATGGGGGCCAAAGTGGAAACATTTGGCCAGGACAGCCTTGTGAGGGAGATCATTGATGATTTTGACCCTGATGAAACCCTCTCTTTCATAGAAACCCTGGAAAAAAGGTTCGATGAGCACAAATCGGCCATGGCGGGCTTAAAGACCGAGATCCGGGAGAGGGAGCAGATCATCAGGCAGATCCAGCCTATTTCAGAGCTTGAAGTGGACATACATGAGATGTTCCATTTCAGCTTCATGAAATTCCGCTTCGGTTCCATGCCCAGGGAGAACCTTGAAAAAAAGAAGGATTACCTTGATCAACTGGATGTGATCTATGTGCCAGTGTCCGAGGAGGACGACATCGTATGGCTTTCCTTTTTTATGCCCACCCAGGTTGCCCCGGTCATCGACAATGTCTTTTCCGCCCTCGGTTTTGAAAGGGTCAGGATCTCGGACCAGGTTCATGGTGTGCCCCGTATCGCGCTGAAAAAGCTGTCGGATGAGGTTATTGAACTGAAGCGGAAGATGGAGCTCGAGGAAAGCGAGTTGAAGAGCTTCATTGAAAGGGAGCGTCCGCGCTTTTCAAAGCTCTATTCAAAAGTGCTCTACCGGGCGAAGATAAACGAGATAAGGTCGCTTGCCGCCTCTATCGGGGATACCTTCGTGCTTGTCGGGTGGCTGCCTCGCAAAGATTATGCGGCTTTTGAAAAGAAAATGGCATCCATCGGGGAAATCGTCCTGTCCAGCGAGGACCCTCAATATGTAATGACATCCACACCGCCCACCCTGATTAAGAATAGGGGGATATTCAAGCACTTTGAATCCTTCGTAACCCTCTACGGGCTTCCCTCGGCAAGGGAAGTGGATCCCACCAAGCTTCTTACCCTCACCTATATCCTCATGTTCGGTTTCATGTTCGGGGACGTGGGGCAGGGCCTGGTGATAGCCATTGCGGGTGTATATGCGTATTTCGCTAGGAAGATGGCATTTGCCGGCATCCTTATGTGGCTCGGGGCTTCCTCGGCTATATTCGGCTTTCTGTACGGCAGCGTCTTCGGCAGTGAGGAGATCATCAGCCCCCTTTTGATAAGCCCGCTGCGTGACAAGGACAGCATTATGAACATATTAATCATATCGGCTGTCTACGGTGCCTTTGTCATACTCGTCTCCATCGGCGCCAATATTATCAACAGTTTTCGTGCCAGGGACTGGGGACGCATGCTTTTTGACAAGAACGGCATTGCGGGGCTGCTCTTTTACGGCGGGATCATAGTCTGCGTGATAACCTCGCTCATGGCCGGACGGATTGTGTTTACGGCAGCGGCGGCGGTGGTTGTTGTGATCATCCCCATGCTGATGCTTATATTCAGGGAACCGCTGGAGAACCTGATAAAGCGCAGGGAAAACATCATGCCGCGTGAAAAAGGCATGTACTTTGCAGAATCCTCCTTTGAAGTATTTGAAACGCTGTTGAGCTTCTTCAGCGGAACCATGTCCTTCCTGCGTGTAGGCGCTTTTGCCCTGAACCACGCCGGGCTTTCCCTGGCGGTTTGGTCCCTTGCCGGGATGATGAAGGGCTTTGGCGGGATTATTGTGGTGATCATAGGAAACCTCCTCACCATCGTTCTGGAGGGTCTGATTGTAGGGATCCAATGCTTGCGCCTTGAGTACTATGAAATGTTCGGCCGCTTCTATGGCGGCGAAGGCCGTGAATTCAAGCCTGTCAGGGTAACCGGGGAATAGGCTCCCGGAAGCCGTGGGTATGCAGGGATATTGCTGCCATAAGGGCAGTTTTCATAAATCAATATAACAGGATAAATAACAGTGGAGGTTGTTGATATGGAATTCTTTGTTGTATCAGCCGCAGTGCTTTGCCTCAGTATGGTAGGTCTTGGCGTAAAATGCATCAAAAAAGGGATAAAGGGAGAAAGTGTGAGAAGAGTTTTGAGATTTCATGTCGGTACGCTGTTCAGCCTTGTTGCGGGCGCCATCATATTCATTTTTTTAGGCGGTGTCACGGCAAATGCAGCGTCGGCTAATGCCGCGGCCGCTGCTTCCGCCTCATCGGAAGGGCTAAGATACATTGCGGCAGCCCTGTCCACAGGCCTGGCAGGCATAGGCGCCGGTATTGCCGTATCTGCGACAGGTTCGGCTGCCCTGGGCGCATTGAGCGAGGACCCCAAGATACTGGGCAAGGCGCTGGTATTCGTAGGGCTTGCGGAGGGTATTGCCATCTATGGACTGATAATCTCCATCATGATCCTCAACGCCTGATTTTTTCGGCGGGCGGATTTTAAGGCATACGCGTCCAGCAAGGTATGGTGTTATAGTATGAAGATTTTTCTTATCAGCGACAATGTTGATACAAAGACAGGCATGAGGCTTGCCGGAGTTGAAGGGGTTGTGGTCCACCAGCGCGAAGAGATAGAGGACGCGCTAAGGACGGCGGTCCTGGATGAGAGCATTGGAATCATCCTGATTACCGAACTTCTGGCGCAGCGGGCTGACGACCTTATAAGGGAATATAAACTGAACCGTACGAAGCCCCTGATCGTTGAGATACCGGACAGGCACGGCACCAGGCGCCCAGCCGACTACATCATGCGGTACGTCAACGAAGCCGTGGGCATGAAGGTTTAGAAGGCGGTAAACCGCCTGCAGGACATTGTCGGCCATTGAGCAGAACTTGGGGTGTTTATATGGAGAAAGCGCTTGAAAAGCTCGGAAGGTTCTCCGGGATGGTCATGCAGGAAGCCTACCGGATAAAGAAGGAACGGGTCAGGCAGGCCGAGCTGGAAAAAAAGGAGATCATCGCCTCATCGGAGATCCAATACCTGCAGAAGGCGTATGAAAAGATACAGGAAGCGGTAAGAAGGTTTGACAGGGAGCATAACGAGGAGATTTCAAAGGCCATCGTGGAAAGCAAGGAGGCCTTGTTCAGCAGGCGCGATGAGATTATATCCTCGATCTTTGCCGGCGTGAGAAAGCGCCTTGAGGAGTTTTCCAACGGCAGTGACTATGCCGCGCTGATGGAGAAGGAATTGGAATCTGCCCTCATAGAAGCCGGGGAAGGAAAGATAGTGGTTACCGCGGGCGAGAAGGATATAGAGCTTTTCAGCAGGATAAGGGAAAGGCTGGGGGCGGACTTCGATATCCAGGAGAGCGGCGAGGACATCATTGGCGGTTTCCTGGTCATGAACAGGGACAGGGGTTTGGTCTGGAACCATTCCTACTTAAGCAGGCTGATGAATGAAAGGTCATCCTTTCTTGAAAGAGTTCGTTTAAGCATCGAGTAGAAGATTCTTTTTGCGTATCGCATATGCTTTTTGCAAAGATACCTGCAATGAAAGGAAATGAAAGGTTACAAAGCCGGAAGGGCGGCGAAAGTCATGGGAAACAGCAGGGAAAACAGATAAAATGCCAGTTTAGAGGGTGGAATGAATGGGAGTAACATCACAGGGAACCATTTATGGGATAAACGGGCCTGTTGTCAGGGTACGTGGGAACCATCCCTTTCAGATGATGGAAATGGTCCTGGTGGGGAATGAAAGGCTTATAGGAGAGGTTATCCGCGTACTGGAGGATGAAACCATCGTCCAGGTCTACGAGAATACTACCGGCCTTAAACCCGGGGAGCCGGTTATCTCCACGGGAAGGCCGCTGACAGTAAAACTGGGCCCCGGCATAATCGGTAATATCTTTGACGGTATCGAAAGGCCGCTTACATCCATCGCCGAAAAAACCGGGCCCTTTATCGGCCGTGGTACGGTTATGGAAAACCTTGACGCCGAAAAGCTCTGGGACGTGAAGGTCCTTGTGCGCTCCGGGTATGAATTGAAGCCCGGAACGGTTATTGCCGAGGTGCGGGAAACGCCGTCGGTGGTCCACCGTGTCATGGTACCGCCGGGTATTGGCGGCGTGGTGGATGAGGTGGTTAAAGACGGCAGTTATCCCATTACGCAGGCCATTGTCAGGATCAGGAACGGGAAGGTGATCCATGACCTGGCCATGGTACAGGAATGGCCAGTCCGTACACCCAGGCCTTATAAAAGAAGGCTGTCCATGAATGAGCCGCTGATTACAGGACAGCGTGTAATAGACAGCCTGTTTCCGATCGCCAAGGGGGGCACCGCAGCCATACCCGGAGGCTTCGGGACCGGAAAGACGCTCACCCAGCACCAGTTGGCGAAGTGGTCCAATGCAGACATTATAGTCTATGTGGGCTGCGGTGAGCGCGGCAATGAGATAACTCAAGTCCTGGAGGACTTCCCTAACCTGATAGATCCCAGAAACAACAGGCCCTTGATGGAAAGGACCGTGATAATTGCCAATACGTCCAACATGCCGGTGGCTGCGCGGGAGGCTTCCATCTACACGGGCATTACCCTGGCCGAGTATTACAGGGATATGGGATACCATGTGGCAGTAATGGCCGATTCTACCTCCAGGTGGGCAGAGGCGCTAAGGGAGATTTCAGGGAGGCTCGAGGAGATGCCGGCGGAAGAAGGATTCCCGGCCTATCTGCCGTCCCGGCTTTCTGAGTTCTATGAAAGGGCGGGAATGGTCGAGACCCTGAATGATTCCACCGGCTCAATATCCATCATCGGTGCCGTTTCGCCCCAGGGAGGCGATTTTTCCGAACCTGTCACCCAGAACACCAAGAGGTTTATCCGATGTTTCTGGGCGCTGGATAAGTCCCTGGCCTATACGCGCCACTATCCTGCCATCAACTGGATGGACAGCTACAGCGAATATACCGAAGAGCTAAAGGATTGGTATATCCAAAACGCCGCGCCCGATTTTATGGAGAAGCGCGAAAGAATAAGCCGGATCCTCCAGGAGGAGAGCAAGCTTCTTGAGATCGTCAAGCTGATAGGAAGCGATATCCTTCCCAATGAGCAGAAGCTGGTTTTAGAGTCGGCAAGGGTCATAAGGCAGGGCTTCCTGCAGCAGAACGCTTATCATGAGCAGGATACCTATGTTCCCATAATAAAACAGTACCATATGATGAAGAGCGTGCTCAATCTACATGACCGGGCCGCGAAGCTGGTGGCAAAAGGGATACCCGTGTCTGTAATAAAGAGGACCGGCGTGTTTGAGGAGGTTATCAAGGCCAAGTATACAACCTCCAGCGACGACATGGAGGCGTTTGAAACGCTGGATTCAGGGATTGATTCCATACTTGCCGGTATAGAAGAAGGCTACAGGGGCACCGAAAGGAGGAGGCATGCATGAATCTGGAGTATGTGGGTCTTAAGGAGATATCCGGTCCCCTGGTGGTGCTTGAGGGTGTTAAGGACCCCTCTTTTGAAGAAATGGTTGAGATCACCATAGGTAATGAGAAACTCTTGGGGCGTATCATTGAAATAAACGGAGACATCTGCGTGGTTCAGGTATTTGAGGGTACCTCCGGCATCTCCCTGGCCAATACACGGACAAAGCTCCTGGGGAAACCCCTGAAAATTCCTCTGTCCAAAGAGATCTTTGGCAGGGTGCTCGACGGGGTGGGGCGCCCGCTGGACGGGTTTGGCGAGATCTATCCCGAAAAGTACCGGGATGTTAACGGACAGCCCATAAACCCGGTGGAGAGGGAATACCCGAGGAACTATATACAAACTGGCATTTCCACCATCGACTGTCTTACCACCCTGATCCGCGGCCAGAAACTCCCTGTATTTTCAGGCAACGGCCTTCCCCATAACCAGCTGGCAGTCCAGATAGTGAAGCAGGCAAAAATCGCGGACGAAAGCAATGACAATTTCGCCATCGTTTTCGCCGCCATGGGTGTCAAACATGATGTGGCCGATTACTTCAGGAACAGCTTCAGGAGCAGCGGTGTGCTTGACCGTGTGGTCATGTTCCTGAACCTGGCCAACGATCCTGTTGTCGAGCGTATAGTTACGCCAAGATGCGCCCTGACTGCCGCGGAGTATCTCGCTTTTGAAAAGGAAATGCACGTCCTGGTTATCCTTACCGACATGTCATCCTACGCTGAAGCCCTGCGTGAGATTTCGTCGTCGAAGGGTGAGATACCCTCCAGAAAGGGCTACCCGGGATACCTTTACAGCGACCTGGCCTCAATTTATGAGCGGGCAGGCATGATCAAGGGAAGAAAGGGATCCATCACCCAGATCCCGATCCTCACCATGCCCAACGATGACATCACCCATCCCATCCCGGACCTGACAGGTTATATAACAGAGGGACAGATAGTACTGGACCGTGGTCTTGCGTCAAGGGGCGTGTATCCTCCCATCAGCGTGCTGCCGTCATTGTCGCGCCTGATGAAGGACGGTATCGGCGAAGGGTATACCCGTGAAGACCATCCGGGGCTGGCGAACCAGCTCTTTGCCGCCTATGCCAGGGTACAGGATGTCCGGGCGCTGGCCTCGGTTATCGGCGAAGACGAATTGAGCGATCTGGACAAGAAATACATGGGCTTTGGCCGGGCTTTTGAATCCCAGTTCATATCCCAGGAATTTGGCGAGGAGAGGGATATTATGGAGACGCTGGACCTGGGATGGCTCCTTTTGAGCCTGCTGCCCCGGGAGGAGCTTGACAGGCTTTCCCCTGAACTGGTCGATAAGTACTATACAGATCCTGAAGAGAGCGAAAGCAGGTTTAGAAGATGGATGTAAAGCTTTTTCCCACCAAGGGCAACCTGATACTGGCCAAGAACACCCTGGCCCTTTGCCGCCAGGGTTATGAGCTGCTGGACAAAAAACGGAACATACTTATCCGGGAAATGATGAGCCTGGTGGATAAGGCCAGGGAGATCCGGGATGAGATGCAGAAGACGTTTCAGAAAGCTTATCGCGCCCTTCAGCTGGCTAATGTCACCCTGGGCATATCAGTGGTGGAGCAAATCGGATACGCGGTTCCTGAAGACAACCGCACAGAGATCAGGGAGCAGAGCATCATGGGAGTGGAAATTCCCACTGTGAAGCTGGGAGAAGCCGATTTGCAGCCCCGGTACGGTTTCCGCATGACCAATTCCACATTGGACACGGCCCGGCAGGAATTCTCAAAGGCAAAGTATCTTGCCGCTGAACTGGCTGAGGTTGAAAACGCGGTATACCGCCTGGCCGCAAATATCCGAAGGACTCAGAAGAGGACAAATGCCCTGAAAAATATCATGATTCCCGGATACGAAGAGGCCGTTAAAAATATTGTGAATGTGCTTGAAGAGAAGGACAGGGAAGAGTTCAGCCGTCTTAAGGTTATAAAACGCGTGAAATATGGCGGCTGACCCGAATTTTTGCAATTGCCAATCTTTAGGCATTCATATATGCTTGTATTAAACGCCCAACCCCCGGGGAACATGGGCCCAAAACGAGGAGGGAAAAAGCTATGGATGACAAAATACTGGATATTGCACAGCGAATACGGGGCATGCGCGAGGATCTGGACATATCAGCCGCAGAAATGGCCGAACTGCTTGAAATTACAGAGTCGGAATACCTGGAATATGAGGATGGAAAGCGGGATTTTCCCTTTACGTTCCTCTATAAGACCGCTTCCCGCTTCGGCCTGGATATCAGCGACCTTATTACCGGTACCAGTCCCAGGCTTACGGTTTATACCCATGTCAAAAAGGGCCGCGGGCTTCCCATCGAGAGGCGCAAGGGCTTTAAATACCACAGCCTGGCCTATCTCTTCAAGAACCGCCATGCCGAGCCTTTTCTGGTAGAGGCTCCCTATGACGAAAAGGCGGAGAAGGGCGAGATACTTCTCAGCACCCACAAGGGGCAGGAATTTGACTACATACTCTCCGGCTCACTGCGGGTGAGGATCAATGACCATGAGTTCATCATGAATGAAGGGGATGCTGTCTACTATGACAGTTCCAACAAGCACGGCATGGTGGCCACCGGAGGCCGCGACTGCACCTTCTTGGCGGTTGTTATTAAGGATTTCTACGGGAGGATGGATTGATGGGAAGGTTATATAAGGAGTATGTAATTGAAACATTAGACGCCGGAGGAAACGTAGCCCATGTCAGCTTCAGGAAGGATCGGTACTTTAATTTCGGTTATGATATCATAGACAGGATAGCCAGGGAGAATCCCGACAAGCTGGCTATGGTCTGGTGCAATGAGGCGGGTGAGGAAAGGTTTATCACCTTCAGGGAAATGAAGGAGGAAAGCGACCGGACCGCGTCATATTTCCGAAGTCTCGGCATCAGGAAAGGCGATGCCGTTATGCTGATCTTAAGAAGGCATTATGAATTCTGGTATTGTATTTTGGCTTTACATAAGCTGGGCGCTATCGCCATACCGGCGACCAACCAGCTTATGACAAAGGATATCGTATACCGCGTAAACGCGGCAAGCGTGAAAGCTGTTGTATGTACCCCGGACGGGCATATTGCCTCGCTGGTGGACGAAGCCCAGAATGAAACCGAGACCCTGGAGATAAAGATACTTGTCAGGGGAAAGAGAGAGGGCTGGCTGAGCTATGAAGAGGGCGTAAGCCAGGCGCCGCCGTTTACCCCGCCCGTGGGTGATGAACGTCCCGAGGCTGAAGAGATCATGCTGATGTATTTCTCATCGGGAACCACGGGTTTGCCTAAAATGGTGGCCCATAACCACTATTATGCGCTGGCCCATATCCCTACCGCGGTTTACTGGCACAATGTAAACCCGGACGGCCTGCACTTTACCGTGTCTGAAACCGGCTGGGGAAAAGCGGTCTGGGGAAAGTTATATGGCCAGTGGATCGCGGAGGCGGCCATATTCACCTTTGATTTTGAAAGATTCAATGCCGATGAGATGCTAAAGAGGATAAGCAAATACAGGGTGACAACTTTATGCGCGCCGCCTACCATCTATCGTTTCCTGATCAAGGAGGACCTCTCCAGGTACGACCTGTCATCCCTGGAATACTGCACCACTGCCGGGGAAGCTCTTAATCCCGAGGTGTTCAAGCGGTTTAAGGAACAGACTGGGATAGAGATCAAGGAAGGCTTCGGACAAACAGAAACCACGTTGGTTATTGCTACCACCACATGGATGGAGCCAAAGCCCGGATCAATGGGCAGGCCATCCCCCCAATACCCGGTGGATCTCGTTGATGAAAACGGAAACAGCGTAAGCCCGGGCGAGGTAGGTGAGATTGTCCTGAAGGTGGAACCAGAAAAACCCACGGGACTTATGATAGAGTATTACCGCAGTCCGGAGTTGACAGCCCAGGCTATCCGCGACGGGCTCTACCATACCGGGGATACCGCGTGGAGGGACGAGGACGGCTATTATTACTATGTGGGAAGGACCGATGACATCATCAAATCATCGGGTTACAGGATCGGACCCTTCGAGGTGGAGAGCGTTATCATGGAACACCCCGCAGTTCTCGAGTGCGCAGTAACGGGCGTCCCCGATGCCCTGAGGGGCCAGGTGGTCAAGGCGACCATCGTGCTGGCCAGGGGATACCAGCCTTCGGACTCACTGGCAAAAGAGATCCAGGATTATGTCAAGAAAAACACCGCTCCCTACAAGTATCCGCGGATTATTGAGTTTATTGAAGAATTGCCCAAGACCATCAGCGGAAAGATCCGCCGTACTGAAATACGGAAGCGGGATACCGAACGCGGTGTCAATAACTGAGCCTTGCGGGCAGCATTAAAATGCTATATAATGATCTTTGCCGTGCTAGACGGGGAGGTAGCGGTGCCCTGTATCCGCAATCCGCTATAGCGGAGTTGAATTCCTGCCCCCGGCATGCAAATGTAAGGTCTGTTATGCGGTTGAGTACAATGAAGATTGGGTCTTGCGCAATTCGGAGCCGTGAACCCCGTCAGGTCCGGGAGGAAGCAGCGGTAAGCAGTCAACCGGATGTGCCGCAAGCCAGCCTGGTCCGAGTATGACGCCCATGGTACGCTTGTATTTGCACTGTCAAAGGCAGGTGCACGGTTTATATTAAGGTATGCGAAGCCCTATGGCTTCGTTTTTGTTTATATTGATGCATGCCCTTGACATCCCCGGGTCGTTCCTGTGTTATAATGGTAGGGACAGCAGCATCCAGAATGGGAGCGGATGGTGGATCTATGGCACACTTGGCACTTTATAGAAAATGGAGACCACTTTCTTTTGATGACGTTGTGGAACAGCGCCATATTGTTGAAACACTTAAAAACAGCGTAAGGAACAATTCTGTAAGTCACGCATATCTCTTCTGCGGAACACGCGGCACAGGGAAAACCACCCTGGCCAAGATACTGTCCCGTGCTGTCAACTGCATGGAGCCAGTCGGCGGAAATCCGTGCAACCGGTGCGACATATGCAAGGGGATCCTTGATGGGTCCATAATAGATGTTATCGAGATAGACGCCGCGTCCAACAACGGCGTGGATGACGTCCGTCAGATCAGGGAAGCTGCCATGTACGTGCCGGCCGTTACCCGCTTTAAGGTCTACATTATTGACGAGGTCCACATGCTGTCTGCGGGAGCGTTCAATGCCCTTCTGAAAACCCTTGAGGAGCCGCCTCAAAGCGTTATTTTCATCCTGGCCACCACTGAGTCCCATAAGCTTCCGGCAACCATCCTGTCCCGTTGCCAGCGATTCGATTTTAAAAGGATAACCATAGCGGGGATCATCAGCAGACTGGAAACCATCGCGAAAGCCGTGGAGGTCGATTATGAGCCGTCTGCGCTTACCATGATCGCCCGGCTTGCCCAGGGCGGGCTCAGGGATGCCATCAGTATTCTGGACCAGTGCATAGCCACGGGTACTGATAAAATCACCAGGGATGTTGTAATTGCAGTTTCGGGGCTGGCTGCGCTGGAGATGATTGACGCGCTGGCAGAAGCCCTGGCCGACCGGGACGTACAGGGCGCGTTGGCACTGATCGATGAAGCGCTGTCAGCCGGAAAGGATCTTGCGCCCCTTTGCGGTCAGCTTGTTGGATGGTTTCGCAACCTGATGCTGTTCCAAATTGGCGGGGATGCGTTAAAGCTAGTCGATGCGGATGAAGCGAGTCTTGAACGCCTGAAGAAAACTGCGGAAAGGATGAGCTATGAGGAAACCATCGCCATAATAAGGGAGCTTTCCGAAGCTGAAAGCAGGCTGAAGTGGTCGGAGAACCAGCGCATACTGATGGAGGTTACCGCGGTGAGGGTTTGCGCCAGAAACCTCGGGAGCGCAAACATGCCTGAAAGGATGAAACTTCTGGAATCAAGGCTGGGCGACCTGGAGAGGAAGCTTATGGAGATCACGGCATGTGTTCCGGCGCAAAAGCCCGCGGCTGCCGGGGAGCCTGTCCATAAAGGCGTGCCGGACAGCGGGACGGCTGAAAAGGAGCCGCCTGTTTCCGTAAAGCCTGTTAAAAGGCCAGATCCGGGTAAAAAAGAACAGGTTGGCGCATCTATCCATAATGAGTTGGAAGAGTGGCCCCGGGTTCTTGAATACCTGCAGTCGTCAGGCAAGATGAAGGTCTATGCTTATCTTATAGGCACCCGCTGCTATCTGGTGGATGATTCTACGGCCATAGTGGTTGTTGGCTGCGATGAACAGCTGAAGAAAAACATCCTGTGCAGGAGAGAGAGCATTGAGGCTGTAAAGGAGGCGCTCAATAAAGTTACAGGCATATCCTTGAAGGTAAAGGTAAGGGACGAGGCGGAGATGGGGCTGGCTGCACAGGATGAGTCGGGAACTGATCCCGTCCTGGAGAAAGTGAAAAGGTTCGCGATGGATAACGGCCTGAAGCTGGACATCAAGGAATGATAACCGTAAATGCTGTTGTATGGAGTTTGAACAAGTGAAGGGTTGACTCATGTTTTTCGGTCCGGGGATATATAAAATGCAGTATAATGGCATTCTGATACTTGACAAAACATGTTTGGTGCTGATATATTAAGTGTGCTCAGCTCTGAGGTATTTCCCGGATATGAATGTGCGCTGCCATGTATGAATAGGATAATAACAATTGTCTGCTTATCTTTGATATGTTTGAGCCTGTTTGAAATGCAATCCATTTTATAAATGCATATATATAGTATTTTGTATATTTTACAAGGCGGTGTTTTATGGAAGACAGAGCCATTCTCGAGAAGAAGTCCCTTGAGGACTTGCGTTATATTGCCAAAATGCTGGGCTTGAAAAGCATCTACAAGTACCGCAAGAACGAGCTCATCGATTACATCGTCAATTCAGCGAAGGATGACGAAAAAGATCCTCAGAAAGAAAAAAAGAAGACTTCCAGAAAGAAGGCAGCCGGAGATGCACAGACCGACGTCGATGAGAAGGTTTCAGAAAAGTCTGAACCTATAGCGGAAACCCCGGTAAAACGCCGCGGCAGGCCCAGAAAAGTCAAGACCGATGAGGAAACAAGAGGCGCGGCTGCCCAGCCCATACAATCTGAGGCGCCTGCGCCGGCAACAGTCCAGGCAGGTACAGAAACCGGTTATCAATCTGAAGTATCCATTGCCCCTTCCATTTCTCCTGAAAAAACAGAAGTATCCACCCAGGATATCGAAGAACAGATACCCAAACGGCCTTCCAGGATCCATATAAAGAGAGTAGAGGACATCGGAAAGGCAGATTCAGGTCCGGATGTTTCACAGGCGCCCGAGCCTTATGTCGAAGGGTTTTCTTCTGGCATGTCCGATTCTCTGGCCTATGGGGATACAACCGAAAAAGCTGCTATGGGATCCGCGGGGGAAATCCCGGAGATCGAAAAAGGCAGGGAAGAAGGAGCCATTGAAGGCGAAGCTGCCAAAGAAACCCGTTATGTAAGAATAAGCAAGACCAGAGACCTCTCCAAGCTGGAAAGCGATAACCCGGTCTCGGGAATTCTCGAAGTGCTCCCGGACGGTTATGGTTTTTTAAGGGGCCATAATTATTTGTCCGGACCTAAGGATATCTATGTTTCACCTTCCCAGATCAGGCGTTTTAATCTGAAAACCGGGGATAAAATAGTCGGCAAGGGCCGCATCCAGAAGGACGGAGAAAAGTTTCAGGCTTTATTGTACGTTACATCGGTCAATGACGATCCTCCCGAAGCCGCCCTGAAAAGAAGGCCATTCGACCAGCTTACCCCCATTTATCCCGACGAAAGAATAACCCTGGAGTCCGACTCCAAGGAGCTCTCAACCCGTCTGATCGACCTGATCGCTCCCATCGGAAAAGGCCAGCGCGGGCTTATCGTCTCTCCCCCAAAGGCAGGTAAAACCATATTGCTGAAAAAGATAGCGAACGCCATTACCCTCAAACATCCGGAGATAGAGGTTATAGTTCTCCTGATTGATGAGCGTCCGGAAGAAGTGACCGATATGCAGCGTTCCATCAAGGGTGATGTGATTTATTCCACCTTCGACGAGCTGCCCGAGCATCATATCAAGGTGGCCGAGATGGTGCTGGAGAGAGCCCAGAGGCTGGTAGAGCATAATCGGGATGTAGTTATCCTTCTTGACAGTATCACGCGGCTTGCCAGGGCTTATAACCTGACCATACCCCCTACGGGACGGACCCTGTCCGGCGGATTGGATCCCGGGGCACTGCATAAACCCAAGCGCTTTTTCGGGTCTGCCAGGAATATTGAAAATGGAGGCAGCCTGACCATTATAGCCACAGCGCTCATAGATACGGGCAGCCGCATGGACGATGTCATCTACGAAGAGTTCAAGGGAACCGGCAACCTGGAGCTCCATCTTGACAGAAAGCTTTCAGAGAAAAGAATCTTCCCGGCCATCGATATCTACCGTTCGGGAACCAGGCGTGAAGAGCTTCTGCTCTCGCAGCGCGAGCTGGATGGAATCTGGACCATCAGGAAGGCAATGAGCAACCTTGGCACAGCCGAGATCACCGAGCTCATCATCAGCAGGCTTCTGAAGACCAAGACCAACGAAGAATTTGTAAACGGAATAAATACCGCACTGCTGCAAAAGGAGAATAACAACTACCTATAGTTGACCATACGGCTTCTTGCAATCCCCCGGATGATATGGTAAAATATCATCCGGCGCTTTTTAAGGGTCGCAACGATAACGGTTTCAATAAAGAAGCAAGATATGAGCGAGGTGAAAGACCATGCGGGAAGGTATCCATCCTAAGTATACAAAGGCAACTGTCCGATGTGCATGCGGCGAAACCTTTGAAACAGGTTCCACTAAGCCGGAGCTGCGTGTTGAAATCTGTTCCCAGTGCCATCCCTTTTTCACAGGGAAGCAGAAGCTTGTAGATACCGGTGGACGTGTAGATAAGTTCAAGAAAAAATACGGAATCAAATAGAAAACCGGGTATAAACCCGGTTTTTTTGTGCGCGCGGCAGGACGGCTGAACAGCCCTCCTGAAAATCTTTGTATGCAACGACTGTTTCAGTGAAATGATAGTATCGGTAAGGAGAATGGCATATGAGCAGGTTTTCAGCTGAAAAAACCAAGTCCTGGCTCATCATCGCGCTGGGATGCCTTGTGGTTACATTTGCCATGAATGTGTTTCTGATACCATTCAAGCTGGCTCCGGGAGGCATTTCCGGTTTGTCAACCGTGCTGTACTATGTCTTTAACAAGGGTGTCCCGGTGGGTGTCATGATGCTTGTGTTCAATATCCCGCTGTTCCTTGGGGGATATAAGAGCAAAGGGAAAAGATTCGTCATACGTTCCCTTTTCGGGGCTGTTCTTCTTTCCATTATGGTTGACGTCACAGCCCCGTTTGCCGAAACGCTGGTCAACGATTATCTGGTCAGGTTTGACAGTGCCATGGCCGCTCCTGATCTGCTTCTGAATGCCCTGGTGGGAGGCCTTGTCATGGGCCTGGGCCTTGGAATGGTCCATAAGGAAGGGGCCACCACGGGCGGAACCGATCTGGCAGCTTCGGTCTTAAGAAAGGTTTTTCCGCACAGGTCACTCGGCGAACTGTTGCTGATACTGGACGGTTTTGTTATCCTTTTCGCGACAGTCGTTTTCAGGAGCGTAAAGCTCGGCCTCTATGCCTCCATAAGCCTCTATATCACCACCAAGACCATAGATGCGTATATCGAGGGCTTCCACTTCGCAAAAAGCCTCATGATCATATCCGAGCATCCCGAAGCAATAGCAGGGCGCCTTATGGAAGATGTGGACAGGGGCGTAACCGGCCTTAAAGGGACTGGCATGTACAGCAGGGCGGATAAAACAGTCCTGTTATGTGTTGTTAAAAAGCAGGAAATGCTCAAGGTTAAGGAGATCGTGAAGCAGTGCGATCCCAACGCCTTCGTTTTATTGAGCGATGTACGGGAAGTGCTGGGAGAAGGGTTTGAACCGCTGCACTCTGATGAAAAATAAGGCATGGCAGGCATGATACATATATGACGATGGATGAAATAAGGGAATTGGCGGGTAAATATACACCAACGGCGAGAATCAGCCGAAAACTCTTTTGGAGATATTTGCTGGTATGGCAGAAGTAGCCTGCATGCTCGTCGGGTATTACCATATGCTTTCAAAACTAGGGAGGAATTGGCATGTGGTTTTTATATGCGCTGTTGTCGGCGGTATTTGCCGCTCTTACATCCATACTTGCCAAGATAGGGATAGAGGGGATTAATTCCAACCTGGCAACTGCAATACGTACAGCGGTTGTGCTGGTGATGGCATGGATTATAGTTTTTGTTACGGGAGTCCAGAACCAGGTTGCTGATATCAGTAAAAAAAGCTGGATATTTTTAGCCCTGTCGGGTATTGCCACAGGTTTGTCCTGGCTTTGCTATTACAAAGCGCTGCAGATTGGGGAAGCATCAAAGGTGGTTCCGGTGGATAAATTCAGTGTTGTCATCACGATGGTACTCGCTTTTTTAATACTGAACGAAGCGCCAAATGCAAAGACAATCCTGGGTGGCATATTCATCACAATCGGTACGTTTGTGATGATTCTGTAGGGAAGGTCCTTTTGACAAATTGTCAGACTGGCAGGCCGTGCCGGGGCGGACAGGCAAAAAGTGTATCAGAAGAACCGAAAGAACTGTCCCTATGCCAATTCTTTTTTAAGTCTTGCCCTGTGATATCCCCTGTCGGTTTCGATGGCTTCAACAAAGAATCCCTGGCAATAGTAAAAACGCATGAGGGCAGTATGCCTGGATGCGGTGTGCAGGGTGACTTCCCGCACACCTTGCGAGATCAGGTACTTGTCCGCGGTGTTCATCAGGGCTTCGCCGATTCCAACACCGCGCCTGTTGCCGCATACCGCAAAACGGCTCAGATAAGCCGTACTATTGCGGATTTCGAGCCTTAAGGTTCCGACAACCTCATTATCTATAATGGCGATTAAAACTGTTTTTTCGGCAATTGCCCGCCTGATGTCATCAATGGTTTCCCGGAGGGCGTCAAGGTGGGTCTGCCCAATGGTCCTGCCATATTCCTGAAAAGCCTGCTGCAAAATGGAAAAGACATGGGCCGCGTCAGATTCCACGGCCCGCCTGATTACAAATGAGTAAAACATAGGCTCGTGCCTCCTTATGCCCGAGTCAGCCCATCAGCTTAACCAGGACCGCTTTTTGCGCATGGAGCCTGTTCTCTGCCTGGTCAAACACAATCGAGCGGCTGCCATCGATGACAGGACCGGTCACCTCATATCCCCTGTAAGCGGGAAGGCAGTGCATAAACAGGGCATCCGGCTGGGCTTTGGAAAACAGTTCGTCGTTCACCTGGTAGGTCATGAATACCCGCATGCGCTTTTCCTTCTCTTCCTCCATACCCATGCTGACCCAGGTGTCGGTATAGACGATATCCGCATCCTTTACAGCCTCAATGGGATCGGACGTGATCACTACCTGCGCGCCGGACTCAAGGGCGGCCTCCTGTGCCCTCTTAATTGCGACCGAATCGCAGGAATAACCTTCCGGGGCTGCCGCGGTTATGTCCATGCCAACCTTGGCGCAGCCGATGAGAAGGGAATTGGCCACATTATTTCCGTCACCGAGGTACGCCAGCTTAAGGCCCTTGAAGCTTCCCTTCTTCTCCTTGACAGTTTGGAGGTCGGCCAGTACCTGGCAGGGATGATAGCTGTCGGTCAGGCCGTTGATAACGGGAATGGTGCCGCATTCAGCGAGGGTCTCCACATCGCTCTGCCTGTATGTTCTGATCATGATGCCATCTATATAGCGGGACAGGGTTTTTGCCGTATCGGCCATGGTTTCGCCCCGCCCCAGCTGGATATCATTGGCGCTGAGGAAGAAGGAATACCCTCCCAGTTGATACATGCCCACTTCAAAGGATACCCTGGTGCGTGTTGAGGCTTTGGAAAAGATCAGGCCCAGGGTTTTGCCCTTCAGAAGATGATTATGTCTGATACCGTTTTTGTTTTCGTATTTTAATTTTTCGGCCAGGGACAGTGTTTCCAGGATCTCTTCACTGGTCCAGTCGGCTAAGCACAGAAGATGTTTTACCATTGTCTACCATTCCTTTCGGTATAACGCTGGGAGTCTTTCCGGGGTAAACCGGTTAATTCCAGCCTGCGCATATATGTCTCAGGGCTCCCAATTGTATTATTATACATTCAAATGTATAAAAATGCAACTATATTTTTTTACCCTGCCGCCACTGTTTCCTGCCGGGCTGCCAAGGGGCGCGGTATTGCGCTGTCAGGGAGTCGATTCTGTTGACGCGCTTTCAGACTGCCTGGCCGGGCTGAGAAATAGTATGTCGAAGAACCGTTCCCGTTAAGAATTAAACGTAAAAATGCCGATTAATAATTTGAAATCCTGTTTGTTGTACCTAAGATAAATTGCTAAAGCTGGTGAGATAATGGATATCGCAACAATATTGGGTTTGTTTCTGGGCATCGGATGTATAATTTATGGCATTTTTGACGGGGGTCAGCTGTCTTCCTTCGTACACGCAGGCTCCATAGCTGTTACAGTGGGGGGAGGATTGGCATGCACCATCATGTCCTTCCCTCTTTCAGACACCATAAAGGCGTTTAAGGCCATACCTCTTGCCTTCAAACCACCCAGGTTCGATCCTTTTCAAACCATTCAGCTATTAGTTGAGCTTTCCCAGAAAGCGCGCAGGGAAGGCTTACTGGCACTGGAGTCCGCACAGGACGATATAAAGGACGATTACCTGAAAAAAGCCCTGGAACTGGTGGTTGACGGTATCGAGGCTGAAATGGTCAAGACATCCATGCAATTTGAGATAGACAGTATGGTGGTTCGGCACAGCACCGTCCAGGCATATTTCAAAACACTGGCAGCACAGTTCCCGGCCTGGGGTATGATCGGAACGCTGATGGGACTTGTAAACCTGCTCAAGAACATGGACGATCCGTCAAATATAGGACCTGCCATGTCCCTCGCGATCATTACCACCTTTTACGGGAGCGTCCTGGCAAACTATATCTGCAACCCGATTGCCACCAAACTTCAGGGAAGCAGCGCAGAGGAAATCAGGATGAGGGAAATGATCATGGAGGGTATCCTGTCCATCCAGTCAGGCGAGAACCCGCGTTTGATGGAGCATAAACTGAAGACCTTCCTTTCTCCCGGCCAGAAGCTGCAGTATGAAAGCATGGTTATAAAGGAAAGGGAAAGAGGCGCTGAAAGGGAGTTGGGATCAGCCCAGGAGTAATGTGGCTAAAGCCCGTTTCTGCAAAGCCTGGAGGCAGGTGCGTAAGTGCATGATGTATGAGAGTCAGACTTGTTCTAAAGGATTGGGGTGAAATGATCATTGGCTAGAGACAGGAAAAAACAGGAGGAATCCTCGGGCGCCCCGGAATGGATGACCACCTACAGCGATATGGTCACGCTGTTACTGACCTTTTTTATCATGCTCTTTGCCATGTCGACTGTCGATAAGGCAAGATTCACCGACGTCGCCAGATCACTTTCCAATTCACTGTTGAATCTGAGTACCGGAGAATCCATTCTGGATTCCAGCGGGAAGAGCATCATCACGGTTGATTTTGTAAACCCCAGCGACAAGAACCTGCCCCAGCAGAATGAGAAATACATAGAGAGTGCCGAGGAAATGGTTATTGATGCCCAGAGGCAGATTTACGAAATGGAGATGGATATCGCCAAGGAGGAAATACGCCAGGCTGCCGTGGCTCAAGGCATAGGGGACAAGGTAGAAATCATCGAGGAGAAAGACTTTATTATTGTACGCCTTGAGTCCGAGCTTTTTTTTGATTCAGGCAGGGCCGATATCAGGCCTGAGGGATATCCCGTGCTCGACCAGCTGGCCGAAGTTCTGAGAAACATAGACAATGAGATTCTGGTTTCCGGGCATACCGATAATGTTCCCATAAATACACCGCTTTTCAAGTCCAACTGGGAACTCTCGACAGCCCGCGCCACCACAGTGGTCAGGTATTTTACCGAAACGCTTGGGCTGGACCCGGTGAAGTTTACAGCCACCGGCAACGGGGAGCACCGTCCCCTGGCCGATAACAGCACTGCCGAAGGACGCCAGCGGAACAGGCGTATTGAGATAATGATAATGAAATAAGACCGGGAAATATATTATAATGGTATCCATGAAATCTTGGTTTGGGAGAGATCTATGGATACCATTGTAAGCGAGATTGCCAAAACCCGTATGATGAAGGATGTTAATGATGCCCTCACAGCATACGGGTTATCTGTATCCAACATTAGATTTGATTCAAGCGTTGATTTTTCAGTGATATTAGAGCTATCTGTCCAGGGCCTGTCTGAAACCAAAAAATCGAAAAACAAAGCTGTCCCTGAAGGGACAGCATGCTGATCCGGCCATGGCCCGCAAGGCAGCCATGCCCTACAATTGATTGTGTAAAGGTCATTCAGTGACAGGTGCGTCTCTGAAGAGCAGACTGATGGAATAAAGCCCCGCAACTCCCACAAGAGAGTATACTATCCTGCTTCCCAGGGTCGCCGTTCCAAATATGCCCGCTACCAGGTCGTATTGAAAAAGGCCTACCAGCAGCCAGTTAAGAGCACCTATGATGACCAGTAAGAGCGCTATTCTGTCAATTGGTGTTCTCATACTCCCGACTCCTTTGCAATTATTTCGGGCGCGTTCTACGCCTTCATTCAATTATTCTGTACAGTTTAAAAGAAATTAATGCGCTGCAATACTTGTAAATCATAACGGGGACTTCATTGCCTGTTTCCGATGTATCCGGCGGGAAATTGAGGAATTGCCGGCATATTTTTGCAAGGTCTTGCGAAGAGCGGTGTTTTATGTGGTATAATATTAGCGCTTTTAACTAATTCAGTTTTCAAATGTGCTGTAAAAGAAAGGGAGGCAAAAGCTATGGCAGGTTTCTGGGATCAAGAGGTTTTATTGGGCAAGTTCGTAAAAAACAGCCGTGAGGAGATCCACATCAAGCGTGTCAGCAAGAACGGCAGGGAGTATGTTGATATTCGGACCTTCTGGTATGACGGCCAGAGTGATGAATTCCGTCCAAGCCAGAAAGGGCTTGCCATTCCCTTTGAGTTTGTAGGCGAGCTCAGGAATATACTGGATAACCTGGAATAGTGCTTCAACCGCGCCCACCGGAGAATCCGGCGGGCGCGGTATATCAGAACCGCACAGGCTGCCGGCAGGCAAAGAGAAGGTGCGGATGTAATAAAATATGCATGGAACTTTATAAATGTGAAAACAGCCCTTCTGCCCCGCCGGGGATCCCGGAAGGTAAAGCGGCAAGAGGTGCCATTGGGTGAAACCGCTTAACAGTCCATATATTCCTGACAGTACAGTTACCGCCATACTCGTGTCCCATGACATACCCGAAGGCATGCTGAGCGCCCTTCGGGAATTGGTGCCGGTTGTTGTCACGGTCATGGATCTGGCCGGGCTTCCTGCTCCGGTAAGGAGCCACCCGGACATGCAATTGGTTATCCCTTGCGAAGGGATTATTGTTCATTCCCCTGCTCTCAATCCTCAGACGGCAGAACGCCTCAAAGGCCTGGGATATGTTTTGGTGCCCGGCGAGAAGCCGCCAGCGGGAAACTATCCCGGGGATATCCCATATAACGTGGCTGTCGTAGGCCGACATGCTTTTCTAAATACGCGATACACGGACCCTGTTGTTCTCGGGTGGCTGAAAAAAACTGGTAAGACCATATCCCATGTGAACCAGGGCTATGCAAAGTGTTCTGTCTGTATCCTGAATGAAGATGCCGTCATAACATCCGACGCGGGAATCTATCGCGCTGCCCGCGCAAATAATATAGACGTACTGCTGATTCCGCCGCAGAAAACCATATCAATCCCGGGGTACGAATATGGTTTCATTGGCGGCTCAACCGGCCTTGTTTCAGGGAACAGGCTGGCATTTTGCGGGGATATGAATACTCTTGAGAGCGCCGGACCCATCCTTTCTTTTTTGCAAAAACATGGCATAACGCCGGTAATGCTGGGTACGGGCCCCGTCCGGGATCTGGGCAGCCTTATACCTTTATGTACCGTATAACGGACAATAAGGGCTACATATACTACACCTGAAAGGATGTGAGAGGATGCCATCCTTCAGGGTTGACTACATGAAGGACATTAAAGGATTAGCCTATTACGTTGAGAAAAAAATGGCGGTGAGGGCCCTTCAGGGCGTCCGGGTCCGCCATGAGGACAACAGCATGCTCGTAATCATCGGCGGATACTTAAGAAGAAACGGCAGGAGATACTCCTGCATGATCCGCCATCTTTCGGATTCCATTGCCGATTATATTCTCAAGTCCCATGAGAAGGATATCCTGTCAAGGATCATAACCCGTATCTGTGACGGGCTGCCGAAAAGCGATCTGGATGAGATCAGCCGCATTGCCTGCAAAATCCTCTATCCCGAGAACACCGCTGAAAAACATATAAACGACAGGCGCAAGCTCATTTCCGACAAGATTTCAGAGTATCTGAAAACCTCCCGCAGCCTGACGCTGGATGGCTTTATTACTTTCAGGCTGGGTGATTATGTAAAGAAGCTTGAAGCTGAGGTGGACCGGGCTATAAGGCAGTACTTTGTTGAAAAGCAATATGAAGAATATATAAATCTTCTGACCACTTTCATCCGGATGCAGTGTCCGAAGGTTCCCGAACTGCATGTATTTGCCCAGAATGATGGTTCCTACCGGGTCGAGGGCACAGGACCATTTGAGATACCGGATGACATCACAAAAAGCTATGGTATCGAGAAAGGCCAGCCGGTCATCCATGACGATGATTTTATGATCGGGTTCCTGCTTACCTGCGCCCCCATCAGGATTTTTATCCATAATGCCGATAAATTTAAAAACAAGGAATTATTAAATACCATAAAAACGGTATTCTCCGAGTGCGTCCTGGTGAATGACTGAGTTTTTGCCCTGTTTGTCGCACCGGAAGCGGCAAATTGGCATGAAAACGTTGTATACAAAGAATAATTTGTTGTATAATGTAACATGAATCTTTGAGGTAAGCGGGGTAATCCAGTTGGCATTCAAAGTGTTTCAATCTGTTATATCAAAAATTCGTGAAACCATGGGTAACGATTTTGGAATTACTGATGGAAATGGTACTGTCATCGCGAGCACCATTGAAGAAGAAATCGGCATGATCCACGATCAATGCTCCGATTTTCTTGCTTCAAACGCCATGTACATTGAAAAGCCCGGCCTGGTGATGAAGAAGGTTGAGATCAACGGCCGGCTGGACTTTGTGCTGTACCTTGTGAGCGATCACCCCGACAGGAAGAAGCATGCCGAACTGATCTCCATAAGCCTTGAGAACGCAAAGCTTTACTATAATGAAAAGTATGACCGCAGCAATTTCATGAAGAATATCCTGCTGGGCAATATCCTGCCGGGCGACATCACCATCCGGGCGAAGGAACTGAGGATAAAGACCGAGTCCAGGAGAATAGTCTACCTGATACGGACAGAGAAAACCCGTGAACTCTATGCCTACAACATTATTCAAAGCCTTTTCCCAAACAATACGAGGGATTATATCATCCTTTTGGATGACCAGAACACGGTTCTGATCAAAGAGCTCAAAGAACGTGAGGATAGCGAGGAAATCCATAAGAAGGCGCGGATCATCATTGATACCTTAAGCAGCGAGCTCATGATAAAGGCCAGTATTGGCATTGGAACCGTGGCCGAGTCCCTCAAGGATGTGGCGCGGTCCTACAAGGATGCCCAGACAGCCCTGAAAATCGGCCAGATTTTTGAGGCCGAGAAGAATATTGTTGACTACAATAACCTGGGCATAGGCCGCCTGATCTACCAGCTGCCTACCACGCTCTGCCGCCTGTTTCTCAATGAGGTCTTCAAGGAGGGAGTCCTGGAAACCATCGACTCCGAAACCATGATGACCATCCAGAAATTCTTTGAGAACAATCTCAATGTGAGCGAAACCTCGCGTCAGCTTTTCATACATAGGAATACCCTGGTCTATCGCCTAGACAAGATTCAGAAAATAACCGGGATGGATTTAAGAAAGTTTGATGACGCCATCTATTTCAAGGTGGCCATGATGGTCAAGCGCTATCTTGATGAAGTATCCAGATAAATACCATCCCAGACCGTGGGGGGATCCTTTTGATAAGGTTTGTCGACACTACAAAGATTTACTCAAACGGTGTTGTTGGTGTTAAAAACGTCACCTTAAACATCGAAAAGGGAGAATTTGTTTTTGTCATAGGTCCCAGCGGATCGGGCAAATCAACATTTCTGAAACTTATCATGCACGAAGAAGCTCCAACCGAGGGGGAAGTGTATGTAAACGGATATAGCATACATAATATGCCCAGGTCGGAGGTTCCATATCTCAGGCGCAGCCTGGGCGTTGTCTTCCAGGATTTCCGTCTGCTCCCCAACAAGACAGCCTATGAAAATGTAGCTTTTGCCATGCAGATAGTCGAAGCCCTGCCCCGTGAGATAAGAAGGCAGGTTCCGCTGGCTCTCGGGCTCGTGGGCTTAAGCAAGAAAGCAAGGGCCTATCCCGGCCAGCTGTCCGGCGGCGAGCAGCAAAGGGTCGTCCTGGCACGAGCTTTGGTCAATAACCCGGCTGTCCTGATTGCGGACGAGCCTACCGGTAATCTTGATCCAAAAACATCCATGGAAATAATGGAGCTATTGGATGAGATCAATCAACGGGGTACCACGGTCATAGTTGCCACCCATGAAAAGAATATAGTTGACTCCATGAAAAAACGTGTCATCACTCTGGACAAAGGCGAGCTTGTCAGCGATGTAAAGAAAGGTCTGTATACCGATGAAGATTAGGACACTGAGACTGCTTGCAAAAGAAGGCGCGGCAAATGTTTACAAGAATAAACTCATGTCTGCCGCATCCATGGTAACCATAACAACCACCCTTTTTATCCTTGGGCTGGTCCTTTTGATTATAGTTAACGTAATCACAAAACTGGAA
>Ga0209537_1000311_pt1 | contig 59502 bp, 44 predicted proteins | sample BioPla4DNA1_FD_187698 | JGI IMG/M metagenome (GOLD analysis project Ga0209537, IMG submission 187698) | Biogas fermentation microbial communities from Germany - Plant 4 DNA1 (SPAdes) (version 2) | ecosystem: Engineered > Bioreactor > Anaerobic > Digestate | place: Bielefeld, North... | reverse complement strand
AACTCCTTGACCGAATGGAGAAACGGCAAAGGATTTGAGGTCACTGCCAACGGTTCAAGAGTCACAATAAATTCGGTTGAAATCTTGGGAAATTCGGTAATAATAACCTGTGCCAATGATCTACCCGCTTGGGGTGTAAAAGTCGGCTATGCCTTTACAGGCGGAAAAGCAAGACCTAATGGAACGTACCGCTGGGGATTGCTCCGCGACTCGGATCCCTTTAGAGGAAGGACCGGTTTGGCACAGCCCAATTTCTGTGTATCTTTTGAAATGGCAGTTAATTAATATGATAAAATATCTTAAGCACAAAGTTTAAACTCCTTCATTTTTGGTAGTTTCACTTTATGAAATCCTGCTAAATGTGAAAAAGTACATTTAAATCATAAGAACAGAGCCTGTAAATACTCCGTCGGGTCGAGCATAACCCACTCAATAAGAATGGTGCTCTCCATACCGCGATGTATTAACAGGCTCTAAGTCTTTCATCACAATGTATTTCACATTTTCTCAATTAAACAATATGTTCCGGAAAAATCTCGGGAACATGAAAATATATTGGTTTACTTTATTACCGCCATATTTGTATCCGGATCCCACTCCACAGTAGCACCGAAGGCTTCGCTAACGAATCTTAGCGGAACGAAGGTTCTCCCGTTTTTTATAATTGCAGCTGTGTCCATCTCTTTTCTGGCGCCGTTTATATCTATAGCCTTTTCCCCTATTTTTATCATAACTGTCTCGTCTCCCTTTGTTATTTTCACAACTTTGGTGCTGCCGTCCCACTCAACCTCCGCTCCCAGCGCTTCACTTACAAATCTGACCGGAACTTGAGTTCTGTTGTTCTCGTCAATAAAAGGTTTGGCATCCGGAAAATCAAGTATTTTACCGTTAACTTTTACATATGCCTGAGAAATCAAATATCTCTTATCTACTACAATCATTTTGTTTATCATGCATGGCACAGAAAACAAAACTTTCTCGTCTTTTCCCAGATGGGATTTGTAAATCTCGCATCTATCCAGATTAAACAAATCTGCCAAAGTATTCCCGTGAACATATATTTCTTTATAATAATAGAAATCATCGTTGTAACTTGCAATATCTTTAATGTTATCTCCTACATCGTATGAAAATCTCAGTTTTGAACATTCAGTTTCTATCATTAAGGAAGAACCGTTCCTTTTATCATACGCAAAGGTCCTTATTTCATCATTTCTTGTATCATTATAATATATTCGGAAGCGGCATCTCCACTCGTTCACCGTCTAAATAATAATAATTTGAACCTTCCGGTATAGAATACTTTTTACCGTTGACAGTAAAAATGTATTGGGAGCGGTCTATATCATAATCTATACCAAAAAGCTGCAACGTTTTGTTAAGAGGATATTTTGCCAATCCATCAAGAGCCTTCGGATAGTCATCCAAGCTTGCTTCTCTTAACATATCATCCAAATATACTCTCACTATTCGAGGTTGAGCAAACACATTAATTGATAATGTGTTCAAAAGAACAATTATTAATGTTACTATCAAAATTGGTTTTTTCATTTTGTTTTTCCTCCAATACCAAAGTTTCTTATAAAAAAATACCACACATTATTGTAACACATACCCGGTATTTAGTGTCTCACTAAAAAAAGAGATGTTTTGGATGGCTTCTGCTCACATAATTCTCTCCTTTTTAAATTGCACTTGGTATAATATTAATGGCAGATAAAGCCGGTTAGCCCTGCGGTTTTTTTATGTGCAAAGCAAAATTTGAAAAAGTATAGTGTTCATTAAACTCCTTTTCCGTTAACAGCAATTTTCCTTTTAACGAATCACCGACAACAAAGCGGTCTCCTTCTTTGCCTAAAATGGTTATAAAATGGCCTATTCTGCCGTTAATATAAGTTCCGATTATTGACGGTACCGGTACATCTTCCAAACGGTTTTTGTATAAAACTTCGGTTTTAAGTCCGTTTTTTTCGGCATACCTGATTAAATACCAATTCTCCGTGCCGCTTGAGCTGGAAAAGGATGCCCTTGCAATCTCTTCTTCCTTTTTGGATATTCCATAATAATTAAATATTGTGGATAAAGCTGCAGGACCGCAAGTTGAACCTGTAGATTGCAAACACACTCCATCTTTCCATCGGTCTAAAAACTCAGAATTCCGGCTTACAGGCCTTATAATCGGTTTAATGAAAGGTATTATAATTAAAAGTATGCAAATAACGAAAATGTATTTATTTAAAGTTTTTAATTTAAACACTCCGAAGCTTTCATCTTTGAAAGTTACAAAGCCAAAGAAAAGACCTATTAAGGATGATAGCAATTCAATATTGTTAATTGCCCTGAATTTAACATACCATATCGGTTCATTTATAAAATGCAAATAATATGCCACAAACAAAAAGTTTGGAACACAAAGGAGGATGAACAGCAAACCCAAAAGAAGCCTGACGGGTTTTCCGTTCACTACCCCTGAAACTCTTTGCCCTATAATAAAAAACATAATGCCCGTTATTACAGCCGGAAATATTGCACGGTTAAAAAACATTTTAAAACCTCTTTTTATTATTTTTGAATATATTATATCAAATTTTTGGCTTGGGAAAATACCAAAAAACAACCTCTTCCCTAAAATCAATTAGGGCTGTACCGGAAGTAGCCCCAGCACAGCCTTAATCAAAACTTCTTATGAAAATCCTAAATATCTTCTATTTTATCTCTACCTCGTATCCGTCTTTTTCTATATCACAATCCTCACTTGTACCAACGACGTAAGCTTTCAAATACTTTGCCTTTCCAATAACGTCTTTATAGTTTTCCATGTCAAGCTCTTCTTCAAATTCCACTGTCTTTCCCGCACCTATCACCGTCTCGGTCAGCATTGCCATAAATAATTTGTCGGCGGACCAGGTATAGAGAATTTCCTTATTTTTATCCAATAATTTAAAATCAAACTTTTGCGATGATGTATGGTTGATTGTTATATCCTTATCGGATGTATTTTGGAGCTTTAGCTTCATTGTAAAAGTATTTTTGCTCTTTTCATATTCCGGCTCAACTAAAAGACTGTTTTCTTTCTTTTCTTTCAAAGATAAATAATACCCGTCCTTGTTGATTTTAAAGTCTTTGCTGTCTCCCACAATCAAAGCCTTGAAATAATATACCTTATCTTCTATAGATTCATAGGTTTTAAAATCTATTTTTTGTGTGAACTCCACGGTTTTACCTGCTTCTATGGTTGTATCGATAAGGGGCAAGATAAATGCCATGTCTTGCGACCATCTGTATAGCTCTTCTTTTTTATCGTCCAGCAACATAAAATCATATTTTTGTCCGGAGTTATGGTTTATTACTATATCCTTTTTGCTGTTGTTGGAAATTGTGAGCCTCATTTCATATCCGTCTTCAACTTTTACAAACGAAGGCTCCACCTTAACAGCCTCTACAGGTTGTTCCACTACATCCTTCAATGCATCTTTAAAAGCCTCCATGAGTTTATCCAATACTATCAATGCTTCCGCTCTTGTAGTAAAACCTTCGGGGACAAACATCCTGTTGCCTCTACCCTTTATGAAGCCCAACTTGTAAGCACGCTTTACCGATTTTTTATATCTTTGCTTGACATTTTTCCAATCGGAAAAATCCTCAAAGGCATCATCATCCTCATCAAAATTCTCAATATTAAGCTTATACCTGTAAGCATTCATCAAATAATGAACCATTTCCTCACGGGTTATGAAATCATTGGGTCTAAACTCTCTGTCTTCATCGTCAACAATCTTTAATGAAGCAAGGTCGTAAAGCGATGAAGCGAACCAATCTTCGTTATTTGCATCGTCAAAAAACTCATTAATGTTCGGAGCTTTTATGTAATATATTTGTATTTCTGCAGCTTTGTGCAATGCAACAACAAACTCCGACCGTTTCATCTGAACATCAGGTAAAAACTTTCCGTTTCCAACACCGCGAATAATTCCGCTGTCAGCCATTTTTTCAATTACATTTTCCGCCCAATGCCCCGCAGTATCAGAAAACTTTCCTTTTTGTTGGGGCTTGTCAAGCCCATCATTACCGGCAAATACCATCACAGGCAAGCTCACCGCTATTAAGCTGATTGCCAGTAAAAATGCCATTAGTTTTTTCATTTCCGAAACCTCCTCATTTTCCAATAATTAATCTGTACTATTTTATTATTCATTTTCTTTTCTAACATATTAGACATAGATATATTTAAATCGGTTTCGAGTGAAATGAAAAAATTGAATTAATTTATCTTATCCAGCTTAGCATAACCAGCCATCAGTCTTTTCATTCCCTTTCCTTTAAAATGTATCTCAAGTACAAAGTCATCTCCATCCTTTTCCTTGCGGGTTATGATCCCCTCACCGAACATCTTGTGCCTTACCTGATCTCCCACATTGAACTCTTGTGTCCGAGTCTTATTTTGAGGTGTCTTAAAGCTCCCCGCATTAAAGCTTAACGACGGATCAAATCCTCCACCGGAGGCCGTCTTTTTACTTTCAGGTTTTTGTCCCATTACCGGTCTGTTATATATTGTCTTTTCCTCACTTGCATTTGAGCTGCCTTCAAAATATTCCTCAGGAATTTCTTTCATAAACCTTGAAACCCTATTAAAAGTAGTATTTCCAAACAATGTACGGCTAAAGGTGCTTGTCATGTAAAGAGACTCCATAGCCCTGGTTATACCCACATAGCAAAGCCTTCTTTCTTCTTCAAGCTCCGTTTCGCTGGTCATTGACCTGTATCCAGGGAAAATTCCTTCTTCCATACCCACCATAAACACAACGGGAAACTCAAGCCCTTTTGCACTGTGAAGGGTCATCAATGTTACGTAATCACTGTCCTCATCCATGGTATCAATATCCGAAACCAAAGATACATGGGCCAGAAAATCCGTAAGACTCTTCTCCTCGCTTTCGCTTTCAAATTCCATGGCAACGGATATCAATTCCTGAATGTTTTCTATTCTGGTCTGTGCCTCTATAGTGTCTTCTTGCTCATAGGCGCTTAAAATTCCGGTTCTTTCGATTACCTCGACAATCATTTCTGAAGCCGTCATTGTTTGACTTTGAACCCGAAAGCTGTTTATCAAAGATACGAACTTCTCCAGTTTTGCCCAAGCCCGGCTAAGCTCAGGAATGTCCTGGGCTGACGAAATTATTGTAAATATGCTTACCCCTCTTTTGTTGGCCAATTGCTCCGCAGTTTCTATAGTAACATTTCCAATCCCTCTTTTGGGTTCGTTGATAATTCTCTTAAGACTTATATTGTCTGCAGGATTCTGAATAACGCGAAGGTAGGCAAGAACATCCTTTATTTCTTTTCTGTCATAGAATTTAAGTCCACCGAATATCTTATAGCTAATACCTTCCCTCATAAACATTTCTTCTATAACACGGGACATGGCATTAACCCGGTACAATATCGCAAAATCTTTATATGACCGGTTTTTCTCCGCCTTGATTCTCTTTATCTCATTAGCAACAAAATAGGCCTCCTCATGCTCGTTGGAGCACTCAAGATATTTAATTTTTTCGCCGCCTTCCTTATCGGTCCACAGCCTTTTGTTTTTACGGCCTATATTATTTTTTATAACATGGTTGGCGGCATCAAGAATTGTCTGGGTTGAACGGTAGTTTTGCTCCAGTTTTATTACCTTTGCATCCTTAAACTCCTTTTCAAAGTCTAAAATATTTCTAATGTTCGCACCCCTCCATCCGTAAATGGACTGGTCATCATCTCCCACAACGCAAAGATTTCTGTATCCCTGTGCCAGAATACTTATGAGCGAATATTGGGCAGTATTGGTGTCCTGATACTCGTCCACCAATATATACCTGAACTTTCTCTGATAGTATTCTGCAACCTGGGGGTTGTCCAGCAAAAGCTTAATTGTAAGCATTATAATATCATCAAAATCCAGCGCATTATTCTGCTTGAGCTTCTTTTGATAGAGCTCGTAAATCTTGGCAACATTACTCATTCTGAAATCCTGGGCATACATTTTTGAGTATATTTCAGGAGTTATAAGTTCATCCTTTGCCCGTCCTATCATTTCAAGCATCGACTTGGGAGGGTAGTTCTTGTCATTGAGGTTAAGCTCTTTAAGGCAGTCCTTTATAACGGTCTGCTGGTCCGAATAATCAAATATAACAAAGCTCTTATCATAATCGATCTTGTCTATATCCCTTCTAAGCATTCTCACGCACATGGAATGAAAGGTGCTGACCCATATATAGTCACTGTTATTGCCGACAAGCCTGTCTATCCTTTCCCTCATCTCCTTTGCCGCCTTGTTGGTAAAGGTTATTGCCAGAATACTTGCCGGATGTACATTTTTCTCCTGGATCAGGTATGCAATTCTGTGGGTCAGAACCCTTGTTTTTCCGCTGCCTGCACCTGCCAAAATAAGAAGCGGTCCGTCTCCATGCAATACGGCTTCCCTCTGTTCTTTATTCAAACCTTCCAGTAAATCCATTAATACCTTCCTCTCCAAACTATCTATTTTTAAGTAATCTTTTCTTTTCCGTTTTGCCCTTCCACCGGGTAAAATCCTATTACCTGAAATTCCTCAATTAAAATGCCGAGACTAAAGTCTCGGCATTTTAATTATAGTAGAAAATAACTTCGATATCAAATATATAATTAACGCTCAGAATCCAAAATTAAAACTCAGGTTCGATTAAACCGTAATTCCCGTCCTTTCTCCTGTAAACAACGTTTGCTTCCTGAGTCTCGGCATTTGAAAACATAAAGAATTCATGTCCGAGCAAATTCATTTGTAAAACAGCTTCTTCGACAGTCATTGGCTTTATTGCAAACCTCTTTGTCTTTACAATTTTAAAATTATGCTCTTCATCAACATCTTTTTCTTCAAAATTCACATCTTCAAGCTTAAGACCCTTTCCATGGAATTTCTTTTCCAGCTTGGTCTTATTTCTTCTTATCTGCCTTTCAAGACTGTCCACAACCTTGTCAATAGAAGCGTACATATCCTGGTTATCCTCTTCAGCCCTAAGCAATCCTCCGTCAAAAAGGATTGTAACCTCAACTATATGTCGGTTCTTTTGCACGCTCATGGTTATTTGAGCCTCAGCATCGCCCTGAAAATATTTGTCAAGCTTGCCAACCTTCTTAATAGCCCTTTCTCTCAAAGCATCAGTCACAACGATGTTTTTTCCGCTAACAATGAATTTCATATAAGTCACAGCCCCTTTCAGTCAACGACAAATATTGCCTAAGAAACCTCACCTGCAATACCTGCCTTTCTTTTCAATAATATTATACCCCAAAACTTACCGGGCAAAACATGCCTATGCCTGAAAATCTCAGAAAGTATCCACACCTCCAATTTTTCATTAATTAAATTAACGAATAAAAAATTCCCAGGCACTTCACAACTCGTCATGGGGATAACTTTATATTATATTAATTCGACATCAAGTAAAATATTCCTTCTGTAACCGGTCCTATTTTGTTTTATCATACCAATTGAACCCCTCTCCTTTAATTAAGAATTGAAATTATCCACATACTAAAAAGCACAATTTACAAGCATCTAATAAATTAACATCATAAAAACAAGCAAATTTGTGGATTAATTTTCTCGCGAAAGCTTTGAAAAAGCTTTATAATAGGTACAGATACTATATTCGAATATTTTCCACAATTATCCCACAATTCCCCCACAAAACACCTGTTTTGTGCACATAAATTCTGTGGATAATGTGGACAATATTGTGAATAACTATTATAGGCTTATTCTACCTGTGGATAACCCTGTTCTTATTTTATTAATCCGTATATTTTATGTAAACTTCTCATTGCTATGGCTCCAATTAAATTTTATATATTTGTGGGAAATACTTATAAATAATATGTTTTAGGATATTATTTCCAAGATGATGTTTCAAATAGTAAAAAAGATTAAAAATAACCTGATTATGTAACGTAAGCTAGTTGTTGTGTTATTATCTTATTGATCAAAAATTCGTCTTTGGTTTCTCAATTTTTTGTTTATTTTGTATATTGTTTTAATTCCTCACATTTGCAATAATAAGATTGTAGACAGAAAAGAAAACTATTGGGTGTGATGCATAAGATACACCGACTATAGAAAAATAAACATACTTAATATAAAGCAGTACAACAAAATTAACAAGTAAACCGGACAAAACAATAATTTGCATTTTACGTTCTACACAATCTTCATTCTACACTTTGTAATAATCTTTGTATCTATGTACAAACTTAAAACAGAAACTCTACTATGATAATTCGGACCAAAAGATATCATTACACCCTTTTCCTTATAATAAAAATATATTATTATAATCTTACTAACAGCCGAAGCTTTTGCTCCGGCTTTTTTATATTCTTTTACGGTAGGTTTGATAAAAGCAATACCGTCTTACGAAAAAGGCGAAAGGAGTATTATCTCCTCTCGCCCATTATATTTTCATTTACTATATTTATATTTATCCTTAAGTTCTTTTTATGCCTCTTTCAAACGTTTTTCAAGAGCTTCAAGCTGTGCTCTCAATTCTTTCGGAAGCTTTTCGCCGAATTGAGCATAATGCTCTTTAATGGACTCAACCTCATTCAGCCATAGTTCTTTATCGACTTTAAGGAGTTCTTCCATATCCTCCTTGCTTACATCAAGACCTTCGGTATCGATAGCATCAAGTGTAGGCATGTAACCGATAGGTGTCTTAACAGCTTTTCCTGCTCCGGAAACTCTTTCAACAATCCATTTGAGAACACGGCTGTTTTCGCCGAATCCAGGCCACAAGAATTTTCCATCACTGCTCTTGCGGAACCAGTTTACATAGAATATCTTCGGCAACTTGCTTTCATCGGTCTTCTTACCCATATCGAGCCAGTGCTGCAAATAATCATTCACATTGTAGCCTATGAAAGGAAGCATAGCAAACGGGTCACGGCGAACCTGACCGATTTTATTTGAAATTGTTGCTGCAGTAATTTCAGAACCCATTATTGAACCCATGAACACACCATGGTTCCAGTCAAAACTTTCGTGAACCAATGGAATAGTACTGGGACGACGTCCTCCAATCAAGATTGCGGAAATGGGCACACCTTGCGGGTCTTCCCACTCAGGAGCAATTGCAGGACACTGACTTGCAGGTGCTGTAAAACGTCCGTTAGGATGAGCTGCAGGAGTTTCTGATCCCGGTGCCCAGTCATTGCCTTTCCAGTCAATTAAGTGATCCGGTGCTTTAGTTCCGATACCTTCCCACCAAACATCACCATCATCAGTCAATGCTACGTTAGTAAATATTGTATTCTTTTTAATCGTATTCATTGCATTAGGGTTGGAATCCATAGAAGTACCCGGTGCAACTCCAAAGAATCCTGCCTCTGGGTTGATAGCGTACAAACGTCCGTCTTTACCGAACTTCATCCACGCAATGTCATCACCGATAGTTTCAACCTTCCATCCCGGTATGGTAGGAATAAGCATAGCCAGATTAGTTTTTCCGCAAGCACTTGGGAAAGCACCTGTAATATATGTCTTATTACCGTTAGGATCGGTGATGCGAAGAATGAGCATATGCTCAGCCAACCATCCCTCTTCCCTTGCCAACACGGATGCAATACGAAGAGCAAAACACTTTTTACCTAAAAGAGCATTTCCGCCATATCCGGAACCGTAAGACCAAATAGTCTTTTCTTCAGGGAAATGGCTGATATACTTTTTCTCCATCGGTGCGCAAGGCCATGATACATCTTCTTGACCTTTCTCCAACGGAGCACCTACTGAATGCAGACATGGTATAAACTCACCATCTTCACCCAAAGCTTCAAGAACCTTGCTTCCTATACGGGTCATTATACGCATGTTTACAACAACATAAGGACTGTCAGTTATTTCAACACCTATCTTGGAAATAGGTGAACCGATCGGTCCCATGGAAAACGGAATAACATACATGGTTCTGCCCTTCATGCAGCCCTTGTACAAATCTGTCATTGTCTTTTTCAGCTCTACCGGATCAATCCAGTTGTTGGTAGGTCCGGCATCTTCCTGAGTCTTGGATGCAATAAAAGTTCTGTCCTCAACACGGGCAACATCCGACGGATGGCTGCGGAACAAGTAACAACCAGGACGTTTTTCCGGATTTAAAGGCGTAGCAGAACCGGATTCAACCAATTTGTTTAAAAGGCGTTGATTTTCTTCTTCTGAGCCGTCACACCAATAAATTTCGTCAGGCTCACACATTTTTGCAACTTCATCTACCCAAGCTTGCAATTTTTTGTTTACTGTCATCAGAATTCTCCCTCCAATTTTTTAATAAAATATCTATTCATAAACATACAAATGCTGTTTAGCAATACATAATAAAATAAAATAATAATCGGTATTATGTAATATGATGAATTAGTTAATTTTTTCACTAACATCCTAACACAAATTCATTAAAATATCAACAACTCTTTTTGCAATTTTGGTTTTTGTGAGGAAGAAAACTGCATGAAATTAATAATAAAAAAGATGGAGAAAAATATTCCCAAAGTATTTTCCATATTTTTCTCCATCTCTATGGCTTTATCAATATCAACGATATTTATTTTTCTTTCATGCCTGTGTAAATAAGAATGGCATCCCTGAGAAATTCAGCCAACCCCAGCTGTTCTTTATCATAATATTCCCTAAATCTCTCATCGGCAACATACATTTGGGCAAGCCCTGCATGAGCTTCTTTGCTGTAGCTCCCCCAGGAGCAGCTTATCCATTGTTTGTGCAAATCGGCAGCTTTTTGGGCAAGCTCTCCGGAAGGATCACCCGTTAAAAAAGCCTCTTTAAGGGTCTCCTTTATCTGTTTCTCCAACTCCTGCCACTTATTAAACTCTTCTTTCGTCATGTTTTTAAACTGACGGTAGGATTGATCAACCTTTTCGTCTCCATATTTTTTCCGGATTTCTTCACCGTACTTTTTCTCATTCTCGTCAATCATATTTTGCTTAAAGCCTTCAAACTTTTCCTTATCACTCATTTGCGTTCTCCCTTCTGCAAATGCTATGGTTCTTTCAACATTTGCGATTAATATATCCAATTGTTTTCTTTTTGCAAGGAGTTTCTCACGGTGCTCAATCAGTGCAGAGGTCATGTCAAACTCGGGTGATGTTATAATTTCTTTGATGCGTTCCAACTCCACACCCAATTCCCTGTAAAACAATATCTGCTGCAGTGTGTCCACCTCTTTCTGACCGTAAATCCTATATCCGGATGAACTTATTCTCGCCGGCTTTAAAAGACCAAGTTCATCATAATATCTTAAGGTGCGGGCACTGATTCCTGCCAGAGCTGCCAGCTTTTTAACCGTATACTCCATGTTTTCGCCTCCTCACAATTCCATCTTACACCTTTACGTTGCGTAAAGGTCAAGGAGGTTTTTTTTAATTTTTTTACCAATTGATATATTAAGGGAAAACGTCTAATTGGCCGCTTTACAAATCTTAATTTTTTCTATCTTCTTTTCACTTATTTCCATAACCTTGAAAACAAGTCCGCTAAATTCTATTTCAGGTTTCTCCTCATGTTCCGGTATCCTACCCAACTGACTTATAACAAAACCACTTAGAGTATCATATTCTTCTATAGGCAAAGGAGCATCAAATTGGTCTTTGACAACATCAAGACCCACAGAACCACTGGCAATGTATGTATTATCATCCAGTTTCTCTAGTTCCTTTTCTTCTTCGTCATATTCGTCAAGTATATTTCCCACTATTTCCTCCACAAGGTCTTCCATGGTTACAATTCCTGCTGTTCCACCATACTCGTCAATAATAATAGCCATATGGTTTTTGTTTTTTTGTAATTCGCTGAAAAGTTCGTCCGTTCTTTTTGACCACGGCACATTATACGGATTCCTTATTAGTTTTCTTAAATCAAAATCCTCTCTGCTTTGGTCGCAGTCAATAAATTTAATAATATCCTTTGCATGAAGTATTCCAATAATATTGTCAATACTACCTTCATAAACAGGAATTCTTGTATACTTTTCTTCATTTATAACGTTAATCACTTCTTTAAGTCCTGCATCAATCGGAAGAGCCACAATGTCGGTCCTGTGGGTCATAATGTCCATGGCAGTCTTGTTGTCAAAATCAAAAATGTTGTTGATCATTTCCTTCTCATTTTCCTGTATTGCGCCTTTCTCTTCACCCACATCCACCATCATACGGATCTCTTCCTCCGTGACTTCCTCCTCATCCTGATTGGGGTCTATACCGAACAATCTTACTATAACATTGGTTGATGCATTTAAAAACTTTACAACGGGTAATGTGGCAACAGAAAGGATATACAACGGTCTAACTGCAAATAAAGAAATATCTTCTTCTTTTTTCATTGCAATCCTTTTTGGCACCAATTCACCTATAACCAATGAAAAATAGGAAAGAATCATGGATATAACAATCACGGATATACTCTTTAATACCGCATCAGGAACGGGTATTCCCGTAAGCTTTATAAGACCAACCAGCCTATCGGAAAAACTCTCTGACGCAAAGGCACTTGACAGCATTGAACCAAGGGTTATACCGATTTGAATGGTTGCTAAGAACCGTCCGGGTTCAGATAAAAGTTTTTTCAACAACTCAATCTTTTTTTTATTTCTATCATTGCTCATAAACCTGAGCTTATTATCGTTCAATGATATTAAAGCAATTTCAGAAGCTGCAAAAAATCCGTTCAGCACTATTAGAAGTATTAAAATCAAAAGTTCAATATACAATTATAATCATCCTCCAAATGAAAAATCGGTTATATAAAAAAAGCATAATAAACCCAAATATATGGATTCGTTATGGCCTTCTGTAATAACCAACTTTTCCACTTCCTTTTGATCTTAATAACATCCAATGTGCGTTACTACATCGTATGTCCGCAGGATACTCGTCCATTAATTAACCACCTCTCAAAATTTGATCTTTTATTATAATAATTTACTATATTAATCCGTTCCATGTCAAGTTACGGGCAATAAACGGATGCATTTAATAAATGTAATAATGCCCTTCACGAAAGCTTAATTAACATTATCCTTGGGGATATACCGTTTGGACTCATTAGAATGTGAAAAAATCACTCCAATCCACTTCCTCATCCCAATATTAATATCCACTGAGAACGAAAAGTTCAAAGTACAAACACAACCCAATAATATCCGACTTTTAAAAAAAGAATTGACTATTCATTTTTGGTATTACTTTGTTTGAAATGTATTATTTATAGAATTGTTTATTTGTTTGATCATCGGTTTTTGATGCAGGAATACAGAATCATATGATTCTTGAATAAATAATAAAGCAAATACCGCTCATTCAGTTTCTCTGTACGGAAGATCCTTTAATTTAAAAAACCCCTATGTTCAAATAAAGTTGAATGAATGTAACTAGCATGCCTAAGAAAAGTCAACACCCCAACCTTTTAATCCATAGTCAAAGTCTTTATCCTATTAAGCTATGAGCTCATAGATTTATTAACACATAATATAATAACAGGCATAAACCTTTATATTTCAACGTTTATCGCCCCTATTTCATTAACCAACTGTCAAACTCGGGAATAAGATAATTTCAATATTTACTTGTATTCGTGCCTCTCAGTTATCACCCTAACTTGAATGTTCATCCCTGGTTTAGTACAATTATGTTAGCAATATTCTATACAGAATGTTAATAAACCAATATTAATTATGAAGTAAATTTTTAAAGGTATCTGTTGCACAAAATCGATAAGTTTCCGAATCAATGAGAGGTGAATTCGTTGAACCCCGAACAACTGATTAATTACTGTCTTTCCAAAAAGGAAGCATACCTTGACTTTCCTTTTGGCGAACAGCCTGTATGTGTTAAAATAAAGGCGAAAATTTTTGCGGAAGTATACACACATCCCGATAATTTCAAAATAACTTTGAAGTGCGAACCATTATTAGCCGAATTATACCGTCAGAAGTATCCCAACTTTATAGTCAGAGGTTATCACTGTCCTGGGGCACAGCAACGCCATAGAAATACTGTTTACCTAAATAAAAGCGTTCCTGATGATGTAATTTTTTCGATGATTGATCATTCATACAATGAAGTCGTTAAAGCTATTCCAAAAAAAATCAGAAAAGAGTTGGATTTGGCGGAGTAAACTTACCGAAAAGCAAATGGGTTCATTAGCCCCAAGCTTTTGATTATTCAAATGAACTCTATAATTAGTGATATAATAACTATATCAATGAGATCAAACAATATGTAGAATAACAATATTTAATGTGAGGTAATAAAGCTTATGGAAAATGTACTTGTATTTGATTTTGACGGTACCATAGTTGATTCAAAAGACATCGGAATTAATATTTACAATGAAATTGCAGAAGAATACAATTTTAAAAAAATAGATAATTCCGTTGTCTCGAATTTAAGTGCATTATCTATTGCCCAAAAATGCAAGGTTCTTGGAATCCCCGTATCAAAAATACCCTTTTTGGCATACAAGATAAATGAAAAGTTTAAAAATCATATATTAAACGTCAAAGTCTTCGATAAGATGAAAGACGTATTATATTCTTTGGATAAAAGCGGATATAGCTTAAATATCATATCCTCCAATACCGAAAATACAATAAAAGCGGTATTGCAAAACAATGATTTGGATATATTCAAAAATATTTATTCTTCAAAAAATATCTTCGGCAAACACACCGTTATTAATTCTTTTATCAAGAAACACAAACTCAACAAAAAGGACATATTATACGTTGGCGATGAACTAAGAGACATTGAAGCATGTAAGAAATCCAAAATCAAGATTATTTCCGTCACATGGGGTTTTGATTCCCATGATCTTCTTTTATCCGGCAATCCGGATTTTATAGCTAAAACCCCCGCAGACATTATTGAAATAGTATCCGCTTACTTCTTCAATTCCAAATATTAATATTTTACCCACATTAAGTTAAATTCATCAAATTCTATGTTATTTTTTATACATAATTTGCACATTTTCCTATGTTAATATTTACATATACGGTAATATATCGTAAGATAAATATATAGACTTTTGTTTATGAGTTGCAAAAGTAGGGGGGAGAATAATGACTATTATAATTCAATATTTACTGCCTATTATATCTATTGTATTATCTTTATCCATGATTGCTTTTTCTTTTGTTAAGGGCAAAAAAAGCGCAGCATTAAAAGCATTCATTTTTTGCCATACTCTCATGATTATATGGATTGTAGGTCAAATACTGGAAAGAACCCTTGTTAACGAAGAACATATATGGAATGCAACATTATTAAAATACACTGCAATTATATATACCGGAGCTGCCTGGCTTACCTTCTGTCTGCTATATACCAACAGAATAAAAAATCTTAGGAAGTCTTTGTTTCTAATATATTTTTGTCCTGCTTTATTTAACTTTGCAATTTTAACCAATTCCAAGCATAATATGTTTTTTACCGAATACTCATACGGTACCAAAACCTATGGCATTGTTTTTTGGCTTCATGCCATATGCTCATATGCTTACCTGTTCGCTTCCATAATTATACTTTTTATTGAGTTATTTAGATGTGTAAAAAAATATAGAATCCAATATATTTTATTATCCATATCTATTCTTTTCCCAACTATTTTAAACTTTTTGTACATAACAAAAACAATTAGACATAGCTGTGATTATACTCCTACCGGATTTGTATTTTCGTCATTGATCTTTTTCATAGCTGTCTTCAAATACCGTTTTCTTAACCTGTTGCCGATTGCAGTAGCCAGTATACTTGACGCCATACCTCAGACCATTATGGTTGTGGACATCAATAATGATATAAACTATACAAACGATGCATTTAAGACTTTCTTACCGGGCTTTACTCCGTCCATAAAAAACAATATTTTTAAATTCACCGAGTACCTCAGACAAAAGGTTTATATTGACGAAAAAAATCTACCGATTTTAGAGCGTTTTCAGACAATAGCGCAAGAACCCTTTAACGATGAATTTGAGTTTACTTGGCCAAATCAGGACAAGCCTGTGTGCTATCAGGTTTATATTATTCCAATACTGGAAAGAGGCAGCATAGTAGGTCAGATAATTATGTTTTTCGATATAACCGAGTATAAACACCTTATAAATGAAAGTATCCAGAAAAATGATGCTCTGTCTTTAATAGCTCAGAAATTATTTGAAGCTAATTGTCTTTCTTTTAAGAAATCAAGTGACCGTAAAAAAGACATAATGGCATCAACAAAAGAAAGCATCAAAATCTCCGGAGAAATACACAATATATCAAAATATTTTATTGACGCATTAAAAAGGAAGAACTTATAAAGCATTGATACCTTCAAAAAGAAACTCCCCTTTGCTGTAGTAACAAAGGGGAGTTTCTTTCTGGTGAAAATCCGATATATCATTAATAAATGATATCATTTATTTAAATTACCGTTAGACAGTTTACCCATAAAGAGTATCGTATCATATTTCTCATCCGCAATTACAAATACAAACGGTCTGTTTGCCTGAAATACCGGTCTTATTCCGACACCTGGAATTACAGGTATTACTATAACTGATGCAGCCTCAGTTCCCTTTTCATTCACTTCTACTACTGCCTTATGCAAAACATCACCAAGACCGGCTGCTTCGTCAGACATACCGGAAAAATCTGCACCCTCTCCGAAAGCCTTAACCATTCCTAGAGCTTTTAAGCTTTCTTTTATGCTTCCGTCATTTCCCATAGCATATTCCATTTTAAAACGAGGTAAATTGAGCACTACGTTTCCTCTTTCAACTATATTGCTTTTAATTTCATTCCACAAAGACAAATCCATTTTCTGAATAAAATCATCTATTGGTGTGCCTTCGTCAGGAAGAATGCAGTACATAGCCATTTCACCGTTTTCGCCATAAGGCAATCTCACAGCTTTGTATCCGTCACCTTCGCCATATTCCAATTTACCTGTTTTACTCATCATCATAATATCCTCAGTGCTTCCGTCTTCAGCTTTAAAGGATGTACTAAATGTTTTTTCAGCATCAAACTCTTCTTTCCACGTTCCGTTAAAATATAACGCTGAGATGATATATGATAAAATATCAGGAGAAACCTTGCCCAGCATATTGTTTATTTTTCCTTCTGTAGCCTCGGAAATCCAACCGTTTATTTCATCTACAACATTTTCATCCGAAAAGTCACGGGTTTCAACTAATGTGTTGAATACATCCTTATTGGTAGATATAAAATCTTCTTTAAAAACATTGCCCATTAAAGAATTGATCCAAATGGAATTGCTGTTTTTAAGCTTCACATCCTGGTTAAGCTCGCTAAAGTATTTTAACAAATATTTATAACTCTTATTGACCTCTGAAATTTCAAGTCCGTCATATCCCAAAACCTTAGCCATTTCATCCTTAGTATCGGACCCGGCTCCCTGATAAACCATGGACAATGCGGTTGAAATACCAAAGGGAGAAATAAACACATTTTCACCCTGTTCTTCTTTACTTATTTGTTTGAAAATATTAAATGCAAATTGGCTGTTTGCTTCAACAAAGCCTTCACTTACTCCTTCAATAATTACCTTTTCTTCTACAGGGAATTCTTTTATTTTTCGAAGAATATAACGCTTTAACAAAGTACAGTCTAAACTGTCAATTTGTCCGTCTCCATCCAAATCTGCTTCAGTAATAAACCGATCTATAAAGACGTCCCCCCCTTTACGAAGAATCATACGTTTCAATAAACTTAAGTCCAAACTGTCTACTTCTCCGTCTCCGTTCACATCCCCATAAATAATGGTATAATTATCATCCGGAATAGGTGTAGATGGAAGAGTTTTGAACGAAAGAGTCTCCGGAGTACCTTCAAGATTAGTAGTATTAATTTGTCCCCAAACCTTGTATGTATATTCGGTATCGGGCTCTAAATTTGTCAGTACTACTCTTTGTCTCCTATCAAAATCCTGTCTTATATTTTGGTGCTGAACACTTGTAGGATCATCGGTCTTCCAATACTCAAGAGCATAAATATAGCCCGGTTTTGTAATTTCGTCATCCGTCATTTCTCTGTAAAGCCTCAAATCAACAATGACACCTTCTCTTGTGATAACCGGATCAGGGTACAACTCATAATAAGTTGCCCAATTCCCATCTGCAAATGAGTTGGGAACAAACAAAATTGAACAAATTAACGCTAATACAAGGACATAAGCAACTTTTTTTGCCATAACAACTCCCCCTTGAATAATATATTTACTCAGGTTTATGTGAAATAACCCTTGATTACTAAGCAACTACTAACTATATTGTTTGTTTCAATGATTATAATAGAAAGGAACTAGAATTGAATGTAAAAAAGCTTGTAAAACAACTACGTTTTTAAAACCGTATATTTTCTATAATATATTTTATCAAGTAATAGAATAAAATTCAATATTAAACGCTTCTTCGTTTCTACTTTATGCATATTTAAAGAATCAATCCTTTATAAAGTGAATTAACTCTTATTACTTCATATATTTTCCTTCATGCCAGAAACAAAAGCCCAAGTACATCGAGCCCTTTTACTATTTGGTCATTGCACTTCGTGAGATACCACTAAAAAACTCCGGGGGCATTGAGCCTCCTTCTCTTTTATTTCAATAAAACCATCACTTATGACTCAATTCTTAACCGATCTTCTACAGGAAATCTGTCTATTTTGCGAAGAATATACGACTTTAACAAATCATAGTCTGTGCTGTTAATATCCCAGTCCCCATTCAAATCTGCTTCGGTAATAAACTCATCTGTAATCATCCATTCTCCATTGGGATTGATAATACGATTCATAAAAGCTAAGTCCAGACTGTTTACTACTCCATCTCGGTTTACATCACCATAAAGAATGGGATAGTCTATTATGGGAAGGGAAGACGGACCACCTTCAACAGTATTCCCGTTCCCGGTCGCAAATGAATTGGGAACTAACAAAACCGAGAATACCAAGGCCATAATAAGGATACTAACCATTTTCTTTGACATAACAATTCTTCCTTTAATAATAAATATATTAAGGTTTATATAAATAGCCCTTAGTTTTCAAGAGCATATAACGATATTGATAGCTTCAATAGTAATCGTGAAATAACAGAAAGGAACTGGAAGATAATTACTGTCAATTTTTCGATAATTGATGGCATAAGACACCACAAAGCATCTTATGCCAGTCTCAAATCTTTACTTACTAATCTATACTAAAGCATTATTTCGATTTTCGGAGCAAAGTTATCTTTCATTGTCCATGTAACCGCAATACCGTTTCTAAGTCTGAACACCACAAAGGAATCATAAAATTCCTGCTGAGTCATACTGTCTTTCCACGGTTTAAGGAACTCCCGTGTAGGATGAGCGGAAATTTCATCTTTAAGATTATTATCATCGATTACTTCCAATTCACCTCTTACACGTACCTGTGTGCCGCTTTTGAAATCATTAAAGCATAGTTCAACTTTAGGATTCTTAATAACCTGATCATATAAGTCCTTCATGATTCCTGTATGAAATACAATGCCCGATTCTTCATCTGCCTTGTATAACAACATTCCCCTTACTCTCGGCTGATCTCCGTCACAAGTTGCCAAGAAGAAAACAGGATTTTGGTTAATAAGCTCATAAATTTCATTCTTATTCATATCTTCTCGTCCCCCTTTCAGGCTTCAAGCCAATGCAAAAAGTATTATAAAGATTATATACGAAATATATTGATAGAATCTTTCATTATTTATGCAAATGTTTTTAATATATTGCTGCCTCAATGCTTGAAAAGCAAACTTGAGTTTTCTTTTTTACAAATGTATTTTTATAAATGGGTAATAACCTAGCTTTCTCTATACATATTTTGATATTTGGACGGGCTGATTCCTTCACTTTTTGAAAAGCTCGAAGAGAAGTGTGATACACTGTTAAAACCGCATAACAATGATATTTCCGTTATGTTCTTAGTACCTGCCCTAAGAAGTTTTTTAGCTTTTTCTATCCGAAGAGCAATAAGATAATCCATGGGAGACAATCCTGTTTCTTTCTTAAAAACTCTTATAAAATGGGATTCGGACATGCTGGCTCTTTTGGCTAATTTCTTAATCGTAATCTTTTCACCGAAATGTTGGTGCATGTATTCTATAATATTTTCAATTTCAATTCTTTCAGTGGCAAAGCCACTCTCTTTTTGAATTTCAAGTAAACTTCTTATTAAAGTATGGCATATTATTCCCGAAAGATGCTCAAGAATGCTTTCATAACCGGTAAATCTATTTTGATACTCAGACATGAACTTTTTAATATACGGCATTACTTCATACCCAACAGCAAACTGCTTCCATTCGCTGTTATAGTTCGGGTTTTCCAAGCTGTACTCTTTGTATATTCTCTCAAAATAATCCTTATCAATCAAAATCGCTATATATCTTGTAAAATTGTCGGAAGGTTTTTCCTCATGCGGTACACCGGGAGCAATTGTAGCAACCAGGTAATGCTCGTCAGGTAAATCAATATTATTTTCAAAGAAGCTTTGCTCTTTTGAGTAGAACAAAATAAATGAATATGACGGATGTGTATGTGCAGGGGTAATTGCATATTGACAAAAGCCGACACTGGGAATAAAAATACCCATATTTTTAGAAACATAACATTCAACATACATTAAATCATTTTCTGTTACGTCACCTATCAGATGTTGAGCTAAAATCAAATCCTGACCTCGAATTCCCGCTGCTTTTATAGAAAACACCCCACTAAGTCCCTTCATTTTTATAACACCTCGGTTTAAAGAAAATTTTTAATCGCATATAAATTTTCTTACCTGAGCGGTGTTTCAACAATAATTTCTCTCAATCTTATGCTTGTATTTTATTGCATAATTATACATTATACCGTATTTCTATGCAACAATCGATTTGGCTGATGCTATCCAATCGAAGATGAATACTTAAGAAATAATACACTCTTTTAACAAAAGCCCAGGGATATGTTCCCCGGGCTTAATTACTATTCTTCTACTATACATTCCATTACTTAAATGATTTAATTGCTCTCAATAGGAATTTCCTTTATTTTTCGGAGTATATATCTTCTCAGCAATGTCAAATCCAGTGAATCTATGCTTCCGTCTTTATTTAAATCTGCCGCTTCTTCAGGAACACCTAGTTTTTTAAGTTTTCTGAGAATATATCTCTTCAAAATCGACAAATCCAAGGAATCTATTTGTCCATCACCGTCCAAATCTCCGTAAGTGAATGCAGGCCCGGTAGGTGTGGGAGTCGGATTTTGTGATTCTGTCGGTGTTGGAGTTGCAGGGGTTGTTCCGTCCGGCTCTATACCTCCAACAAGAACACCGTCGTCATAAACGCAAATATGGTCTGCTTTCTCAGGTACTCCGGTATAATTGCTTTCTTCAATTTTAAGTCCTTGATAACTCCAGTCATCATAAGGATTCCAACTATTTCCCCATGTATATGTTCCCAGTGCAAACTGGTATTTTTTGTGTGAATTTGCAATTGCAAATCCATCCCAGGATATCTCAATATAGTAAATATTATCTTTGTAGTGGTGCGGACCTGTAAGCTTTGCTGCATATTCGGTTTCTACCGCTGTCTGGTCATATAGCTGTCTCAATTCAATGTGATTAGGCTCCACAGATGTCATTCCGGTAGCATCAAAATAATATCTTACCGAAATCTTTTTAGAAGCTTTCCTCAAATCAGTACGCACATAAAGGGTTACTTCAGTTGCTTTTGGCCCATCGGATTGTATAATTTCAGTAGCAAATGCTTCTACCCAATATCCGATACGCCCGGTCTCATCATCGTTATTTCCACCGGTTGCAGGCGGAAAATCAGGAGTAATCTGCATTGAAGGATCTCCGAAAAACCTGTAAAGACCTGCGCATGCTCCCACAAAGGCAGCATTGTAGTCTATTGTGACTTCATTGTAAATGTAGTCCGAGGTTACATCAATATGTTGGTCATTCTCATCGGGACCGCCTACCAATGCTCCATATAAAACATACCTGTGGGGATCCGGATCCTCGCATTTCGATAAACCGGATGCTGCCCTATGGTGCGGGAATTTAACGGAAATATCGCTGTATCCTACTATATAGCAGCGGTTAAGCGGATTGTCACCCATCAGGTAATTCATCTGTGACCTTGCCCATTCACTGTATTGTGACGGAGCATCACCGTGATGCTTGTCATATACAAGGGCTGCAAGCTGAGTTGCTGTGTTATATCTTGCAGAACCCCATTTGTTGAGGAATGCATATCCACCAGGAGAAATAATAACGCTTTTACCGTTCATCCAGTTCTCAATCAATTTTTTTATTTCATTCCAGAATTTTATTTCTTCATAAGGACTCTTATTGGCAGCTTTTCTATACCTGTTTTCAAATTCATCACTGTCCTTATCATATAAGTCGTCTATTTCAGCCAGTATACATGCGGTACCGGTCCAGACATCATTCCAGCAGTGAGTCCAGCAGGAAGGAGCATAATAATCATAATATTTGAATACTTCATCCAAATAATGATCATCCTGTGTTGCTAAATAAAGCCATACCGCAGCCCAGCAATAGTCATCCTCCCATTTTGTAGAACCGTAATAGCCCTTTGGTCCGTCAGCATTACATTCTTTTTCATTTTTTTCTGCAAACGCAAACAAAGCTTTTGCGTAATCAAGATTCTTTTGTGCATATTCCGGGTCTTCATCCTTAAAATTCATGTAGTTTACCGCAAGAGAAGCCGCTGCCGCCGATACACAGTCTGTTGAAGGCAATTCTTCTGTTGCAAACCATCCCCTTCTGAACATTTCATCCAGTTCCGGGGCATTCCAATAAGCGTGGTCAATGTCACCGTCACCCACCTGATAGCAAAATGCCACTACATTTCCTGCTTCATCCCGGAATGTACATCTCATAAAGTAATCATTAAAGTATCTCAATATGGTTTCAATATGATCATCCTGTCCTGTTGCTTCATATTGCTCTCTAAATTCATAATATCCCCATCCCAGTGTTGATCCGGAATAGGCTTCGGGCATACCGAATTTTACATGGTCACCCGCATCGTGAAATCCCCCCGAAACATCAACCGTTCCGTTTCCGTCAGGATCAAGCACGCTAATATTCTTCCTGATAAAAGCATCGGACATGTTGGTATTTACGGAATCGAGGGGCAGCTCCGCATCATAGACATGGCAGTCGCCTCTCCAGTCATATAAGTTATTTTCATCAACGCCGGTTCCACACATGTTTGCATCATAGAAAAATATAGAGTACTGCAATGCCTTAGCATAGTTAAACTCAACCTCTGCAGCATTAAGAGCAGTATTAGCAGGAACAAGCAGCACAGCAAGGAGAACAAAGCTTGTGATCATAGCTTTTATTCTCTTTGAAATAAATCTGTTCTTTTTTACCATATTCTTTCCCTCCCAAGGTAAAAATTTATATTAAAAATGTGTTAACATAATAGAATCTAGTTTTTATTTACAGGAAAGACAGTTATCTTCCTCAGCAAATACCTTTTCAACAAAGACACATCCAGGGAGTTTATCTCTCCATCCCCGTCCAGATCGGCCGCATCTTTTGAAATACTCTGTTCATCAATCTTTCTCAGCAAATACCTCTTCATCAATGTCAAATCCAAGGAATCTATCGATTCATCACCGTTTAAATCGCCATACATAATTTTCGGTGTTTCCGTCGGTGTCGGATCGGAAGTAGGCGGTGATGTCGGTGTCGTTCCAAAGCCCGTCGTCGGGTATGTTTTAAGATCCGGTAGCTCATCCAGGGTTATACAGTACTCGCTCTGATACATTTCAACCAACCAGTCGACGGGGTTGTTCTGTTCGCCTGTCAGCCACCATCCGTACCACGGGCAGAAATAAAGCCATCCGGCATTTTCATTTATTAGATTTGAAACCCGGGGTATGGTATCATTTTCACTCATCGTAACCAATTTCTTCCCGCCTGTCAGTTTAACTAAATTGTAGAATGTAGAGGAAATTGCACTTCCGTTCGGCAATCCATCCTTGGCATTGTATTTATCGTAACCTACAATGTCCACCACATCATCCCCGGGATACCATGCCGCTGAAGTCTCATAATCGTAGGAAGTCCATACCCATATAAGGTTGTTAAGACCGTATTCGTTTGTAAATTTGTCATACAAAAGCCTGTAAAGCTTAACACAGGGCTCCGGACCTTCGGCTCCCCACCAGAACCAACCTCCCTCGGCCTCGTGGAGAGGTCTGAACAATATCGGAACTCCGGCATCCTGAACCTGTTTCAATTTCCCTGCCATAAACTCAATATCGTTAAGCAAAGCAATATTTTCTTCCGTCCCCGGAGTCAAAGCCTTAGATATACTAAAGGTTGTACTTTCGGTATAAAAGCTGCTGTCCGCTTTTTTACCTATGTCACCGGGAGAGAACCAGTGCCAGCAAACCGTAGGTATACCGTTTTTTTCGTTATACCACTCAATAACCCGCTCAGCACACAAATCATCCCACATTAAACCGTTTCCTCTGTAATTCATGAAATCAAAGCCTCTTACTGCAGGCATTTTCCCGGTTTTTTGCTTTATATATGTAAACTCCGCCTCCGAGCCTTCATAATTATGAGATCCGCAGATCTCTTGCTGACCTGACAGTATATGCTTTCCGTAAATATCAACAAGATAACACATAAGTGCTTTTGCCTCTTGGGTAGCATTAGGATTTACCAATGTTTTAGGAACTTTAAGATTTGTTATGCTTTCATCGGCAGGTTTTACAATCAAATAGTCAAAGTAAGTATATCCCCAATAGGCTTCAAGTTCAATGTTATTGATCCCCTTTTCAAGCTTAACAATCCCCGCTGAAAGCTCTCTCCATTTCAGAGTGTATGGAAAACTTACCTCTCCCTGATTGGAACCGTTTACATTGAGATACTGTACTTTTTTGTTTTTGTCATAGGGCTGTACATAGCAAATAATAATCTCATACAGACCTGCTTTATCTACTTCAACATTTACTGAAGTGCTTGTCCCCTTTTGCCCTAAAAAGCTACATGTTGAACCGCTAAGGTCGAACACGCTACCGTCATCGGTCTTTCCTATATAATCAGTATAAATTTGTGCTCCCCTATGGACACCATCCTCAAATTCATACTTATCGCCATCTTCCTTTATGGCTTTAACCGGGCAGATAAATGACATTAAAGACATGACGGCTGCCAATGTCAGTGCTAAGAAAACCTTTGATTTAGTTTTCTTATGCATAAAACTCCTCCTCTATAAAAATATAAAATAATATTATACTTATTAACCGCTTTTATAAATACTGTTATACAAGTATTATGCAGCAATGTGATAAACCATTATATTAAATAGTAAAGTAACCGAAATCGAAATACAGAATAATTCACAACGAGTTTTGAAATGATTAACCGTGTTAACTGATTTTATAAAAGAATAGTATTACTACAACTACTGCAATTTAGCGTTCTATTATTCATTATGCTACTTTACCTCTCATATTTATCTTACTATATTTTTCTTAACATTACAATTGATTTGTCCTATTGCATATTTATTATATATATTCGAAATGCATAATTTTTTTCAGTCTACTCATTTGATCTTTTTATATATCTATTTTATAAATAAAGCACAATAATTACATTGTCGGTGTGCCTAAACGAAGCAAAATATCAAAAAGCTCCGGAAACATAATGTCCCCAAAGCTTTTTTAGTGGGATTTAACGAAATGAAATACTGTATTTCAAATATTTACTCATTAATAAATCCTATCTCCCCTTCCTTATCCTTTGCATCATTACGTGTCTTTACTAAAAATACAATGGCTACAATTGTACATATACCGACAAACCCTTCAATAATGAACGCATTTACCCCGCTAGAACTCATAATGACCACAGATGCATCAAGCAACATATGCAATAGAATTGCCAAAAGCAAGTACAATAAACCTTTTCCTTTTCGTATACCCAGCATTACCAGCACTGAAAAACCAATATGAATAACAAATGTAAGTGCTCTTTCAAGACTGGCAATTAAAAACATATAAGACGGTGTGTCTATCATTTGACTCTTTAATTGAGTTACTAGCTCCTGAGACATTGTCGGACCAATCAAAGTATCAAATAACCCATTGTTAATCATAAAAGCCATAATTAAATTACTAATGTAACTAAGCCCAACAATAATTATTGATTCAATTCCACCATGTCCAATACCGAAAGCAACGCCGTTTTCCCAGTTCAAATGCTTTCTTAATACAGTTTTAAACGCAATATATCTTCCTACCTCTTCGAAAATCCCAGCGGTTAAGCCCAAAAATATTGCATAAATCCAAACATTCTTTGTCATATCCTTATACCATTGCATATGGGAAGTACACTCTGCAATATGGGTATTCTTATGACAATCTGCATTACTGTGAAAACAATAGCACCTGCAAAGAAGAATCTCCATTTAAACTTTGTCTTTTTGTAGAAAACAATAGCAACAACAATTGGCATAAAAATCGTAAACAGTGCTGTGAAAATCATGCAAACAATAGATATGTTACTAACCACTTAATCCACCTCATTTCATATAAATTGAAGTAAAAATACCGAACCCGGCGATAAACAGCATTAGTCCTATAAATATTATCCAGGATAAAGGCCTGCCAAAATTCATGGTCCAACCTATTCCAAATCTTTTTTCAATAAATAGTGAAGGGTCCTGAGGGTTAAAATAGAAAGTGCCAAACTTCCAATACTTATCATCATCTCTTATAATCGGCATCTTTTCACCGGTTTTATTTGTATATACATGAATCCTATTGCCGCTTTGACCGGTTTTAACGGACAAAACAATCGCAGCAACCACAATTATAAGCGGTATACCTATTGCAAACAAGGTAACAATTTGAAGGTTCTTGAGGACCCCAATACTTGTCAATTGTAGAATCATAAAAAGAATCATTATTATAAAACCGGTAAATAAAATAAATTGGGACCATCTAAGTCTAAACATTCTGTTTTGCTCTTTTGAAACCTCAGGATTTGAGGCATCAATCTGTTGTTTGGATTTTCCAATCATCCAATATGAAAATATAAAAACAACCAGCATCATAAGCTGAACAAAAACAGGCAGCAAAAATACTCTGATGGATTTATCAACATAATTGGTCACATTACCGTTAAAATCGAAATTCATTGGAATCTTTTGAGGTGCCGAATCATAAAAGTATATTCCTAAACCAAGGGTAACCATTATGATTAACAAGTACGAAACAAACCATAAAGGAGAGGCCATCAACTTACCTTTTCTAAAATCCGTATCTATTACAATTACCTCTTTGGATTGATCTTTCCAGCTACTGTTCGATTTAATAATCTTCATTTCTTTATATGCATTCAAGTATAAAACCATTAAAGAAAAAAGAAGTATAAATACCGCCGGAATTACAGCCAATATTGCGCTATCCGGACTATATTGATTATTTAATACCACTGATATAATTATTGCAAAAATCAATATAATAAATCCAAAAGCCAGACCTCTTTGCGTATATTTTTTTCTTACATTTCTAATTTCACTGCTATAATACAAGTTCTCCGGTATACTTATACCAAAACTTATATTTTTTCTGCTTATATACGGAAATGTTAAAAATGTACCCATAATTGAGAAAAAGCAAATAAAATACGTAACAATGATCCCAAATAAATTCATCCCTTTTTCCCTCCTTGTTGATAATCTTGAAATTCTTCATAGATATTCAAACACTTTTCCAAAAACTTCTCTTTTGTAAGACCTCTGCAAATTGCTTCTGCTACTATAGGTTTTAAATCACTTTCCATTTTTTCAAGAAAACTATCACTCACTTTAAACTCCTTATAGTCATTTACAACTACACCGCTTTTTCTATGAACAGCCAAAAAACCCTCTTGTTTCAGCAGTGTATATACTTTATTTACAGTATGTAAATTAATGCCCAAATCAGACGCCATCTGTCGAACTGACGGTAATGTATCTCCCGGCAAAAGCTTACCCGATGCAATTCCTTCAATAATTTGATTTCTAATTTGCACATATATGGGAGTTTCCGACTGCATATCCAAGGATAATAACAAAAGAGCACCTCCTTTTATAAATGCTATCTGTTATATTATTAATATAACAGATAGCATTTAATTTGTCAATATGGTACCTCAATTAATCTATATCTGGATTTCCCATATCAAGAAAGTCACATAGATAATTATCGACTGATATTCCTAAGATCTGGGGAACAGGTACAAGGTACCTGTTCCTATAGCTCCCGGAATCGATATTTCTTCAATATCTGTCTAAAGAAAATGCATACGGCTGCACCTGACAAACCGATCACAAGCATCATAACCGCGGCCCCGGAACCTTTACCGGTTCCAAATAAAAAAGTCAGCCACTTACATTCCCGTGCATTTTCCATAAGCGGTTCAAAAACCCGGTCTACCAATAATCCTCCTAAGAAGAATCCAATGGGTATCGTAAAAAACTGAAGTGTATTACGGCAGGAATACACTCGCCCCTGCATATCCACAGGAATTGTTGTTCTAAGAATCACATCAAGATTTGCGCTCATCACCGGTACCAAAAACCATCCAAGGAACTGGCCCAAGCACCATAATACAGGGGTCCTGGTAAATGCCAAAATAAAATTTTCTATGGTGAGAGAAATCAACATAGTATTTATTATTGCCCGAATTCGATTTTTCGGCTTTGGAAGAAGCGTAACTGCAAGACTTCCAACAAATGTAGCAATTCCGGCACAAGAAGTCACCACTCCCAGCACCTTTTCTCCGCCGTTTTCCCTTGGAAGCACATACGCCGGCAGAGTTGCATCAAATGCAGATGCCACCAAATTCACACCGGCCAAAAACAAAATCAAGTGTAAAATCATGGGGTTCTCTTTTAAGTAGTGAAGACCTGCTTTTGAAGCCTTATAAAGAGATTCTTTTTTCGAAGCTTCCCCATTATTTAAATCCTCATCTTTCATTTTGGGAATTTTAACGAAAAACAACAATGCAAAAAAAGCAATTACAAATGTAGATAAGTCTACAAAAATAACCGCGTCCACACCTGCTACCGCGAACAATGCCGTCGCAAGGACAGGATGTAAAATCGTAATAAGAGACTGGGAAAGCGAACGCAATCCACTGGTTCTTTGATACTCTTCCTTAGGTGTTATTAATGTCATGGCAACATCCGAGGCCGGCTGTTGAATTGTGTTCATCAAACCGCTGACTGCATTTAATACATACATATGCATCGGGCACAATAGCTCCGTCTTTAACAAAGCAAGCACAACAAGCGTAGAACACGCTGCAAATGTATCGCTAAAAAGCATAACTTTCTTTTTGTCCCATTTGTCACTTAGCGCACCTGCAAAAATGCTCATAAGAACATAGGGTGCATAAGAACAGATTGACAGCAAAGCTGTCTGTAATGCAGAGCCCGTCTTTTCATATAACCACAGAGTCAGTGCAAAGCCGGTCATTGCACTTCCCAGTTGGGACCAAGATTGGGTACTCCACAGCACCAAAAATGTTTTTAACTTCTTTATTGTCCTATTGTTCATTTAACTTTGCTCCTTTGATCATAATTAAATATAATCATAAAGATGCAAAGTTTGAGGACAATTTCATTCCTCCATGCAACGTCCTCAACCTTTGCATGGAGCTGCTGCAATAGCTAAAACCATTTTCTTTCCCTCCCCAAACACAAAAAAGCGTCATTGATATATAATTCAATATTAACTTATAGGGTATTGTATAATCAATACCCTATAAGTATATTATGTCAACCGTTCTTACTTTTCAGTTATTGCAGATAATAAAAGACTCCTCATAAGGGGGAGTCTTTTAATTTAATGGCATAAGCCTTCTACGCATATAGAAATGTGCCTCTATAGAACCCACTATTCATAATCCACAACATCTATCCAGTGCAGTAATAATTCCCTTTCTGCCTCCTTGCCTTTTACAAGCTGCGATGCAGCTACAATTGAAATCCACTTCTGAACATACTGTTTCGCAGTGTCACTCTTTTTGCAGAACAAATTCAAATACTTATCTGCTCTGTCCGACTCACCTGCAAGCCAGAACAGAAGGTATGTTCTTGCGGCATCGGCACTGGCATTTCCCTGGGTAGCATGGGACCAGTCAAGGATATAGGGTGTATTATCCTTTGAGATAATAATATTGCTCGGATTAAAATCTCCATGGCATACCTTGTCGTGTTCGGGCATACTTCCAAGCCTTGTATGAAGCTCGTAGCGGGTTGTAGCATCAAGCCCGGTTTGAGAAATCTTTCTGTGCATCTTATCCTTGAGCTTGTTCAGCAAAGGAGCTTTTTTGCTTAAAACCTCCAGCTGAATATCAACAAACAGGTTCAGGTATTCGTCATATTTGTGGGGATTCTCCTTCATTAGCTGCTCCAAGGTTCTTCCCTCAATGAACTCCGTCACAATTGCCCATTTCTCGTCAATTTTTGTAACCTCCAAAAGCTTGGGAATATTGAGACCGGTTTCTTCCACCCTTGCCTGATTTAAAGCTTCATTTAACACATTTGCTTTTGAATAGTTACTGTTAAAAACCTTGATTGCTTTGTCTCCATCCCTGTAAACCGTCTTATCCGTTCTTACTGCTATAACCTTTTCAAGCTTCATTATTTTGCACCTCCATAATAAGCGTTAAGATACATTTGCTTAATTTCACTCATGAGCGGATACCTTGGATTTGTACCGGTGCACTGGTCATCAAAAGCCTGTTCCGTCATTTCATCCAATCTGTCCAAAAATTCCTTTTCATCTATACCATAATCCTTAATAGTCTTCTTCATTCCGACTTTCTCTTTAAGCTCTTCAATAGCTTTAATTAAGTTTTCAAGCTTTTCTTCATTATTCTTGCCCTTGATACCAAGGTAATCGGCAATCTCAGCATACCGTGCCAGTGTATGAGGATGGTCATACTGTGGGAAAGTTCCCATTTTTACCGGAGCCTCCACTGCATTAAATCTCATTACTTCAACTATCATAAGAGCATTGGCAACTCCATGGGGCAAGTGGAAGAAAGCACCCAGTTTATGGGCCATTGAGTGGCATACTCCCAGGAATGCATTGGCAAAAGCCATACCTGCCATTGTTGCGGCATTAGCCATTTTTTCCCTCGCAACCGGATCCTCCGAACCGTTCTCATACGCCCGGGGCAAATATTCAAATATCATCTTTATTGAACGAAGAGCCAGGCTGTCGGTGTAATCGGTAGCAAGCATTGAAGCATATGCCTCCAACGAGTGAGTCAGAGCATCTATACCGGATGCACTGGTAAGCCCTTTCGGTGCATTCATCATCAAATCGGCATCTACGATAGCCATATCCGGCATCAATTCATAGTCCGCAAGGGGATATTTCACCCCGGTCTTTTCATCGGTGATAACCGCAAAGGGCGTTACCTCAGAGCCTGTACCTGCCGATGTGGGAATTGCAATAAAGTATGCCTTCTCACCCATCTTGGGGAAAGTGTAAACCCTCTTTCTGATATCTGCAAATCTCATTGCCATATCCATAAAATCCACTTCCGGATGTTCATACATTACCCACATTATTTTAGCTGCATCCATAGCTGATCCGCCACCCAATGCTATAATGGTATCCGGCTGGAAAGCTGACATTTCAGCCGCACCGGCCTTGGCACATGCAAGGGATGGATCGGGAGCAACATCAAAGAAGGTCTTGTGTTTTATTCCCATTTCGTCCAGTTTATCCGTAACCGGTTTGGTATAACCGTTTTCGTACAAGAATGTATCCGTTACAATAAATACTTTCTTTTTGTTCATTACATTCTTAAGCTCATCCAAAGCAACAGGCAGACAACCTCTTTTAATGTATACCTTTTCAGGCGTTCTGAACCAAAGCATGTTTTCTCTCCTCTCGGCAACTGTTTTAATGTTCAGCAAATGCTTAACTCCGACATTATCGGAAACCGAATTTCCTCCCCACGAACCGCAGCCAAGGGTAAGGGACGGAGCAAGCTTAAAGTTGTACAAATCGCCGATACCTCCATGGGACGACGGAGTGTTGATTAACACACGGCAGGTCTTCATTCGTGCCGCGAATTTATCAAGCTTTTCCTTCTGGGTTACGGTATTAATATACAGTGATGAGGTATGTCCCAAGCCACCGTCGGCAATCAATCTCTCCGCTTTTTCCAAGGCGTCGTCAAAATCCTTTGCCTTGTACATTGCCAGAACAGGAGACAGTTTCTCATGGGCAAATTCTTCGGAAATATCCACACTGGTTACTTCACCGATTAGAATTTTAGTGCTCTCCGGCACTTCAAAACCTGCAAGCTTTGCAATTGTAGTTGCCTTTTGTCCCACTATTTTTGCATTTAATGCACCGTTTATAATAATGGTTTTTCTTACCTTTTCGGTTTCTTCCTTGTTCAGGAAATAGCAGCCCCTGTCGGCAAATTCCTTCTTAACCTCTTTATATATGCCCTCCAAAACAATAACCGACTGCTCCGAGGCACAAATCATACCGTTATCAAAGGTTTTCGAATGTATAATCGAGTTCACTGCCAAAAGAATATCCGCAGAATCATCAATTATTGCAGGAGTATTCCCCGCTCCGACACCGATAGCCGGTTTACCCGAAGAATAAGCTGCTTTAACCATGCCGGGTCCGCCTGTGGCAAGAATGATATCCGCCTCTCTCATCACCATATTGGTAAGCTCCAGGCTGGGCACATCTATCCAATCGATAATACCTTCCGGTGCCCCGGCTTCAACCGCCGCCTCCAAAACAATTTTCGCAGCTTCAATGGTTGAATTCTTTGCTCTCGGATGAGGACTTATGATGATGGCATTTCTTGTCTTTAAAGCAATAAGAGTTTTAAAAATAGCCGTTGACGTAGGGTTGGTGGTAGGTATGACTGCCGCAATTACACCCACCGGCTCCGCTATTTTTTTAATACCGAATGCAGTGTCCTCCTCAATTACACCGCAGGTTTTTGTATTTTTATATGCATTATAGATATATTCCGCAGCATAGTGGTTTTTGATGACTTTGTCCTCCACTACTCCCATACCGGTTTCCTCAACAGCCATCTTGGCAAGCGGAATCCTCATTTTGTTAGCAGCCATTGCCGCCGCATAAAAAATCTTGTCAACCTGCTCCTGGGTATAGGTCGCATAAATTTCCTGTGCATCCCTTAAGCGTTTCATTGCATTTCCCAGCGTTTCAACATTGTTTATGACTTCGTATTCTTTTTTCATAGTTTACATCCCCCTTCTTAAAGTCCCTTCTTCTTTATTGCTTCTGCCAAATGAGCAGATAGAACTGCAAGCGATGCTGCCATATTCTCCTGTTGAACCAGAATATTATCCGGTACCTTTAGATGCGTAGGTGCAAAGTTCCATATAGCATATATACCACTCTTTACAAGCATATCACACACCATCTGTGCTGCATGGGCAGGAACCGTTATGATGCCGATACGAATTTTCATCCTTTCACACAATTCCGCCATTTTGTCCATGGGCAAAACCTTCTTTCCGCATATTTCAGTTCCAACCTTACTTTCATCCACATCAAAGGCGGCAACAATATTTAACCCGTATTCCTTGAACCCGTCATAGGACATCAGAGCTCCTCCAAGCCTTCCTGCACCTACAATTATGGCATCATTTAAATCGTCATATCCCAGAAAGCTCTCTATATCCTTTATTAACTCCTCAGTAACATATCCCAGCTTGGGACGGCCTTTTTTACTAACACAGGCCAGGTCCTTTCTAACCTGCACATCATTTAATCCCAATGCCATGGCAACCGTTGTTGCAGATACATACTCGTTATCACCTTCAGGCAAAGACTTTAAGTAACTTAAATATGAAGGTAATCTCATAAGAGTCTGTTTTGATATACTTTTCGGATTCATAGTTACCTTAGTTCCTTTCTTGTATTTGTCTAAATTGAATATTTCTTTTTATCACCCTTACCGTTTTCTCTTTTTCACTTTTAAAGCCACTATAGTTTGCTTCATATTCGTATTTTTTTATCGATAATATTTTACCGATATTTATTTATCGATATTATTGTACTGTTTTTCCGAAGCAAAGTCAATTGTTATTATGTATATTTTGGCAACCATAAAATTCCAACATTTGCACAAAAAACTCAGGAGCATGAATCTCCTGAGTTTTCGCGAGTACTAATCGTTAATTTGCTTTATCTCTCTACCGGTAGAACACCGGTCCGTCATCAATCGGCTTAATAAGGAAGTTTGGGTATTTTACGAAGTATATATCTTTTTAGTATTGATACATCTAAAGAATCAATCACTCCGTCTTCATTCACATCTGCCAACCTTTTCGCAATTTTAGAATCGTCAATTTTTCTCAATACATATCTCTTCAAAACTGTCAAATCAAGGGAATCTACCGAACCGTCTTCGTTTACATCACCACACAAACCTACCGAAGCAGTCGGTGACGGAGACGGAACAGGTGTCGGATCCGGTATAGAATGTGAAGGCATTGAAGGATCTATCTTCATTGAAGAATCTCCAAAGAAGCGGTATAACCCTGCACAAGCTCCGACAAATGCAGCATTATAGTCAATTGCAACTTCGTTATAAACATAGTCTTCTGTCTTGTCAATGTGTTGATCGCCTAAATCGGGACCACCAACCAATGCACCGTACAATACATGTTTATGCGGAGACGGGTCATGGCAATCTTTTAAACCTGAAGCCGCTCTGTGGTGCGGGTATTTTACCGAATTACTGCTGTAACCCACGATGTAACAACGATTTATAGGGTTATTGCCCATTAAATATTCCATTTGCGACTTTGCCCAAGTACTGAATTTTGAAGGAGTATCCCCATGATGCTTGTCATAGACAAGGGCTATGAGCTGGGCTGCAGTATTATATCTGGCAGAACCCCACTGATTAAGGAATGCATACCCGCCCGGCGTTTTTGGAACGGATGTCATCCACTTATTTACCATATCCTCTACAGGTTTCCAGAAATTAATTTCCTCATAAGGATTCTTATTGGAAGCTTTCTTGTACCTGTCTTCAAAGTCTTGACTGTTTTTGTCATACAAATCATTTGCTTCAGCCAAGATACATGCTACTCCTGACCATACATCGTTCCAGCAATGTACCCATCCCGGAGGAGCATAGTAATCATAGTATTTAAATGCTTCTTCCAAATACTGATCATCCTGGGTTGCTAAATAAAGCCATGCTGCCGCCCAGCAATAATCGTCCTGCCATTTGGAAGAATCATAGAAACCTCCGCATCCCTGGTCATTAACCGCTTTTCCGTTCTTTTTCGCAAAATCAAATAAAGCTTTTGCATAATCAAGGCTCTTAGCTGCATATTGAGGGTCTGTGTCCTTGAAATTAAAGTAATTGACCGTCAGGGAAGCTGCCGTTGCCGAAATAACGTCAGTTGAAGGCAACTGCTGAGTTGCAAACCATCCTTTTCTCGGCATGGAGTCATTTTCCGGTGCATCCCAAAAACCATGGTCAATGTTACCGTCACCCACCTGATAACAGAATGCCACTACATTACCGGAGCTATCCCGGAAAGTACATTTCATAAAATAGTCATTGAAGTACCTCAAAATTACCTCTGCATGTACATTCTGTCCTGTTGCTATAAACTGATCCCTAAACTCGTAATAACCCCATCCCACTGTGGAAGCAGCGTAAGCCTCAGGCAAACCGAATTTTACATGGTCACCCGCATCGTGAAAACCGCCGGAAACATCAACCTTACCGTTTCCGTCGGGGTCAAGTATACTTTTATTGCTGCTTATGAAACCGTCGGACATATTGGTGTTTTGAGAGTCCAGTCGAAGCTCCGCATCATAAACATGGCAATTGCTTCTCCAGTCAAGCAAATTATTCTGATTAACACCGGTTCCGCACATATTCGCATCATAGAAAAATAGAGAATACTGCAAAGCCTTAGCAAAGTTGACTTCTGCTGCAGCATTGAGGCTTATGGTGTTAAAAGAGATAACCATTGTAGCCAGAATAACAAAACTAACAATCATAGCCCCTTTTCTCCGTGAAATTAACCTTTTCATTTTATCCCTTCCTTCCTAAAAATTAAAATTTTATGTAAATTAAATTAAGAGACAACTTGCTACAAAGCACCGTTTTTATTGACAGTACTATAATCTTTCATAAATGCATGGCAAAGCAATTCCCTTATTGAAAAACAGATATAGAGCAAAATCGGTATGAAGAATATAACAAGACGGCTGGCTTTTCTAAACAATTAAAATAATTCGTTCGTTATTAGAAGAATAGTATTGCTGCAAATAATAATATTCCATTATTCAACATGTAAATACTTTATAACAAAACATGTTTTTATTTATCCATTACGATAATATGCACTTTTATTGCATCTACCCCTATTAAAAAAAATCCTTTTTAAGACACAGTTTTATCTTTCATATTTATCTTACTATATTTTTCTTCACATTACAATTAATTTATAGCAGTGGGATGCATAAATAAAGAGAAGAAAAATATTCCGGAAACTTAAGTTTTACATTGTTTCTTTCATATTTTTCTTCACTTGGATAACATGTGTTCACAGCAGTAAAATATTTAATTGGGATTCGAAAAATCTGAACAAACTCACTACTATTCTTTCCACAAAGGTATTTCCACAATCACCTTGAATAAGTCCCCATCTATCTGTATATCGAGTTTCCCCCCCTGCATGTTTGCCAGGCTTTGGGCAATGGACAAGCCCAGACCCGACCCTTCTGTTGTTCTGGACATGTCACCTCTCACAAACCTTTCAGTCAATTGCTCTGCAGGTATTTCAAGAGGTAGTGCCGATATGTTTTTTATGGTAAGTATGCCGTCGGTCGGGCTTTTTGATATATTAATATATACTCTTGAGCCCGGCATCGAGTATTTCAAAATATTTGATAAAAGATTTTCCAATATCCGCCACATATGCTTTCCGTCGGCCCGCACGAGTATGTTTTTGTCGGAAGCATTAATTCGGATATCAAGCCCGGCTTTTTCTGCTTTCTCCTGGTATTCTCCATATGCCTGCATAACAAGCTCATACAAACCCACCTTTTTCAAATTGACTGCAATGTTTCCGCTGGATGCTTTGCTGGCTTCCACCAAATCCTCAATAAGTACCTTTAGCCTTGCGGACTTTTCCTCAAGTATGCCTATATATTCTTTCGCCTTCTTACTTTCGATCTTTTCCGCTTTCATCAAATCAACATAGTTTATTATAGAGGTCAGCGGTGTCTTCAAGTCATGGGATACATTGGTAATCAATTCAGTTTTCAGGCGTTCTCCCTTTATCGCATTATCCACTGCTTTTTTCAAGCCTCCCTGGATATTGCAGATGTTTTCGGCAAAAGCAGCAAATACAGGCGACATCCTACCGCTGTTCATTTCGTAATCTAGGTTGCCCCTGGATATTTGTTTGGTTCCCTCCATAATTATGGAAAGAGACTTTAGGGCTTTGGCAGTAAAAAGGAAAGCCACCGCATTGATACCGGCCAGCAAAAAAGCTATGACATAAAATACTTTTATGCCAGAATAATAACGGACAGCCGCACCTGCAATACAAGCTAAAATAACATTTGCAAACGCATAAAGCGGGAGCAGCAAAAGAATCCATACCCTGAATATCTTACCATTAAAACAAAGCTTTATGAACTCTTTTATTTTTTTCAAAACCTTTAGAATTAGAATATTTTCCAAGGCTTTCCCATTCCTTTTCTGTCTTACCAATGACAAGGAATAGGTCAGAGCAGTAAAGAAAGCCAGACTCAATAAAATTATAATGGAAAATACACTTCTTGTTACATTGTCATAGTACAAATCTATGGTTTTTATGAAACAGAATGCATATGTTGCCAAAAGTATAAGTACCACCAGCGTATGTATGTCTACATATATCCTGTCTAAAAAATTCAGGGGCAATTTCTCGCCCTTTTCATTTTTTCCGGCGGCATAACAAAGATATATCAATGTTGCTAACAGCAGTATAAAGGCTATTATCATCGAAGGAATCACAAGTGCTGAGATTGTTTTAACCCTATTATAGTAAGTAAAATCATCATAAAATTCGTCCCCAGGTTTTAATGGCTCTATCACTGCAATATGAACTTCATACGATGTTCCCCTCATTTTTTCCATCACTTCACTGACTCGGTATATCTTGGTAAAATTTGTTTCATGCAGATCTATATTGGGGATTATGTATATATATTGGCGTTGCCTGTTTAATAATTCAATTGGTTTCTCGTCCTTTACATTTGTTATGACTTCCCCTGTTTCGTTATTCTTAATATAATACGCAAGATTCACTGCTTTAGAAAGCCTTTCTGTAGAATTGAAAAAAGCAGTTAATTTGTTGCTTATAATGCTCTCCTCTTCTCCCTTACTTGATTCCATAATTTCGCTTCCGCTTTTTGCACCTTTGAGCCAAATATAATAGTCCACAACGCTTACAACATGAGATGAAAAATTAGATATGTTCTTTGGATAGCTGTAAAAACTTTCAGATATTAAAACCTGATCATTTCGTATAAGAAAAATAGCACCTCCAAATACGCACAAGAAACACATCCACGCCAAAATAGCAGCAAACACCTTTGTACCCTTTTTATATTTAATATTTTTCAATTTTATATCCAATACCCCACACCACCTTTAAATATTTTGGTTCTTTCGGATTAATCTCGATTTTCTCCCTTATTCGCCGGATGTGCACGGCAACTGTATTTTCCGACGAATATGACGGTTCCTTCCATACGTTTTCATATATTTGATCAATGGAAAACACTTTGCCCACATTCTGCATGAGGAATAAAACAATGCCGTACTCTGTTGCCGTCAGCTTTACTACTTCCCCGTCAATTCTCAATTCCTTTGCCTCTACATCAAGCTCCAACCCGCCGGTTTTCAATACCCCTTTCTTTTCTTCCGCTCCTCCGAGCAAAGTATACCGCCTTAGCTGTGACTTTACCCTTGCTATAAGCTCCAAGGGATTGAAAGGCTTTGTCACATAATCGTCGGCACCAAAGTTAAGCCCAATTATCTTGTCTGTGTCCTCGGACTTTGCGGATAACATTATTATGGGTATATTCAACTCCTCGCGGATTTTTACGGTTGCAGTCAAACCGTCCAGTTCAGGCATCATCACATCCATTATAACCAGATGGATTTTTTCTTGCTCCAAAGCCTTGAGTGCCTGCTTTCCCGTATATGCCTTAATAACACTATAGTTTTCCTGCTTCAAGTAAATTTCCAGTGCATCGACTATCGCCTTGTCATCGTCGCACACCAAAATATTAAATTTATCCATATGTATAGGCCTCCAGTCCCTTTTCAAAAATATACATGCCCTATCACCTGCCTTTTTTCTTTAGCATACCAGGCAGATTTTACAAAACACCTCATAAAATTCTTAAGACTTTATTAAGATTTGGTAATTAGTTTAAAAAAAATATTAATGGGTGAAATTTTTTAAAGCCACTGAAAATTATATCGTTTTTCAGTGGCTTTTTAAATCATTATAACTCACTAATTTTTAAGGGAATTCATAATACATGTAAATTTCTTCAACCTTCCCGTTTTTAACCTCAAAAAAAAGGTACAGATATTTATCACTTTTCTCAGGATAAAGATATGCACAATTCATCTCATCCGTCCTTCCGTCAAGAGCCATAATAACTTCAGGATATTTCTCTTTCAATGTCTCTACCGTATCCCCTACTTTTACGCCCCTTGCACTGGTGTAACTTGGGTTTGTGGTTTTTACTTTATACACATAGAAACTCTTTCCGTTTCCCTTTGGAGAGAACAATTTAATTTCCAACCCGTCATACTTTATGGTTTTATCAAAGGAACCGGTAAATGTATCTGCGTTTGTAAGTTCTATCACTTCCTCCGATATTGGTTCGCCCAACAACCCGTTTAAATCAATGGCATTATCCCAAACCATAAGTGAAATTTTCCCCTTCTCGGTATTTAAGAAATATTCATCCGCCGCCTCGTTAGCTATAAAGGAAAGGGGATCCTCATCATCGGAGGAACCGGGATTTTCCTCCACAGTTCCTGAATTCAACCCGGATTCATCCTCTGTATGGCTGTCATGTTCTATTTTCTCTGTATTCTTCGAATCTTCCATACCATCTTGCCCGGTATTTACCGGCGGATTGCTGCTTACCTTTTCACCTTTTTCATCAAAAGAGCCCATAATTCCGCAAGCTCCCAAAACCGTTACAAGCAGCAGTGAAACAATAATCCATGCAAAGCTTCTTCTCCCGTATGAAGAAATACTTGCTATTCTAGATTTCATTGCGTTTTTCCCTCCCATCATTCCTGTGTGCAATAATATTGAAGGACTTCTTTTGACCGATGCCGCATATTGTATAATTGTTTTTGCGTATTGCTCCACGCCATCATCCGGCAAAAACTTTACAACCGCTTCGTCGCACACAGACTCTATATCCGTTCTGGACATAAACAATGCCACCCATACCAATGGGTTAAACCAGTGAATACATGCCACCGTAAGGAAAGCAATATTTAATAGATTGTGGCAGTATTTTATATGGTACAGTTCATGGAGTAATATATTTCTCTTTCCGGTTTCGTCCCGGTATTCCAAAAAAGCTTCCGGCAAAACCAATCGAGGTCTAAAGACTCCGATAACACCGGGACCCTTCAATAAATCCGACAGAATAATACCAACATTCTTATTTAGCCTAATGCTTGTCTTGCACTCTTTGACCAGCTTTATAATATCTTCCCTTTCACATGCACGGCCTTTCAAAATCCTGAGGTATGTTCTAACATATATTGCAGCCATAATGGCTAAAATCGTGCAAAAGCCCATTAGCCAGACAAATAAAAGCACTTTGTAAATATCCGGCTCTTTTTGAACTCTATCGATATCATCCAACCGGGCAGCAAAATCAGAATCCGTAACAGCATTTTTATCAGCATCATATGAGTTCTGGGTATAGGGATTTGTATTATCAGTTTCGTTCGCCGAATGATTCCCGTATGGGACATACATCTTGGCGGTTTTCACGTCTTTATCCGCTAAGTTTTTTTGTTCAAAAGTGAAAAAGGTAATTTTATCAGCTAAAGAAAACCCGCCTTCCATCTGAAAAGGAATAATAAGCCTTAAAAAAATGATTAGCCACATGAATAAATAGGCCTTTGGAAAAAGTCTGCTTCCTAAAACCTTCTTTATCCCTAATACCAATAAAATAAGAATTGATCCGATTAAAGAAATTTCAAGAATATCGGTATATATATTATATTCCATCCCTCTACCCTTCTTTCTTTCTGTTCTTCAATATTTTTATCAGCTCATCTATATCGTCCTCCGTCAGATCTGCCTCATTTATAAAGTTGGATATAAGCAGCTTTAACGAACCGTTGTAAACCTTTTGAAGAAAAGTTTTTGTTTCATGCTTTCTACATGCGTCCTTTGATACAAGAGGATAATAAACATAGGGAGAGGAATCCGGTTCTATATCAATCAATCCTTTTTTCTGAAGGCGTTGCAGCATGGTATGGATGGTTGTCTGAGTCCAATCGAAGGACTTTAGGGCAATTCTTATTTCTGTAAAATTAGCCCTTCCCATTTGCCATAATACCTCCATCACCTGCCATTCAGCTTCGCCTATGCTTGGAACCTTTTTCATAAGACCACTTCCCGATTATAAATTATCTTAATACCATTCTACATGTGTAGTATTATAATTGTCAAGTGAAATTATTATTTTGATATTGATTTTATTTGCCAATTTGCTGAAATGATGCTTAATTTATCATACAATTTATTATAGGGGACAAAAAATAAAGATAGAATTTTTTGAAAGCTGCATAATGGTTAGGGATGGCAACAGTGAATGCTATTTTAGAATGGATAGTGAAAACATCGGAAGAATTATGAATTCTCCTACATATTATTGATTTTAATTATCTTTGCTTTTTCATGGGTTATTTCGTGGGTTTATCCGAAAAATATCCAAGACTCTATACAGGCAATCAACAAAAAGGTAGCTTCTACCATTGCTAAAGTAATCGATAATATATCACTCCACGAATGATATCTTTCCATAGCGAACATAATCATCATTCGTTCCATCCTCTCAGACCGTCCCTGTACAAGCAGATATATCAATATTAAATCAATTAGATAAAGAATATTCATAAGAGCTAAAGAACTCTAATGAAAGTTCTTTAGCTCTTCATCCGTTAATATGTCCACATATAGATTTGGAAGCTCATCCTCATTGGCACATCCCTGAGCATAGTACCAATCAAATACCGTTTTCTGAATTTCTTTCGGACTCCCTTTGATGCTGTGGGGATATACTGCCACCAGTTTATTTGTGATCTTGCTTCTTAAGCCTACATTTACAGGTTGGTTCTCTGTCATGTCAAAGTATCTGCCTTTCAAATAATTTTTGTGGTTTTACAATATTAGAATCCCTTGAAACCGGTTCATTTATTCACAAAAATTATTTATTAGTGTTAAGCTATCAAAAAAGTATTTTTACTCAACTTATTCAGATGTTCTGTAAGCCCGGCTGTATTGGGTCACCATACCCTAACCGCCCTATAATTCCTTGTAATTGTAGAATATCTCGCTGCGCTTGTTTGCCCATTCAGCCATTGGCTCGGGAATCTTATCCGCATAGTTTTTATCGTTGGTGTAATAATAGATACCATCATCTCCAATAATTGCAGCATATATATGATCTTTAGATAAAATGTATGCGCAGCAGCCGGAATAACCTCTCAAATAGGATATGCCGACCTTTACTTTTTCACCGTTCCAAATTTCTTCGTCATAAGACACATATGATGTATGCATAATGAAATCTTCATACATATCGCCCACCAGCTTTCTAAACAATTCATCCTGCTCTTCAGTGTCTACAATTCCAACCTCAAATGCCGTGGGCATTTTAATTTCTATCTTACCCTTTACATAGTCGGAGCCAAATCCAACTCCCATACCGCAATAATAGCTATAATCATTGGAATCTAAATGTAGTGAATCCTTATCAATCCTAAACTCAAACACAACATTTTCTTTCTTTTCATCATAAGTCGTATCCTTGAATACAGTTTTAGCAACATTATTTTCGATTATGCCAAAGCTCTCCAAAGCCCCCAAGGCTGTACCGCTGAAAGCAAATAGCTCATAATATATCAAATCGTCGAACAATACTTTTATATCCGCTTCGGAACCGGCAAAATACCCTGACTCTTTCCCGGTCCAGTGACCATCAAACCTCTTACTGTCCGCACCCGGCTGTTTGGGCGGAGTAATATCCGCGCCCTCCCTTATTAGATACATTGGATAAATAGCATTGTCATTTTTCCAACATCCTTGTATGTAATCATCCGTCCTAAACACACCCAAAAATACCCCTCTTTTATCCGTATCTTCCGAAAGGTAAACCGTTCGAAAATCTTTCATTTCATCAATATCAACATGACCTTCCAGCTTTATATTTGTTTTATAATCATCGTAGTAATAAACGCCGGAAGCCTTATTTTCTGAAATGTCAATCTTCGCATGTATCTTTTTATTGCCTATAAATCCGGCAAACCAACCTTCAGTATTGTTTTCGCTTTCATCATCTGAAACTTTTTCACCGTTTTCGCCTGTGACTTGTACCTTTTTACTGTTTTCAGGCGTGCCAAATGTCTTACTTTCAGTAGGTGTAGAATCTGCAAAATTACCTGTTTGATTTGATTTGCCTGATGAGCAGCCGGTCAATACCAATGCAATGACAACAAATACTGATACAATTACTTTTTTCATAAATATAATCCTTTCAGCATTACCAAATATTTCTTGAAACAATTATACAGCTTATTGCCATTTGTGTCAATTTGACCTCTTCAATTAGTTGCTCCCATCACTTCATAATAACTTCATTATATAGATCAACATCCATATCAGCTTTTGTGCAATAAGCATATCTTCCCTGCACTTTTCCATTTTCTCTCTGTTAATACCGTCCTTATGTGCTACCTTATTTCTATAACAGTTTTTGATGTATTCCAATGCCCCAATAAAAACCTTTCGGTTATATTCTGTGTCACTTCCAAGCATTAATTGTTCTACGTCGGAGCCTTTATCAAAGCTGTGACACTTCAACATCGTCCCCTTAAAATCCCTAAGCCGGCTCCAATCAATATATAAATTACCTTTCCATTCTTCAAACCTGGATCTTTCAGGGTTCAGAAAATAACTTGCATAGACAAAGCCCCTATTGCCAAACTTCAAATGCCCGTCACTTAAAACTCTGATAGCCGGCCCCATTTCGAGACATTCTTTGGGCTCAGTATCATTCTTATCTTTAAAAAATCTGACGGAATTGAAATCTATGTTCATTTCCGGTCCGTCAAACACAATATTACCCTTTAATTTGCTGTATATTTCGTTAAGAAGATACTCAATCACTTTAGTAAGAGGAATCATCGATGCCGAGTAGTCAAGCTCGTCCGCATCCTGTCTTGCGACCAAGGTTCTGTAAACAATTTCCGATGTAATCATCATGCTTCTGCATTCTTCATCCAGCCTATCCCAACAGCCTTTGTCATCATGGTGCACTCTTCGTGCAAAGTCACTGTTTCGATAATTTTTCCCGTAGGTCTGAGCGATTAAAGATACATAGATTCCTTCTCTATTGGAAAAAGCCCGCATTACAACGTATACCCTCCGGAACATTTCAGACTTAACCTTTTCCTGTGCTCCGGCATACTGATTCCTGATATTACGGATATCCTGAATCAATCCCCATTGCTCGAATACCGTTTCTTTTACAAAGCGCCTGAGATAATCAAAGCCGTCCTTTTCCGCCGGTTTGCTTATTTTCCGATATAATTCTTCAATAAACTCACAGGATTGCATCATTGCATCATAAATATCTTTATAATTTCTTTCGTATAAAAGCTTTTCCTTCTGTAAATCCGCATAAAGAATATTCATGTATTCGTAATTGTCGCATAAGAGTATTGTCTGGAACAGAAGTATCAATACATAGGCACATTGATAATTGTCCTCGTTTATATCGGAATAATTGTCTATCATAAATTCTACAGCCTCATTATTTTTCCCCTCTGCTAACAGTGCAAAAATAACAAGGGCCGCAAACATAGGATAATAGTTGAGCACATAACTTTTGTACTTTTTCTTTAAAAGGTCTTTGTTTTCCTTATGTAATTTCAATAATTGCATACCTATACCGTCAGCTTTTTTTAATTTTTCTTTTACCTGCCGGATACATGCAAATTCTCCGGTCCTTTGAAATTCCACAATCACTTCGTTCCAGGTTGTATTTCCCGGAATGGAGGTGATAAAGACCTGTCCAAATCCTGCTACAAAGTTTAGCAGTTCCTCTATATACCCGCACATGACTGAGCTAAGGGCATCATACCTTCCAACTGTTCCGTCTTCACTTAATTTGACAAAAGCCGGCAATACATATTTATTATAGATATATAAAAATACTTCCTCAAATTTTGCGTGAGTTAACCACATTAATGGGTACAAAACTCCGGGAATTTTTATTAATTCAATACCTTCAATGAAATCATCAATGTCCGCACAGGTAAGGTTACTATAATCCAGATTCTTGCCAATAACCTGTTCGCAAATAAATTTATATTTTAAACCCGCCGGTATTATATAGTTTTCGTCATCCTCAATTTCGTAAGCCTCCCTATATATTTTCCTGAGCAATCTTGCATTATCACAGATTTCCCTGCATTGGTATTTCTCCGAAAGCAGCTCCATTAGTTCTTCAGAATCAATTCCAAAATAATATTGGCTGGAAACTATTTTTTCAAGGGCCTCCGAGTAAATTCCACATTTGTATGCATCCCTCAAATACCGTGCAACTTCATTCATGCATCTCGTTTTTACTTGAGCAGACGGATACTCCATATCTTTTTTTATCTCCTTGGGTGTTCTCACTGGAAATACCTCCCTAAGTTTTATATGTTGATTGCTTGGCGTAAGGTAAGAAACGGCAGTAATTCGTTTTATGCTTCATGCCAAAATTTCTTTTACATCATTTCATTTAATACTGCCGTTAAACGTAGTTAAGTTATCGGTTTTACCGGGAAGTGCACAAGCTGATAATGGTGTTCATATTATTAATGTAACACCCTCAGAACAGAAAGGTAAACAGGTAAAATACACCAGGATCTTTTGCACTCAATTAATTGATCATGGATGTCTGTAATTATGATAATCATTTGAAATTGAAACATAAAATTTCTTCTTAACTTTTGGGAAGTAGGACTATAAACTTAGTTCCCTCATTTATTTTACTCTGTACCTGGATTTTCCCTTTATGGGCCTCGACTATTGCCTTTGTAATTGTAAGACCGATACCGGCACCTCCGGTCAGCCTGTTCCTTGATTTATCTGCACGGTAGAAACGTTCAAAAATGTGGGGCAAATCCTCCGGAGAAATACCCATTCCATTATCTTCAACGGTTATCTCAACAGTATCGTCGCAATCCTTTACCGTAACGCAGACGGTTCCTCCCTGAGGGGTATACTTTATGGCATTGGATAAAAGATTTACAATCACCTGGCTGATTTTATCCTTATCGGCTTTAAGCCCGGTATTTTCACCAACAAATTTTATTTTGACATCCTTGTTCAAAAAGTCCTTCTCAAAATTATTAATAATATTTCGAATGAGTTCCGATATATCGAAGTTTGATTTTGTAAGAATCAGATTTTCGCTTTCATACCGGGCTAACTTTTCAAGATCCCCTATCATCCTGTTTATTCTCATAATTTCTTCATGGCAGCTCTTAAGCCTTTCGGTATCGGGCTTCCAAATTCCATCTATCATGGCTTCCATATGGCTTTGCAAAGTAGCAAGAGGCGTCCTCAGCTCATGGGCTACATCGGCCGTGAGCTGTTTTCTCAAGGCTTCCTGTTTCTCCAGTACCTCCGCAAGGTTATTAATGGTCTCCGTAAGTTGGGCAGTTTCTTTTGTATTCGATTTTTCAGTTATCCTGTCATTAAAATACCCTTTTGAAATCATACGGGCTGTAGCTATGGCTCTCGAAATGGGGGTACTCAGTCTTTTTGACATAATCCATCCTAAAAACAGGGATAAAACAAGGGAAAACACGCCAACACCCACAAGCAGACGGTTCATTGTATAAATGAATGCCAGATCGCTATCGCTAAAGTAATAGGGACCGTAATAACCGATTATAACAGTTCCGACTTTACCCAGCTTATCGCTGACAACGGGGTAGACATTTTCCACATATCCCCCTTCCCAATTAGGATAGCGGCTGCTCATATTCTGCTCCATATGGTGAAGCATCTGCTCACACAACGAGTTGTCGTGAAGCCTTGCATCCCATATAACGTCTCCGGAAGGGTCCTCCACCTTTATGATCATACCCTGTCCGAGAGCACTAATGCAAATATCCTCTATAGAGTCTATATCCCAACCCTCTCCAGGTTTAAACTGCTGACTGACCAGCGAAGCAATCTCTTCATTTTTGTGGCCTTGATTTTTTATGACGTATTCTTTAAAATGCTTATCCAGCAGCAAGTTTGTGATAATACTGATCAGAAAAACCGAAATTAAGGTTATGGAAATATAGGATATTGTCAGTTTGGTTCTTAAACTTAATTTCATATCATAATCACCGTTTCTATACACCGCCGAACCGGTAACCTATCCCATGGACGGTCAAAATATATTTCGGGTTTTTAGGATCGGATTCGATTTTCTGCCTTATATTTTTAATATGGGTGTCTATGGTTCTGTCAAACCCGTCGAAATCCTCACCCAGGCCCAAACATATCAGTTCCTCTCTGGTAAAAGCCTTGTCGGGATACTTTACCATTACCATCAGCAATTTATATTCCTTCGGAGTTAAATTAACAACTTTACCGTTCTTTTTTACCTCATATTTTAAAGTGTCAATAACCAACTCATCATTGTTGAATGAAATAATGCTTGATAACGGAATTGCCGAATCAAAAGCCCTGCGTAATACTACATCAACCCTGGCAACCAGTTGTCTTGGGCTGAAGGGTTTGGTTATATAATCATCCGCCCCTATTTTTAAACCTTTTAAAATATCTTCTTCTTCTATTTTGGCTGTAAGCATGATTATAGGTACCCGGGATTTCTTCCTTATCTCCCGGCAAATTTCCTCTCCGGTCATATCGGGAAGCATTAAGTCCAAAACGATTAAGGCAGGGTTCACCTTTTCGAATTTTTCCATAGCTTCCTTGCCGCTGTAAGCTTCATATACCGAATATCCGCCGTTTTCCAGATACGACTTTACAACCTCTACAATTTTCACTTCGTCATCTACAACCAAAACCTTCTTAGCATTATCTTTCATCTCTTTCCTCCGATATCAGCCCTAACGGTGCAAATTAGCAGGTTTAAACCTCTTTAAGCTGAGGGAGTTGGTTACAACCGATACCGAACTGAAGGCCATTGCACCGCCTGCTATCATAGGATTTAAAAGTCCCAGGGCTGCAAAGGGTATACCTATAATGTTGTATATGAATGCCCAGAAGAGATTCTGCTTAATTTTTCTCATAGTTCTCCTCGACAGCTGGATTGCCGCAGGAATGGAAATCAAATCGCCCCTCATCAAAGTGATGTCCGCTGCTTCTATAGCCACATCAGTTCCCGTGCCTATAGCCATACCGATGTTGGCTGTAGCCAGTGCAGGAGCGTCATTTATTCCGTCGCCAACCATCGCAACAAATTTGCCCTGCTTTTTAAGCTTTTCCACTTCCTCCGCCTTGTTTTCAGGAAGTACCTCGGCCAGGATATTTGTAATGCCCACCTGTTTTCCAATTGCCGCAGCAGTTCTTTTGTTGTCGCCGGTTATCATATATACTTCAATACCCATCTTTTTTAATCCTTCAATAGCTTCTTTGGAGCTTTCCTTTATGGTATCGGCAACTGCTATAATACCTTCAATTTTGTTGTCCACCGCCATCAGCATAGCTGTCTTGCCTTCATCCTCCAGCTTCGAAACGGCTTCTTCGGTTTTCCCCAAAGCAACATTTCTGTCTAACATCAGCTTACGGGTACCTATATAAATCTCTTTCCCGTCTACAACCGCCATAACACCTCTTCCGGGAATTGCCTCAAACTTATCGGGATCCGGTATATTGCCATATTCACCTTTTCCTTTTTCATAAATTGCCACCCCCAGAGGATGCTCGGAGCTTTTCTCTGCAATTGCAGCCAGCCTCATTATCTCATTTTCATGCATCTGTCCCAATGACAATACATCCGTTACCTCCGGCTGACCCTTTGTGATAGTACCGGTTTTATCCAAAACTACAGCATTTATCTTATAGGCCATTTCCAAATGCTCTCCGCCTTTAATAAGAATTCCGTTCTCAGCGCCCTTACCGGTACCGACCATGATTGCCGTCGGAGTTGCCAGTCCTAGGGCACATGGACAAGCTATTACCAGAACCGCCACAGCACTTAAAATACCTGAGGAAAAATCCCCGACTATAAAAGTCCATATCAAAAATGTAACAGCTGCAATTGCCATAACCGCCGGCACAAAAATCCCCGATACCCGGTCAGCAATTTTTTGAATAGGTGCTTTAGATCCTTGGGCATCTTCCACCATTTTAATGATTTGCGAAAGGACCGTTTCTTTACCCACCTTTGTGGTCATAAACTTGAAGGTTCCGAACTTGTTAATAGTAGCACCGATAACAAAATCCCCCGTCCTTTTCTCCACCGGAAGGCTTTCCCCTGTCAGCATGGATTCATCGATTGATGAAGTTCCTTCGGTGATTATTCCGTCAACAGGAATCTTTTCTCCAGGTCTTACTACAACTACGTCCCCTGCTTTTACTTCCTCTATAGGAATATCCTCTTCCCTGCCATTCCTTATTACCCTTGCGGTTTTGGCCTGCAAGCCCATTAGTTTCTTAATGGCTTCTGAAGTCTTGCCCTTGGCTACTGCTTCCAAGTATTTACCCAGCAGAATTAATGTGATAATAACCGTTCCGGCTTCGAAGTACAGCTCCTTCATCATCATACCCTGCTCATGAGGTACAAAGAAAGCATTGTAAATACTGAAAAAATAGGCCGCTGTGGTACCCATGGCAACTAATACGTCCATATTGGCACTTTTAGCCCTAAGTGCATGAAATGCGTTTTTATAGAATTGGAAACCGATGATAAATTGCACCGGTGTGGCCAATATGAGCTGGAAGTATTCATTATGCAAGAAAGCAAGGTCTATCTTAACCAAAGGCAGAATCATTGCCATAACCAGGGGAAAACTCAATATTGCTGAAATAATCAGTTTTATTTTAAGCTGCTTAATTTCCTTTTCTCTTTGCTCTTTTTCCCTGTCCCGGCTAACCTCCTCGATTCTCTCGGCAGCGTATCCCAGCTTTTTTATAGCATCATCGATTATTTTAAAACTAACAGCCTTATCATCATATTCTACAGTTGCTTTCTCTATGGCAAAATTTACTGTAGCGCTCTTAACACCTTCGAGTTTGATTAATCTCTTTTCTATTCTTGCAGCACATGCCGCACAGGACATACCCGTTATTTTTAATGTCTCCTTTTTCTCCATGTCTCCACTTCCCCCTGATTCTGTGCTATTTATTATTAATATACCCATATTGCTTAAACCCTAAGCTAAATATTAATGACAGCATGCACCCCCGCCGCCAAATAAAAAATCCAACGACCGGTAGCTCTCGGCCTCCGTTTCATAAGTTTCATCCGTAGGAATGCTCACAACTCCTGAGATACCTTCATTTGATGCATTCTCAATATCCTTATCCGAAACGGATGACAGGTCGGACACCACCGTTATGCTGCTTTTAATCATTCCCATCCAGCAGGTATAAGTAATAATACCTTCCGAATCCGGTGTAAATTCGATAACATTATCCCCCACATTAAGCCTGTATTGCTTTTTCAATTGGGGAATGACTATGGGGTTATTACAGCCATTCAAGTCACCTTTGTCCGCTTTTATAGTCCATTTTACCGGAATTCCCTTCTGGACAACGATGGGAGTATAGCTACCCGGTTGAAGCTTTGTCGTAACCACCTGTACATCTCCTTCTATTTTTGCGATATTTCCCTTTGCGGAAGATACAATTGCAAAATTGATACCCGATAAAGCCAGTCCCCGGTTTGCCATTACCAATCCCAGCACAATCACCAATATGCTACTGACCTTCATCATCTTATGGGTGAACTTTCCCTTTAAAACCGAACTCACAGCTCCCAAGCCAAACATCAAGGGAATCGTACCCATACTGAACATGAACATGGATAAAGCTCCCGCCGTTAAGCTTCCGGTACCCAACGCATACAATTGCATGGCCTGAAGGGGACCGCACGGCATTAAACCATTGAGCAGTCCTATATAGAAAGGACCGTATTTTCCATTGTTATTGAGCACTTTGTTTCCAAAGAATTTAGGCATTCTGGGATTTAACTTTCTGAGCGCCGGAAAAACACTTAGCATATTCAATCCCATAATTATCATAAAAACTCCCGATATAACTGCCACAAGGCCCTTGGCCGCACCGGGAAAGCTGATAACCGAACCTAAAGCCCCAACTATGCCTCCTATTACCGTATAGGATATAACCCTCCCAATATTGTACAATAAGCTGGGTTTTAATTTGGAAAACTTTCCGATGCTGCCGTCGTCAAATTTATATGAAACGCACTGGGACAGGTTGATTCCACCGCACATGGCAATACAGTGCAGTGAAGTCAGCATACCGACAACAAAAAGCACTCCGTATCCCATAGATTGATTAATCTTCGGTATAAAATTAAAACCCACCGTTCTTTTTATAATAACATAAATGGCAAAAAGTACGGCTCCTATCGCTATCAACTGGTCTACGGACAGTTTATCTTCTTCTTTATCGGAAGTCTTATCCTGCGCTGAAGCTTCGTCCATTTTACTCTTTACCCTATAGTCCAGGCTTTCAATTGCTTCAATAATTTGATTCAATTCTATTATACTTGCATCGTAGGTAATGTAAACATTGGCGCTATTAAAAATTGCTTTTGCTTCCAGCACTCCTTCAAGCTTTTTTATGGCATTTTCTATTCTTCTCTCACAACCTGTGCAGGTCATACCTTCTATCTTAAGGATTTTTCTATTCAACCTTTGTTCCATTCTATGCCTCCCCGAATATTACTTTCTCCATCTTTCAAACAATCCCTTGCTTTCTTCCATAAAAGCTTGTGATATCACTATTTTTGATTCGTCCTCCGATTTATTTTCCTTTGTGATGGGAACAGGATTGCAGCCGCCTTTTATTTTTTCTATCTGGTCCAGCTTGAACCTGTTGCCGCAGTTCTGGCATATCAACTCGTCTCCCTGCTGCTTATAATAACCCCTCCCGGAGTCAAAGCACACCTGGCAAGTATTAAATGCAGTCCTTACGGTTCCGTCACTTGCTTTTACCGCTATAACTTCCATATTCGTTTTACCTGCCTTGTAAGGATAAAACCTGGCAGTTTCAGAAATCTCACTCTTTAATATTATTAAGTCTCCCGAAGGAGTTGCTGTGGAGCTTAACCCTCCGGTGCTTAATTTGACAATAATTATACCCAGGATAAGTACAGCAATTACAGCACCTGCGACAAATACCTTTTTCCTTATCTTTGCTGTTTGCACCTTTTTAACGCTCGTATTGGATTTACTCATTGTATTGACCACCTCTACTTCTGTATTTGGCACTAAATTAACATATTTTTGTGGAGATTTTATGAAGAAAGATTAAAAAAAGTGAAGGAATACATTTGGAAAACTTGTGTTTTGCAAGTAACTTGCTTCACCATGTTTCTTCCATGTCTTCCTTCACTTTTATCCCATCAACAGCGAGTATATAAAACTACTGCTCCTTTTGAAAATAGAAAAAGGCAAGAATTGAAGGGAAAGTACAAGTCAAAATACCCCATCATCGTCCGGCTTATGCCTGAAGCATTGCGCAATTACGGCTTGCCAGAAAAAACGTTAAAGCACATATTATACTTCAGACAAAGCCATTTTATGATGTTAGAAGGGGGGTATGTTTTTTATGCTTATATTTTTTATTATAATTAACTTTATTTAGTATAGTTGTTCATAGTCATTAGATATTTTACCGAAATTGTTTGTAAGAATGACCAAATCCAGTAAGTTCACCACATTATCTCTGTTTACGTCATAGTCCTCATTATATATATTATCTCCCCTATAACTATTAAAATACTTTACTAATTCAACAGCATCCAATATATTTATGGCATTGTCCTGTACAAAATCACCAACCCAAAGAACAATCGGTGAATCCTGACTGGATAGTTCTGTGTCTTCAGTTAAAACCAAATTATCAACATATCTGGTCAGATAATTTTTCTTCTTGATTTCCATTTTGTATCCTTCTTCAATCTGCGGGACATTTTCCAGTTTAAAATATCCGTTCTCATCGGTTTCTGTCCGCAGTATGTCTCCTTCACAAGAAGTCTTGGGAATCAGTTCTACTATGAAACCGGACTTAATATATGGAGCTGCTTGCGGTGAAAACCCGAAATCTGTTGAAATATACCCTGAAACCGTGATCTTTTTAACGGAAGCTTCGTTCAATTTGATTTTCCTGCAATCTGATGTTTTAACAAAGAACTTGGTTATTTTGTGTCCGTTTCCCATTACAACTGCTGACAGCTTTACTTGATCACCTACTGTATAACTACAGCATTCCGATGGTGATGTTATTTTTACCGATGCATTAGCCGCAAATGTATTGACAGATGATATTGTAAATATAATTGACAATACCATTATCATACAAAATAATTTGCGTAACATTACATTACATTTCATCATACGTCCCCCCATTCTCTTCCGTTTATCATTACCACTTTCTAATACCAAAAATAATATCAAATAAAATCAAAAAACATACTCCCCTTTTTCTTCCCACAAGCTGCCCTTTCCCAATCAATCTGCCATAGTAATCTTTCAAAGCGGATTAATCATCAGTACTTTTCCATCCCACCCCTTCCCTGTTATAATCAGAGCTTTAATTATATTTAATTTACATCCAAAGAATTTACAGAGATATTCTAATAATTACAGTATATAGCATTTGAAATTATAAACAATATGTTTATTGTCACAAAAATCATTACATCTGTCATACGTTTTGAGTTTTAATATTATAGATGTCATATTTATAACTTTTCATAAAGCAATAACAATGTAAAATTAATTGAAATTGAATCAAAATATGGTATTATAATTATTAAAAAAGAGAACTTTGGGGGGTATTTTGTGAAAAACAATAATATATATACCATAATGAAGAAAAATGTCATAATTCTTATTCTGCTTATCACAGTTTTAACTCCCGGATGCAAACAAGAGGTTAATAATGACCAGAACCTGATAGTAGCGGTAGAGCACGGAGTTACAACTCTGGATCCTGCGTTTCTAAGGCTTCTGAATGAGCAATACATAGCTTGTAACCTATGGGAGGGACTTGTAAGAAAAAATCTCGACGGTTCCATTGAACCGGGTATAGCGGAAAGTTGGAGCATATCGGAAGATGGTTTAAAGTATATATTTAACCTGAGAAAAAACGCTCTTTGGAGTGACGGCAAACCTGTTACGGCCTATGATTTTGAGTATGCATGGAAACGGGCTTTAGATCCCGGCAAAAAATCTGCCGTGGTATTTATGATGTATTATTTGAAGAACGCCGAAGCTTACAATAAAAATAAATGCCAAAAAGATGATGTGGGAGTTAAAGCAATAGATGAATATACGCTGGAAGTAACACTCCAAAATCCTGCTCCGTACTTTTTGGAAATACTTACTTACCATACCTATTACCCCGTAAGACAGGATATTATAGAAAAAGATCCGAATTCATGGTACAGAAAGCCCTATATGATGGTAAGCAACGGCCCTTTCTACTTAGAGGAGTGGGAAGAGAACAAACAGATTAAAGCAATAAAAAATCCCTATTATTGGGATAAGAATAATGTAAAACTTAATTCCATTAAATTTCTTATAGAAAGAATTAATGATGAAGAAATATGGACAAGATATCTTCAGGGGAAAATAGACTTTGGATATGTATTTCCGCCATATATCAATAAAGCTGATGAAATTGCATCCAAGCAGCACAATGTACTTCCCGACGATTGTCTAACTACTTATTACATATGTATTAATTCTAAAAATAAGCCTTTTAACGATTTAAGGGTTAGACAAGCTTTGGAGCTTGCACTCAATAGAAACCGAATTGCAGACGAGCGTAAAATGAATGAAGAAGTGGCCACCGGATTTGTTCCCCCGGGCATACCCGATGTAGAACCGAAAAGTGACTTCAGGTCAATGGGTGGAGAATACATGAGCAAAGAGTTTTCAGAGGATAATGTGGATAAGGCCAGGAAACTGCTTAAAGAAGCCGGATATGATGACTTAAGCAAATTCCCCACCATTGTAATACTTACAAGAACCAATAATATTTCAAAATATATTGAAGAATCCTGGGAAAAAAATCTTGGAATCAATGTAGAGCTTGATGTATGTAAAGATGTATTATTCGCCCAAAAGAAAGACAATCAAGAATTTGATGTTATAGTTAACAGCTGGATTGCTGATTTTCCGGATCCAATAAACTTTTTGGGGTTTTTAGCCAGCGAAAATGCCTTTAAAGACTTGCTTCCGTCCGAATATTACGATCTGGTCAAAAGCTCAACTGAAACCGCGGATAATGCTCGCAGAATAACTTTATTGCATGACGCGGAGAAAACATTAATGGACTCCTATACCGTGATTCCTTTATTTTTTGAAAAAGCCGCTTTTTATGTACAGCCTTATGTAAAAGACTATATAAAAACACCTTTAGCAGAAATATATTTTAGAAACGCTTATATAGAAAAAGACAATACAAAAAACAACCGGTAAACGGTTGTTCAAAAGCATAATATAAGTTGACCATAATAGCGCGATAGGAGAATTAACCGTACAATGAAAAAATTTATAGAAGCAAATAATAGTTTACTAATCAAAAATGCAATAGTGCCGTTATTTATCCTATTAAATGCAGCTTTTGTATTTATTTTTACAATAAAGACCAATAACAGTTTTGAAGTTACTTTAGAGCAAAGTATGAATCAACAGTTGGCAGTTGTAGAGGATTTTTTCAGATATCCGGAAAACATCATAAATATTTTGTCTCAGAACAAAGATTTATCGGCATATGAAGAAAATGACAGATTTTTGCGGGCCGATATATTGTCTTTGTTTGAATCGATAATTGTTCCCGATTCAAGAATAAGTAATATATATTTTGTTCCGGTTGACAAGGAGGTTATTTCATACAAATTTATCGACACAAATACCGATTTAACTGAAAAAATCTGGTTTAAAAAAGCAATAGAATCAAAGACGCAATTTACCTGGGTATCTCATAAAAGTGATTTTACCAATGATGACGTCATAAGCTGCCTGAGCAAGGTAGTGGATAAATACGGCAATCCCATAGGGGTAGTAGGTCTAGATATTGAATTGTTTAAATTATCCGATTTGGTTAAAAATGTTAAGATTGCCAATAACGGATTTTTCTTGATATTGGACTCTGAAAATAAAATTATAGCCTCTCCCGATAATAAGTACCTTGGAGAAAGTATCTCATATAATAACCTTAATAATATAAGCGATAGTTCCAATAAAAAAAGCTTTATATCAAAAATAGCCGGAAAAAAAAGCAAATGTGTAGTATACCAGCTTGAAGAACTTCCGTGGAAGATTATCAATGCTGTTCCTACCTATGAAATCGCATATAGCATAATCAGTTCTTCATTTTTGTTTTTCTTCTTTAGTTTGGCCAGTCTGGTAATAGCCTTTATGATGTATTCAAAAAGTAAAATAACTGAAAATGCCAATAGAGAGCTTAAAAGTGCCAATGAAAAGTTAAAGGAGTATGCATCTACCGTAGAAGAAATTGCTGTCTTAAGGGAACGTAACCGTTTGGCCAGAGACGTTCACGATACCCTTGGACAAACTCTCAGCATACTGATGACCCTCTTGCAATTAAGTTTGGTATCGTGTAAAAATAACATTAAAGAAACTGAAGAAAATCTGAAGAATGCAATAAAAATTACCCGACAAGGTCTAAATGAGGTAAGAAGATCCATTTCGGGATTAGTTTCGCAGAAGTTGGAAGAAGAAAATCTATTTGACGTTTTGGAAAAGCTTATTAATGAATTTGAGTGTTCCGGAATGAAAGTGGAGCTTTCGGTAAACAAGTTTGACATTACTATAAGTACAGAGCATACAGAAGCAATATATAGAATCTGCCAGGAAGCACTTACAAATTCGCTTAAGCACGGAAAAGCTACTAAAGTGACCATAATAATTAAATTTACAGACAGTAGCATTAAGCTTTTCTACTTTGATAACGGAATAGGCTGCAATGGAAAATTTGAAGGAAAAGGATTCGGACTTCTGGGAATGAAGCAAAGGGTTGAAAAGCTAAAGGGAGTAATTAAATTCGGTTCCGGTGACCAAAAGGGCTTTAACATCCATGTTGAATTACCTATAGGAAAATCTGATCAGGAGAGTGTAAATGCATATGATAAAAGTTGTGTTAGTCGATGATCAACCAATATTCAGGGAAGGAATTAAAAAGCTGCTTGAGCAGGATAAAGAAATTAGAGTTGTCGGATGTGCAGGAAACGGAAGAATGGCTTTAAAACTTTGTGAGCAGTTTCAGCCCCATGTAGTGTTAATGGATATAGAGATGCCGATATGTGACGGAGTCGAAGGTACCAGGCTTATTAAAACCCATTGCAAAAATACAAAAGTAGTTATGCTAACGGTATTTAACGATGACGAAAAAATACAAAGTGCATTAAACTACGGAGCCGATGGATATATATTAAAAGATATAAATCAAGAGAAGCTTATTTTAACTGTCAAAGGCGTGGCTGCGGGATTGGGTATTATGCACAAGGACACATATAAAAGTGTTGTGAAGAAGGCAAATTCCCATTCTAAGATATCAATTATTGAAAATAAAGGGTTGAAAGTATACTTATCCGATAGAGAGTTAAGTATCATAAAGCTTATTGTTGACGGCAAGAGCACAAATGAAATGGCCCAAATTATCCATCTTACCGAGGGAAGTGTAAGAAATATTGTATCCGGGATTCTGAAAAAACTAAATCTCAAGGATAGAACCCAGCTAGGAATTTTTGCTGTTAAAAATGATCTTATATAGTAAAAAGATCCCATCGTCTACGGCTGGCTTTTACCCTACTTTGGCGATTTTGCCAGAAGAAACCGTCAAGACATGTTTTAGCTTCGGGCAAAGCCAGCGTTGGACGACAGTAGGGAGGTATGGTTAAACACTATGTAAATGTCAATAAAAATTTAGGTCAGTTACCGGAGTAAAATCAGGCCACCAATTCATAAAAAATTAACTAATATCTGTCTGTTTCGAAAGAGCCTGCTTAAACCTGTAGCTTTCCCCATTAATGTTCAGTATGTGTGCATTATGGGTCAATCGGTCAAGCAAGGCAGCTGTCATTTGTTCATCGCCTAACACCTCCGTCCATTTTGGAAATTCTAAGTTCGTTGTTATAATCAGGCTACCTCTCTCATATCGGGAAGAACAAAACTGAAAGAGCAATTCTGCCCCGACTTTACTGAAAGGTACATAGCCTAATTCATCTAAAATCACTAAATGCGGTGCCAGCCATTGTTTTTCAAGTTTATTGAGACGATATTCCTGCTGAGCTGCAAGCAGTTCATTAATTAAACCGGCTGCAGTGTAGAACTTTACCTTCATGCCCTGTCGGCATGCCTCATAACCAAGAGCAATTGCAATATGGGTTTTACCAACTCCAGAGTTGCCTATCAACAGGACATTTTCTTTTTTTCGGATATATTCTCCCTGCATAAGTTTAAGTACCTTTGGTTTATTAAGGGATGGTATAGCAAGAAAGTCAAAGCTCTCAAGGGTTTTGATTACCGGAAAGCTCGCTTGTCGTATTCCTCTCTGGATCCGATTGTTTTCCCGTTGGTGTACTTCCTGCTCTAGTACACATAACAGGTATTCTTCATAATCCAGATTATTGTCCGCTGCTTCTCTTGCTAAGGATTCATAAGTTTTTGCAACCTGAGGCATTTTCAGCTTTTTTAAATAAGCTTCGATTAGCATTTTGTTGACCGGCATTATTGTCCACCTCCTGGCATGAGAACTCTATATTTACTAAGGTCAGGGGATATTACAACTACCTCGGGGATATT
>Ga0209537_1000308_pt1 | contig 59597 bp, 45 predicted proteins | sample BioPla4DNA1_FD_187698 | JGI IMG/M metagenome (GOLD analysis project Ga0209537, IMG submission 187698) | Biogas fermentation microbial communities from Germany - Plant 4 DNA1 (SPAdes) (version 2) | ecosystem: Engineered > Bioreactor > Anaerobic > Digestate | place: Bielefeld, North... | reverse complement strand
ACCAAGTACTTCTCCCGTAAAGATGTCGACTTGATCGAGTTCCAAGTCCGGACCGCGGAACCTGACTTCGAAATGGTCTACTACTATGACGACATCAGGTTCTTCAATGAGTAGTAAGCAGCGTTGGAAATAGGGAATCAATAAGAGAACAATAAGAGAAGCTGCAAGCCAATCGGCTTGCAGCTTCTTTGATCAGGTTGTTCTTATTGATCAGCAAGGTCTGACATTGTGAGCTTGAATTCATCCATGTAGAATGTTTCTTTACCACCACTAGTTCTAATAATGAATTCTATGAATGTGCTGGACATGTCTTTCAGTATGTCAGTGTCTGAGCCAACCAGCGCTTTTAGGTCTATCTCCAACAGGTTCCACCCGTCAGTCAAGCTGCTCTTCGCAATGCCGAAATTTTTCTGCGGTTCCGAATACATTCTGAAGGTGAGAGCATTGTCGGCAAGACTGTCTACATTCTCTACATAAAACCACACAGTCAACTTGTCGAAGCGACTCCAATCATCAATCCAGTCAGGATGATCGCCTTTTCTGTTCAATCTCGGGCCGTGACCGGAATTGCCGTCCTTTTCAACTTTCAAGCTTCCATTACCACTTTTGATGTACTGAGGATCAGTATTGTAGGAAAGGACAACGCTGGCGGAAGCTGGTTGAAAACCAGCTAGTTCTTCTCCGATTCCAATCTCATGTTCTGGAGGAGCGCCGATTTCAAACTCAATGGTGACAGTCCAGGATTTGCCTTTTTCGTTCGTTGCTGTGATTACCATTGTGTATTTGTCATGGGCCTCAATAGGTGTACCGAGTGTATATTCTTCACCGTTCAGTGTAACGACAATCGTGTCGTTTTCGCCATCTGTGGTTATATTCGGCGTTACAGCATCCCAATAATAACCACCATCTTCCACGCCGGTAATTGTAATGAGAGGAACATCCAATTCTATAGTGAACTCAATCTCAGATGTTGTCTCCTTGCCGCGGCTGTTCTTTGCGACGATAACTAATTTATACTCACCGTCTTGGGTTATGGTTGTGCCGCTCTCAAACGGTTCGCCGTTCAAAGTAATCGTTAATGTGGTTCCCTTTCCTGGCTCAATTGTAGGAGTAACCGGTTGCTCATATGTTTGCCCGTCTTCCACCCCTTCCACTGTGAAGGATGGATCAGGAACGCTGAAGCTAAAGCATCCTGACAATGTCAAGCTCAAGATTAATACCACCAAAAAGCCGAATGCCCCAAGTTTTTTCAACATTGGAAACCTCCTTTGTGACTTTGTTCCTCGCTAATAACTTACGTGTTTGTTATCGTCTATTTGAGCGTACCACCTCCGGGTATTTGTCGTCTGACATTCTAACTTAATTATAATTTACAATTCGTTAAATAACTATACATATTTGATGTTCCCTTGTTACATTTTCATCATTTCTGCCAATGCATGTGATTGCTATAGGAATCCGGGGCAGCGAGGACAAATGATCTATATAAACGATAAGCATTTTGCAATGATAGTGCCATATGGAGGAGTGCGGCTGTGAGGTATATGCTTCCAGTACGATTGTTTGTCGTGATTATGATTGTTATGTTTTGTTCAGGATGTTTGATATGGCGGCAATTGGCTGTTGTAGATCACGGCAGCGGCAGCCACAGTCATAACAATGAAAATGGTGAGGCTGCCGTCAATATACTGCAATTTGGTGTGCGAAGCAATGTGGCTGTATGTCAAGCAGCCGCTATTAACTACGCTGTTGAAGAAGTAAGTAAACGTCCGGGAGGTGGGACCCTTTATTTCCCAGAGGGGACATATTATATCAGTCCTGGCCAGCATATCCGCCTTCTGCCTGGAGTAAATCTAAGAGGAGCAGGGATGGGCAAGACGATCATTTGGGGTGAGTATGATGCCGATTATCTCATTAAAGCCAAGTCAGCGCAGCTTAATGTGACTATCTCCCATTTGACTCTGGAGAACCCCGTCCGTTTGATTCTGATGGAAACTGTTTCTGAAATTAGTTTTCACCAGGTGGAGTTCCGCAAAGGCATGGTGCGGTTTGAAAAAAACAGCAGCCATATCGAGATCGATCACTGCCGTTTTATTGAGAACACCGGCAAAGGGGCATACGCTAGCGATGTCTGCAGCTATGTCAGATTGACGTATAACAAGGTTATTAATCCCACAGAAGGTGGTTTTAACTTGAGCAGGCATCAAAACAGCTACGTGGCCTACAACTACATCTATTCGGACACTAATATTGATTCAGGTTACGCCGGGATCCGCCTGCCCAACAGTGCCCACAACAATGTGGTGGAGCACAATAAAATCATCCGCATGGGCAGGGGGATTTTTGTCCTGTCCGGCTCTGAAAACAACCTGGTGCAGCACAACAGGGTTGAGAAGGCCACATCTCAAGGGATATTCGTTGAGTCATCCAACAACATCGTCAGGGGCAACACCATCCAGGATGCGGGGGCTGAGGCCATTTATGTCAACGACAGCAGTTCTTCCAAAGCTCATCACAACATGATTGAAGCTAACCATGTATTCGACACTTACCGTATTGTCAACCCCGATCCCAAAAGGCAAGTGATCGGGCTTAGAATTTACGGGCAGGGCAACACAGTCCGTGATAACACCGTGGACGGCGCCTTCGGGCGACTGTTTAAGAACATCAGCGCCGGAAACAACGACGAAGGCAATCAATATGTGAAATAGGCAAAAACAGGACTCCTTTACTAACACCACGTTACTGATCGCTAATAGAATATAGCGAGGTCTTAGTAAAGGAGGGTTTTTATGCATAGCGGACGTGTTCCCGCTTCCTGTCCCCCGGGGTTTCAGGGGCGTTATACTGTAAGGCCTGGAGACAGTATGTTTCTAATCGCCCAAAGGTTTGGGGTTAGTTTAAATGCGCTGATCGCTGCCAATCCCCACATTTCCAATCCAAGCCAGATTTTTCCCGGAGATGTGCTTTGTGTGCCTGGCCAGCAGCAGCCTCAATGCAGAATGCCAGCTTCCTGCCCGCCGGGATTTCAAGGCCGCTACACCGTCCAGCCAGGAGATACCATGTTCACCATTGCACAGCGGTTCGGGGTAAGCGTCAACGCCTTGATCGCCGCCAATCCTCATATCAGCAACCCGAACCTGATTTTCCCGTGCGATGTATTGTGCGTGCCCGGTCAGCAGCCTCAGTGCCGGATGCCCGCTTCCTGCCCGCCAGGATTTGAATGCCGTTATACGGTGCAGCCGGGGGACACCATGTTCACAATCGCCCAGCGGTTTGGTGTCAACGTCAATGCTCTGATTGCCGCCAACCCGCATATCACCAATCCGAACCAGATCTTCCCCTGTGATGTGCTGTGTGTTCCCTGCAAGAAAGATGTGGAACCGCCTTGTGTAGTCCTGCTTAAACGCACCGGAAGCGTGATCTCAGATGCCGCCGGGAGTGCTTTGATTCGGTTTCTGAACACTAACCAACGCTCCATCAGCGTTGTTGGTGTGGGAATTCCCGAACCATCAGAGCTTGGAGCGTTCAACAGCTACCAAGCAAGAGTTGCAATCCCGCCGCCGGAGAACACCACTTTCCACTTTACCTTGCTGCCGGTCACTCTTGGCCCAAATGGTCCTGTGACCTGGGCCGGGACTTTCAATTTCATACCTGGCTCTGGATGGCCGGTCGATACGATGATAGTTGTCCGCCCCCTCAATCGGGATAACGGGGAAACCGGGGCGGCGGTATTAACGGGCACATTAGCCAACTGCTGCGATTAGCCGGCGACAATTTGGAAAAGTTCTCCCAATGCTGTGCATTGGGAGATCTTTTTATGCAGGAAATTTGTTACATAAACAGAATATTTGAAATGGTATTTGCCAACGGTCATAGGAGGGTTGCTTATGTCAGACGCGAACAGTATTCGCCGCAGACTGTGGTACCAGAAGCCGGCTATGACATGGGTAGAAGCACTGCCGGTTGGCAACGGGCGCCTAGGCGGGATGGTGTTTGGCGATCCAAGGCAGGAGCGGATTCAGCTTAACGAAGACACACTCTGGTCCGGAAGACCCCGGGACCGCAACAACTACCAGGCCTATGATTATTTGCTCGAAGCGCGGCAGCTTATTTTCTCCGGTGAATATCAAAAAGCGCAGAAGCTGATCGAAGCGAAAATGCAGGGGACCTACACAGAGGCATATCAACCGTTGGGCGTGCTGATCATGGAAAACATCCTGGATGGTGAAGTCACAGACTATTACCGGGAACTTGATTTAGAGCGGTCGGTGGTGACCGTTTCGTTCGTGACGAGGACAGGCAGGCAAATCCGGGAAATCTTTTGTTCATATCCTGATCAGGTCCTGGTTATCCGCCAGCGTAGTGAGAAGCCGGGTCAAGTAAATTTCAAGCTTTCACTGGAGAGCCCGCACCGCTACATTGTGAGCAAGGCAGGTGAAAATGGCCTTGTACTTGACGGTAGATGCCCTGTGGCAGTTATTCCGCGTTATGCTGCCAAGCTGGACAACTATGTCATTTACGAAGATGATGTCAGCGAGGGTATGCGATACCGCATTCAGGTGCAGGTGGCGATCGATGAAGGCACCCTTGCAGCCGAAGATGACAAGCTGATTGTAGCCGGTGCCACCAGTGCAACGATCATCTTGGTGGCAGCCACCAGCTTCAACGGCTTTGACAAAAATCCTCACTTGGAAGGCAAAGACCCGAAAGCAAGCTGTGCAGCGATGATGGAGCGGGCAGCAGGGAAGGCCTATACCGAACTTCTCGACGCACATGTCAAAGACTATCAAGAGCTGTTCAACCGCGTTAAGTTGGACCTCGGCGAGCCTCTGTACCCCGGTCTGCCCACAGATGCGTGGTTGGAGCAAGTAAGGCGGGGAGAGCTTGATCCGGCACTGACGGCTCTTTATTTTGACTTCGGCCGTTACCTGTTGATTTCCTCATCCCGGCCGGGCACTCAGCCGGCCAACCTTCAGGGAATCTGGAATGATCAGGTAGAACCCCCATGGAGCTGTAATTATACCACAAACATCAACTTGGAGATGAACTACTGGCCGGCGGAAGTGTGCAACCTGGCCGAATGCCACCAGCCGCTCTTCGACTTAATCGAGGACCTGGTGATCACTGGAGGGAAAACCGCCCGGGTGCACTACAACGCCCGGGGTTGGACAGCGCACCACAATGTTGATATATGGCGCCATTCCGCTCCAGTATGTGGTTCGGCCAAATGGGCCTTTTGGCCGATGGCTGGAGCGTGGCTCAGCCGGCATCTGTGGGAGCATTTTGCTTACAGTGGCGATGTAGATTTCCTGCGCACCAGAGCATATCCAATTATGAAAGGTGCAGCTTTGTTTTGCCTTGACTGGCTGATGACCGACAGCGAAGGGAATCTGGTGACCTGTCCCTCGACATCGCCAGAAAACGAGTTTATTTATGACGATGGTCGCAAAGCCGCTGTGTCCTATGGTTCTACCATGGACATGTCGCTGATCTGGGATTTGTTCACCAACTGCATTGAGGCTGGCGCCGTCCTCAACACAGACGCCAGCTTCCGCAGGGATTTGGAGGCGGCCAGGGAACAGCTGCTGCCGCTGCGGGTAGGCAGCAGCGGCCAACTGCAGGAGTGGAATGAGGACTTTGAGGAAGCGTCGCGGGGACACCGCCACTTTTCTCATTTGTTTGGGCTTTATCCCGGGCGCCAGATTCTCAAGCATAAACATCCATGCTTGAGCAAAGCCTGCGAAGTGTCTATCAGGCGCAGGTTGGAGCACGGCGGCGGAAGCACCGGTTGGAGCTGTGCCTGGCTTGTTTGCCTTCTGGCTCGGCTGGAAGATGGCGACCAGGCATGTCATTACCTGGGCACACTCCTTAGGAACTTCACCTATGACAATCTCTTCAACGCTCATCCACCTTTTCAAATCGACGGCAACTTCGGCGCAGTCGCCGGGATCGCCGAAATGCTGATTCAGAGCCATGCTGGCGAATTGAATCTGCTGCCGGCACTGCCGAGGCAGTGGACTACAGGCTCCGCTGCCGGGCTTAGGGCGCGCCAAGGATTCACAGTGGATCTTGCCTGGGCAGACGGGAGGTTGACCACTGCCGTTGTTAAGGCGAGCCTGAAAACAGAGTGCAAAATCCGCTACGGATATCCGCTGGAGGTGTTTTCTGGAGGCCGAAAAATCGCTGTGGAAATAGATGGTGAACTCATTAGCTTTACTGCCGAAGCAGGCGGGGTCTATGAGGTGAAGCGCAGCAAAAAGTAAGCTCCCATTCGGGAGCTTATTTCTTGTCCTTGCGGTAGGCCAGAGGCGATATACCGGTGTACTTCTTGAAGACACGGCCGAAATGGGTGACACTGTCAAAGCCAACCCGTTCGGCGATTTCCGAAACTGTAAGATCAGTACCGCGCAGCATGTATTGGGCGTGTTTGATTCTTAAGTTGTTCAGGTATTCCACAAATGTGAAGCCGGTGGCCTCTTTGAATGTCTTGGTGAAGCAGCTGGTGCTGATAAAGAATTTTTCCGTGATCAGCGGCAGGGACAACCGCTTCATGTAATTGTCGTTGAGAAAGGCGATGATATCGGAAATCTTGGCCATCTTGGGGTTGGCAACCTGCGGAACCGCTGTCAATGAGTCGGAAATGCAGCGTTTGAGATAAAACAGCAATTCGATGAAGAGCACTTCCAGATAACTCTCGTGGTTTTCCGGCCGCTCCAGGCACTCCTTGGCAATTTTGAGGATCTGCTCGTTGACAAACTGCTGATCTTGCTCGCTCAAGCTGAACACATGCAGATCCAGGTTGAAGACTGAAAACAAGCGCGCGTTGGGATAACGCCGATTGATTTCCTCTTCAAATTCCTTCTCATAGTAAAACAGAGCCCGCTCATAGCCCTTTGGGCTAGATCCGATCGTGCGGTGGATCACGCCGCGGTTGATCAGGACAATGTTCCCCGGTTTAACATGATAAGTCCTGTTGTCAATGAAGTAATCCCGCTCTCCCGATACCAGGTAGTAGATCTCATAGTAATCATGGAAATGGAAAATCTGCATGTCGTGCTGTTTCTGGAGGCGGTTAAACTCAAAAGCAAATTTATCGAATTTGTTAATGAAAGATGAAGGAATATCCTTCATGGAGAAGCTCTTTTCCATCGTTATCAACGGCATTGTGACCTCATTCCCCACAGGTGTGTCCCTGCTTTCATTACTATCAGCTTATCATATTTGCCATGACCTGTAAAGCGGGAACAGGAAGGAAGCAGGGAAGAACGAGCCGCGAATCGAACCTATATTCTATATCACGCTGTGCCCCTATGGGTCAAAGTGGAGGTCTAAGTCATGATCGGGCAGGTATTGGAGCAGTTTCGCAAAAGCCACCTGGCAAAAAACGTAACCTTTTGGCAGACTATACCGGAAAAGCCGGCACAGTACCGGCCTTTTCCATCCAGCCTGAATCCACAAATCGCGGATCTGCTGCGGGACAAAGGCATTGAACAGCTCTATACGCATCAAGCGCAGGCATTTGAGCTGGTAAGCTCCAGCAAAGATATTGTGGTCGTCACTCCCACCGCATCCGGAAAGACATTGTGTTACAATCTGCCGGTATTGAACCACATCTTGGCAAATCCTGCCAGCCGCGCCCTGTACTTGTTTCCGACCAAAGCATTGGCTCAGGATCAGGTTGCGGAACTGATGAGCATGGGCGAGCGGCTCGGCCACGCCATCAAGACCTACACCTACGACGGCGACACAGCCAGCGACGCCCGCCAGGCGATCCGGTCAGCGGGAAATATCGTGGTGACAAACCCGGACATGCTCCATTCCGGGATTCTGCCCCATCATACCAAGTGGATGGGCTTGTTTGAGAACTTGATGTATGTGGTCGTGGATGAGCTCCATATTTACCGCGGTGTTTTCGGCAGCCACGTGGCCAATGTCCTGAGAAGGCTGCAGCGCGTCTGCCGGTTTTACGGTTCTAATCCGGTTTTCATCTGCGCTTCGGCGACCATCGCCAATCCCGGCGAGCACGCCCGGCGCCTGATAGGGCGAGAGGTGGAGGTTGTCGACCAGAACGGGGCGCCTTCCGGGCCCAAGGAGGTTATTTTTTACAATCCACCAGTTGTCAATCAGTCCTTGGGCATCCGCCGCAGTTCCCTTCTGGAGACTCAGCGCATCGCGGAAGAATTCATCGCCAACAAGATCCAGACAATTGTCTTTACAAGAGCCCGGGTGGACCTTGAAGTCTTGGTCTCGTACCTGCAGCGTTCATTCAAGCGGTTGGGGGATCTTGCGGAAAAGATCAGGGGCTACCGCGGCGGCTATCTTCCCAAGCAGCGCCGGGAGATCGAACGGGACCTGAGAGAAGGTAAGGTGCTGGGCGTTGTCAGCACCAATGCTTTGGAGCTGGGGGTGGATATTGGGAGCCTCCAGGCAGTGGTGATCAACGGCTATCCGGGAACCATAGCCAGTCTGTGGCAGCAGATCGGACGGGCAGGACGCAAGCATGAACTGGCCGCCGCTGTCTTGGTGGGCAATTCCAGCCCCCTTAACCAGTACATCATCACCCATCCAGAGTTTGTCCTGGGCCAAGGGGCGGAACGGGCTTTGATCGATCCTGACAATATGTACATCTTGCTCAGCCATCTCAAGTGCGCCGCCTTTGAGCTTCCTTTCCAAGCGGGAGAGCTCTTCGGCGGGAAAGATGTGGCAGAATACTTGAGTTTCCTTGTGGATGAGGGGATTCTCCGCTTTGTGGAAGGGCGTTACTACTGGATGAGCGAAGTGTACCCGGCCAACGACATTTCACTGCGGAGCGCTTCCTCGGACAATTTTGTGATCATCGACACCACCGATGGGGCAAGCTCAGTCATCGGCGAGGTGGATCGCTTCAGCGCCCCGATGCTGATTCATGAAGGAGCCATCTATATGCACGAAGGCAGGCAGTACCATGTGGATCAGCTCGATTGGGAGCGGCAAAAAGCCTATGCGCGCCGGGTGAAAGTTGATTATTACACTGATGCCAATCTGGATGTTGACTTGAAAGTGCTCAGTGTGAGCGAGAGCCTGCAGCCTGGCACCAAACCGGCTGCCCAATCCTGGGGAGAGGTGTTGGTCTCGGCCAAGACCCACCTGTACAAGAAGATCAGGTTTTACACACATGAGAACATTGGCTGGGGACCCATATCCCTGCCGGAGCAGGAGATGCACACCACAGCCTTTTGGTTTGCCCAAAAGCTGGACCTTGAACCTTCTGTCCCGTCGGAGGTTGTTCAGAACGCCCTCAACGGAGTGGCCCATTTGCTGTTGAACACAGCGCCGCTGGAACTGATGTGCGAGCCGGGGGATCTGGGCGTGGTCGCACAGGTTAAATCGCCTTTCACCAAGCTGCCTACTATCTACATCTATGAGAAATATCCAGGTGGTGTCGGCTATGCCAAGCAGCTGTTCGACCTTTCCCGATTAGTTTTGGAACGGGCTTACCAGCTGCTGCAGGGATGCCCATGCGAAGCTGGCTGCCCATCCTGCATCGGCCCTCAGGTAGACATAGATCAGGAAGCGAAGCAGTATGCGCGGTTGTTCTTGGAGGAGGCGCTGAAACATGGAACTGAACCAGAAGCTTAGGCGGTTTGCCGCCGGCCCGAAGCTGGACAAAGGCCTGGAGGCGGCAGAGCTCGGCTTTGCCAATGGGAGGGAAGTCTCCAACCCATTCGGAAGATACTATATGGTGGAACACACTTACCCGCTGGACTCATATCACGGCAGGCTGCGGCTGGACTCCATCTTGACGGTGGATTGGAGCCGACTGGCTTTTATCGCCAAGGATGAATCTGTAAAGACCCTGGATCTGAGAAAGGCACTTTTTTTGGACACCGAAACCACAGGGATCGCCGGAGGGGCGGGGACTTGCGCCTTTTTAATCGGTGTCGCCTTTGTCAGGGACGATGACGTTGTTGTCCGTCAGTACCTGATGCGGGACTATCATGAAGAGGCGGCCATGCTCTTCGACCTGTACAGGATGATCCAAGAGTTCGACGCCATTGTTTCCTTTAACGGCAAGTGTTTTGACTGGCCGCTGTTGAGAGACCGCTTCACTTTGGCGAGGTTCGAACCGCTGCGGAAGAACTATGTCCATCTGGACTTGCTCCACGCTGCCAGAAGGTTGTGGCGGGCCAGCCTGCCCAGCTGCAGCCTGGACAGTCTGGAAGCACATGTGCTCAAGGTGGCGCGGGAACAGGACATCCCCGGAAGCCTGATCCCTCAGCGGTACTTCGATTTTCTCCGCACCAAACGGGCTGAACTCTTGATCGATATTCTGGAGCACAACCGGTCCGACGTACTGTCCTTGGTGACGCTGGTGGGCACACTGGATCTGATGGCTGGGAAACCGGCGGCGGAAATCAAGTCTGATTCCCTGTGCTGGGCGATTGCCAGACTGTATGTCCAGGACCGGCAGTGGCACCGGGCGATCGAGTTTTTACAGCAGGCCGCCAGCCTTAATCAGTCCAAGGCTGTTCGCTCCGCTGCCTGCTCACAGCTTGCCTTGATCTACCGGCGCTTGAATCTGTGGGATCAGGCTCAAGCGATCTGGTTGATGCTGGCGCAGGAAAACGGGGATATTCAAGCCTGTGAGGAACTGGCGAAATACTATGAACATATATGCAAAGACTTGGGCAAGGCCAGACAGTTTGCCAAGCAGGGGCTGGCCTTGGCGATGGCGAAGGATCGTTTGCGAGCGGCAGCGTTTGAGCACCGTCTTGAACGGCTGGAGCGAAAGCTGGCGCGGCAGGAGAAAACCACATTGAGTGTCCATTAAAGGAGATGAACGATATGTCGGATAACAATCGGGAGCAGGCAACCTTGGGTGGAGGATGTTTCTGGTGTCTGGAAGCTGTTTTCTCGGATTTAAAAGGTGTGGAACAGGTATTGCCGGGGTATTCTGGAGGCACGGTGCCGAACCCAAGCTATGAATTGGTCTGCACCAATACCACCAATCATGCTGAGGTGGTGCAGATTACTTACGACCCAGCTGTTATCTCTTATGAAGAACTGCTTGATGTCTTTTTCAGCATCCACGATCCCACGACCCTGAACCGGCAGGGTGAAGATGTGGGGACCCAGTACCGGTCAGTGATCTTTTACCACGATGAAAAGCAAAAAGCCGCCGCTGAAAAGGCGGTCAAGCATCACCAGCAGTATTGGAGCGATCCAATCGTTACTGAGATCACACCTCTCGATGTGTTCTACCCGGCGGAGGAATATCACAGGGAGTACTTTCGCAATCACCCTGACAAGCCTTACTGCCGCCTGGTGATCAACCCTAAAGTGCAGAAGTTCAAAGCCAAGTTCAAAGACAGACTGAAAGGGTAGGTTCAAACAAAACAGGCTGCCGAGGGCGGCAGCCTGTTGATTATATCAGGTGGATGAACAACCCGCTCAACAGTTTTGGCTCAAACCAGGTTGATTTGGGGGGCATGACCAGGCCGGCGTCGGCCACCCGCATCACATCCGCGATGGAAGTGGGGAAGAGGGAAAAGGCGATCTGCATGTCTTCCTTCACCCGGCGCTCCAATTCCCCAAGGCCGCGGATACCGCCGATAAACTCGATCCTCTTGTCAGTGCGGGGATCATTGATGCCTAAGGCCGGGGCCAGGAGATTGTTCTGCAGGATGGCCGCATCCAGGCTGTTTACCGGATCCTGCTCAGGGACATATTCTCTTTTTGCGGTGAGTTTGTACCATTTGTCCCTGAAGTACATTCCGAATTGATGGGGCGCTTCCGGGGCATAGGGCGAAACAGGAGCCTGCTCCAGGTCGAAGCGCTCTTGAATGCGGGCAAGAAACTCAACGTCAGACAAACCACCCAAATCCCGGACAACGCGGTTGTAAGGCATGATCCTCAATTGGGAAGCGGGAAACAGTACAGAGAGGAAATAATTGAACGCTTCCGTACCGTTAAAGCCCGGGTTTTCCCGGCGTTTTTTCTGCGCAACCCGCAGAGCCGCGGCGCTTCGGTGATGGCCGTCAGCGATATAGAAATGGGGCACAGCGGCAAACAGTGCCTTAAGCCCGTCGATCACATCCGGGGCGTCGATCACCCAGCAGATTTGCTCAACGCCGTAGGCGGTAAACTGATAAACCGGTTGGTTGGTGCTGATCCAGTTTTCAATTATTCCCGTGATCTGCTCCTGATCAGGGTACGTCTGCAGGATAGGCCCTGTGTGGGCGCCGACCGTTTCAATATGGTTGGCCCGGTCGATTTCTTTGTCAGGATGTGTGTGCTCGTGTTTCTTGATCACGTCGTTAATGTAATCATCCACCGCGGTGGCGCAGACCAGGCCGGTCTGGCTTCTCCCATCCATGATCTGGCGGTAAATGTAAAAGCACTCGCTCAGCTCAAGCTGGTACAGCCCCTGTGTGATCATTTGCCGCAGGATGCTGCCGGCCTTTGCATACACCTGCGGATGGTGAGGATCGACAGGTTCAGGGAAGTTGATCTCCGCCCGGTCAATCCGGAGAAACGAATAGGGCTTGTCCTTCACCATCACCCTTGCTTCCGCGCTGCTCATCACATCGTAAGGCAAGTCGGCGATTTGATCAGCATATGCCGGATTAGGCCTCAGGGCGCGAAACGGTTTGATTAATGCCATAGACAGTCCTCCTCCCTTGGATTGTTTTATTATATCACAGCCCAATTGTAAGTGGAAGCAGCAGGAAATAAAGGATTTGGGGGGAAGCATTATATTTAGTAAAAGAATTGTTTCGGAAAGGAGTAAGAAAATGATGCCTGACGATCAAAAAGCGATTGAATCCAGCTATGAACAGGCGAAAGCGCTTTACGCCAAATGGGGTGTCGATACAGACCAAGTTCTGGATCAATTAGCCAGGATTAGGGTTTCAATCAACTGCTGGCAGGGGGATGATGTCCGCGGTTTCGAAGGATCGGACGAGCTGACAGGCGGGATTCAGGTTACCGGAAACTATCCAGGTGCCGCCCGCACACCCGATGAGCTCCGGCAGGACTTGGCGAAGGCGTTGTCTCTGATTCCAGGCAAACACAAAGTAAACATCCATGCCATGTATGCCGAAACCAAAGGGGCCAAGGCCGACCGCAACGAGCTTAAGCCCGAGCATTTCCAGAACTGGGTGGAGTGGGCGAAAACTCTCGGCATCGGCTTGGATTTCAACCCCACATACTTTTCCCATCCGTTAAGCGATGACGGTTTCACATTGAGCCACCAGGATCCCAAAATCCGCCAGTTCTGGATCGAGCACGGCATCGCCTGTCGGCACATCGGGGCTTATTTTGGGCGCGAACTCGGCGTCCCATGCGTCACCAACACCTGGGTGCCCGACGGATACAAAGACCTGCCGGCAGACCGCCTTGCCCCGCGCCGGCGTTTGATGGAATCGCTTGATCAGATTCTGGCGGCCGATGTGGATACCAGGCACAACATTGACGCGGTTGAAGGCAAGCTCTTCGGGATTGGCTCCGAGTCCTATGTGGTGGGTTCGAATGATTTCTACCTGGCTTACGCTGCGAAAAACAATGTCACACTGTGCCTCGACGCCGGGCATTTCCATCCCACCGAGTCCATAGCTGACAAAATATCGGCGGCGCTTTTGTTTGTCGACCACCTTCTGCTGCACGTCAGCCGGCCGGTGCGCTGGGACAGCGATCATGTAGTGGTCTTCGATGATGAGCTGCAGCGGATTATGGAAGAGATCATCCGCAGTGGTGTGAGCGACCGAGTCTTCATCGCTCTTGATTTCTTCGACGGCAGCATCAACCGGATTGCCGCCTGGACCATCGGAACACGCAACACTCTCAAAGCGCTGTTAAAGGCAATGCTGGAACCGACGGCAGTGCTCAAGGAATATGAGGCCAAAGGCGATCTAACTTCCAGGCTGGCGCTGATGGAAGAATTGAAGTCCTATCCTTGGGCTGCAGTTTGGGATTATTACTGCCTGCGCCAGAATGTGCCGGTGCGGGATCAATGGCTGGCGGAAGTCAAGAGGTATGAACAAGAAGTTCTGCTGAAAAGATAAGTAGGCAAGACAAGTTCAGGCAAAGGATGGATGCACAATGCGAGTCTGTATCATTGGAGGCAGCGGCCATGCCAACTTTGTCTTTCAAGGTGTGGATCAGGATCCCAGCATTCAGGTAGTGGGTGTAGCTCCCGGCTCAGAAGGGGAAGATGTGGGCAAGTTCCTGCAGGCAGCCCAGAAGCGGGGGCAGCAGCCGCAGCACTACGACGATTACCGCAGGATGCTTGATGAACTGAAACCGGATATTGCAGCAGTAAACTGCCATTTCGGCGACCACGGCAAGGCCAATTTCGAAGTGCTCAGCCGCAAAATACACCTATTCGCGGAAAAGCCCCTGGCCACCACCATGGAAGAACTGGCTGTCCTCAAGCAGGAATACGATCGGGCAGGGGTGGAGGTGGCGGCTATGTTTGGTCTCCGCTACAACCCGGCGTTTTACACCGCCTGGCAGGCGGTCAATGCAGGAGAAATCGGTGAAGTGCGGCTGATCAATGCCCAGAAATCCTACCGCCTGGGCAGCCGGCCTGAGTTTTTCAAGCACCGCAGAAGCTACGGGGGCACCATTCCCTGGGTGGGCAGCCACGCCATCGACTGGGTTTATTGGTTCTCCGGCCAAGAATTCGTCTCCGTGATGGCTCACCATTCCACCATGGCCAACCGGGGGCTTGGGAATATGGAGATGACGGCACTTTGCCACTTTAAACTGACCAACGAGGTCTTCGCCTCGGTGAACATCGATTATCTTAGGCCCAGCACCGCTGAAACTCACGGCGACGATCGGGTGCGGGTGGCGGGCACTAAAGGTGTGATCGAAGTGCGGCACGGCAAAGCCTATTTGGTCAGCGAGGGCGAGCCGGGCACCCGTGAACTGCCGCTGATGGAAAACAAAGGTATCTTCTTTGATTTTGTCAGGCAGGTCCGTGGCGAAGGGAAGTGTCTGGTGAGCGCCAAAGACTCGTTTGTGGTGACCGAAGCCTGCCTAAAAGCCCGTGAAGCTGCGGACACCGAGGCGATCATCTACTTCTAAACGAGAATACTGTTAGCATGAAAAAAGTGCACCACCGAATGGTAGATTTCATATCTGACATCCGGGGTGCACTTTAATGTGTAACAGCGCAGTGAACTTTGCCAATTCATGTCTCAACGAACAAGAGAACTGTTAGTCGCGGTACTCAGCAGGTTTATTGCCAAAGGTGACCAACACCATCAGTGTTTGCCCACGACGGTAGATGGTGAGCATTACCTCGTCTCCCGGCTTGTGTTGGGAAATAGCGTTGGCTAAGTCGTCCTTGGTCAGGATATCAGTGTCGTTGATCCGGCGGATGACATCACCAGCCCTGATCCCCGCTTCTGCAGCCGGTGTTCCATCGTGCACTTCGGCGACGATAACACCCTTCTTGTCCGGCAAACGGTAATACCTTTGGATATCGTCGGTAATGACCAAATACTCAATGCCCAGCCACGCCCGCTGCACAGAACCTGTCTCAATAAGCTCCTGCAGCACTTCTTTGGCTACGTTGATCGGGATGGCGAAGCCGATTCCCTGAGCTTGGGCATGGACGGCCGCGTTGATGCCGATCACCTCGCCCTTGATGTTCAAAAGCGGGCCGCCGGAGTTGCCGCTGTTGATGGCCGCGTCAGTTTGCATTAGGTTCTTGTAAGTCTTGCTGGATCCATTGGCGTCGATAATCTCGATCTCCCGCCCTTTGGCGCTCAAAACACCAATAGTGACTGTATGGTCAAACTGCCTGCCGTAGGGATTGCCGATGGCAATCACGAATTCACCTTGGCGTGCTTTGTCCGAGTCTCCCAAAGGTACGGTGGGGAACGGCCCTTCCGCGCCTTCGATCTGCAGCACCGCCAGATCAAGTGTGGCGTCGGATCCCAGGATCCGGGCTTGGAAATCGCCGCTTATCTGCGGGGATGTCACAGTGACGGTGATCTCTTGCCCTTCACCGGCATTGCCGACGACATGCTGATTGGTAAGGACAATGCCCGACTCATCGATGATAAACCCGCTGCCCTGTGTGATTCTTTCGCTGGGTCGCTGATACGGCTCAATTCCCCAGAAGAAGTAATCAAAGAAGAAGCTGAAAGGATCGCGGCTGTAATACCGCGAGGCCTGATCTTGAGTTTTCCATTTAACCTGGATATATACCGTGGCAGGATTGGCTGCTTCTGCTACGTCGGCAACCAGGTAAGGATTATCGAAAAAGAAGATTGCCGGTGCAGCAGAGCTGGATTCCACCTCTGAAGTGACAGTCCGGTCTCGTTCGTTTTGGGCCGATACAAAAATCTCTGGATATTGGCTAACTACAAACAACCCTGCTAGCAGCACCAAGGCTACAACTACAATTGTCGACAACCGTCTGCGTTGCATTGTAAACCCCCTCTTTCTAGGTCATTTGATAGCCTCTACTATTATATACGTCTGTATTCTTCCCAATCAAGGGGTAATGTTCGCCCGCAATCTCCAAAAAAAAGAGCACCGGCCAAAACTTGCCTGGCCGGCGCGAACACATATTTCAACTAAAACTCGATCGCAGTGATTCTGGTTACATCCTCGACTTTTGCCAGTTCCGCTTCCACGTCGGCAGTCACCGGCTTGTCGATGTTCAGGATCATCAAGGCCGCGCCGCCCTGCTGCTTGCGGCCCACCTGCATGGCCCCGATATTGATTCCGCTGCTGCCCAGGACCTGGCCGATCTTGCCGATGACGCCTGGTTTGTCCACATGCTCCACCACTAGGACACTGCCGTATGGAGCCATGTCGATGTCGAAGCCGTCGATGTTCACAATCCGAGGGCCGTACTCCCGGATGCAAGTTCCTTCGAGAGTGAATTGGCCGTTGTCGGTCGCGGCCACAACTTTGATCAAGTTGGTGTAGATCGATCCGTTGTCGCAGTATTTCTCGCCGTAGACAATGCCGTATTCCTTGGCGATGATCGGCGCGTTGACATCATTGACGACAAAGTCCACCCTCGGCTGCAGGAACCCCGCCAAAAGCCCTCGGGTAATCAGGGATGTCTCCAAAGTGGTGATGGGCCCGCTGTAGTGTACATCCAGCGCTTTAACCGAACCCTGCGCCAATTTGGAAATCACTTTGCCCATGTATTTGGTTAGTTGGTAATAATGGCTGACCCTTTCCATGACTTCGTTGGATACAGCCGGCAAGTTCACGCCGTTGAGGACCGCTTTGCCCTCGGCGAAGTTGCGCACTTCCTCGGCGACGATGATTGCCACATTCAACTGAGCCTCTTTGGTGGAGGCTGCGATGTGGGGTGTGGCCAGCACATTGTCCATTTGGATCAGCTCATAATCCTGCGGCGGCTCCGATTCATAAACGTCAAGAGCCGCGCCGGCGATATGGCCGCTGCGCAGGTAATGCTTCAGTGCCTCTTCATCGACGATGCCGCCGCGGGCGCAGTTGACGATTAGCACTCCCGGCTTGGTGATCTTGAGCGTGTCCATGTTCAAAAGGCCCTTGGTTTCCTGTGTGAGGGGAGTGTGGATCGTAATGATGTCCGACTTGACCAAGAGTTCGTTGAGGCTTACTGGTTTGACGCCTCGTTTCTCCGCCCTGTCTTTAGTCAAGAATGGGTCATAGGCGAGCACCGTCATATCAAAGGCCAATGCCCGTTTGGCCACTTCCGAGCCAATACGCCCGAAGCCTATAATGCCCAGAGTCTTGCCCTTCAGTTCCACTCCTTGGAAAGCCGACCGGTTCCACTGGCCGCTCTTCAGCGAATTGGCGGCCGGGCTGATTTTGCGGGCCAAAGCCAACATCATAGCGAAAGTGTGCTCCGCTGTGGAGATGGTGTTTCCTGCCGGAGCGTTGACAACCAGGATCCCTCGTCTTGTAGCTGCGTCCACGTCGATGTTGTCCACTCCCACACCGGCTCTGGCGATGATCTTCAGCTTCGGCATTTTGGCCATCAGTTCATCGGTTACTTTGGTGGCACTGCGGACCAAAAGCGCATCAAATGTGTCCAGGTCAGTGGTGTCGCTTACTTCCTGGATCACACATTCAATGCCGGGGCTATCCAGCAGGGGAGTTAAGCCTTCTTTGCGGATCTTGTCTGTGACCAACACGCGAAACATCGGTTTCTCTCTCCTTGCGTCATGTGATATTCCAGACGTTATTTACCTAATTGTACTATTGTCCCACGAAAAAAGAAATAAAGAAAACGTAAAATCGCGAATATGGGTGTAAAGATCGTGAAAAAATAATCATTTCGTATTTTCTAATCGTGCATTTTGTGATAGTATAGTACAAGATTTATCCAATGTAAAGGGGTGGGATGATGAACAGGGCGTACAACTTCAATCCTGGCCCGGCAGCACTGCCGCTTCCTGTGCTCGAGGCTGTCCAGGCCGAGTTTGTGAATTTTAAGGGCACAGGCATGTCCATCGTGGAGATGAGCCATCGAGGTAAAGACTACGAAGCAGTTCACAATCATGCCAAAGAGATGCTCTATAAATTGATGTCCATACCCAGCGACTATGAAGTGCTGTTCCTGCAGGGCGGCGCCAGCCTGCAGTTCGCCATGGTGCCGCTGAATTTCCTGGCTCCCGGCAAGACCGCCAACTACATTCTGACCGGATCCTGGTCGGAAAAAGCTCTCAAAGAGGCGGAAAAACTGGGCGGCACCTTTGTGGGCGGGAGCAGTGAGGACCGCAACTACAGCTACATCCCTGAATTAGGCCGGCTGCAGATTGATCCGGATCATGCCTATGTCCACATAACTTCAAACAACACCATTTTCGGGACGCAGTGGCATGAGTTTCCCGACACCAAAGGCGTGCCGCTGGTGGCGGACATGTCCAGCGACATTCTTTCCAGGCCGATTGACATCAATAAGTTCGCCTTGATTTATGCCGGAGCGCAAAAGAACCTAGGCCCTGCAGGAGTCACGGTAGTGATCATCCGCCGTGATTTGATGGAGCAGGCCAACGACAAGATTCCCACCATGCTCAAGTACACGACCCATGCGAACGCCAACTCATTGTACAACACTCCGCCGACATTCGCCATTTATCTGTTGGCCAAGGTTCTGGACTGGGTCGGCCAACTTGGCGGTGTCGAGGCTGTCCTTGCCCAGAATAAAGCCAAAGCCAAGCTGTTGTACGACGCAATCGACGAAAGCGGCGGCTTCTACGTGGGGCATGCGGAGCCCGGTTCCCGATCGCTGATGAATGTGACCTTCACTCTTGCCGATAAGGAACTGGAGGCTAAGTTCCTCGAGGAAGCGAAGGCCAAGGGGTTTGTGGGAATCGGCGGACACCGGTCAGTCGGGGGATGCCGCGCTTCGATCTATAACGCTGTGCCGATGGAAGCCTGCGAAGCGCTGCGTGATTTCATGAAAGAGTTCCGGTCGCGAAACTAGAATCACCCTTTAGAGATGTTGGAATCCCAACATCTCTATTTTTTTAGCTTTTTACGCATCATGCGGTGGGGTATGCCGGCGTCGTCGAACAGCTCCCCTTCGGCAGCAAATCCAGCTTTTTCATAGAAGCCCACAGCCTGGATTTGGGCGCCCAAATACGCTTCGGAGAGGCCAAGTTCTGTCAGGTAGCCGACCATTGCCTCTAAGAGCTGCATTCCGATCCCTCTGCCTCTGTAAGGTTTGAGAACCGCCAAACGGCCGATTTTCCCTTTTTCCCCGTGGATGACAATTCTGCCTGTGCCGACCATCTGCCCATGGTCGAACGCTCCGAAATGCACAGCTGTTTGGTCGTATTCATCTTGTTCAAGCTCGGGCGGCACATGCTGCTCATCCACAAAGACACGCCAGCGAATCGCCAGCGCCTGGGGAAACTCCGCGTCGCTGAGGCGGCGGCAGGTAATACTCATCGCTACCGTCCTTTCCATGCTTTTTGTTGCACAGATGGTGTCTGCCGAAATGATCGTCTATAATAAAAGGTGAGTTACATCCCATACCAAGGAGGCAAGAGATATGGACGGCGTGGTTGTGGAAAGTTTCACCCTCGATCACACCAAGGTGAAAGCTCCTTTTGTGCGCAGCTGCGGACAGATTGCCACACCGAAAGGAGATCTAATCCTCAAATTTGACCTGCGCTTCACACAGCCAAATGTGGAGATTATGCCGACCAATGCTGTACATGCACTGGAACACCTGTTGGCTGGATTCATGCGGGAAGAACTCGACGGCATCGTGGACATCTCGCCCATGGGCTGCCGCACCGGCTTTTACCTGGTCAAGGTCGGCGAAGCCACCGTGGGGCAGGTGAAGGATGCCCTGGTCAATGCCTTGAAGAAAGTCTTGCAGGCTTCTGAGGTCCCCGCGGCCAACGAGGTTCAGTGCGGCAACTACCGGGACTTGTCCCTGGAAGAGGCCCAAAAGTATGCGAGGAAGGTGTTGGCTGCCCTTTAGGATCAATCAAGGCATTCCATGCACGAAACTCCTGTAGTGCAGATTTCAGTGATGAACGCCTTGCTTTTGACGCCGTGTTTGGCAAAAGCCGCCTGCATACCGGCGGCGATCGATGCTGTCTTCTTTGTGCCGGCGCGGTCCACAAAAGCGATGACAGCAGGGCCGGCGCCGCTGAGGGCGGCACCGATGCCTCCAGCTTCGTAGCAGGCATCGATCACATCATTCAACCCGGGAATCAGCTTCGCCCGGTAAATCTGGTGCAGTCTGTCTTCCATCGCGAAGCGCAGGTGGCGGTAATCGCCCGACGCGAAACAGTGCAGTAAAAATGCGGTGCGGCTGGTATTGTGGACAGCGTCTGCCAGCGGCACCGTCTTGGGAAGCACCTGCCGGGCTTTGGCTGTGGACAGGGGGAAATCAGGGCTGATCACCACTATGTGCGGTGGGTTGGCCGGTTTGATCTGGTACCAGATCACTTTGCCGGAGTCGACCCCGCTTGCCACGACAGCTCCCAACAGTGCCGGCGCCACATTGTCAGGATGTCCCTCAATCTCTACCGCCAGCTGCAGCAAATCATCCTGCGTAAGCGGAGAGCCCAGCAGATGGTTGGCGGCTGTCAGCCCTCCGACAATCGCCGCCGCGCTGCTTCCCAACCCGGAAGCGACGGGAATCCGGTTGATCTGTCTAACCCTAAGCGGCGGCACTGGTTTACCCACCGCTGCGTACACTTTGGCGATGGCCTTGTAGACCAGGCTCCTCTTGTCCCGGGGCAGGCTGGCGCGGCCTGCTCCTTCCACCTCGATCGTAAACTCCGCAGCGTCAGTGTGGATTTCCAGTTCATTATAGATCTGCATGGCCAGCCCTAGTGTGTCAAAGCCCGGGCCTAGATTCGCACTGGTGGCTGGGCTTAGGACTTTGATCCGCATGGTACGGCCTCCAGATCGAGAACACGGGTGATTGCCCCAAGATCCGCAGCCACAGTTTTCGGTTTGACACCGATGGAGATCGCTGTGTCTGGATCCTTCAGACCGGTTCCGGTGAGAATGCACACGACTTTGCTGCCGGAACCGAAATATCCCGCTTTGGCCAGTTTGATCATGCCGGCCACCGACGCCGCCGACGCCGGCTCGGCGAATACACCTTCCGTCTGGGCTAGGAGCTGATATGCTTCCAATATTTCCTCATCGGCGACGCAGTCGATCAGGCCGCCGCTTTCTTTTTGCGCCTGGACAGCCTTCTCCCAACTGGCGGGATTGCCGATGCGTATGGCCGTGGCAATAGTTTCTGGATTGGGGATTGGATGCCCCTGCACGATAGGGGCGGCGCCGGCTGCCTGGAAGCCGCACATCCGCGGCAGTTTGTCAATCATGCCGGCTTGATGGTACTCACGGAACCCCTTCCAGTACGCGGTGATGTTTCCCGCGTTGCCCACCGGGATCACAAGATAATCAGGGGCTTCTCCCAACTGATCGCAGATCTCGAACGCTGCCGTTTTCTGGCCTTCGATCCGATCAGGGTTGATCGAGTTGACTATGGTGATAGGTTGGGTTTCAGCCAACTGCCGCACCAGCTCAAGCGCCTGATCGAAATTGCCTTCCACTGCGATGACTTCGGCGCCGTAGGCAACCGCCTGCGCCAGTTTGCCCAATGCGATGGCGCCTTGGGGAATCAAAACCAGGCATTTAATCTGAGCCCTGGCCGCATAAGCGGCGGCAGAGGCGGAGGTGTTGCCTGTGGAGGCGCAGACAATAGCCCTGGCGCCCCGGGCAACCGCCTGGGTTACGGCCATGGTCATGCCCCGGTCTTTAAACGAGCCGGTGGGATTCTGGCCTTCGAACTTAAGATACAGTTCCAGATCCAGCTTGAGCTTGGCCGGTAGGTTTACGGCTTTAAGCAGCAGTGTGTTGCCCTCGTTGAGGGTGATAATCTCCGCGTCTTCGTTCACCGGCAGGAAGCGGCGGTAACGTGTGATGATTCCCTGGTAGTGCATGATTTAACCCCTTTCCAGCACACGGATCACATTGCTGATGTTGCGGATGGAATCCAGCTGTTTGATCCGTTCCAAAGCCTGATAGAAATTGTGCTCAACAACTTCGTGGGTGACCAGTACGATTTCCGCCAGATTCACATCCCGGCGTGTCTGGAGAATCATGTCCAGGCTGACTTGGGCATCGCCGAACACTGTCGCCACACTGCCAAAGACACCTGGCTGATCCTTCGCTTTTAGCCTGACGTAAAACTTGGATCGGCTCCGGGACATGGGCACGACTGGCTTGGCGGCAAACGTCATTTCGATGGCATGATTCTCAATCCCATGGTGAATGTTGTGCACCGCTTCGATCACATCCGCCACTACAGCGCTGGCTGTGGGCAGAGAGCCCGCGCCGCGGCCGAAAAACATCAGCTCGCCCACGGCGTCGCCCACCAGGAACAGGGCGTTGAACTCATTGTGCACCGAAGCCAGGGGGTGATCCTTCGGAACCAAAGTGGGGTGCACCCGAAGCTTCAACCCTTCTTGTGTTTCCTCGCCAATGGCCAGAAGCTTGATCACGAAACCCAGTTCATCGGCGTACATGATGTCCCGCACGCTCATTTCCACGATGCTTTCGGTGGCTATATCGTCAACGTTGACCACACTTTGGAAAGCCAAACTTGCAAGGATGGCCAGCTTGTACGCGGCGTCCCTGCCTTCGAGATCATTTTTGGGATCCGCTTCGGCGAAACCTTTGGCCTGGGCTTCGGCCAAAGCGTCCTGAAAATCCTTCTTGGCAGCGGTCATCTGGGTGAGAATATAATTGGTAGTGCCGTTGATAATCCCCATGATGCTCCTGATCCTGTTTGCCGCAAGACAGTGCTTGATCGGCCGGATCAGAGGGATACCTCCACCGACGCTGGCTTCATAGTATATGTTCTTATTGTGTTCTTGGGCGGCGGAGAACAGTTCATACCCGCAAAGAGCCATCAAATCCTTGTTGGCGGTCACCACATGCTTGCCGTGTTCTAGGGCGGTGGCGATATACTGTCTCGCAGGCTCGATACCGCCCATGACTTCCACAATGATATCAATGGCGGGATCGGTTAGCACAGAACTGGCATCGGTTGTCAGCTCCACGGCAGGGTCTAGATGGGGGCGGGTTTTGCTGGGATCCCGCACCAACGCCTTGGTGATCTTTAACTCACTGCCGGTTTTCGCGGCAATGTCAGCCCGGTTCTTGGCTAGGATTTGCATCACCCCGGTGCCAACCGTACCTAAGCCGAGCAGCCCGATATTAATCACCGATTTCCTTGAAGTCATCATTTTCCACACCTCAGTCCGTCAGTTGTAGAACTTGGGAATTGGCAGGGAAATACCATTCAGGTATAGAATTAGATGCTAAAACGCTCCGACTGCCTCCAGCCAGGATTTGGCAATCAAGCCGTGGCCGGCAGGCGACGGATGCACACCGTCGGGGCCCCAGAAGCCAGGCCCCAGCTTATTCGCTGCTTCCTGCATGATACTGTCGATCGGTACAAAAATGGCGTCAAATTCTTGCGCGAGCCTTTTTACGATTTCCCGCTTCGGATCGAGATCCGGGCGCCACAAAGCCCGGTCTTCGCTGGTGTGCAGCACAAACGGTTCCATCAACAGGATCTGGGCATCAAGGTGATCCCGGATCATCTGCAGTATTGTACGGTAGTTGTCTGCAAACTGTTCATGCGGCACCGTTTCTATGTTCTTGTTGAAGGCGTGCCAGACATCGTTGATGCCGATCATGATCGAGACAAAATCCGGTTTCAAATCAATGCAGTCTTCCTGCCAGCGGGCCACCAGATGCTCTGTCCGGTTGCCGCTGATACCGCGGTTGAGAAACTTGACATTGTGTTCAGGGTACAAGGCGGAGAACATCGCGGCGGTGATCAGCGGGTAGCCCCTGCCAAGGCTGTGTGGGTCATTACGGTCACGCCCGCAATCCGTGATGCTGTCTCCTTGAAACAGAACAGTGGAATTTGGCTTGATGATTGTTGTCATGGCTGAACCCCTCTTTTTGGTTGATTTATCTACAAGCTATTCTCCACAACTGGAGTATATCCTGCCATATTGCCCACAGTAGGGTTTAATTTTATAAAAGGAGGAGCAGGTGCATGCAGCAGTTTAGGTTTAACTACAAAACGTTGGAAGATTTTACAGCTGATTTGGAAAGATTTAAGCTGGAGCTGCCAGTCTCAGAAGATTTATCCCTGTTGAAAGCCCCGGTCACTGTAGGAGGCAAGAAGATCCCCAACAGGCTCGGCATTCAGCCGATGGAAGGCTGCGACGCACTGGCCGACGGCTCTCCGGGAGAGCTGACCTTCCGGCGGTATCTGCGCTTCGCCCGGGGTGGGTCTGGTCTGATTTGGTTCGAAGCGACAGCGGCAAGTGAAGCGGGGCGGGGTAAGCCCACGCAGCTTTACCTCCATGAGGGGAATGTAGACAGCTTCGCCAAACTGGTGGATCAAACGCGCCAAGCCGGGCTGGAAGCTTCCGGCGAGGTTCCTTACCTGGTCCTTCAGCTCACCCACGCCGGCCGTTACGGCGACGGCAAGGTTATCGCCGTGCACGAGCCGGAACTGGATCGGCGGGCAGGGGTCGATCCGCAAAAACCAGTGATCACCGACGAAGAACTCCAAGCCCTTGAGGATGATTTTGTCGCCGCAGCCAGGCTGGCAAAGCAGGCGGGGTTCGATGCGGTGGACATCAAGGCCTGCCATCGCTATTTGATCAGCGAGCTTCTGGGCGCGCACAACCGCCCGGGCAATTACGGGGGCAGCTATGAAAACCGCACCCGCTGGCTGAAGAATGTGATTGGCAAAATCAGAAATGCCGGGATTGACATCGATATTACCACCAGACTCAATGCCTACGATGCAATTGCTTACCCCTACGGCTGGGGGAGCGACAGCACAGGGGGCATCGACCTTGCCGAACCGAAACGCCTGGTTCAGGAACTGGTGAGCCTGGGCTTGAGCATGATCAACATCACTATCGCCACACCCTATCTGACGCCCCACATCTCTCGTCCCTACGATCAGCCGGGCCGCAACGGCTATCCACAGCCGGAGCACCCGCTGGTAGGCGTGGCCAGGATCCTGAATGTGGCCAAAGAGATCCAGCTAACGGTCCCAGATTGTGTGATTGTCGGGACAGGGTTCAGCTGGCTGAGGCAGTTTGCCCCCTATGTGGCAGCCGGTATGATCAAGGAAGGCTGGGCTTCGATCTGTGGGTTCGGCCGAGGAGGGTTTGCCTACCCTGATTTCGCCAAAGATATTTTCACCACTGGAGCCATGTCTCCGCGGAAAGTGTGCATCAGCTGCAGCAAATGCTCCGAGCTGAAGGGGGCGGCTTGGCTGACAGGGTGTGTGGTCAGGGATTCAGAAGTTTATGCCCCCATTTACCAGGATTTCATCAAAGCGACGGGAGGTAAGTGAGCGTGACAAAACCAATTCTAGCCGCCCAGCTTTACACGGTGCGGGAACACATGCGGACTCCAGAACAGATCGCCGAAGGGCTCGGCAAGATCCGGGCGATCGGCTATACATCGGTGCAGGTATCGGGCATCGGAGCGATTGCCCCGGAACAACTTAAAGAAATCCTGGACCGGGAACAGCTCACAGTCTGCGCCACCCATGTGCCGTGGCAGCGTCTCAAGGAAGATCTGGACCATCTGGTTTCCGAGCATAAACTTTGGGGCTGCCGGCATATCGGGCTCGGCGCAATTCCCGGTGAATACCGCAAGGATCGGGAAGGCTGGGTGCAGTTTGCCCGAGATGCCAATGCCATTGCCAGGAAAATCAAAGATCGAGGCCTGCAGTTCATTTACCACAACCATGCTTTTGAGTTCCAGAAGTTCGATGGGGTAACAGCCCTTGAGATCCTGATGGAGGAAACGGATCCCGATGCATTCCACTTTGAGCTGGATACATACTGGATCCAGGTCGGCGGCGGCAATCCGGTGACCTGGATTGAAAAGGCGGCCGGCCGGATGAAGGTGATCCATTTCAAAGACATGGGCAACACAGGGGCCAATGAGCCAGTAATGACCGAAGTCGGGGAAGGCAACTTGGAATGGCCCGAAATCATCGAAGCCTGCCGACAAGCCGGCGTCGAGTATGCCGCTGTCGAGCAGGATATCTGCCGGCGGGATCCGTTTGAGAGTCTGGCAATCAGTTACCGGAACTTGACAAAACTGGGGCTGTGAAAGGAGAGAAAGGATTTTGGAACAAGTACGGGTAGGAGTTATCGGGATCGGCAACATGGGATCACACCATGCCCGGAGCTTCGCTGCCGGTAAAGTCCCGGGAGCGGTGCTGACAGCTGTATGTGATACCAATCCCCAAAGGCTTGAGTGGGCCAAAGCCAACCTTGGGCAGGATGTGCAGCTGTTCTCCAGCGCTGCTCAGCTCTATGAGGCCAATTGTGTCGATGCTGTGGTCATCGCCACCCCCCATTACGATCACCCACCTTTGGCCATCGCCGCCTTTGAGCGGGGGCTGCATGTGCTGGTGGAAAAACCGGCGGGGGTGTACACCAAGCAGGTGCGGGAGATGAACAACGCCGCGGCAAAGAGCGGCAAGGTCTTCAGCATGATGTACAATCAGCGCACTAAGCCGCTGTATCAGAAAGTGCGGGAGTTGGTTCACAGCGGCGAACTTGGCGAACTCAAGCGAGTGATCTGGATCATCACCGATTGGTACCGTTCCCAAAGCTACTATGATTCAGGCGGCTGGCGCGCCACTTGGGCGGGGGAAGGAGGCGGAGTCCTTTTGAACCAGGATCCGCACCAACTGGACCTGTGGCAGTGGATCTGCGGGATGCCCAAGCGGGTGCGGGCTTTTTGCTATTACGGCAAGTACCACGATATTGAAGTGGAAGATGATGTGACGGCCTATGTGGAATACGAAAACGGCGCCACCGGCTTGTTTGTCACCTCCACCGGAGAAGCGCCGGGGACCAACCGCTTGGAACTGTCGGGCGACCGGGGCAAAATTGTGGTGGAAGATGACCGCCTTGTATTCTGGCGGCTGAGGGTTTCGGAGCGGGAGTTCAATGCCACATACAAGGGCGGGTTCGGCAGTCCTGAGGCTTGGAAATGCGAAATACCGGTGACAGGTGAAAACAGCGGGCACCTCGGGATCTTGCGCAACTGGATCGATGCCATCCTGAAGGGCACACCGCTTCTGGCCCCGGGATGTGAAGGAATCTACGGACTTGAGATTTCCAACGCCATGCACCTATCCAGCTGGACTGACGCATGGGTGGAACTACCAATCGACGAGGACTTGTTCTATGAAATGCTGCAGGACCGGATCCGGACTTCCACATTCAAGAAAAAAGCGGACGGACGTACATTGGACGTGTCCGGAACGTATTGAGAATAACAATACAAGATAGGAGTGAATCAAATGGTACGGTTTGCCATCGTTGGCGTCAGAAACTATGCGCATTCTCATTACCGCAAGGTTAAGCAGTTGGAGGAGCTTGGGGAAGGCAAACTGGTGGCTGTCGTGGTCAGCGACCAAGTGAGGAATGCCAAACGCGTCGAGGAACTGAAAGCGGAAGGTGTCACCATCTACGACAGTTTCGAACAACTGCTGCGGGAAGGCCGCGGCAAGGTGGATATTATCACTCTGCCCACATCGATTCCGACTCATGGAGAACTGGCGGCCAAGGCCATGCTCGCCGGTTACAATGTGATTATGGAAAAACCTCCAGTGCCCACTGTCGACGAGTTGGATTATCTGCGGCAGGTGGAGAGGGAAACCGGCAAGTTCTGCTCTGTGGGCTTCCAGTTCATGCACAGCGTCACCATTCACAGGCTTAAGAAGATGCTGCTGGAAGGGCAGCTCGGCACTCTGGAGAAGATAACTTGCCGTGGGTATTGGCCGCGGCTTGAGGCCTATTACAAGCGCAACGGCTGGGCTGGGCGGGTGATCTGGCGCAGTCAGCTGGTGCTTGACGGCCCAGTGCACAACGCGTTGGCCCACTACCTGCAGAACATGATTTTCCTCGCCGGCCGGACATCACAGGACAGTGCCGAGTTGAAAACAATCCGGGCGGAGATGTACCGGGGCCACACCTACATTCAATCAGATGACACGACCTGTCTGGAGATCGAGACAGTCGACGGTATCAAGATCTATTTCTATGTCACCCACTGCTCCGATGTCAACTGGGGCCCGATTATGGAGATCCATACCGATAAAGCGGTGGTCACCTGGGATAACAAGGAAAACACTAAGATTGCCTGGAGTGACGGCAGAGTGGAGGAGTTCGACAGCGGTGGAAACGATCCGTACCTAGAAGTGTTCCGGATGCCGATCCGCAAATTCCGCGGCGAGCTCGACAAGCTGCCTTCGACTCTGGACAACACTCGGTCCTTCCAGGTCGCCGTCAACGGTATGTACCTCTCGGCACAGAAAATCCGGGAGATTCCCCTCGAGTACGTCAGTGAGTTTCCTGAAGGAAAGGACGGCCTGCGCACCATCGTGAAAGACATCGTCCAGATCATGGACCGGGCTTGTGCCGAGGGCAAACTGCTGTCGGATATAGGCGTCGAATGGGCCCATCCCACTGCGGCTGTCAATGTTGAGGGGTTGACTGAGTTTAACCCATTTAAATAGAAAAAGACAGCAAAATGCAGGAATTCAGGCCCATGTTTCGGAATAGATTGTGAAGTATAGGTAGAAACGAGGTGTTGAGATGAAAGCAAAAGCGGTCTTCGAAAAGGATTTCCAAATCGGCCGAGTGGACAAAAGGCTGTTTGGATCTTTTGTCGAGCATTTAGGCAGGTGCGTTTACGGTGGGATTTACGAGCCGGGCCACCCTACAGCCGACGAACAGGGTTTCCGCCAGGACGTGATGGAATTGGTCCGGGAGCTTGATGTGCCGATTGTCCGTTATCCCGGTGGTAACTTTGTAAGCGGTTACAACTGGGAAGACGGCGTCGGGCCCCGGGAGAAGCGGCCGCGCCGGCTGGAGCTTGCTTGGCGGACCATAGAGACCAATGAAATCGGCGTCAATGAGTTTGTGGATTGGACCAAAAAGGTCGGCGCCGAACCAATGCTGGCGGTCAACCTGGGAACCAGAGGGATCGATGCAGCCCGCAATCTATTGGAATACTGCAATCACCCTCAAGGGAGCTACTGGAGCGATTTGCGCCGTTCCCACGGTTATGAACAGCCCCACGGCGTGAAAGTCTGGTGCCTCGGCAATGAAATGGATGGGCCGTGGCAGATGGGGCACAAAACCGCCCACGAATACGGCAGGCTGGCGGCGGAAACTGGGAAAGTAATGAAAATGTTCGATCCCACGCTTGAGTTGGTTGCCTGCGGCAGCTCCAACAGAGGCATGAGAACGTTTCCAGAATGGGAAGCAACAGTTTTGGACCACTGCTATGACTATGTCGACTACATCTCATTGCACACCTATTATGGAAATCCTGATGACGACACTCCCAGTTTTCTGGCTTCGTCGCTGGACATGGATCAGTTCATCGAAACTGTGGTGGCGGTCTGCGACTACATCAAGGCCAAAAAGCGCAGCCGCAAGATTTTGTACCTATCGTTCGACGAGTGGAATGTCTGGTTCCATTCCCATCAGGCGGATCGGAAACTGGAGCCGTGGCAGATCGCCCCGCCGCAGCTGGAGGATGTCTATACTCATGAAGACGCCATCGTGGTTGGGACGATGCTGATCTCCCTCCTGAAACACTGCGATCGGGTCCGAATCGGCTGCCAGGCACAGTTGGTCAACGTGATTGCGCCGATCATGACTCAGAACAAAGGGCCTGCGTGGCGCCAGACGATCTTTTATCCGTTCCAGCATGCGTCTCGGTTCGGGAGAGGCACTGTGCTTCTGCCGGTTGTCGATGCGCCGCGTTATGACAGTAAAAGGTTCAAAGGCGTCCCATACCTTGAGGTAATCGCTGTGGACAATGAGGACGGCTATGTCACGGTGTTCGCTGTCAACCGCCATCTTGAGGAAGAGATGGAACTTGCCATAGATCTTAAAGGTTACGGCGAACTGCGCCTGGACAGCCACACTGTACTGGCCCATCACGACTGCAAAGCGAGCAACACAATGGACAATCCGGACAATGTAGTGCCCAGTTCAGACGGGAAAACCAGTGTGGAACCGGACGGAATCCGGTCGATCCTGGCACCTCTTTCCTGGAACGTGATCCGGTTCAAGAAAGCGAAAGACTGAAAGCGAGGTTGTGCCCCATGTTGAAGACAAAGCTGATCCACCCGGACATGCTCCGGGTTCTGGCAGCGGCAGGCCACGGTGCGCAGGTGTTGATCACCGACGGCCACTATCCCGCGTCCACCAAGACGCCGCCTGATGTGGAAAAGATCTATCTCAATATTAGCCCGGGTTTGGTATCGGTGACAGATCTGCTGCAGGTGCTGGCGGACACGATCGAGATCGAAGCGGCTTATGTGATGGCTCCGGAGGCGGGCCCGATGCCGGAGATCTTCGCAGACTTCGCCAGGATCCTACCGGAAAGTGTGGAACTGAACAAACTAGGGCGGTTTGAGTTCTATGACCGTATTGTAAAGAATGAAGACCTCTGTTTGGTTTTGGTATCGGGAGATACGCGGAAGTACGCCAATATCCTGATTACGATTGGAGTATGCGAACACAACTAGGCCGAGGTGATAATATGGCGTCAAAACTTAACTTGCTCGCCTTTGATTTGGGCGCGTCCAACGGCAGAGCGATCGTAGGCCAATATGACGGGGAACGCCTGAATCTGATCGAAGTCCACAAATTCCCCAATGGGCCGCAAACCATCCACGGACACATGTACTGGAATATCTTGGATCTGTTTGCCCAAATCAAGACGGGAGTGATCAAAGCCTGCGCCGCTGTGGACGGCAGAATCGACAGCATGGCCATCGACACCTGGGGTGTCGACTACGGCCTTTTGGATGCCAACGACACGCTGCTTTCCAACCCGTACCATTACCGGGACAAACGCACCGACGGGCTTTTGGATGAGATTTTCGCCGCAATCGGATCCGATATGATTTATGACGCGACCGGGATCCAGTTCATGCAGATCAATACACTGGTGCAGTTATATGCGGACCGCCGCTGGCGGCCGTGGGTTTTGGACAATGCCCGGACACTGCTGTTTATCCCGGATCTCCTCAATTTCTTCCTCACCGGGCAGAAGTACAACGAATACACGATCAGTTCCACATCACAGCTGCTTAACGCCACAACCTTGTCCTGGGTCGAACGGATCTTCACCGCCCTTGACCTGCCCATCGGCTTGATGCAGTCCTTGGTCTTTCCTGGAGCGGTCATCGGGACCGTCACGGAACAGATCAAAGCGGAAACGGGTATTGGATGGGACATACCAGTGATTGCCGTAGGCAGCCACGACACAGCTTCAGCGGTGGCCGCCGTGCCCCTTGTTTCCAGTGAAGACAGCGTCTACATCAGCAGCGGCACATGGTCGCTCTTAGGTATGGAGCTGGAAAAACCGGTGATTAACGAGCACTCCCGCCGTGAAAACTTCACAAATGAGGGCGGCGTGGGCAAAACAATCCGGTTTTTGAAGAACATCAGCGGGTTGTGGCTGATTCAGGAATGCCGGAGAATTTGGCAGCGTGATGGGTTGACTTTGAGCTGGGATCAGATCAGCAAGGCGGCAGAAGCGGCTCCGCTCAAGGCACTGATCAATCCTGACGACCCGAGATTCCTAAATCCGGACAATATGCCGGAAGCGATTGTGGCATACTGCCGCGAAACCGGTCAGGACGTGCCGGCCAACTACGGCGAGATTGCCCGCTGTGTCTACGAGAGCCTGGCCGTAAGTTATGAGAAAACCATCGCAAAGCTGGAAGCCATGCTCGGCCGCCGAATCGAGACAATCCACATGGTAGGCGGCGGGATTCAGGCGGAAATCCTCTGCCAGTTCACCGCCAATACCACCAGGCGCACAGTCGTCACTGGCCCGATTGAGGCCACGGCCATGGGCAACATGCTCGGCCAGCTGCTTGCAAAAGGAGAAATCAACAGCCTTGAGGAAGGGCGGGAGCTGATCCGCAGGTCAGTTGAGCTTAAGACCTATCTGCCGCAGTGACGGGTCATGCATGATTCATCGGCACCATTTGCTTGGGTAGAGACTATCCGGCAAATGGTGTTTTTTTATTCCCCATTAATGGCACACTAAAAAGAACGAGTGAACAGTGGGGGATGGTGGCAGATGCAAGCGGTACAGCTCAGTTTTTCCAGCCCGGGATTCGCCGAGAAATATCATTACAACGGTGACGACTTGGGTGTTACCTACAGACCGGAAGGCTGCAGCTTCAGGGTGTGGGCGCCTACAGCTGAAAACGTGATCCTGATTACCTATCCCACCGGCCATGATTCCGCGGGCGAGTATCACCCGATGCAGAAAAGTGATCTGGGTACCTGGCACCTGGAATTACCGGGAGATCTTCACGGTACATACTACAATTATCTTGTCACGATCGACGGAATCAGCGCCGAAGCCGTAGACCCATATGCCAAGGCCTGCGGCGTCAACGGCATGCGGGGCATGGTGGTGGATCTGGAGCGGACCAACCCGGAGGGATGGCATCAGCTGAAAACACCGCCGCTTGTGCACTTTACCGATGCCATCATCTATGAGCTGCACATCCGGGATTTCACCATCGACCAGAACTCAGGAGTCACCAACAAAGGGAAGTACCTGGGCTTGACAGAACACGGCACTTACAGTCCACAAAAGCTCGCCACCGGTCTGTATCACTTAAAGGAACTAGGTGTCACCCACGTCCAGCTTATGCCGGTTTTTGATTTTTTCACCGTCGACGAAAGCAAGTCAGCCAATCCGGAGTACAACTGGGGCTATGATCCGCAGAATTTCAACGTTCCAGAGGGCTCATACTCCACCGATCCATACAACGGGGCAGTGCGGATCAGGGAGCTGAAACAGATGATTAAGGCCTTGAAAGAGCAAGGCTTGAGAGTGATCATGGATGTGGTGTACAACCATACATATTTGAGCCGTGATTCTCACTTGAACATCATCGTTCCAGGGTATTACTACCGCCAGGATGCCCATGGGAATTTTCACAACGGTTCCGGCTGCGGCAACGAACTGGCCACAGAGCGGTTCATGGTCCGGAAACTGATCGTCGATTCTGTCTGTTACTGGGCCAGGGAATATAAAATCGATGGATTCCGTTTCGACTTGATGGGGCTGTTCGACATAGCCACCATCAATGAAATCCGCAGCCGCCTGAATGAAATTGACCCTGGGATCATTATGTTTGGCGAGGGGTGGGTCGGAGGCCACTCGCCTCTTCCGGATTGCCAAAAGGCGATCAAAGGCAATGTGCGGCAGCTGCCGGGAACAGGTGTGTTCAACGACGATTTCCGGGACGCCATCAAAGGCCATGTGTTTTTCCACGAACAGCCGGGTTTCGTCAACGGAGCCACCGGCATGGAGGAGAGCATCAAATGTGGGATCGTGGCTGCCACTGACCACGATCAGGTCGATTACTCCCAGGTCCTGTACTCCCACTTCGCCTGGGCGGCGGAACCAGCCCAGTCTATCAACTACAATTCTTCCCACGACAATCTCACCTTGTGGGACAAACTGCAGAAGACCCATCCCGGTGAAAACCAGGAAACCTTGGTGGCCATGCACAAATTGGCTTTGGCCATTGTCCTCACTTCGCAGGGGATTCCATTCCTCCATTCCGGCTCAGAGTTTTTGCGCACCAAACACGGCAACCACAACAGCTACAACGCTGGCGACAGGATCAACAAAATCGATTGGCAGCGCAAAGCGCGCTATTTCCATGTCTTCCGTTATGTCCAGGGCTTGATTCTGCTTAGGAAATCCCATCCGGCCTTCCGGATGCGGACTGCGGCGGAGATCAGGGAACAGCTGCGGTTTTTGCCCATGCCCGCAGGCCACATGGTCGGATATACGATCACTGACGCCGAAGGTGATCCCTGGAGACAGATAGTGACCATCTTCAACGCCAATCAGATTCCCAAAACCGTATCCCTCCCCGGCGACAATTGGGTCGTGGTGGTCAACAAGGAGCAGGCGGGCGTCTTGCCCCTGGAAATGGTCAATGTGCCTTATGTGACCGTACCGGCGCTGTCTGCGTATATCCTGGTGGACGCAGCCAGTTTCGAGGAGGAAAACGGTCAATAAATAAAGTGTTTGGAAGGCAAAACGAAAGCCAAAGTTGTTAACTAAGCGTTAGAATTGCCGATCACTGCAGGATTTGATCAGACGAAAAGCCAATAACCAAGTAAAACTCAACGGAAGGGACTTGGCGTTATGGGCTTGAACCTGACACAAAAGTTGATCAAATCGCATTTGGTAGAGGGGACTATGGTTCCGGGAGCGGAAATCGGGATCCGGATCGACCAGACCTTGACCCAGGACTCTACCGGGACCATGGCCTATCTGCAGCTTGAGGCTATGGAGATCGATCGGGTCAAAACCAAACTTTCGGTGGCATATGTCGATCACAACATGCTTCAGGAAGGATTCGAAAACGCCGACGATCATCTGTACATTCAAACAGTGGCCGCCAAATACGGCATCTTCTTTTCCCGGCCGGGCAACGGCATCTGCCATCAGGTGCACCTGGAGCGCTTTGGCGTTCCCGGCCAGACACTGCTGGGTTCCGACAGCCATACTCCGACCAACGGCGGCCTGGGCATGCTGGCGATTGGAGCAGGCGGCCTGGATGTGGCCGCGGCCATGGCTGGACAGCCCTACTTCCTAACCATGCCCAAAGTGGTCAAAGTGGAGCTGACAGGGAAACTCGCCGCTTTTGTGACGGCTAAAGATATCATCCTGGAACTGCTGCGCCGCCTGACGGTCAAGGGCGGTGTGGGAAAGATCTTTGAGTACACAGGCGCTGCCTTGGCGGATCTTACGGTTCCGGAGCGGGCCACCATTGCCAATATGGGCGCTGAGCTAGGCGCCACCACTTCCGTCTTTCCAAGCGACGAGGTGACCCGGGCTTTTCTCCGGGCTCAAGGCCGAGAAGAGGCTTGGATAGAGTTGAAGGCGGATCCTGATGCAGAATATGATCAAGTCATTGTCATCGATCTTAATGAGCTCGAACCGCTGGCGGCAAAGCCTCACAGCCCGGACAATGTGGCAAAAGTACGGGAGATCGGGCCGATCAAGGTTGACCAGGTGGCCATCGGCAGCTGCACCAACAGCTCTTACCAAGATCTGATGAAGGTTGCCCGGATTCTGAAAGGGAAAGCCGTGCATTCCGGCGTCAGCCTGGTGATCTCGCCGGGATCGCGGCAGGTGCTTGCCATGTTGGCGGAAAACGGAGCTTTGGCGGACTTGATCAACGCAGGAGCCCGGATTCTGGAAGCAGGCTGCGGGCCCTGCATCGGCATGGGCCAGGCTCCGGCAAGCAATGCTGTATCTTTACGCACTTTCAACCGCAATTTCAAAGGGCGCTGCGGCACCCTTTCGGCCGATGTGTACCTGGTGAGCCCTGAAACGGCGGCAGCCAGCGCGGTTTTTGGCGTACTGGCCGATCCCCGCGGCCTTGATGTGGATCTGGACGTACCCATGCCGGAAAAGTTCCTGATCAACGACAATATGATTATCCCACCTGCGCTTGAGCCCGAACAAGTGGAAATAATCAGGGGCCCGAATATCAAGCCGTTTCCGCAGAACACGCCCCTAAAGGGCAGCCTGGAAGGGAAGGTTTTGATCAAGCTCGGCGATCACATCACAACCGACCATATCATGCCTTCCAACGCCAAATTACTGCCGTTTCGCTCCAACATACCCTATCTGGCTCAATACTGCCTGACCCCGTGCGACCCGGAATTCCCCCGGAGGGCGGAAGAGAACGGCGGCGGGATTATCGTCGGCGGCGAAAACTATGGTCAAGGTTCCAGCCGGGAGCATGCGGCGCTGGTTCCGCTCTATTTGGGCATCAAGGCGGTTATCGCCAAAAGTTTCGCCCGAATCCACCGGGCGAATCTGATCAACAGTGGGATCATCCCATTGACTTTTACTGATCCGTCGCAGTATGATCAAGTGCGGGAGTCGGATCTATTAGAAATCGAGGATGTCGAATCACAGCTTGGTTCCGGCTCTGAGATCGTATTGCACAACCGTACCCAAGGCCGTGTTTTGCCGCTGCGCTGCGAATTGACCGCCAAGGAGCGGGCGGTGCTCTTGATGGGGGGCAAGATAAACCTCATCAAAGAACAGTTGAGGCAGAAAAACTGACACCGGCTTAGATATTGGCAGGATAATTTTGGTTTATGACGAATAGATCGACATATTTGAGGTTGGCAGGAGGCATGTGATAATGGCAAAAAAAGTAGTCACCATGGGAGAAATCATGATGCGGCTGTCCCCGCCGGACCACCTTCGCTTTGTCCAGGCCGATTCTTTCGATGTGGTTTACGGCGGCGGCGAGGCGAATGTGGCAGTGTCCCTGGCCAATTACGGTTTGGATGTGTACTATGTCACGAAACTGCCCAAGCATCAGATTGGGCAGGCTGCTCTGAACAGTTTGCGCCGCTATGGTGTGCGCACCGATTTTATAGCCAGAGGCGGAGACCGCCTGGGTATCTACTTCGCGGAAACAGGAGCGTCGGTCCGGGCGTCGCAGGTGATTTACGACCGGGCAAACTCCGCGATCGCAGAAGCTGATGTTTCTGACTTTGATTTTGACGAAATTTTCACCGGCGCCGAGTGGTTCCACTGGACCGGAATCACCCCAGCTCTTAGCGACAAAGCGATTGAGCTGACACGGGCTGCGCTGAAGGCAGCAAAGAAACATGGCGTAACAGTCAGCGTCGACCTAAACTACCGGAAAAAGCTCTGGTCTCCTGAAAAAGCGCGCAGAGTGATGACAGAGCTGATGGAATACGTGGATGTGTGCATCGGCAACGAGGAAGACGCAGAGACGACATTGGGCTTCAAACCGGGCAAGAGCGATGTCACTAAGGGCGAGCTGGATATCGAGGGCTATAAAGAGATTTTCAAACAGATGAAGGATAAGTTCGGCTTCAAATATGTGGCGTCAACATTGAGAGAGAGTTACTCCGCATCAGACAACGGATGGTCCGCCCTGATTTACAACGGGGAGGAATTCTACCGGTCCCGGATCTACAAACTGCATATCGTCGATCGCGTCGGCGGCGGCGATTCATTCTCCGCCGGGCTGATTTACGGGTTGATTTCCGGGAAATCCATGGCCGATGCCTTGGAGTTCGCGGTTGCGGCCTCTGCTTTGAAACACACCATCCCCGGCGACTTCAACCACGTCAGTATAGGCGAGGTTGAGACACTCGCGGGCGGCGATGCATCTGGGCGGGTTCAACGGTGATTGAAGCCTGATTCCCAGCGAATCAGGCTTTTTCCTTGACTCGGACTCCGTTTTTGCTCAGCATCCATCCGAAGACAATGGCTGCCGCGGTGCCTACGATGAGCGTAAGCGGGACTGATCCAAAGATTGTGTAGCTGCCGACGAGGACAGTGTGGGCTTTGCTGTCAGGAGCGCCCAATACCACGATGTGGGCCACATCCCAAACGGCGCGGAATAGAAGCACTCCGGTTATGCTGCCTTTAGTCTGGAAATAGCAGTATGAAATCGGAAAAGACGTGACAAACACCAGCGCGCCGTGGATCAGACAGGTGAGCCAAACATCTGCACTGCCTTTGTTTACCAGATAGTCTGCCGGGAGATGATACAAAGCCCAAACCAGGCCGACAACGATGGTGGCCCGCAGCCGGCCGAAGCGCGCCGCGAGTGCCGGCAAAAGAAAGCCGCGCCAGCCGTATTCTTCACCAAAGGCCAAGACCATCCAGAGAAAGATGATGACGAAGACAGCGGCAAGTTCAGTGAAAGCAGGGAGATTCCCGCTGTTGATGACTGCTTTCCCGCTTGCCACAGCGATGACAGCCACAAGGGCTACGAATACCGCTGGATAAGCGACAGCGAAGAGAAGCGACCGCCTGGTTGTCCCGTAAAACACAGGTTGGTAGACATTAGAGACACCTTTGTGATGCAGGATGTTAAGGGTGATCGCCACTACGGCGGGAACGACATAGCCAATACTCGCGACCCCGATCAGTTTCGGGTTTGTGCCTGCGAGAACCGCGGCTCCGATACTGATCAAGAGTGTTGCACTGATGAAAACTGTCAGTTGTAGATTTGAGGCATTTTTCGGCCACATATAGACACCATCCTGTCTGGAGCGTTTAATTAGTGATTCGGTTGGCCGCAGGAAAAATCCTGCCTGCGCTAGGTTAGGAGGTTCATTGTTGAAGATTGGTCACAACATTAAAGAAAGACTCTTGTCAAAAGAATTCGTAATTCCAAGTGTATTGTCTATGCTCACAATCGCATATGTTGTCCTAAACATAGCTTATTTCAAAACAGGCACAGCCGCCGGTTCACTGACCGCCGCCCTGATCAGCCTAAGTGTCTGTTTGCTGGCTTTTTTTGCCGGTATCCTGGCGCACCTCCACAGAGTTGAGCGCCAGCAGCGGCTGGAACAAGAACTGCAGGAAGCCAAGCTTGAACAGGTGGAGAAACTGCTGGCGGTTATGGAAGAGGAACGGAACGATATCCTCAATGCCATTTCGGTTGTCACAGTCTATCTGCAGCTTGGCAAATATGAACAGGCCCAAAAATACCTCGAGTTCATCGCAGCTGAGCAGATAGACAAAATCGATTACCACAAAAAAACCTGGCTTGACGATCCGTGGGAGGCCATCCTCGGCCATAAACGGCAGGAAGCCCTGGAATATGGGATCTTGTTTACGATCGAACAAAAAACAGCACCGCCTGAAGATAGCTCCAGAAGGCGTTTGATTGCCCGGTTGATGGCGAATCTGGTTGAAGAGGCTTTCCAGGGAGTGCGGGATCTGCAAAACCGCCGTGTTTGGCTGCGTTGGTATCTCGATGAAGGCAAGCCTGTCCTGGAAGTCAAAAGCAGCTGCCCAGCGCGGGATGGCGGATATAATATTCTCGAGCCGGAGGGGGCGAACTGGAGGCTGCCGATCTGCCAGCAAATCGCCTCGGAAGTAGGGGGCATGCTTAGTGTAAACCATTCCGGGCAGTCCACCACTTTCCGCTTTGAGCTTCAGTAGGGAGTCAGTGAATGTTGGGAATCTGCCAGTCGATGGGCTCAAGGCCGTTTTCATCGAGAAAGCGGTTGGCTTTGGAAAAATGCCTGCACCCGAAAAAGCCGTGACTGGCGGAAAAAGGGCTTGGGTGGGGGGCAGTGAGGATCAGGTGTCTTGGATTGGTGATCATCTGCGCTTTTTGTTTGGCATCATTACCCCAAAGGAGAAACACGATTGGGGTGTTTTTTTCGTTGAGAATCTCGATCACTCTGCTGGTGAACTGCTCCCAGCCGCGGTTGCGGTGGGATTTGGGCTGATTCGCCCTGACGGTAAGGATTGCGTTCAAAAGCAGGACCCCCTGTTTGGCCCAGGGAACGAGGTAGCCGTTGTCTGGAATTGTGCAGCCGAGATCACTTTGCAGCTCTTTGAAAATGTTTAAGAGCGACGGCGGGATGGCCACACCCGGCTTGACAGAAAAGGCAAGCCCGTGAGCCTGATTGGGGCCGTGGTATGGATCTTGGCCGATGATCACCGCTTTGGTGTCACTGTACGAAGTCAGCTTAAGGGCTGTGAAGATCTCGTACATGTCCGGATAGACTGTGCAGCTGCGGTACTCCTGGATCAGAAACAGCCGCAGCTTCTGGTAGTACTCTTTCTCAAACTCCTCCTGCAGAAGTTGATCCCAATCATTGTTCAAGACAACCGCCATAGCTCAGCCTCCTTGGTCTGTGTGCTGCAGGATTTGCCAGTCCACTTCTCTAATATTATAGCAAAGATTGTTAAAATGCGGGAGGGAAGTTTAAATGACAGATTCCAATCAGTGGCGCTGGAAAGGGCAGCTGCCGAAAGTAGGCATCCGACCGGTTATTGACGGCAGGCGCAAAGGTGTCAGGGAATCGCTGGAAGATCAAACCATGGGGCTTGCTAAAGCAGCGGCCAAGTTGATCAGTGAGAACTTGAGATATCCTAATGGCAAGCCGGTGGAATGCGTGATTGCCGACACCTGCATCGGCGGTGTGGCTGAAGCGGCCATGGCGGCTGACAAATTCGCCAGGGAAGGTGTTGGTGTTTCCTTAAGTGTGACTCCCTGTTGGTGCTACGGCAGTGAGACTATGGATATGGATCCTTTCATGCCTAAGGCGGTTTGGGGCTTCAACGGTTCCGAACGCCCCGGGGCGGTGTATTTGGCTGCGGTGCTGGCGGCCCACAACCAAAAGGGACTGCCGGCTTTCGGCATATACGGCCGCGATGTTCAGGACGCCGCTGACGATACCATCCCGTCCGATGTGGCCGAGAAGATCCTGCGCTTCGTCCGGGCTGGGTTGGCCACTGCCATATTGAGGGGCAAATCCTATCTGTCTTTGGGTTCCGTCTCAATGGGTATCGCCGGATCGATGGTGAATGAGGATTTATTCCAATGTTATCTGGGTATGCGCAACGAGTACGTCGACATGTCGGAATTCATCCGCCGGATCGAAATGGGTATCTATGATCAGGACGAATATGCCCGGGCGTTGGCATGGGTGAAAGCCAACTGCCAGGAAGGCCCGGACCTCAATCCGCCGGAGTGGAGGGCATCCCGTGAGCAAAAGGAGAAGGATTGGGAATTCGTGGTCAAGATGGCCATGATTGCCCGGGATCTGATGATCGGCAATCCAAAGCTGGATGAGATGGGATATGGCGAAGAAGCCTTGGGGCGCAACGCTCTGGCTGCCGGATTCCAGGGGCAGCGGCAGTGGACCGACTATTTCCCCAACGGCGATTTCATGGAGTCCATCCTCAATTCGTCCTTTGACTGGAATGGCATCCGCCAGCCTTTGATCATGGCTACGGAAAACGATACACTAAATGGTATCTGCATGATGTTCGGCCACCTGCTGACCAATACAGCCCAGGTCTTCGCCGATGTCCGCACCTATTGGAGCCCGCAGGCGGTCGAGCGGGTTACGGGTATGAAGCTTACAGGCCTGGCAGCGGACGGAGTAATCCATCTGATCAATTCCGGTTCCGCCGCGCTCGATGGATCCGGCGAGCAGTCCCGGGACGGACAGCCGGTGATCAAACCATTCTGGGAGATTACTGAAGAAGAAATGAAGAGATGTCTCGCGGCCACACCGTGGCGGCCGGCCAACCGCGGTTACTTCAGGGGCGGCGGGTTCTCCGCCAACTTCAAGACCAGGGGCGGTATGCCGATCACCCTCATCCGTTTGAATGTGGTCAAAGGATTAGGGCCGGTTCTGCAGATTGCCGAGGGATGGACTGTGGATCTGCCGGATAATGTGCACCAGATCCTCAATGACCGCACCGATCCTACCTGGCCCACCACCTGGTTTGTGCCGAACACAACCGGCAAGGGCGCATTCAAGGATGTATATTCAGTGATGGCGAACTGGGGCGCGAATCATGGTGCCTTCAGTTACGGCCATATCGGAGCAGATCTGATCACACTCGCGTCGATCCTGCGGATTCCGGTTGCGATGCACAACGTGCCGGAGGAGAAGATCTTCAGGCCGAGTTACTGGTCGGCGTTTGGCACGGAGGATCTTGAGGGGGCGGACTTCAGAGCGTGCAAAGCTTTGGGAGCGCTGTACGGCCAGTATCGGTAGGAGAAAAAATTAAGCCGGTGCCGCAAGAGGCACCGGCTTTATTGTCTTTTACCAATGAATGTGAATGCTGTCCAAAACTTGCTCAAAAGCAGGCTGGTAGTGTTCATAAAACATCGCCGGCACGGTGAAGGCTAACATGTAACCCATGTCGTCGATGGTGAGAATAACCAGCTCCACATAGATCAAAACACCCTCAAAATCGATTCCAAGGCTGGCGGCCAAGGCTTCGTAGCCGTCAATGATGCGGAATGCCGTTTCCTCCGGCGGGTAGAAGGTGAAACCAGGCATTTCCATCATCATTTCCTCGAGCTGTTGATACATCAGCCTGGTGATATCAAGGCCGGGGACTGTGTTGAACAACTGGGCGACAATATTCGCCAGTTGAGTGTCGGCCAGTGCCATAAAGGAGTAATCATCCATTTCGGTAATGGACCACTGATCTGGTACCGTGATCGAAAAGGCATATTCCGCATTGGCGAAGGTTTGGCCTGACACGCCTGTCTCAAGCGGTGTTTTGGGAAGCTTGGACAGGGAATCTATGAGCCTGATCGCGATATCCACATCAGACAGCATGAACGGCCCTTTGCCCAGCAGCCCAGTGGCGGAATCCAGATGGAACAGCTTGAGCAGAAGGGCATCGGGAGCTATCTGGCCGTGGCTGGGATCGACGGCGATCCATTCGCCAAGCCAGACTTCGTTCCACATATGGCCGATCCAGACGCCGTCGAAATAACGTAAACCAAGCGCCAATCTGGTGGGGATGCCGGCGGATCTGGCCAGGGAGGCGAAAAGAATGGCATATTCTTTACAGTTGCCGTCCGGGTTGGCTAAAATCTGGGCAGTGGTCTTGGGAATGATTGTAGGGGCGGGGTTCAGGTACCGGAATACCCATTTGACAAGCTTAGCGACACTTGTCCAGGCGTCAGTCTCGCCCTGCAGAATGTCAGCCGCAAGCGCCTGGATCTCCGGCAAACCGGGATCAATATAACGGTCTGAACCCAGATACACTTCCAGCTCAGGGACAACTATGGGCAGTTCGTATTGGCCCTGATGGCTGCGGCTGTCTTTGGTGATCTCCACCAAAACCTGTTCCCTACCGCCAATGGCCCGATGCTCAACTATCCTCTGCCGGTTGTCTTCCAACTGTACAGCGCCAAGGTCGGGGAGAGACAAGGAGATGCGGCTGCGGACACTTCGGAAAGGATAGGCGGTATACAGGTTCGCTTCTCTAGTAATAAGCTCAACCGGGTAACCGGTCAATTCGGGCAGTTCTTCATCACTGAGCCTGCGTGCGATCAATGTGGGCTGATCGGGACTGGTGGAGAAATGGATAGTCCCTGCCTTATCGGCATATAGATCGACGATGGTGTAGTCCTGGCCGTATTGGATATGATAGCCCTCAAACTGGTAATCGCCGATGGTGTGAGTTCCGTATTCGCCGATGGCGAACCAACCCGGAGCCAAGGTGAATTCCGATGACTCCAGAAACAGGAATTCGTATTCACTACCGGACACCAGCCCATCCTGAGCGACGATCATGTACAAAGCCGCGTCGGGAAAGTACAGCTTCTGTCCCGGCTCAAGGACATGGATCTCTGTGCGCTGCCCATCCTGCTCGGTGATGGTTATCGAGACCAAAGGCTCGGGAGATTCGTAATCCACCGACATATCAAAAACGGTTGACGCACCGTACAAATTCTGTTCCATACTGGCGGAGGTCACCACATAGCTGTCGTCAAGTTCGACTGCGATGCTGTATTCCATGGTCAGTATTCTGCCCAGGAAGTGAGTCATAATGGTGAAATCGGAACCACAAATGTAACCGGTTTCAGTCTTGTAGAATACGTCCTTGGAAATGCCGATGGGTGTTCCGTTCTCCTCATACACATATTGGGACTCGCTGATCATAGTCTGGGCCATACCTGCGCCAGAGATTGCTAAAAGCAGAATCAACGCCACAGCAAAAAGCTTTTTAGTCATATTGTCCTTCCTTTCACATAATCCTTACCAAATATTATTAGATAATAAACAGGGATTCCCTCTCCAATTGCGAAAAAACTCTGTAGGAATCAGAAACTTGATCCGATCAGAAAGGCGAAGGTGGTTTGCATGCAGTTGGTTTACGAGGGGAAGACCAAGGTTGTTTATGCTTTGGAAGACGGAAACTATCTGTTGAAATTCAAAGATGACCTAACCGGCGCAGACGGTGTTTTTGATCCCGGCGCCAACACAGTGGGTCTCCAGATGGAGGGCGCCGGCAGAGCCGGATTGCGCCTGAGCCAGTATTTCTTTGAGCTCCTGCAGCGGCACGACATCCCAACCCACTATGTTGCAGTGTCCATTCCAGATGCAGCCATGACGGTCAAGCCGGCCGTTCCATTCGGCCAGGGCCTGGAAGTGATCTGCCGCTATAGGGCTTGGGGCAGTTTCCTGCGCCGCTACCGCCGGTATGTGAAGGAAGGGCAGCCGCTGCCGGCTTTTGTTGAGTACACAATCAAAGACGATGCCGCAGGAGACCCGCCCATCACCAAGGACGGCCTGGTGCTTTTGGGGATTCTTACGGAACAGGAATACGAGATAATCACAGCCCTCACCCGGCGAGCCGCGGATTTGATCAAGGCTGATTTGGCCAAGAGACAGATGGAGCTTTATGATCTTAAGCTGGAATTCGGGCGGGTCGGTGCCGGTGGAGAAATCGCCGTGATCGACGAGATCTCCGGAGGCAACATGCGGGTGTGTTACGACGGCAGGTTCCTGGATCCGTTGGAACTGGCGGAAAAAGTGCTGGGATAGGGAGAAGCCCTAGCAGGCCTCGCTTGATGACTGGCAGAGCAGCTGCTTAATCCGGTTGTGGACCAATTCCAGTTCCCTGATGGCATGTTCCAACTGCTCGTGTCTGATTTGATCAGACTCGATAAACAGTTTGAGATTGACCTGTTCATATTTCAATTCATGAATCCTGTCTCTGATTAATGATAGAATATCATGCTTCAGCATATTGCAGCTCCTTTTGATTACTCACTTTACTTTGAAACGGTATATGGTTGTGTGCCGGTAAACTGTGCCGGCCCTCAACACTGGAGACGGGAAATGGCTGTAGTTCGGTGAATTCGGGAAATACTGCGTCTCAAGGCAGAGACCGCTGTGTTTCCCGTATTTTGCGCCTTTTTTCCCGGTGATCGGCCCGGCAAGGAAGTTGCCTGAGTAAAACTGAATACCAGGCTTGGTCGTATAGACTTCCATCAGCCGGCCTGACTGGGGCTCGAAGAGCTCGGCGGCGAGGTGGAGGTCGGCACCCGGTTCGCTGTCATAACCGACACTCTTGTTCAACACCCAGTTGTGGTCAAAGCCGCTGCCGTTGATGATTTGGGGGTGCTCGTAATCCAGATTCGCTTTGATTGGCCTAAGCTCCCGAAAGTCCATGGGAGTCCCGGCCACCGGCGCGATTTCGCCGGTGGGGATCGTTTGCCTGTCGATGGGAGTGTAGAAATCAGCGTACAGCTTGAGCTGATGATCAAGGATGTCGCCTTCGCCGTGCCCCTTGAGATTGAAATAGGCGTGATTGGTGAGATTGACGATTGTATTTCTGTCGCCGACCGCCCAATAGTCGATCCGCAGCTCGTTGTTTTCAGTCAACGTATAAGTGGCCTGAACATACAAACGTCCTGGATAGTTTTCTTCCATGTCGGCGCTGATGTATTCCAGTTTAAGCTGATTTTCGCTGTAGGCGGCCGGTGTCCAGACAATTTTGTCGAAACCGCGCCTGCCGCCGTGGAGGTGGTTGGGGCCGTCATTTAAAGCCAGTTCGCATACTGTGCCGTCCAGCTGGAAACGCCCGTTGGCGATCCGGTTCGCGTACCGCCCGATCAGAGCGCCGAAGTAGTAGGTATCATTCAAGTATTCATCCACACTGTCATAGCCCAGCACCACGTCCTCACAGCGCCCAGAACGATCCGGTGCCGACAGTGCGAGGACAACTCCTCCGTAGTTGGTGATCTCACATGCGATCTGACCGCAGCTCAGCTTGAAGCTTCTGATTTCCTTCTTAATCATGTTATCCATCGAGGACCCGCAGCCTGCGGCTGCGAACTTCACCTCCAGGAAAGCTTTTCCACTATCACAATATAAGTTTTTACTTCAAGTGTCAAGCAATTTGAAATGAAGGATAATGATCTTTTTTGTATATTGAGCACAACTTTGTGACAGGCATTGGAGGATAATCAAGGTTATGGGCGAATAGAGTAATTAAGCGGCAATCAGATGCAGATTAGACGAGGTTCTTGGACGTTAAGAAGGGCGGTGTACCATGCTGAGCCTCTCCCAATGGCCAAAACGTGATGATTTATATAAACATTTGGATTCCCTCTTGTCAACCTCTGCTGATCCATTAGCTCTCACAGCCCTGCTGATCATCAACTTGGATAATTTTCGAGATTCCTGTGAGCTGTTCGAATACCGGGACATCGAAGAGTTCCTGGCCATTGTCGGCCAAAGCATCAAGGACGCATGTCCGGAATCCAGCTACATAGCCTGGCTCGGATCCGATGAATTCGCCGTGGTGCCGGCGCTGCAGGCCGCGGCCGAAGTGAAAGAAACTGCCGAAACCATTTGTCAGAAGCTGGCGGAAGCCAAGGAATTCCGGGACAGGCAGGTGCACATCACCGGAAGTCTGGGATACGCACTGTTTCCCTACGATGCCCGGGATCGCTATGAACTGATCAGAAACGCCACCATGGCAATGAACTGGGTCAAGAAACAGGGCAAGAATGGCTTTGCCAGGTTTGAACCGGCCATGAGCCAGCAGGTTAACCGCAAAATGAAACTGATCAGTGACTTCGGGCCGGCTTTGGAGCAGCAGCAGTTCAGGCTTCAGTACCAGCCGCAGGTGATTGTGGCCAGCCGCGCGATTGTCGGCGCGGAAGCGCTGCTGCGCTGGCAGCATCCCGAGTACAACCTGATTCCCCCATTGGAGTTCATCCCCCTGGCGGAAGAATCCGGATATATCAATCAGATTGGTGAATGGGTCTTGTGCCAGGCCTGCCGCGACTTCAACACTTGGCTGGAGAAGGGCATTGTGCTGGAACGGCTGGCGGTCAATGTATCCATCGTCCAGCTTCAGAAACCGGACTTCGCCAAACGGGTTCTCCACGCTTTGGAGGAAGCGCGGTTGGATCCGGCTTATCTGGAATTGGAAATCACGGAAAGCCAGTCGATGGACCTGCCTAAAGTCAAACCCCAGATTGAACAGCTGCGCAATCACGGAGTCAGGTTCGCCATAGATGACTTCGGAACTGGGTTCGCTTCTTTGAACCATCTGCGCTACATGGGCTTTGACACCATCAAGATCGACAAGGCCTATATCCACAATATCCTCACCAACAACCGGGATCAGGTGATCGTCAATTCAATCCTGAACATGGCCAAGCATTTGCAGCTTGGGATTATTGCCGAAGGTGTCGAAACCGACGATCAGTGGCGGTACATCCAGCAGACGGCTATCAAGGAAGTCCAAGGGTATTACTGCAGCCCTCCGGTGGATCGTCCTGTGTTGGAGGATCTGATACGGAAGAAGTGCTTGTAGGGTCAAGGAACATCAGTGTTTGGCTGGACTCATCCCAAGGTTATGTCCTGTTCATAAGGTTTTATAGTGAAGGCAGAGGTATGCTCGAAGTGTACCCTGCCTCTTTATATAACATTATTTTTACAAAACAAAAAAGGCATCATATCAAGGATAGGGAAATAGTTACAATGGATTACTATGAGATTTGGGAGGGTCGGATCGTGAGATTACGGTTCAGGATTCTAGCAGCAGTAATAACAGCTGTAGTAGGCGTGGGACTATTCAGCTGCTGTGCTTTGGGGCAGTCGGATCTCGACGCTTTGATGCAAACATTCTTTTCCACCAATTTCGGAGAGTCTTTGAAAGCCCAGGATGCCTTGGTGGAATTGGGCGACGCGGCAGTGCCGAAAATGGCGGAAGTTCTACAGCGCAACCGCGATGCCTGGAACCGGGTCAAAGCGGTCAATGTTTTGGGCAGGATCGGGACACCCAGTGCCATTGAGGTTTTGGTCACAGGGATTGCCGACAGCGACGCCACCGTAAGAAACAGCACAGTCGGCGCTGTCAATAAGTTGGATGAATCTGGCAAGGCGCTTGCAGCGGCGGGCCTCGCTCCGTACCTGGTGCATACACAGCTGATTGTCCGCACCACCACCGCCAAACTCCTTGAGGAACTGGGAGTGAGCAAAGCGGACATCGCGGTGGGATTGGTGGAAGTGATTGCCACCCGCGAAGGCCAGGAATGGGATTTAGCATTGAAGGAGCTTGCCAAACTAGGCCGAGAAGCCGGCAGCGTGGCAAAACAGCTGCTGCCCCTGGTCGATCTTGACAACCCCAATGCGCGCGATACATCGTTTCAGCTTTTGGAGGCGTTGACTTATATCGGCGCTAGTGATGATCAAGCCTTGATTGATGTTTTGACGCGCCTGCTCTTGACAGATGACTTTGATTTGCGGCAGGAAGCCATATGGGGCATGCGGCGCCTGCGCCTTGCCGGCAGCCAGATGGTGGAGCCGGTTGCGAACGAGTTGTTGGCCTCCGGCGATATGGAGGATCAGCGGCTTGCTGTTGAGATTTTGACACAGTTGGGGATTACCCAGCCGGAAGCAGTGGAGGTTTTGAAAGAACTTGCCGCCGACGTGAACAGGAACGAGGCTATCCGGCAGCTGGCAGCCTCAGGACTGAAGTCCTTGGTGCCCGGTCTGGAATATCACCTTGATCGGGGCCTGGTCGCTGTTTGGACAGACGACGGAGTGTTTTTGAGCTGGCGGCTGTTGGGGACCGAGCCTTTTGATCTCGGCTTTCATGTTTACCGCGGCGGAGTACGGATTACCGCTGAGCCGATCACCAACAGCACCAACTACCTGGATCGGGAAGGCACGATCGATGATCAATACTATGTGGCGCCGGTACTTGGCGGAGTGGAGCTGGCTCCGAGTGAAACCGTCCTTGTCTGGCAGCAGAATTACTTGAGCATACCACTCTCCAGGCCTGCGGACGGTGTTACACCTGTTGGTGAACGGTATCGCTATTCCGCCAACGACGGCAGCGCCGCCGACCTTGACGGCGACGGACGCTATGAGATCATTCTCAAGTGGGATCCGTCGAACTCCAAAGACAACGCTCACGATGGATACACTGGGAATGTCTATATCGACGCCTATACGTTGGATGGAGAAATGCTGTGGCGGATCGATCTTGGGAGGAATATCAGGGCTGGAGCCCATTACACGCAGTTTATCGTTTATGATCTGGATCTCGACGGAAAGGCGGAACTGGTGGTCAAGACCGCCGACGGGACGGTCGACGGGGAAGGCAATGTGATCGGCGATCCCAATGCCGATTACCGCAACGCCAACGGGCGCATCCTCACCGGCCCCGAGTACTTGACTGTGTTTGACGGCGAGACAGGCAGGGCATTGGCCACCATCGACTACAAGCCGCCGCGGGGCAGCGTAGGCAGCTGGGGCGATGGTTACGGCAACCGCTCCGACCGTTTTTTGGCGGGAGTGGCCTACTTGGACGGTGTGCGCCCCAGTGTGATTATGGCCCGGGGATATTACACCCGCACAGTGCTGGTGGCTTACAATTGGGAAAACGGCGAACTGAAGGAAGTCTGGACCTTTGACACCAACGATGGGCTGTACACCTGGACCGGCCAGGGCAACCACCAGCTTTCGGTTGCGGATGTGGATTACGACGGCAAGCAGGAGATTATTTACGGCGCCATCACCATCGACCACGACGGCAGGGGATTGTACAACACCCGCCTCGGCCACGGCGACGCCCTGCATGTGGCTGATCATGATCCGGATCGGGTGGGCCTGGAGATCTGGGCGGTTCACGAATCGGTGCCGCACCAGGCCGGCATGAACCTGCGGGATGCCCGTACTGGAGAAGTACTCTGGGGCAAACCCACCGACTATGATGTAGGCCGCGGCGTGGCTGCCAATATTGATCCGCGCTACAGGGGCAGCGAGACTTGGGCCTCCCGGTCGCTGCTGATGGACATTGACGGCAATGAGATCAGCCGGACAGTGCCCACCATGAATTTCGCCATTTGGTGGGACGGAGATCTGCAGAGGGAGCTTTTGGACGGCACCACCATCAGCAAGTACGACTGGGAGCGGGATGCGATTGTCACCCTGCTTTCACCTCGGGGGGTGGCCAGCAACAACGGCTCCAAGGCTACTCCGACCCTGCAGGCGGACTTGTTCGGCGATTGGCGCGAAGAAGTGATCTGGCGGTCCGAAGACAGCAGCGAGCTTAGGATCTACACCACGACAGACCTGACTGAGCACAGGCTGTACACGCTGATGCACGATCCCATGTACCGGGTGGCGATCGCCTGGCAGAATGTGGCCTACAACCAGCCGCCTCACCCAAGCTTCTATGTGGGCGAGGATATGGAGCCCCAGTTCTATCATCCGGGATCGATCAAAGTGTTCCTTATGGAATTGGACCGCTGAACCACACTAGGGAGCTGAGAAGATGTCAAGACAGCGATGGTTTTGTATAGTATGGGCGTTGACCCTGGTTTGGATGCCCTTCGGTGCTTGTGCCCAGGAACTGCAGGAAGTGGATCAAGCTTACATTGCCAGGCTGATCGACGATCTCCGTTCCTCAAGCTTTGCCGCTGCTCTGGCAGCGCAGGATGCCCTGGCTGAAATCGGCGACCCCACTGTCCCGCAGCTTAGGATCCTGCTGAACCGCAGCCAGGACCGGATGGAAAAAACGAAAGCCATCTATGTGCTGGGAAGGATCGGTACCGAAGCGTCGATACGGGCGATGTTAAGCGCTGCCAGTGATCCAGATCAGAATGTCCGCAGTGCCATCGTCACTGCCGCAAAAAATCTGGATCCGGAGCAAGCAAAGACGGCGGCGCCGATCTTTGCCGAGTACCTGATCAGCGATCAAGCCGAGGCAAGGGCCACAGCTGCCCAGGCTCTGCAGGCGATGGGAACATCCAAGGCGGACTTGGCGGAGGTCTTGGCTGACGCGGCGCTGAGTTCTTCAGGACGCAAACGGGAGAACGCCCTGTCGGAAATCGGCAAGCTCGGGCCCGAAGCCGCTCATGTTGTGCCGCGGCTTTTACCACTGGTGGAGGATGCGGCGCTTGATGAGGCTTTGAATATCCTTGCAGCGTTAGCCGGGATCGGCGGCGAAGCGGTCCGCCCGCTCGTGCTTGAGCTTGTTGAACCGCTGATCCTGTCAGACGACTGGCAAACGCGTCAGGAAGCTGTCCGAGTGATGCAAAGGATGCGGCTGGATGGCGGAGAAATGATCGCGCCCGCAGTGAAGCTTCTGGAAAGCGGCGATCCAGCCCAACAGTCGCTGGCGGTGGATATCCTGGCTCATCTGGGCATTACCCAGGGCGCGGCAGTCATGAAGCTTGCAGAACTGGCGGCGGATGCCGATCATGACTATTCTCTGCGGCAAAAGGCCTTTCAGGCCTTGGAGAGCCTTTATTCCCAAATGGAATACCATATCGGCCGGGGATTTGTCGCCGTCGATACCGAGGCAGGCGTTTATCTCGGCTGGCGCCTTTTGGGGACTGATCCTTTCGATTTGGGGTTCAATATTTACCGCGATGGGGAGAAGCTCAACCATGAGCCGATTACCGCCGGCACCAATTATCTTGATCCCGGCGGTGGCTCTGATTCCAAATACGTTTTGGCAAAGGTGGACTCGGACGGTGAGACGGTTCTGGCCGAGACGGTCCCATGGAAACAGAATTACCACACAATTCCGCTGCAGCGCCCGGAAGGAGGCGTGACGCCTGCCGGAGAGCGCTACGAATATACAGCCAATGACGCCAGTGCCGCTGACTTGGACGGTGACGGCGAGTACGAAATCGTTTTGAAGTGGGAGCCGACCAACGCCAAGGATAACTCAATCCGTGGCTACACAGGGAATGTGTATATAGACGCCTACAAACTGGACGGAACCTTGCTCTGGCGCATTGATCTCGGGCGGAATATCCGGGCCGGCGCCCATTATACTCAGTTCATCGTCTATGACTTGGACGGCGACGGGCGGGCGGAAGTCGCCATGAAAACCGGAGACGGCACCGTCGACGGTACTGGAGAAGTGATCGGCGACCCAAATGCGGATCACCGCAATAGAGAAGGCTTGATCCTGACTGGACCCGAGTATCTCACCATCTTCGACGGGGCGACCGGGGCGGCTTTGGCTACAGTGGATTATGAGCCGCCGCGTGGAAGTGTATCCAGTTGGGGTGACAATTACGGCAACCGTTCCGACCGTTTTCTTGCAGGAGTCGCCTATCTTGACGGAAGCCGGCCCAGCTTGATCATGTCCCGGGGCTACTATACCCGGACAGTGATCGTGGCATACAACTGGCGCGACGGCAAGCTGACAAAGCTTTGGACCTTTGACACCAACCAGCCGGGTTTGTCTGGGTATGCCGGGCAGGGGAACCACCAGCTTTCCATCGCCGATGTGGACCAAGACGGAAGAGATGAGATCATCTTCGGCGCAATGACTGTCGATGATGACGGTAAGCCCTTGTACAGCACCGGATTTGGCCACGGCGACGCCCTGCATGTGGGGGACTTTGATCCGCTGCGCCCTGGGTTGGAAGTGTTCGGTGTGCATGAAGATCGGCCTCATCCGGCCGGGATAAATCTCAGAGACGCCCGGACAGGCGAAGTTATCTGGAGTATCCCTACGGATTACGACGTGGGTCGGGGGCTTGTCGCTGATATCGACCCCAACTATCCGGGCGCGGAAGCCTGGGCTTCGGGCACCGCAGGCGTTGTGCGCAGCGCTGCGGGGGAGCAGGTGACATCAACCAAGCCTTCAATCAATTTCGCCATCTGGTGGGATGGGGATCTTTTGCGGGAACTTCTGGACGATGTGGCCATCACCAAATGGGATTGGGAGAAAAGGCAGATTGTGCAGCTTTTGTACGCCCAGGGCTGCGGCTCAAACAATGACACAAAGAAGACGCCGGCATTGACAGCCGATTTGTTTGGCGACTGGCGGGAAGAAGTGGTGTTCCGGGCCAACGGCAGCCGGGAACTGCGGATCTATACCACGACGGATCTAACGGAGCACCGGATTTATACCCTGATGCACGATCGGATGTACAGAGTGGCGGTGGCTTGGCAGAATGTGGCATACAATCAGCCGCCTCACCCCAGTTTTTATATCGGGCCGGACCAGCCGCCGCCTACGTACAATCCCGGGTTCATACATAATGTGATTGAACGATACGCTCATGAGTTCAAATAGAAAGGAGTGTCGACATGCGCAAACTTACCGCGGTTCTGCTGATGATGGCCGTGTTGTTTGTAAGTTCAGCGGCGGTAAAGGCGGATTCTGAGCAAATCGCCGATTTGATCGATAAACTGCTCAGCTCGAATTATGTAGTTGCGACTCAAGCTTCCAAGGACCTGGTGGCACTGGGCGCCGATGTTATCCCGCATGTTGCAGAACGGGTTCTAGGCGATACTCAGTGGACCAACCGGTTGAAAGGAGTCACTGTTTTAAGAGAACTTGGTGTGGTGGAAGGTATCCCATATCTGATGCAGCTTCTGGGTGATGAAAACCAGGCGGTCCGCGATGGCGCCCGCAGCGCGTTGACAGGAATCCAGGCCGCCAAAGGCGTAGAGGCTGAGGAGGTGCTTGCTGAACTACTGGTTTCGGAGCGTCCTGTCGTCCGGAATACGGCGGAGCAGATGCTGATCAATGCAGGCTGGACTGAAACAGCGATTCAGGAGAAAATTACTGCCGCGCTCAAGGATCCTGATCCGGCCCGGAGAAAGGTCGCGGTGGAACGTTTAAGTTTGGCCAACTATCAAAAACGTGTGCTGTTCGAGGAGATTGCCCGGCTGATCAGTGATCCTGACTTGACAGTGCGGAAGCAGGCGGTAAAAGGCTTGAGCACTCTCGGGTTTGTACCGGAAGAGATCTATGGGCAGATCCAGGAGCAGCTGCTTGCTGAGGGTAAGGCTGATGCTGCTGTGCTTTCCGGGCTCTTCGCCCAGATGGTGCAGAGCGACCAAAAAGCTGCTGTGGTATTAATGGAGATAATCACTGATCATAATCAAGACCTGGTGCTGCGGCAGGCGGCATATGACGGGCTTGCCCAAGCGGTGCCGCAGCTTGAGTATCATCTCGGCCGAGGCCTGGTGGCCATCAAGATCGATGGGGGAGTGTACCTAAGCTGGCGCCTTTTGGGGACTGATGCTTTTAATTTAGGGTTCAATGTGTACCGAGACGGAATCAAGATCAACGCAGAGCCCGTCACAGCCGGCACCAACTTTATCGACTCAGAAGGGACGTTGGCGGCCGAGTATTATATAACTGCGGTCAAGGACGGGGTGGAGGTTGAACAGTCGGAGACTGTCCAAGTGCTGCCTCAGGCGTACATCGCCATTCCATTGGATCCGCCTCCCGGCGGCCGCACTCCAGACAATGTAAGCTATTCATACACTGCCAATGACGCCAGTGCCGCTGATCTGGACGGCGACGGTCAATTTGAGATTGTCCTGAAGTGGGACCCCACCAACGCCAAGGACAATGCCCACAGCGGTTATACAGGCAATGTATACATCGATGCCTATAAGCTCGACGGCACCAGAATGTGGCGGATCGACCTCGGCCGCAACATCCGTGCCGGCGCCCACTATACCCAGTTCATGGTCTACGACTTCGACGGCGACGGCAAGGCGGAGTTGGCCGTCAAGACTGCCGACGGCACAGTGGACGGCTTGGGCAATGTGATCGGCGATCCCAGTGCCGATTACCGGAACTCCAGCGGGTATATTCTCGCTGGGCCTGAGTACTTGACGATGTTTGATGGTGAGACAGGAGCTGCTCTTGCCACTATCGACTATATACCGCCGCGGGGGAATGTGGCCGCTTGGGGCGACAGCTACGGCAACAGGGTGGACCGCTTCCTGGCGGGAGTGGCATATCTGGATGGAGTAAGGCCGAGTCTGTTGATGGCCAGAGGCTACTACACTAGAGCGGTGATCGCCGCCTTCAACTGGGTGGACAATCAGTTTGTCCCGGTTTGGGTGTTCGACAGCAATGATCCCGGGAATCACATCGCCGCGGGCCAAGGCAACCACCAGCTTTCCATCGCCGATGTGGATGGAGACGGTCGGGACGAGATAATTTACGGTGCTGTGACCATCGATGATGATGGGACGATCATGTATGCCACCGGATTGGGCCACGGCGACGCCATGCATGTGACGGACATCGATCCCAGCCGTCCGGGGCTGGAAGTGTTCGCCGTCCATGAATCGACGCCGAATCCAGCCGGCATCGAGCTGCACGATGCCCGCACTGGGGAAATCCTCTGGGGCATTCCCACCGACTACGATGTCGGCCGCGGGATTAGTGTGAATATTGATCCCAACCACTACGGCAACGAAGCATGGGCGTCCAGAAGCCCACTTTTCAACGCCAAAGGCGAGATTATCTCCACCAGTGTGCCGAACTCCATCAACCATGCCATTTGGTGGGATGGTGATCTGCTCCGGGAGCTTTTGGACCACACAGGAACCGGTGGCGCCGGCAAGATCGATAAGTGGGATTGGGAACATCAGCGCACTGTCAATTTGGCCACCTTTGCCGGCACTGCGTCAAACAACGGCACCAAAGGCAACCCGGCGCTTACAGCGGATATCTTGGGAGACTGGCGGGAAGAGGCGATCTTTAGAAGAAGTGATAACAAAGAGCTGCGAATTTACCTGACGACCTATCCAACAGAACACCGCCTCTACACGTTCATGCACGACCGGCAGTACCGGGTGGCCATCGCCTGGCAGAACGTCGCTTACAACCAGCCGCCTCATCCCAGCTTCTATGTTGGTGACGACATGGAAATCCAGGACTTTAACATCGGGCAGGCGTATCGGGTGCTGGAGCAGTATAGGGAGGAACTGGGTAAATAACGGTAAACATAGAGTCACTGTGGGAGCTCGGTTTGCGAACCGGGCTCTTTTTTACAGCAAATCTAAAGCTCCGAATGACTCCCGCCGATATAAGGGACAGAGAGATTTCCAAAGTGAGTTAGCGGGACTCGGCCATATTTCAAGGAGGATGGTTGGAATGCGCATTAACAACAATATCAGCGCGATTAACGCTCAAAGGCGGTTGAACGCCAATCAAAAAGCAGGGGCAAAATCAATGGAATAGCTCTCAAGCGGCCTGAGGATCGCCCGCGCTGCTGACGATGCAGCCGGTCTTGCGATTTCCGAAAAGATGAGGGCACAGATCCGCGGTTTGAGGCAGGCATCCCGAAATGCTCAAGACGGCATCAGTTTGGTCCAGACTGCCGAGGGAGCGTTGAATGAGACTCATGCGATTCTTCACAGACTGAGAGAACTTGCCGTTCAAGCAGCGACAGACACTAATACGCTGGAAGACCGAAAGGCAATTCAAAGAGAGGTCAACGAACTTATTGACGCGATAGATGAAATCGCGAACAATACAGAGTTCAACGCTACCAAGATTCTTGACGGCTCGTTTTCAGGCAAGATCCATATCGGTGCCAATCAAGATCAGAATATGGACATCAGTATCACGAGCATGAAATCAGCGGATTTGGGTATTGCAGGTGGCCAAACTCTGGCTGATCTGAAAGTGGATAATCTTGATGATGACACGACCGAAACCGGCGGTGTGCTGACATATGATGACGCCAACTCAGCGATAGGTGTGATCGACGGAGCGATTAAACAAGTCTCGAACGAACGCGCTATGCTGGGTGCCATTCAAAACCGGTTGGAACACAGCATTGCCAATCTCAACTCATCGGCGGAAAACCTCCAGGCTTCTGAATCACGGATCCGGGATCTCGATATGGAAGAAGAGTTCATGGAATTTGTCAAAAACACGATTCTCCAACAAGCAGCTACCTCAATGCTGGCCCACGCCAATATGGCACCTCAGAGTGTGCTGCAGCTGCTCGGACAGTAGAATCGCTATAAATAAAGATATACAGAAAAACGTGTACTCCAAACAGGGGTACACGTTTTTTGCTTTAGTGCCGCAAGGCTTGACTTAAGCAAAGCTGCCTACGCATCCAGGTTCCCGCCGAAGATATGTTCCCACGCCCGGTTAATTTGTTTAAGCTCAGCATCAGACAAAGTCCAGCTTCCGGCGCCGGCGTTTTCCTGAATCTGGGACGGACGCCTTGCCCCCACCAATGCGCAGGTAACCCCCTCCTGTTGGGTAAGCCAGTTGATGGCGATATGGGATACCGGTTTGCCGTGGTTTGAGGCGATTTCCCGCAGGACATCGACTAGCCGCATGGCTTTGCTCCACATTGGTTCGTGGAAGAAGCGGTAGAAGTTATGGCGGGTATCGCCCGGCTTGAACACGGGTTTTTCATTATATTTTCCAGCCAGAATCCCTGACCCTAAGGAGCCGTATGCGAGAATCCCGATTTGGTTTTTAACGCAGTACGGCAATATATCTTTTTCGATTTCCCGGTTCAGCAAGGAATAGTGGGGCTGAAGACTGGCTAGTTCGGTCATTCTGGTAACACTATCCATGAGTCCTGTGTCAAAATTGGATACTCCAAGGTAGCGAAATTTGCCTTCTTCCCGGAGTTTGACGAGTTCAGCAATGGAATCCTCGATTGGTGTGTCAGGATCAGGCCAATGAATCTGATAAAGATCGATTGTATCAACGTTTAGCCGTCTTAGAGAACCTTCAATCTGCTGACGGATGCTTGCAGGAGTGAGATCGCGCCATTTGCCGCCTGGTTTGCGGACAACCCCAACCTTGGTGGCGATGATTACTTGATCGCGGCGCCCTTTGATTGCATTTCCCACAACTGTTTCGGCCCGTCCGTCGCCGTACGCCGGAGCAGTGTCGATTAGATTGATGCCTGCGTCCAAGGCTGCCTGAATGGTGGCGATGGACTCCTTGTTATCGACTTGTCCATATGTGGAACCGCCCATCGGCCAGGTGCCCAAAGCGACAACGGATACTTGGAGATCGGATTTTCCCAACTGTTTGGTCCTCATCTGCATCCTCCTTTGGTTTTTTGTTATTCTTCCCTCTGGGACCGTGTTTGTCCTGCCGAGAAATGGAAAACTCTCAGGCACGAGCAGTTCCTTGCAGGTATTTTTTGGAAACCGTCGAAATATATACCTGCTGGTATGGTTCTCCACCAAAATGGTCACTGGCGGGTCAAAAGACGGCGAAAAAAGTTTAGGTTATTGATAATTTGTGCTAAAGTAGGGAACTTGACTGTCCGATATAGATCTTAGCTAGTGATATTTCCTGCGCAGGAGGAGAAAGTACTAGCACAAAATGTTCAGGGATGAACAAATATTTCAAGGAGGAGTGTGTTGTTATGCGGATTAACAACAACATCATGGCACTCAACGCTCACAGGCAGTTGGCTGTAAACCAAACCAACGCCAGCAAGTCCATGGAGAGACTCTCCAGCGGTATGAGAATCAACCGTGCTGGTGACGACGCCGCTGGTCTGGCTATTTCGGAAAAAATGAGAGGGCAGATTCGTGGTTTGAAGCAGGCTCAGAGAAATGCACAGGACGGCATTTCCCTGATTCAGACTGCTGAAGGTGCTCTGAATGAAACCCACGCTATTCTCCAGAGGATGCGGGAACTGGCTAACCAAGCTTCCACAGACACTAATACATTGACTGATCGTAAGGAAATACAGAAGGAAATCAACCAGCTTCTAGATGAAATTGACCGCATTGCTAAACAAACAGAGTTCAATACCCAGAACCTGCTGGATGGTTCCTATGCGAATAAGAAGATTCATATCGGTGCCAATCAGGGTCAGAGTATGGATATCACCATTTCTGATATGAGCACGGAGGTGCTAGGTGTAGACGGTGCAACTGGTGCGGGCGGAGGCGGCACAGCGACCCAAGCCACCGCGGAGCTTAGCGGTATAACCTTTACTGCTGTCGAGGAGGGTGCTGCTGGCAATGGCATCGAGATAGAGTTCGTCGACCCGCAAGATGGAGGACAGTCTTTAGAGATCACAGTAGAAGACCGGAAGATTATCGTCACACTTGCGACTGACGACGATTCGAACGTAACAACCACTGTTGACGCACTTGTGGCATCCCTCTCAAGCAACACTGAAGTCACAGCCCTCGTAATAGTTTCCGGGAGCGGCACTAGTGCCGTGACCGCGGGAACCGCCACATTGGATGGTGGAGTAGATGCTAGTGGGGGTGCAAGCGGAAACATCGCTTCTCTGAGAGTTGACAATGTCGATGGAATCGACGAAGATGACCTAACTGACTTGGATAATCCTGGTGTTCTAACCCAGGCTGGTGCTGACGCAGCAATAACCAACATTAACCATGCTATCGAGCAGGTATCAGCAGAACGCTCCA